>Ga0210003_1000700_pt1 | contig 30340 bp, 25 predicted proteins | sample LantaG_FD_182804 | JGI IMG/M metagenome (GOLD analysis project Ga0210003, IMG submission 182804) | Deep subsurface microbial communities from Baltic Sea to uncover new lineages of life (NeLLi) - Landsort_02402 metaG (SPAdes) (version 2) | ecosystem: Environmental > Aquatic > Marine > Oceanic >... | reverse complement strand
CTGATTGTCGGCGGCATCGTAATCTTCGAAATCATCAATTACAAAGAAATCGCCCGTCGTAAAGCTCCAGACGTTGCCTGCCCACGGACTATCGGTGCTGGCGCCGTTGACTTCATCGATCCGCCAGAAGTAAGCCGTATTCAACATGAGTGTGCCGGGATCATAGCTCTCTTCGCCGAGCGCCTTTGGCCCCTTGTACTCAGATGAGCTTTTCGTTGCATTCTTGACGGCATCCGCATCAGCGCCGAAGTACACCTCGTGCGAAGCGGCAACAACTCCCGCATCCCATCTAAGAACCGCTGTCGGCTTTACATCCACGGCACCATTGGCCGGATTCGCACCGCTGGCTGCACCCTCGGTAGTAAAGCTCCAGACTTCGCCTTTATGCGTAGCGGCGCCGTCGAACTCATCGACTCGCCAGTAGTAAGTCTTGGCCAACTTGAGCGGGCCGGGAGTGTAAGTCGTGTGACCATTAGGAGTACCCGCGGCGGCGTTGTTTACTTCATCAAAATCTTCCCCGAAGACTATATAGTGCAATTTAGCACCGAAACCTGGCGTCCAACTAAGCTCTACATTCAGGTCGACTGACTCGACACCTTCAGCCGGGGCCGGTTCATAGGCCGACTTGGGAGGAATCGTAAAGCTCCAGACGTCGCCTTTCCACGGACTGTTCGGCTCGGCGTCGTTGACCTCATCGATTCGCCAATAGTAGGTCGTGCCGTTAACAAGACCGTTTTCATAAGGATATCCTGGAAAACCGGCAATATAAAACGTTGTATCCAATCCCAGGTTGCCTCGGAATGTATCGCCGGTGCCGTCATTCACATCGTCAAAATTATCACCTATATATACATCGTGCGAGGCGGCAAAACCTCCCGAGCCCCAGCCCATGCTTACCCAGGTATCCACAAGCAAGGCGCCGTCTTTGGGAGTCGGACCGAAGGCGAAAGGCCATTTTCCGCCTGCATTGTTCATGACAGCCTGAATCTCAATCTCCGACAGGGCATGGTCGTACATGCGCACGTCGTCAATCTGCCCGGCGAAGAAATAGTTGTTGTTGTTCAGGTCCTCACGACCTATGACGTGGACTGCACTTCTATTGTAGTTACCCTGCCAGGCGTTCTGGCTCCCATAGGTCACGGCCTTCTCCTGACCGTCCCAGTAGGCCCTGATGGTCCCGGGGCTTGCGCCCTCCCACACAAAGGCGACATGATGCCACGAGCCGTCGTACATCTCGCTGCCTATGTCCACATAGGCGGTCAAGGTGCCATATAGCACGTTTAGTCCCAGGAATCCCGGCGTGGCACCTCCCGTACCCGGTCGATAGTTTAGCTGCAATCGGAATTCCTCGCTGTTGTGAGAGGACAATACGGCCTGACGCACGTCGCCGAGGGTCGTGTTAATCCAAGCCGCAACCGTTCCGTCCACAGGAACGTCTGTTATAGGGGTCTCAACATAATCATCCACCCCATCAAATTCCAGCGCACTACCTCCGACACCGGGTACACTTTGAGCACCATTGATGGTGCCGTCGTTACCGTTGCCGGAAATGTCAAATGCTACATCACCGGAACCCTCATCAAACATCCAGTGTCCTATCAATTCCGCTGAGGCACTACCTGCCATGTTCAGCACAATAACCAAACAAACCAGATAAATTAGTCTTCTACACATAACAGTTATCCTTACAATAGAATTAAGAAAATAACGATATGGCTACACACCATAGCGACTGATACTATTCATTGCCTTCTCTTCTATTTGAACGGCATATGAACATTTTATGACCTGATACCACCTCCTTTTTCCGGAGAGCTGAATAGGGACCATCAATCAAAAAGCAGGAATCTTTGTTCCAAAGGAAAATTTCTTAGTTGGAATACTATTGCTACGCATAGTTCCTCCTCTCTCAAGATAATTATGATATATCTATAAATCCAAAGACCTATAATCCAGAGCATTTTCTATATTCTTTTTACCAGATTCTTCCGCTTCCCGTCAACGAAATTTATTAATGATTATGCGTGAATCCTGCCTGAATGGCAAAAAAGGGGCCTATGCCGAACTTATTGGCATAGACCCCGAAATCATTCAAGTTCTGCTGTTGTTTCCGCTATAGCGGATTTTACTACTCAGCAACCTCGCTTGGCTGATACAGACGGACGTCGTCAATATACATCTTGCCCGAACCGCCGGGGATCGTCATGTTGCCCCGGGTACCAAGACCGATCGCAATCCTGTCAACATTGGCCAGGTTAATGCCCTGATCGGCAAAAGCCTGGAGCGGAATAACCCACTCGGTCCAGTTGACGATGTTAGCCGCGGCTGGATCATCGTTGACCACCACCGCAGGTGAACCTGCGCCGTTGGACACGGCCACATACAGCGGCTCGGCGGCATTGCTGGTGATACCGATATCCTGGCTCGCCCACTGCGCACCAACCGCACCGGTAATTGTAACGTTGGAGAACTTAGCCTGGCATACGGCATTGTTATTGTGGCTGGTTACTGCCAGGCCGATATAGACGTTCGAGTTCATCGAGATGCTCTGCGGATTCCACGACATCTGCCGCCAGGTAGAACCGTCGGCGGAAAAGGATGCCCTGAAGGTGCCCGCAACGTCACGCTCTAACTTTACCCAGTATGGAGCGACGATTGCTATCTGATCGGCCGTCGCGACACCGCTGTCGCTTGTAGCGGCAACGTCCGTGTCCGACCGGGCCTGGAATCTGCATCCGTATGTGGCGGTGCCATCGGCATTGGTTGATGTGATGTAAACCGCGGCGAACTTCGAGCCGGCACCAAGCGTATCGCGAATCATCACGCCGGCCTTGGCCCACGGGTCTGACTGCTCGACACTCTCGACCCTCGCAATAATCGAGCCGGCACCTGTGAGTGTCTTGAATGCGTAGTGGAACTGGTCCGCCGTGTTCCAGATATCCGCGCCTGTAGCGGTCATCGTATAAGTGCCGATCGGGCCCTCGACAAAGCTGCCGACGGACGCCGAATTGCCACGGAACCAGATCGACAATTCCGCAACACCTTCTGCAGTCCAGTCACGTACGGCACTTAAAGTCAGCTCCACTTCCGAATACTTCGAGACGCCCTGCTTGTTGTTGTCGTATGCAATCGGCATCGATTGAAGGCTGCCTGGGCGAACGATGGTTTCCTCTGTATAAGAGGCGGTGGTTTCGTCGCCTACAGCCGAGCCGCTCCCGTTACCAGGAATGTAACCGGGAGTACCCGGCGCGCCGGCGCCAAGCCCATCATGCCAGGCAAACCATATCTGGTTGTCACCAGCGTCGTAGTCCTCGAAGTTGTCGATAACAAAGAAATCGCCGGTCGTAAAGCTCCAGACGTTGCCTGCCCATGGACTATCGGTACTGGCAGCGTTGACTTCATCGATCCGCCAGTAATAAGCCGCATTCAACATGAGTGTGCCGGGATCGTAGCTCTCTTCGCCGAGCGCTTTTGGTCCCTTATACTCAGGTGAGCTTTTCGTTGCATTCGCCACGGCATCCGCATCAGCACCGAAGTAAACCTCGTGCGAAGCGGCGACTGCTCCCGCATTCCAGCCAAGAACCACTGTCGGACTTACGCTCACAGCGCCATTAGCCGGATTCGCGCCGCCTACGGCACCCTCGGTAGTGAAGCTCCAGACATCGCCTTTATGCGTTTCGGCGGCATCGAACTCATCGACACGCCAGTAGTAAGTCTTGGCCAATTTGAGCGAGGCGGGCGTATAGGTTGTAGAGCCCTGGGGAGGACCGCCTGCAGCATTGTTAACATCGTCAAAGTTATCGCCTAAATACACGGTGTGCAGCTTTGCGCCGAAGCCGGCAGTCCAGGCAAGTTTCACACCCAGGTCGGCACCTTCCGAACCATCAGACGGGACGGGTGCGTAGGCGACCTTGGGCGGTACTGTAAAACTCCAGACATTGCCCCTGTAAATCGTAGTGCCATCTGCCTCGATCTCATCGATTCGCCAGTAGTAGGTTGATCCCGGAACAAGGCCGTCCGGATAAGGAAATCCGGGAAAGCCGACGACAAAAAATGCCGCAGCCTGGTTGCCTCTGAATGCATCGCCCGTGCCGTCGTTCACATCGTCAAAATTGTCGCTAAAGTACACATCGTGCGTCGCGGCGGTATCTCCGACCGTCCAGCCAAGGCTTACCCATGTATTGGGAAGTATAGCACCATCTGCCGGATACGGATCGTAGGCACTAAATTTGGGGCCCAACGCCGCAACACCTAACATGTTTCCTCCGTGCCCCTCGGTATTGCCGAAAATAGTGACGGTACCGACCGAGACCTTCAAGGCGAAAATAGAGTAGTATTGATTAATGCCACCATCGAAGCTTTCATCGATTCCAATATCTTCGCCGGTATCGACAAAGCCCATGTCGGTTAGCCATCCCATGCCGTCAATATTCGGGACTCCATCGAGACCGCCTGCCGCACCGCCCATACGGTTATCAACAAAAACGTACAGGGTAGCATCCATTCCAAAGGTCAGGTCCAGCTCATAGGCTGAAATACCCTTGTCGTCATTGGCAAGCATGACATACTGGGCACCAAGGATGGATTCCGGTATATCAGCGTACACATGGGTCCTGTCCACAAAGGTCACCGAATTTTCTTCGAGTAGATTCGGCGCGATTTGCGGCGGATCACTCCCATTGCGCATCGCTACGTCCGTGATGAATTGCGCATTAGCCGAACCAGCAAACAAAGCCACGAGCAAAATCAGATAAATCATTCTTCTACACATAATAATTTCCCTTCTTCAAACAAGTTGATTTTAAACGACCTATAATGTTTTTTTCTCTCACCTCATTTTATCCATGTCTGCCATGGACAATCATTCACGACTTGTGTTCACCTCCTTCCTTCATGAATCCAACATGCGTCATAAAATGAAATGTCGAAAGTACGACTATTGAATACAAAAATTCGGTATGTCTTAATGCGTTATTCAGACACGCCTCTCTCACGTTGGACCCCAGTAACGACTCAGGGTCATCTCATCAATCACCATTCAGCAAACTCACTTATAAAACTACAGCGAATCCACCTGCTCATGGATCGGTATATCGATACCTATGTGAGCACGAGCTTCACCAATATCTTTTGTACCAAATTACCCACCTGTTCGTCAAGGAAAATCTCCAGATTTTGTGGACTGTATGACGTATGATCGTGTATGGCCAATTCCCTCTTTTCAAGAGGTATTTGCAGAGAATCAGTTATTTTCCACTACTGCCCGGGCCAGAGTAACCGCCCAGCCGGCGGCTATGATTATTATCAGGGCCAAAATCATGTATCGTAGCTTTATTTCCGCGAAAAAACGCCCGATAAAGCGAAAATATACTCCGAAAACAGCGATAATAAACGCAAGAATCGCGGCGATAACCATAACGGAGCATAACAGGCCGCAGGCCGGCTGGATATCGAAGGCTTCGAAGAATTTGCCTTGAGCGAAGGCAAGTGTCGCCGTAGTCATTCCGCAGGTCGGGCACGGCAGACCGGTCCGCTGCTGGAAGCCGCAATAGCCGAGCCATCGGCCCATATCGATCCGGTAATGTCCCGCTATTGCAAATCCGGCGAAGAAAACGATTATCCCGAAGCAAACAATCGCCGCGACCATCCGCTGGCCGGATGAGGCCCGGTAGAAAAATTTCGGCTTATTTAGCTGTTGGCTTGCCTGCATAATTACGTTAGAATAGGGCAAAATTACGTTTATGTCAAGATTTGAGGCGGATTACAAGATATGGCATTAGAGCAGAGAGACCTGAGCAGTATGTTAGAGACGGCCATCGTTGCGGCCCGCCTGGCAGGCCAGCACGCGATGGAAGAAATTAATTATATCAAGGTTTCGATAAAAAACGCTACCGAGATGGTAACCCAGGCCGATGCCCAATGCCAGAAGATTATCATCGACCGAATCAAAGAGAACTATCCCGATCACGGCTTTATCGCCGAGGAAGGTGAGGGTGGCAAACTATTCAAACAGCCGCCGCGAGGTCAGGATCGGTTCTGGTGGGTGATAGACCCGATCGACGGCACGAATAATTTCGCCCATCGTATGATGTTCTTTACCGTCAGTATCGGGGTTATTTACGAGGGCAAGCCGATTGTCGGCGTGATTTTCGAACCGGCTACCGATTCGATGTTCACCGCCGTCAAGGATCGCGAGGCACAGTTGAACGACAGGCGAATCACCGCAAGCGAAGAGGCTATCGATCAATTTGCCAGCGTTGGCCTCGAAAGCCATTTCGATGAGGGCGCGCCGAGCTGGGCCTGCGAACTTATGAAGCGAACGAGATTTCGAAATTTAGGCTCAACCGCCCTGCAGGTGGCCTACGTGGCAAAGGGCAGCATGGTCGCAACAATCGCCAATACGCCGAAGCTCTGGGACATCGCCGGAGGGGCGGCAATCGCCGAGGCGGCGGGAGCCCTATTCACTAACTGGCAGGGACAGAAAATCTTCCCCGTCGATCTGGACAGCTACGAAGGGCACAAATTTCAGGTCGTCACGGCAAACAAAAAAGTCCACCCCGAGATCGTCGAACTGCTGAATCATTAACGATTTCCGATTGCCGATTTTATTACGCCCATTTTAGCTTTTCTGTTTGGCGGTTATGCGGGATTTGGCCATAATTGCAGTTAACTCTTCAGCCTCAGCGAGTAATTGTGACACGGAATCCGGCCTCATGATTTTTGCTTCAATAAGCATCTCAATTTAATAGGCAGATTCGTCGGCTTCCTCTTCAACTATACCTAATTTTGCTATGAATTCCGCTTTCGACCTGCCTCTGCATGCAGCACGGTAATTTGCGCCCACCGAAGTACCAGGGCGTAGTAATTGGTGACCTATTGTGGCTGCGGTTTTGGTTTCAGGGAGGCTCTCTACAAGTCGGATCACACGAAGACCAAATTGTTTGGTTCTTTTCTTTAACTCATCGGGAGTCATAATCAGGGATTGTACAATCCGAATATGAGGTATTCAATCAATAATACAAGAATTAAAATCAGCAAACTACAATCGCCAATTGACAATCGAAAATCCCTTACCTTGGGTCCGGGACGGGGTGCAGGGCGAGGATTCTCACTTTGCCGCCGGATGATGTCACCCGGCTTCTGTCGAGTATGGCCAGGACTCTTTTTTGCGGGCCGTCGGCGCCGATTCGCACGAGGATATAAGCGGTAAAGACATCGCTTCGCACGGTAGCAATATTGCTGATCCTTGAGAAGATCACGTCCCGCTCCTCAAAATCGTCGAGGGCTCCATCGCTCGGCGTCAGATCGGGATAGCCATCCAAATCCACGGAAGCATAATTCGGATCGTTTGCATAATAGCCCATATTGGGAACCTGCAGAAGCGAGCCGGTGCTTTCAAAAGCTCCCGCTATCGTATCTCTATACGCAACTATTGCCTGGGCAATCGATTCCTGCATCCACGGCAACTGGGCAATCACGAACCACGGGGCCGTATTGACATTTATTCGGCCTTTAACTCTCATTTCACTTTCAGGCCAACCGTGATCATTCGGGTCGATGACCGTCAGATATTGGAAAATATTCGCAAAGGCGGGATTCCGCAAATCAAGCCTGATAAGCTCTTCGGCAGGCTCGGCCTCCAGACGCATGCCAATCATATCTTCCGCTTCGGTAGTCGGCCCTGGTCCTATGGTAAGTGCCCTTGCTATGTCGCCCACCGATGCAAAACGCTCAAGAGCACTTGCAAAATCGTAAAAATTGTAGTTCTTTCGCGTCCCGGTTAATCCGTTAGCACTACCTAATGTATTACTCGCGGATTCTACATTCTGATACACCACATTCCAATCATTGTCCGCCCGGGAGTAATATTGCGGGACATCCTTAAAATCCTCCCAGACAAACCAGCCAGCCTGAGTTTGCTGTTTGTCGAGAAAGATGTCTGAAACCGACGTCGTTCTTATAAGATAAACGTCATAACTCCCTTCCTCTTTTAATTCATAATTTGGATCCTCCGGATCTGATCCTTCTGCTAAATCATATTCGGCCAGCACCAAAGCGGGGTCTTCTTTACCCCCGCCGGTTGACATTATTCCCGTGACACCAAAAGCGTTCGAAGCAGCAGGGCCGTTGGTCACCACAAACCGGCTGCCGTCTGATATGGCATAACCTGCCAGGTCTATCGTGCCGACGATCTCACCGCCCTGCCGACGAATCTCCAGCCTGAAGCTGCCCAGCGGAATATCTGTATCGAACGGATTATAAAGCTCGATCGCAAAATGATTGTTGGTCGAAATATCCGGATGCGCACTGTTGATATTAAACGCAATGTCACTTATAAACGGCTGGACCTCAAAGCCGTAGTAAGTCGTCGAACCAACCGGTAAAACAGTGACCTCCGCAGAAGAATCGCTGCTGCCGGCATCGCGAAGGTCCACAATATTGACCGCCAGTTGAGCGGCCAATCGATCGACATCAACAAAGTTAGGCTCGGCATCCAGAAGCCCTGCTTTTATCGCTTCATACAGCAGATTCTTGTCGGCCTTATTGACATTCACCATCTTGGCGCCATTAAAGCCTGATCCGGCGGGATTAATAATCCTGTCCATATTATAAGTCGTGACAAGATGGCGATACGCATAATTCGGGTCGAGACCGCCATTACCTTCGGCTCTTTCGAACCACATGTCCAGCGATTCCCCCCCCGATGAGAGGGGTGTGGACAACGTGTTGAACCTGAACTGTCCTGCCCATTGTTCAAGCCGGGTGTCAATATCGCTATGGTTCAACAGGAATCTGTAACGAAACTCGAGTTCATCGGAAATATCAAAAGGCGTGTAAGGTCCGTTTGGCTCGCCGTAACTCCAAATGACATTCTTTACATATGAGACGAAATCCAACGGATCAAGACCATAACTGGAATTCGCTCTTGCTGTGAGTAAATCCATCTCTTCCGACCAGGTGGGAGGCTCTCCCGGTCGGCCGGCCAGGGCCATAAAATTTATCTGCAGTTGGCCTGGTCCGCCGATATCGAGCACGGTCGCTTTGGGATCGTTAGGGTCAAATAATGGATTAAATTTGAAGCTCGTATTGGCATTTAACATTGCCCCGTTATCGATAATTCTTATGGCCGCATAAATGGGTTTGCCTTTTCCGCTGCTCATTTCCGGTATAATCACCCATTGCGAATCCGCCACGCCGTCGCCGTCGGCATCGGCAATGACCGCCTCACCCATCACGGCGGGATCCTGATGGTCAGGAACTACCTCAGCCTGCAATTGCAGATTTGGATCCAGCTTGTTATAGATATCGCTTATCTGCCGCCATTTATAAACAGTTCCGTCTCTGTAGGGCTCAAGGCTTGCCAGCCAGGGATCATTGACATCAGGATAGTCGTAATACTCCTGACCCGCCACGCCGGGGACATCCAGGGTCAACTCCTGCGATATCTGTGCAATGAGAGTCTCGACGGCGAGGTTCAGTTCCTGATTCTCCGAGATGGATGATGTCGCCATCTTGTCCACGCGTGAAACCAGAACAAACAACACGCCGATGATAGCCAACAGGCTGGTCAGGACTACCGCCAGGATCAGAGCTGAGCCTGCCGGAAGCGCTTTTCTCGACCATTTTTTGTCCGCTTTTTTCATTTTCAGCAACTTAATCGTCTAAATAAACAATGTGGGTGAAGGTTCTGCCTTCCTTAATAATTCCCTTGGAATCGAACAGCGTAAATGTAAACTTAAGCGCCCGCCCAAGTCCAGGAATCTCGCCAAAATGCGTCTCATCTACCTGTTCTTGCGGATAACTAATATTATTGATCACCACAACTCCATTTTCAGGATAAGGATACAGCACGCCCGGAACATTCTCGGAATCATCCAGGTAGAAATGAGTATCTGCCAAATCTCCGTCACCATCGGGATCTACTTCCGGCAGCCATTGTTGCAGGGCATCGTTCCAGCCCTGAATCTTAAACTCGCCCACGCCCTGGCATAAAAGCATGTGAATTGAATTCGGATCAGCCGGATCAACTTCAGTGCCCCTGATTTGTTCGTTGACATTACTATTCTGAACTTTTACATCACATATAACAGAGAGCATATCCGCCTTGTTCAAAAAAGGAATCGCTTTCCATGCACCTAAGGATGTCTTCTCGTACTCATATCGATTGTTCCACTCGTACCACTGCTGATCGGTGAAGTTGCCGGGGTCCAGAAAATCGGTAAGATCCGGATCGGATGTCAAGATATGCTGGGTTCTCGCAAGAACTCGATCGGCCCTGGCTTGTTCCTCGGCTCTTAGATTGTCTTTCCGAGCGATCATATAAGAGATCCTGGCAACATTACCGCGAATCATCGGAGTAATTGAATAAGACTGAAAATCTCCATCCGCGAAAAACACTATCCGATCGAATCTTTCATACCCGTCAAGATCGTTATCTTTATAGCCGGCAGCAGGTACGGGCTTGGCCACCCATGCGGCGAAAATTTCCCCATCCTTGCGAAGACCTTTGAAATCGGAGTCGAGCTGGTTGGTTATAGCTCGCAGCTTCTGCATAATTTCAACGTTTGCGATTGCAGTACGGTTGGCATCGATGCAGACTCGGAAAATCACGCTTGAAAAGGACAGAACGACGGCTAAAATCCCAATAGCGACAAGAAGTTCAACTAACGTAAAAGCTTTATAAGTTCTTCGTTTATAGTTCATTGTTCTTCGATCAACGGATATTCTTCAACCGTTCAGCATCTTCGATAAATCATTTAAATTCTGCGGTTAAAATCTGATCAGCTTCTGATAAATCCCAATGCAGGGACTTTTGCCGCCGCCCACCGGCGGTGGAATTACCCAAACTGAATCACCACCCTGCCACAGCTTGTTCTGGGCAAGAGTGATCTGCTCAGGATGAGCGGGATCTACACCTCGTTCTACCACTCGATAAATGTTGCCTGTTTCGTTTTCAACTATCGTATAACCGTCATTAATAAATTGTATATCCCCGTTGATGGTAAGTATCCTGTCACCAATAGCTCCGGAGACATCGACCTGAACCGGAACGGGCCTTCCCTCTCCACCCTGGTACTGAGTAATGCTGCCCATTTTCCTGCTAATGAAAACTGTTACCTGCATAAGCCGATTAACCGAATCAGAATACACCGGTCTGCATAAGACGGACCAGTAGTAGTGCTTCTCGGTCAATGTCCTCGTTGAAGGGTATGCAAATTCATCGTCGGCGATAAGATTTAGCGATTCGAAACGGATTTGCTGATTTACCTCTAAATTCGGATCCGTCATATTGACGCCGTACAGCCTGACTTTTGCAAATGCCTCCTCGGCTACCACCGCCGCGATGGTTCGCTCGGTGGAAATCGTCGAAAAATGAATGCCCGTGAGGAACGTACCGCTTATAAAAATCATCCCAACCGCGAGCGTACCGACAGCCAGTAAAACCTCGACAAGAGAAAAACCACTATATTGACGTCTCTTTTTCATAAACCTGTCAATTCGACAAAATAATCGTTCCCGTGTAAGGATTTATATAAATCCTGTGCGTAGCTATCTGCGCCAAATAATCCGACCACGCCCTGCCTATTCCACGGGCCTGTTCGAATTTATCCTTTTCATAAATAATGACTAAGCTGTTCCGGCTCAATTCCTCCCCCAAACCCATTTCAGGGTAGTCGTCCTGGATAAACATACCCACGCCGTAATTGTTAATATTCCCAGTAGAATTAAAGATATCATCCATCGAGACTTTATCAGAAGCTCCGTTGTCCGGCTGGTAAAGTCCATTTCGATTTCTCACCCGGACATCGTGAATGACCAATTTGCCGGCCGGCGAGAAAATGATCGAAAAAGTCATCATATCTCTTAGGACATTGATATTATTCATCTCAATATCATTATCAACAACGCCGTCTCCCGGAGGATTTAGCAAACCGGGATCATATAGCAGATCCACAATACAGACCTTCTCAGGCAGTTTGATCGGTTTGACGCCTTTGACAACTCTAAAACCAATTGTCAGATTGCCCATCCTGGCCGGCTCTTCGTGCACTATAAAGACCATGTAGTGATTGCCTGCCGAATCCTGCTGGAAACGTATGCCGGCATAACTTTGTTCTCTTGCGGCTATACCACGGGCCGAAGCAAGAGCGGTGCTTATCAGGGTTTTTGCGCCGCTTTGGGTCTCGAACGAGTTCATAAGTGCGCGTATGGCAGGCAATCCGAAACCGACAAGCAGCGCTATAGTCGCGATAGCAACCACCAGTTCTGGCAATGTAAGACCGGATTGTTTTGACCTCGTTCTCATTTTTATCTGTTACTTATATCATCAGTATTATCGAAAATTGCGTCCGGACCTGCCGAAATAAGCTCCGGAAAATTATCGCCGGGAGCATACCTGTATTCCAACGCCGTTGACCACGGGTCATATATCTCCGCCGGTGAATCGGCGGTTCCAAATTTATTCTCTATTAGAGAAGCGCTGATTTTTTCCAATATCTTTCGAGAGCCCGGTATGGAGTAAAGCTCTGCATAAAGATATTCCGAATGTGCCACCGCATTCGTAAAATCCTTTACAGGCTGTCCGGGAAAATCTCCTTGAAATTCTTTATACTCCTCCAATGCGCCTTCCAGCAGCACAAATACACTTTCGACGCCTTTTTCTTTAGACTGACTATCAATACGGCTGGCAACGCTGATGACCATTGTGGCCAGGATCGCAATTAATCCGACTACAATCAACATCTCAATAAGGCTCAGGCCTTGCTTGTATCTACAAGTATTCATAGCTTTAGCACACTCAATGGGGTGTGGATGGGAGCTTAGTTTCCAAAATTGCGAATATCATCGCTCGTCCCGTAAAGGCCATCGGCCCCCGCTGAGATTAATATGTAAGAATCAGGCCTGTAAGGCCAGGGCCTCGCGTTTATTTTCGGATCTCTGATATAGTTATAGAAGAATTCATACTGATTGCCAGACCTGCTCAATGGATGCTCTATACCATCGACCTGCTGCTTCGCTATAACAAGGGCATCATTGTCGGAGGCGCGATAAACAGCATTCATTATTTTCGCGGAAGTGTTCGCCCGGTAATAAAGTATTGGCGCCCCGGCCTTTTCGGTGACAGTAATCTGCTGGCCTGTAACCGTATCGAATCCCTTAAGCATGGTGATCTTTTTAGTTCCGAATACATCACAGATCACAAACGTATCAGGCGCCAGCGATCCGATAGGATTAGGTCTGAACAGATCGACCAGTTTGAACGCGCTGGCAGTTGCAAGCTCCAGGTAAGGACCTTTTCTCTCATCGAAAGTGTCCGGAATACTATCGCCGTTAAGATCTCTTGTCTGAGCCGGATCATATGAGCCGGGCCCGCCCGTTGCATCGAGGCCATTCGCTCTCCAGGCCGAATTAGGGTGAAATCCCAGCAGGTCCCAGCCAAGAAGCGCTTCGGCGAGTTTTTGCGATCCACAATAATCGCTGCCGGGATCAGGCGGTAATACCCAGTTAGACGGCGGATAATCACCTTCATCGTTCTTGAAAGCGGCCAGAGCCAGTTCAATAGTAGAAAGCTGGGCTTTTTGCTTTGTCTCTTTCGCCATATTGCGCACTACGCTCAGAGCCGGGAGAAGCAGCCCGACCAACATGGCTATGATCCCCAGAACGATCAACAACTCGATAATCGTAATACCCGTTTTTTTACGTTCCACAACTACTCCTTTTAATATCCGTTACTGTTAACGGCACTAACTTCCTGCTGCTCTTTATAGCTGCTGTGCAGCCAGTTGTCGGCAAGAATCGCAAAGTCAAAGAAATTGATAGTGCCAAAGCCGGCTAAATCATCATCACGAAAAAGATTATGTTTGTCATCAGAGTCCACCTCAAGCAGCCATACATCGGCCGCCTGATCCAGGTCGCTCACATCGACATAGCAATCGTGGTTGAAATCCCCGGCCAAAAAACCACCGCCACCACAATATATCATGCATTCGACCGAATCCCACCAAACACGGTAAAACTCGGAAAATCCATTTTCCGTATCCACATTTACTCTCAGACCAAACGACAATTTGTGCGGTTTTTCATCCCTGTACTTATCCTCAACAGCATAGCTTTGGCCGGCATATAATCCTCTAATATCCATGCTTGCGCCATTCGGCTCCCAAACTATCTCATCATCGATCATCACAACCGCAGTGGCGTTATTCGGGTTCCATCCAAGGCCCGTATAGGTATTCAGTTTTAAGTCAAACGTAATCTCATTTACATCGTCCAGAAAAATGTCCTGAGAAACTGTTCCCGCATCTCCGGCGGCAAAGGCCGTAAACCACTGCGAAGATAAAAACAAGCTGAACCTGCCATCCGTTGACCACGATGCCCCTGTTTCTCCCGCGAACTTACCCGAAGGCATATTGACATCCCAGCCGTTCGGTTCCTGCGCTATGATATCGCCTACCGGGCCGTCGTCTTCGAAACTCCCGTTGACAATCTCACAAATGCCGGCTTGTGCCCAACCGGCCTCGAACAGCATCAACATCGTCGCCCCAATAGCTATCAAATTCCTCATTATTATTCTCTCCTTCTCCACACAACCCAGTACTTTCGGTCAAAAGAACTTCCGGTAGTGCAGTTCTGGATGCACACATCTATTGCCAATCAAGCGGCTTGCTATTGTTCTCGATATCTCCAATCAAAATTACCTATATCGTCAGGCGTACCATACTCGCCATCGCTGCCCGCTGAAATTAAAATATACATGTCTGCACGATAAGGTCTAACCGCCGCTGTGGACGTCGTTAACAATTTATCGTTTGTTGTGTTCATATAGAATCTGTAGCCCGGTTGTTGGCCAGTCTCCATTGCAAGCCTGTGAGGTTGGCTATTCGGCTTTCCCTGCTCCCATGGCTTACCAAGCATAACCAATTGTTGATTGTCTGTGTAATTGTAAATGTTCTCAGGATTATCCGGATTAATGGAATCATGTTGAGTATTGGATGTATTTGCCTTATAATAAAGGATTGGCATACCAACCTTCTTGCCTGATTGAAGGTGAGTAACTTGCCTGAATACATCGCATAAAACAAAGTTCTTGCCTGAAAACTGACCTATATCAGAATAAAGATCCATCAACTGATAAGCATTAGCATTATCAAGCGGCAGATATGGGCCTTTCCTGGCGCTCAAACTATTTCTGTATGCCGTGGTGTTTGATTGCGGGGGATATAGAATGTCATCCGAGACTTGCGAACTTCTGAATATCGAATCCGGATGAAAACCCATTAAATCCCGACCCATCATAGCTTCGCAAAGCTTCATCGCACCGCAGTATGGCATCCTATCCGGGTCCAAAGCAAGAGAGTCCGGGTAGCCGTCGAACTCGCTGTTAAAAAGCTCCAAAGCCGCTTCGATGCTGTGAAACTGCGCCTTCTGCTTGACTTCACGGGCAAATTGCTTGACCTTGTTCAGCGCCGGCACAAGAAGACCGATGAGAATACAATAATGCTCATAACGGTCAGCAGCTCAACAATGGTAAATGCCGCTTTTCTATTGGACTGTTTTACGTTTGACTTCATTTTTTTTCTCCTTACTTTCTACTTTTCAATTAAACATTCATTTTTTATTTATTTATTTATTTGGTTTCTATGTGGCGCTCAGGCTCGTAATAATTCCTATCATGGGCAGGAATATTGACATGACGATAGTCATAACTAAAGCGCCAAGCACAACAACCATAATCGGCTCGAGCATCGACATCAGCGAGGCAACCAGCACGTCGACCTGCTCGTCGTAATTGTCGGCAACTTTCAAAAGCATCTTGTCCAAGTCACCTGTTTCCTCACCCACGGCGACCATGTTGGAGACAATCAGGTCGACGGTTTTTGACTGCCGCAGCGGACCGGCAAAAGTGTCACCCTGCCGGATGGAGTTGTGAACCCTGCCGAGCATGTTGGCAAAAACCTCGTTACCCGCCGTCTCTCGAGTAACGTTAAGAGCATCAAGAATCGGCACACCGGCACTAATCAATGTCCCGAGCGTTCTTGTCCAGCGTGTAACTGAGACCCTGCTGCTAAGCTGGCCTACTACCGGCACTCTCAATTTGATGATGTCAAGAACAAGTCTGCCCCTACGAAATCTTCTTGCAAAATTAAGCAGAAAAATGACTGCAAACGGCACACCCAACATAACGGCCCAGCCCCCGAGCGGCACTCCGTATAATCGCAGATTAACACCGGGTAAAATCGGACCCATTGCGATCCAGCCGCTTATCCCCAGCACGATCTTGGTTATTTTTGGCAATTCCCCACCCTCCGTCATTTCAGAAATTGCGGTCTCGAATGACGGCACCACGAAAAGCATCAGGCCCAGGAGGATAAGAAACGCCGCCGTCAGAACGACAGCCGGATAAATCATCGCACTTTTAACACGGGATTTGAGTTTCTGGGCCTTTTCCATGAAGTCGGCCACACGCGAAAGGATCAGGTCAAGCACACCGCCGGTCTCCCCAGCCGCCACCATACTGACCAGCAGCCGGTCAAAGGCCCTTGGGTGCCTGGCCAATGCCTCCGAAAGCGTCGAGCCGCCTTCGATGTCATCGGAAACGTAGCCAATAACCCTCTTGAATGTCCCTGTTTTTTGCTGCTCTTCAAGAATTCTGAGGGATCGTAGAATCGGCAGGCCCGCGTCCTGGAGCGTCGAAAGCTGTCGCGCAAACTGAGTTATGTTTTTGATTTTGATCTTACCGCCGGCGCCACGCCTTTTGGCTGGTTTTGCGCCGGCTCTTGCCCCCGCTTTTTTCGCCGCCGCCCTGGCATGAACCTTCGTGGGAAAATATCCCATGTTTCGTATTTTGCTTATCGCTTCTTTTTGACTAAGGGCTTCAATCTCGTCTTTTACTTCCACGCCCTGTGCGTCCAGCGCCGAATATTGAAAAACAGGCATCTTAAATAACTCCTTTATATTAATTGTTGGTTATTAAGTTCCAATTAATAATGAATCAAATTCCCCTTACACATCCTCCATCATTGTCCCTTTTGCAATTTCGTCGATGGTAGTAATGCCATCGTAGATTGCAACCAGACCGTTATCACGCAGCAGCCTCATACCGTTTTTCAGGCCGGCCGAACGTAAAACATTCGTCGAGGCCTGATTCATAATCAAGTCTCGTATTTCATCATTGAATACCATAATCTCAAAAATACCTATTCGCCCCCTGTAACCGGTGCCGTTGCACTTATTGCAGCCCCGGCCATAGTGGAACTTCTTGCCCTTAACGTCATCCGGCGTCAGTTGCAGCTCCATCAACTGGATTTCGCTTGGCTCGAATTGTGTTTTACAGTTTTCGCATATCTTTCTCACCAGCCGCTGGGCGACAATCCCTTCGACCGTGGCAGTAATAAGAAACGGCTCGATACCCATATCCAGAAGACGCGCGACAGAACTTGGGGCATCATTAGTATGCAGCGTCGTAAACACGACGTGACCTGTCAGAGATGCTTGTGCGGCAATCTGCGCTGTTTCGAGGTCACGAATCTCACCAACAAGGATTATATCAGGGTCCTGACGCAGAATTGAACGAAGGCACCGTGCAAAGGTCAGCCCAATATCCGGCTTCATCTGGACCTGTACAAGGCCGTCAACGTCATATTCAACCGGGTCTTCGGTAGTGATTATTTTCGTCTCAATGTCATTAAGCTGGTCCAAGGCCGAATATAGAGTGGTCGTTTTGCCACATCCGGTCGGGCCGGTAACGATGATGATACCATTAGGTTTGTGAATGAGCATATCGACCAAAGCAAGATCTTCCGGCCTCAGCCCAAGGACTTTCAAATCAAAACTTGCCTGACTTCTGTCCAGGACACGCAATACAACACTTTCGCCGAACATTGTCGGCAGAACACTAACACGCAGGTCGATCGGATTGCCCTGGACTGTCAGTGAGATTCGGCCGTCCTGCGGCAGACGCCGCTCGGCGATATCCAGGTCCGCCATAACCTTGATACGCGAGCTTAACGCCGCAGCAATATATTTCGGCGGAGGCACCATTTCATAAAGAACACCGTCGATACGGTAACGCATCTTGTATTCATTTTCAAACGGCTCGAAATGAATGTCCGATGCCTTGTCTCGAATTGCCTGCAATAAAACAAGGTTCAGCAGCTTTTTAACCGGATTGGACTCGGAGAGCTCTTTCAGCTCATCCAGGTCGATACTCTGGTTCCTGCCCTCAAATTCAGCAAGAAATGAGTCGCCCTGTATTTCATCGATTAACTCGTTGATATTTTCGTCCTGCTTAGTCTCATAATATTTAGCCAAAGCCTTTTCGAGCGCATCCGAATCGGTTATCTTCGCAGTAACCTTGAAACCCATCAGGGTGCTCAAGTCGTCGGTAGCTCTGAAATTTTCAGAATTGTCAAGAGCAACGATTAATTCATTTAACTTTTCATTGTATTCGATCGGTACAATGTGGTATGTCTTTGCCATTTGAGCAGGCACCTTCTCGACTACATCGGAAGGAATATCAATGCCATCCAGATTCATATACTCCATTCCACGCTGGGCTGCCAACGCCATCTGGAGCTGTGCCTCCTCGACCAGGCCTAATTCAATAAAGATCTGCCCTATCTGTACCCCTCCCCCCCGCTGGCCCTGGATCTTCAGACATTCATGGACTTTGTCCCTGTCCAGAACACCCATTTTGATTAGTATTCGACCGAGAGTTCTACCTCTCAATTGTCCTACGGGGGGCATCTTTTGAGTTGTTCCCATTTTTCCCATCAGGTTTATCCTACCACTGATTCTGATTTATACCTACTTTATTATACGACACTAAAACCTTTTAAGCAAATAAATTATCAAATGGACAGTTAGTTATTCGGACTGTCCTCGTGATACTCATTTCCCAGCTCATTATATTAGACAATACAAGAATATAAAGGAGCCGTTTTCCTGGTATTTTTTTTGAATTTAGATGATATAATCCCCAATAAAATGTTGAAATTATATATTCGTGCTCCCCAAAAGCCAATCCGGCAAAGCGTAAAAATTGTAAATCTGGGCAATTCCGGTAAAAGGGGGAAGAAGATGCGTTTTCTGAAAACGAACAAGAAACAAGGAAAAAACCTACCACTTTTCAGCACAGCAACAACAATATTTAACTAATTTCTGAAAACCAGCTTCAAAAAACCGCCTCACTTTTGTCCCAGAAAACATTTATACAAATCTCTCTAAAAAAATACTTTCACCTTCCAGATCCATTTTACTAACGTTTCGGGTTGGAGTTTACTGCCATTTATTTTACAAACTCCATACCCCAACTGCCTGTAGATGTTTCTTCCCGTCCAGATTTGAAATGAAATACTACCTCATAATCCAGCGTTTTCCCTGAAAAGCAAAGCTGGAATTTGACCTTAAAGCTTGATCGCCCCTGAGGGAGTAACTTAATTCAAGGGTTTTTCTCAGGAAAATCTGGAGTGGTTTGCCATCTTCGTCTGTTGAAACCGGATGATCGACGACAACCGTCTCATTACTCAGTCCCGTTATAAATAGCTGTATGTTCTTGGCTTGCGTGTCAAAATCCGGCCAGATAACGGCGATATCCTTCGTATTATCTTCACCCTGAAGTATCTTAGAGCCGGCATTGTTTAACCGTTCAAGAAACGGGTATATGCTCTTATGGCGATTTTTTATTTGATCAAAAAGGGCTGGAGAAACGAATTTGCCCGCCGGGATAATCTGATAACTATCCGTCATCAGGTCGCACTTTGGGAAGAAATCGACGTCATCACCCGAGTTGTTGGTAAGGGTAATAATCGTATACCAGAAATTTACAGGCTTATTATCGGGACCTCGCAGCAAAGTTATTTGCTGGGGATGTGTAAATTCCATATCCAGAGTCCATTGCCCCGGTGCGGGCACAATAGCCGGCTCAGGCGCCGCCATAGACACGCAGGCAATAATCGCCGAGATCCCCAATATTCCATAAAAAAAACTTTTCATCGTATCGCCCTCAATCAGAACAATATGCTTTATATTAGCGAAGCTAAAACAATCGCTTCGAGCTATATTTTACACTAAATTTGTTTCAAAGCCAAGAACATTTTACCCTTGATTTCCGATTATAAGCTAATTTATTGCCCCGAAGGCAAATTCTCAGCAAACGCCCCCGATTCGCCCTCGATCAGCTCCCAGGCAAACCGAGGATAGCCCCGCCCCTCAAAAATCCACCAGATATCCTCCGTGCCATTTGCCGTCTCGTCCACGAAGTCCCAACCGGTATTGATGAACATGCTGGCAGTTTGCATTTCGACTGTGGTCTTGCCGCTGGCATTACCGCAGCCGCTGGCTTCGGGACTTTGACTGCCACACATGTCATATTGACCGCTACTTTCTGTATCCCATAAAGAATCGGTGATTGAGCCATCACGATTATATCCCACCAGCCCACCGATAGTCCAGTTACCGCTCACCGTATCGGTACTATAGCAGTGGATAATAATTCCGCTGTTGTCCCCCACCAGTTCACCTACACCCCAGCTTCCACTTACCTTACCCATGCTGTAACTGTCAGCGATGTTGCCCCATGCATTGCAGCCCACCAGCCCGCCGGTCGCGTCGCCGCCGGTGACTATACATAAGCTGTGGCATTGATTAATAGATTCCCAACTATCTCCTACCAATCCACCGATAACTATAATCCCTAAAACAATCGTATTGGAACAGGAGTCCATTATTAAACCGGCATTATATCCCACAAGCCCGCTGACATATTTCCCACCTGTGACTGAGCCGCCCTGAACAGAACAACCGGATATTGTGCCATAAATATTCATTCCAACCAACGAACCAACATAATTTCCTGTTCCTGCATCAATTTTAGCATTAACCAATTTTAAGTCTTTAATCGTACCATTTATGACATGGCCAAAGAGTCCAGTATAGTCTGCTTCCTCAGATTTGCAGTTTAAGTTTGAGATTGCAAAGTTATTGCCATCAAAAACGCCGTTGAAACTGGTTACCTGAAACCACAAGTCAGGTTCATTTGTACCAGGAGCAATGACAGCCTTATTGAAGACCTTGCGGCCGGGGACGAAAACATAGATGTTTGTCTCGGCTTCTGCCGGCCGGCCAAAAACACAGATGATGAGCAAGATTAGCAGCCGGACTGCAAAAGTGCCGCTTCGTTTTTGATACCCTGACATGCTAAAACTTTCGCTTAGGGCAAACATCCTCTATTCTCCCTCGAAAAAGATCGGGAATTTCTCCTTTAGTCACTGTTATTCTAACACTTATGGGCACTAAAGTCAATAATGTTGCGGTTAATTCAGCAGCTAAACGATGGGGGCCTGAGGGACTAAAGTTTTTTAATATGCCCAAAATTGTTGCTGGACAATAGAAAATCGGTTATTCTGTTTCTGCGGCGGGTGAATTTGACTATCGGCTTTAGTTAGTATGAGTATCTCAATGGCGGACGAACAGAAACAATTAGTGCAGCAAATTGAGCGTTTGCTTGAGTCAGGGGACACGTCGGCCCTGCGTGAGCTGCTTAATGACCAGCGAAGCAGTGACATAGCCGAAATCGTCGAACTTGTGGATAACGAGGAAAGACGCGCCATCTTCGACGCTATGGACAAGCCGATGTCCGCCGAGGTTCTGGAAAAGGTAGATGAGGCGACCAGGGCGGAACTTTTCGAGCTGCTCAAAGCCGAGGAACTGATCAGCCTTGTTTCCGAGCTTGACCCGGACGATGCCGCCGACATCCTTTCCGAGCTGTCTAAAGAAGACAGGGCCGAGTTGCTCGAAAGCATATCACCGACCGAATCGGCTGAGATCAAGGAGTTGATGAGTTACTCCGAAGATTCGGCCGGCGGAATTATGGACCCGGTTCTAATCAGTGTTTCCGAGAATGCGACCGTCGCCGAGGCCGTCAGTAAAATCCGCATCGCGGAGATCGACGAGGATTTCTACTCCGTTTACGTTGTGAACAAGGCCGGCCGATTTCTCGGCGATGTTCGTCTGCGGTTTCTGCTGACTCGTCCCGAAAAAACGAGAATCGGCGATCTAATAGACCCCGACACTATTTATGTCAATGTCAACACAGACCAGGAAGAAGTCAGAAACATATTCAGCAAAAACGACCTTATAGTTGTGCCCGTTCTCAATAAGAGCCACAGACTCGTCGGCCGAATCACTGCCGACCGTGTCATCGAAGTCGCCGAGGAAGAGGCCGCAGAAGACTTTTACACGATGGCAGGCACCGATCCCGAAGAGCTGGACAACGTATCGGTATTCCATGCGGCCCGCGTGAGAATGACCTGGCTTCTGCCCTGCCTGATAGGCACGGCTGTCACGGCCACGGTGATGATCTTCTTCAAGACTCACCACCTGGAGGTTTTCGTAGCCGTAGCGGCATTTGCGCCAATGATCCAGGCCATTAGCGGCAACGCAGGGCTTCAAACGTCCGCTATCGTCGTATCGGGACTGGCAACAGGCCACCTGGCGGCGTTAAGATTCAGCCAGGTCTTTACGCGAGAAGTGCGAATTGCGCTTCTTGTGGCATTAAGCTGCGGAGTGCTGGGCGGCATCGCCTGTGCTATTTTGATTTACTCCAGGGCACCGGAAAATGCGATCTCGCTGGGGCGGCTTATCTTTGCATTCGGCACGGCGATGTTCTCGGCTATCATGGTTGCGACAACGCTTGGTTTGTTTCTGCCGTTTTTGTTCCGTCGAGTCGGCATAGATCCGGCGATAAGTTCCGGACCCCTAGTGACTACCGCCAACGATTCGATAAGCGTGGCAATCTATATGTCCCTGACTCTGATGCTGGCTTCATAATTGCAGGCGGGAAATAGTGTTGTCAGCTTTGATTTGTCCCGTGATTTACGAGAGGAAGTCCTGTCCTTCTCCGGCTCTTGTCAACGTGATCGTCTCGTGCCGATCCCCCGCCTCGTATCGATTCTCAACCTTGGCCTGCTCTCATTCGAGATTTCCCGGATTCTCGTTCTTTTGCGTGCAGGTTTTTGCTGCACAGACCCGCCGGGAACCTTCTGCCCCAAAAGTTGCAAGGCGCTCCTGCTAACCTGCCTGGTAGAACTGTCACGATGTTCCATACCCTGCTTGAGCACTTCAAGAGCCATCTTCTTCATTCTGCCCTGCATTTTTCTCAGCCCATATGCGGCTGCGTTTTTAGCGGTTATATGATCGTTGCCGGTCAAAGCTTCTTTTAAGATTTCCAGACCATCTTCCTGCATCCATGATAAGTTGAAAGCGGCTCTGCGTCTGTTCGACGCATCCGACGAACGCAACTGCACTTTCAACTTCGCAAGAAGCCTTATTGCCGCCTCATCCTTTTCTCTATCCGTCAATATCTGTTTTTCTGACTCCATAAATACACCCTTTTTTATATCGGCAAGCAGGTACGAATCGCTAAAGTCGATTTGTTATTAGCGCGATTTGGAGGTTTATCAAACGCTTAGAGGTTAAAACTGGTAAAATTTACCTTGTTATTTTGGTGAAAATAAGTATTGTTGAAGCATCAAGCTTGACAACATGGGCAAAATCTTATAATATATGTATGTAAGGTTTGTCTTAACAAATCTCATGGTATGATTAATGCTCTTCTGCTTAACGACCTATAATCAGGCTGGTCGTGACTGGTTGAGTTGTTTTATAGACTTTGGAATTAGTTGTATTTATGGACGAAGGCAAAGAACATCCTATTGATAATGGATCGCCTCCTGGTCATGAGCCTAAACTGAACAAGTTTTTCAGAGCGGCCATCAAAACCCGGGCGAGCGACCTGCACCTGAAGGTGGGGCAGACACCGAAACTGCGCCTCTTTGGGGAATTGAAGAATACGACCGGCGAGATAATCACCGCCGAGAAAATGGAAGAACTGATATTCGAACTGCTCAGTCCGGCCCAAAAAGAATCTTTCCTGGAGCACGGGACATTGGACTTCGCCCATGAAGTTGACGGCGAGCATCGCTTCCGAACGAATGTGTTTCGCCAGCGAGGTCTAATCAGCCTGGCGGCACGGCGTGTAAACACGTTAATCCCGCCGTTCGAAGAGCTGCACCTGCCGAAGTCACTGGAAATGGTATGCAATAGCAGACAGGGGCTGGTTCTTGTCGTGGGCCCTACCGGCTGCGGCAAGACTACAACAATAGCATCGATGATAGACTATATAAACCGCACCCGCTCCTGTCACATCATTACCGTCGAGGATCCTATCGAGTATTTGTTTAAGGATCAAAAGGCGATTGTCTCGCAAAGGGAAATCGGGCTCGACACCAATAATTTCGAGGAAGCTTTGACATATCTAATGCGGCAAGACCCTGATGTTGTCTTCGTTGGCGAGATGCGGGACGCCAAAACCGTCACTGCGGGAATGAGAGCCGCGGAAACCGGGCACCTTGTCTTCGGAACGTTGCACTCGGCAAATGCGTCCCAGGCCGTTCACCGGCTTTTGGACCTGTTCCAGCAAAACGAGCGGGACCTTGTAAGACAGACTTTGAGCATAGCAATCAGAGCAATTGTCAGCCAGGTATTGCTGCCCTGCATCATGGAAGGTACTGACAGAATACCCGCTGTGGAGATTCTTATTACAAACGCCGCCGCCAAGAGGCTAATTGCCGAGGGTCGCGAGGGCGAGTTGCCCAACGTGATACGAAGCTCCCAGAACGAAGGCATGCAGGATCTTACTTATAACCTTTGTGATCTGGTGGAAAAAGGATTCATCGATCCGAAGGAAGCATTAAAATATGCACCAAATACAGACGAATTAAAAATGGCACTAAAAGGGATCAGAACAACTGCCAGCGGCATTTTGTGAGATTTTACGGAGCATCTTATGCTGGATTTACTATCGGCCTCCATCGAGTATGGCGGTTATATTTCCATAATCAAACTCATTGGCTATTTGATTTTGTTTTTTGCATGGCTGCCACTCGTTGGCTGGGTGCACTACGACGCTAAAACTGTAGAAACAAATGCTGTCTTCTGGACGGGCATCATTCTGGGAGCAGGTGCGGCCGGGGCAATAATCTGGCTGCTCGTACCGGTCTTTATCGTTGGGATGCTGTTCTATCTGATTGCTGTCGGAGCGTTATCTCTGGCCTACGTCAAGCACCGCAATGCGAGAGTTCTGGATTTCGATAAGGTTCTGACAATCGATCACATCAAAAACCTGCTCGTAAGTAAAGAGAAGAAGCTTGAGGCCCTTAAAAGCTTCATTTTCATAACTGCAAACAAAAATGAAGTTCCAGTGCCCGAGCCCAGAACGCCGGACTTCTTCGGATATAAGACAGCTTATGAAATTCTGAAAGACGCCATGTGGCGAAGGGCCAGCAGCATTCTGTTCTCCCCAACGGCACAAGATTACCAGGTAACCTACAACGTTGACGGTACATCGCTAAAACAGCCGAGCATCGCCAGAGACCAAATGAGATATTTCATTCGTTTCGTCAAGGAACTTGCCGGTTTGGACACGAAGGAAAAACGAAAACCACAAAAAGGAAATTTCAAAATCCGTCAGAAGAAAGATGATATCCCGTGGGAAGTAATGACGGCCGGGTCAACCGCCGGAGAACAGGTCAGATTAAAACCAATAACACAAGAGGGTATGGCAAGACTAACCGAGATCGGCTTAATGCCCGAACAGGAAGCAAAGATCAATCAGTTTCCGGGGATAAAACAAGGTGTATTTATTATAAGCGGACCGCGTAAAAACGGCATAACAACCACGCTTTACGCACTTCTTCGAAATCACGATGCCTTTATGAACAACATAAACACCCTTGAAAGACAGCCTTCCGCCCAAATGCCCAATATAACTCAAAGCATCTTCAATCTCACCGACACTGGCACGACCACATTTGCCAAAAAGCTCCAAGCTGTTGTAAGAACGGGACCTGATATAATCGGTGTCTCCGATTGTGAAGATGCCGAAACAGCCCAGATAGCCTGTGCCGCCGCCAGAGATGGAAAGCTCATATATATTACGATTAAAGCGGATAGCGTGATACAGGGGCTGGGTAAATGGTTGAAATATGTCGGCAACAAAACTGTCGCCGCCGATACTCTTCTGGGCATGAGCAACCAAAGGCTCGTTAGAAAACTTTGCGATGAGTGCAAGCAGGCATATGCGCCGGATAAAGAGCTGTTCAAAAAGTTCAATATCACCGCGGAAAAAACGAAAGTGCTTTATCGTGCCGGTAAAGTGCAATACGACAAGCACGGCAAACCTTCAACTTGCGAACACTGCCAGGGGACCGGATTCTACGGCAGAACGGCTGTTTTCGAAATCATCACATTGAACGACGACTTGAGAACAGTTATAAAACAATCGAAATCATTACCGGAAATCAGCTCGCAGTTCAGACGTGCCAAAATGCTCTATCTACAGGAACAGATACTTAGAAAAGTCATTGCCGGAACAGTTGCGATAAACGAAATGATTAGAGTGCTTTCAACATCGAAAACGAAAAATACAAAATCAACATAGTCGTTAGTAAATCGCGGATTGTGAAGCGAATCACGAATCCCGAAAAAAACCGGAGACATTGTTTATGGCCAGCTTAGCTGTGATGTTAATAATTCTGGGTTGTGGCGCTTTGATGTATTTTAAAGGGACGGTTGTCAAAGCATTTGCCATGATAATTATTGCTATTGTTTCGAGCGTTGTTGCGTTCGGCTTTTTCGAGATCCTGGCAAATGTCATCATCAGCCGCGGTAATGAGGGCAGTTTACTCTCTCTCGTTCCCTGGGCGCAGACGCTCTCTTTTTTGCTGCTGTTTATCGTAACCTTTGGCCTGCTTCAAACTGCCGCTACTTTTTTGGGCCGCCACCCGGTTGATTTAGGATTTATGCCCGAACTTATCGGACGAATAGTCTGCGGAATTATCTTGGGCTTCATTATATCCGGGCATTTACTCACAGCCCTTCAAATGTCGCCGCTGCCACTTTCCTATCCCTACCCCCGTTTTGATCCGTCGAATCTGGATCCCGACAATCCCAGCGGAGCCCTGCTTAACGCCGACGGTTTTGCCACCGGCCTGTTCAGTATCATCAGTAACGGCAGTTTCAGCGGTAAAAACAGCTTTAAAACTGTCCACCCGAACTACCTGGACCAGCTCTTTATGAACCGGCTGATTGGCAAGACATCCAACGTCAGCGGCGTCTACCCGGCGATAGAAGTGCCAAAACCGGCTGTCTGGCCGGCGTCCGAAGCTGTGAAAAAACAAGTAGACGGCTACATCTCGGAATTGAAGACGGGCAGAGGCAAGGTTGCATACGAGCCGGGGGGCAAGACAGTAACTATACCCATATCGACAGAACAAAGTTTTAATCCGACAATCGTGCGCGTGGGAATAAAGAAAAGAGCTATCAATCGAGAAGCAATAGTCAACGGAGGCGTATTTACACCTTCGCAGTTAAGATTAATATGCACGCGAAGTACCGGTGAAGCGGTGAATGCCTATCCGATGGGATACCTGAAAACAAAAGACGAAATGGAGATAAGCCCCGAGATAAAGATCGCAACCGCCGACATCGAGGACAATGCCAGATATATCGACTTTGTTTTTTGCGTGCCAAGTGGTTATGATCCGACGCTCGTCGAATTCAAACTTAACAGTATTGTCGAGATACCCGCAGGAGCAATCGTATCGGCCGATCAGGCGCCGGCGGTGTCACCTTTTAAATCCTCGGCTTCCGCCCCCCAAAGTAACACCCAAAGACCTCCCAGAACTCAGAGCCAACCGCAACAACAGCAACAACCGCAAACCCGTCCCGGAAGATCCAGGCCCAGCAACATTAGCAGATCAGTTGTCGGCGACGAACTCGACCAGTAATAATCCAATCGGGATATCTGACAAATACGGAAAAGCCGATCATGGGGGATATTTGACGATTCATCCCCTCGCTTGCCTTAAACAAACCCGCTTCATGGGTCTATTTTTGGTAAGCTCGTTCCTGGTAGATTAAGAAGAAGGACCGGCAAAACGCAGCTTCGAGCTTTCAGGATCGAGCTTACTTAGAGCGGGTCGGCACATCCTTAGCTGCAGACAACCAATTCTTCCAAATCCAACTCCATAAGATGCTCAAGATAATCATTCAAATCTTCTTCCGAAAAACTTGCGAGAAACTCCGGCTTGGCAGTTCTGTTGATTCTACAGATGTAATCGATCAACTCCCTTTTACTCATACACACACACCCTTCAAAACTGATAAAAATCCTTGGCAACCTACGCAATATCGACAGAGCAAACATTTTTTCTTTAGCTTACTAAACCATCACCAAATTAACGCCCCATAACCCAAACCACCATATAGCTGCGTTGCCCCTGCTCCGGCTACCACATATAGAGCAGGCCGCATGATGGTTTTCATTACTTATCCGAGTGTCCAATAAAATCATCCTCGGTGTCAGCTAATCCAAACTAAAAAAATTGTGAAATTTTCCAATTTACTACCCTTATTATTTTTTTTAGTAAACGAAGTTTCATATAGCACCTCTATAATTAAAGATATGCGACCGGTCGTGAATTCGAGTTGTGCATAACTTTATTGCTTTGAAAGAAAAACAGTGCCGAAACAAGAATTTCGAGCATTAGTCAACGATTACGGTGCACAAGTATTGAGCACCGCTATGCGGATTCTGGGCGATAGTGAAAAAGCCCAGGATGTGCATCAAGAGGTATTTCTCGCTATCTGGAAACGATGGCACAAGTACAACGGCCGGACAAACTGGAACGCATATCTGTATCGGGCCGCCGTGAGAAAGGCAATCGAGTTTGCAAAACGATCGAGAGCCGAACAGTCCCTGCGGCAGCAACCGAAACTCGGCACCAGCACGAGCCATCCGGATGGCCCTATGAGAACCGCCGAACTGCAGCAGATGCTGGCCCGGTACCTTGCCAAATTGCCAGGACGCCAGGCGGATGTGTTCGTATTATCGAAAATTGAAGGATTAAGACATAACGAGATCGCCGAAATCCTCGGTTGTTCAGAACAAACTGTGAGAGTTCATTTACACAGGGCGGTTAAACGACTGGCTCGGGAACTCGGCGACTATCTAAACGAATGAAAAAGGCCAATTATGAATAAGCACAACAAAATCAGCAGGTTATTAACGGCTTCGGCTCTCGGGGAATTGTCACCGGAGGCGCAGGCCGAGGTAAAAACACACCTGGCCGAGTGTCCTCAATGCAGCAGTGAGTTGAAACGACTCCAAACACTGCTCGAATGCACGGGACGCATAAGAGAGCTTTCACCTGATGCCCGGATGTGCGAGTCGGCCAGACAGGCTGTTTTTGCAGCCGTGGAAAACGAAAAAGAACAAACTCCTTCCAGGCAGAATGCCGGCCTGGAACTTATATGGAGAACAATCATGTACAGTAAAACAATGAAATTCACCGCCGCAGCGATTATTTTGATGGTCGTTTTAGGCGGCATAAGCTTCTGGCCCGGCGGCAATTCGCAGAACTCAAAATGGTGGCTTGCCCCCCCTGCCGCATGGGGACAGCAAATTATCGCCGAGCTGGAAAAAATCGAAGCACTTGTATATCGAGATCAATTGGTATTCGTTGGCCGTTACGGCTCCACACATGTTTCCGGCACGTGGAACAGGAATTATCAGGCCAAAGACAGGTCTCGTACAGACCGTTATTTTGAGCCTACCGATGAGGACACTTTCGGCGACAGCAATCCTGACAGCGTGCTGCAAAACATCACATACAAACTGCCTGAGGGGCAAGACCTGATACAGTATGATGTATCCTACGAGCACCAATGCTATACGATCAGGACAAACGAAGGAGATGCTTACCAGCGCGATCCGGTAGAAAGACTGCAATTCTATGTTGGCCTGCTGGGTGAAGCCGACCGGATACTCGACAACAAGACATTCGAAGGCCGCCAGTGTGTGGGCTTTGAAATAGACACCAGCAAATACGCAGATAATGGAAAGGGAGTGACTGATCGTATCTGGTTCGATACCCAGACAAAACTACCGGTCCGGATAGAAAAGCACGGCTTGCCAATCACCGGTAGGTCGGATCAAACAATTACGATGATACAAGACCAATTCGAATACTACGCACAAGTCCCCACCGAAATGTTCGCGCCAGAAATTCCGGCCGGTTTCATCAACGCCGAGCCGGATGATATTCGAGCCGCAAAGGAAAAGCAGGAAAAAGGCGAGATGCTTTACGCGGACGTACCTGCGGGACTGAAAGATGAAATTGCCGCCGCCTTAAAGGGAGCGAAAACAGTCGTCTACCGGGAGCGTTTCGGATTTGTACGGGACGAAAACTGGCTGTTTAGCAGCGGAGAAAAGATACAT
>Ga0210003_1000699_pt1 | contig 30370 bp, 22 predicted proteins | sample LantaG_FD_182804 | JGI IMG/M metagenome (GOLD analysis project Ga0210003, IMG submission 182804) | Deep subsurface microbial communities from Baltic Sea to uncover new lineages of life (NeLLi) - Landsort_02402 metaG (SPAdes) (version 2) | ecosystem: Environmental > Aquatic > Marine > Oceanic >... | reverse complement strand
GCAGTTGTGGTTGGCGCCCCACTTGCGCGAATCCCAGCGGCCGTCGGCCTCCTGGACGCGCGCCAGCCAGCATCTTCCCGATTCGGATTCGGCGCCTCCGCCTCCGCCTCCGCCGCCTCCGGGGCCGTGTCCTCTCGGGCGGTTGCGGAATATCGAACCGATCGGCGGGCCGTCATCGCCGATGGCGATTTTCGCAATCTTCACCTGCTCATCCTGCACCGTGGCCATGGCCAGGCTCAGGCCGGGCACGTCCGGTTCGTCCAGCGGGTCGTCTGATGGTGGCTCCTCATCGAGAACGTTGTCGCTCACGCGAGGCACATCAGGTGTGAACTCATGCATCTTCACGTTGGGCGGCGGAGGGGGTTCATCCCGCTGTTGGAGCGGTTGCGGCTGCTCCTGTTTGATCGAAACTGTGGTGTTCATGGGCGATTCGCTGTGCATGCTCCATGGAATCTGGCAGAAGACCAGGAGTATGACGGCGTGCAGAATCGCCGAGCCGAGCCAGGAAGGCGCTGCCGTCAGCATATGTTCCATGGGGCTGCTGCGCCTGATTACGGCTGCGTCGCCGTGATGTGCCTGATGCGAGTCGTTCTGATCGGAAAACATGGTCCGTCCTCCTTGTGTGCGGCGGTTGTGATGCAGGCGCACCGGTTGTGTGCGTGGGGCCGGGGCGGGGGGCGCGCGCTGGGCGGTCGCACACCGTGGGCCGGTTGCGCATGCATGCAGATGAAACTGTCAGGGATTCACGTTGACCGGTGCGGCTCGCCGCCGGCGCGGTTGGTTGCGCCGCAGGCGGACCGTTACGCCGCTGAAAACCCTCCGCAACGTTCTCCCTCCGATGCGGTATTGCATCGCGGCCCGCACGAGTTGCGCCCGCACGGGCCGCGGGCGATTGTTCATTTCAGGACGGGCAGGAAGCGGTAATATATTTCCAGGCAAAAGACCGACATTGCGGTGCTGTATACGCGCCCGCCCTGCTGGCCGTATTGGATCCCTGTGTCCCAGCTTCCGTCGAACTGCGGGCCGCGGCCGCGCACCTGCTTGTCGATCAGCGGATCGCGGAACGCCTTGTTGTAATCATCCCAGAAGTGCCCGCCCGCCTGGAACATCACCAGCGTCATGTAGTACGTGTGGTACATGTTCTGGAGGTTGGCCTTCCCCTTGAGATAGGCAAGGGCTTTCTCCATGTCGGGATGGTCCCGCTCCCAGCCCATAAACTGGCGGCACAGCGTGGCCGCGGCGGTCATGGGTGCAGAGCCGCCGTACGCGGTGCCCGGTGTGCCTGCGTAGCCGGTGAGGCCTTGCGCGTTGACGGACGTCCTGAGCCAGTTCTTGATGCGTTCGATGGCTTCGGAGGGCACGTCCAGCCCGGCTGCCACGCCCGATTTCACGCCCATCACGCACCAGCCGGTGACCGACGTGTCGACGCGTTCCGGGTTGTTTCCGCCGTAGTCCCAGGCGCCCTTGGGGTTCTGGTTTGCGCAGACGTTGTTGATGGCGCTTTGTGCCATCTTCTTCCACGCGGGGTTGCGTGTCATGCCGTAGGCTTCGCAGACGGCCATTGTGCAGATGCCTTGCGTGTAGAAGTTGCCTTGCCAGCCGCCGTCATTATTTTGATTCCTCTCGAGCCACTCGAGTGACTTGCGGACGGTCAAGCGATACTTGCCTTCGCGGTCGGTTTCGCCGTGGCCCAGGAACGCGAGGAGCGCCAGGCCGGTCACGGCCGCATCGTGTCCGCCGCCGCCCCACTTGGTGCAGTCCCAGTGGCCGTCTGCTTCCTGCACTCGGGCCAGCCAGCCGAGCGCGTGGTTTACGGTTTCTTCCGAGCGGCGCGAGCCGCCGAAACGCAGCAGCGATTTCTTCCGCCCGGCGCCGCCGCGGCTGCCCCATACCCCGTGGAAATGGCCGGCCGCGCCTTCTGTGCCAAGTGCAAGCTTGGCGATGGCAAGCGGCGGGTCTTCGTCTGGCTCAAGCTCGTTGAAGCCCGGCACGTCTACATCCGGCTGATCCATTTCGACGTCAGGGATGAAGGTTACGTCGGCCGGGGGAAGCCGGCTATCGACGATTTCAGGATCCTCGGGAACTTCGGGCCGCTCCGGCTCTTCCTCCTCCTCGACCTGCTCGAGTTCCGGGTCCTTGATCCTAGCTTCGACGGTCGTGTCTTTGTCTGTCCGGCCCGTCCACTGTATTTGTGTGAAGATAAGCAGGATCACGGCATGCACGACGGCCGACCCCAACCACGACGGTGCCTTGATCAGCAACGTCTGCATGACGTCGGTGCCTTGTTCGTGACTGCCGATTTCCTCGGTGAAATCATCCTGGTTGTCGAGAGTCGGTTGTTCTTTTGCCATAACTTTGTTCCTTTCAGCAACTGCGGATGCCTTTCCTGCAACAATATTCCGAAGTCGGCGCCAGCCCGCGGCGCCGCCGTCAGGTTCACAGGGCTTTCAGCACCGGCAAGAATCGGTAATACACTTCAAGGCAGAACACGGACATCGCGGTGCTGTAGACGCGCCCTCCGTGGCTGCCGTAGCTGATTTCGGTATCCCAACTGCCGTCAAATTCCGGGCCGCGTCCTTTCACCTGCTTATCGATGAGCGGGTCTCGGAAGCCCCTGTTCCATTCGTCCCATAATTCGCCGCCGGCCTGGAACATGGCCAGCGTGCCGTAATATGTGTAATACATATTGCCGAGGTCGACCTTCCCCTTCAGCTTGGCCAGCGCCTTGGTCATGTCGGGGTGGCTGGGGTCCCATCCCATGAATTGCCGGCACATTGTGGCCACGGCGGTCATCGAGTTCATCCCGTCCGCCTTTCTGCCCGGCGGGTAGCTGTATCCGGTGGTGCCGTCGGCGTTCACGGAGCTTGCCAGCCAGCGCTTGATCCGCTCGATGGCATCGGAGGGCACATCCAGCTCGCTGGCCAGGCCGCTTTTGATCCCCATCACGCACCAGCCGCTGACCGACGTGTCGACTCGGTTGGCATTGATCCCCATGTAGTCCCAGCCGCCCATCGGGTTCTGGTTGGCGCAGGTATAGTTGATCGCGCGCTGTGCGATTGTTTTCCAGCGGGGGTTGCGTGTCATGCCGTAGGCTTCGCACGTTGCCATAGTGCAGATGCCCTGCGTGTAGAAGCGTTCGCCGAAGTAGCCGTTTTCGTGCTGCGTTTTCTCGAGCCACTCGAGCGCCTTGCAGACGGTGTTGCGGTATTTGCCGTCGCGGTCGGTTTCTCCGTGGCCTAGAAACGCGAGAAGCGCCAGCCCGGTCACGCCTGCGTCGGCCTGCCGGTTGGCGCCCCATTTCTTCGCATCCCAGTGGCCGTCGGGCTCCTGCACTCGTGCCAGCCAGCCGAGCGCATCGTCCACGGCCTTCTCAGCCAGGCGCGATCCGCCGAACCGCAGCATGGACTTCTGCCGGCCGCGGCCGCCGCGGCTGCTGTAGATGCCGTGGAAATGGCCGGCTGCACCCTCCGTGCCAAGTGCAAGCTTCGCTATCGCCAGCGGAGGATCCTCGTCCGGATCAAGCTCGTTGAAGCCCGGCACGTCGATATCGGGCTGATCCATTTCAACCTCAGGGATGAACGCTACGTCGGCGGGCGGAAGCGAATTGTCGACAATGTCGGGTTCCTCGGGAGCCTCGGGCCGCTGCGGCTCCTCGACCTTCTCGATATCCTCCACCTCAGGCGGCTTGATGTCGGCATTTACGGTGGCATCCGACCTGTCGGGCGCGTTCCATTGGATCATCGCGAACACCAGAAGGAGAACCGCGTGCACGATGGCCGAACCAAGCCACGACGGCGCCATTACCAGCAGTGTCTGGAGCAGATCGTTCTCGCTGCCCTTCTGCGCTTCCTCAACGTCATCATATTCAGCGTCCAGTGGCTCCCTGGCCATGCTCCGTTTCTCCTTGCAACTGCGGCTGGTCAGTCTGTGAGCAATTTCTGTACTTCAAGAGCGGCATCAGCGGCGGAGATCGCTCCGCCGCGGCCGGCGGCTTCACATGCGAAGTACGCCATCGAGCCGAGCCTTTCGGGCACAAGCCCGTGCGATGCGCGAACCAGCGATGTGTCCAGCGAAATCGACCTTGTGGCGATGTCGATGAACATTTCGCAGGGGTCGTAGCCCGGCTTGCGGTGGATGTCTACCGTGCGAGCGAAATCGGGCGCGCGGCCTGCATCTTCCCACCAGTAATAGGCGAACCAGCGGTCGGCCGCCGACAATGCCACGAGGTCGCCGCTGCGAGGATGATCGAGTCCCGCAGCTTTTTTTCCGGACGAGTCCAAGATCGCGCCGACACCGTCGACGCCCTCCAATGCGGCACGCGCGGCCGGGGTTGCGTCGGGCTTGGTGAATATGTGCGCGACCTGGTGATCGACCATCGCAAACGCCTTGCTTGCGGCTATGTCGAGGAATTCCATTCCCGCCACCTCGCGCACTTCCAGCAAGCCTGCCTGCCGGAGGATTCGGTTGGGGAATATGGCGCCGGACACCGGCGTCATTCCATATTCCGACAGCAGCACGACCTCGGCGCCGCCCGCGCGCGCCCAGGCGGAGATTTCCGCCACAAGCGCGTCTGTCTGCTCGAGATGCTCGCGCAGCTCAGGGGCCGACGGCCCCAGCTTCTGCACCGGGTAATCCAGATTCGGCAGATACACGAGCGTCAGGTCGGGCGCGAACAGGTCGAAAACTTCCTTCGCGGCCGACGCAATCCATCGGCTCGACTTCACGGAGGCCATCGGCCCCCAGTAGCTCATCAGGTCGAACGGCCCGAGCTTCGCCTCGAGTTCGTCATACAGGCCCGTCGGTCGCGAATAGCAGCTCGAAACCATTCCGCCGTCCGCCTTATGCACCGGCGCGGGCGTCAGCACAATGTCTGCGTCTGCGCCAACACTGTTCTGCCAGAACAGCATTGCGCAGGTGAAATCGGGCTTCCGTTCGCGGGCAGTCTGCCATATCCTGGGCGTCTGAACCAGCCGGGCCGACTGCTCCCAGAAGCGCACGGCCTGAAAATCGCGGTCGAACAGGCCGTTGGCGATGATGCCGTGCCCGGCGGGTGCGGCGCCTGTCGTCAGTGTGGCTTGCATCGTGCAGGTAACTGCGGGAAGCAGCGGCCTCATCGGCCGCGCGCCGGGGAAGTTTGCCGTGGTCGGCATGGCGTCGTGCCGGGCCAGGTCCCACGATAACCCCGCGATATTTACCACCACCAGCTTGCGCACGATGCGATTCCTTCTGCCGGACGCTTCCTTGCGCGGCTCCGGGCTGAGTCGGGCTGCCGGATTCGTGCAATGGCGCCGCCTGTTATTCCACTTCCAGGGCCTGTGTGGTACAAACGGAATCCGGTGCGGATATGCGCAGAAAAAATCCGCATTTCTGCGCGCCCGAAATATAGTTTTCCCAAGCCGTGCCGGTTGCGGCTGATGCCGGCCGCCGCAGGAATCTGCGATGCCTGCGCAGGCTGCGTCAGTCTCGCACCAGGCCGCATTCCACCAGGGCCTGCTGCGCCGACTTCACCAGCGCCACTTCCAGCTTGTCCAGAATCTCGCGCGGCACCTTCGCGAGGTCCGGCCGGTTGGCCTCCGGCATGATCACCTTCCGAACGCCCTCGCGATGCGCGGCAAGCAGCTTCTCCTTCAGCCCGCCTATCGGCAGCACGCGCCCGCGCAGCGTTATCTCGCCCGTGAACGCGATTTTCGGATCGAGCGGCTCGTTTCGATACGCCGAAAGGAGCGCCGCGATCAGCGCAAGCCCGGCCGAGGGCCCGTCCTTCGGGGTAGCACCTTCAGGAACGTGAATGTGAACATCCGATTTCCCGCCGCAGTCGATGCCCAATTCCTTCGCGTTGCTTTTCACGAACGTAAGCGCCGCACGGGCCGATTCCTGCATCACATTCCCCAGGGAGCCGGTAAGCAACACGTTGCCTTCCCCCGGTATGAACGACACCTCGATGCTCAGCAGCTTGCCGCCCGATTCCGTCCACGCAAGCCCTGTTGACGTGCCGAAACCGGCCTCGGGCAGCATGTCGCGGAAATAGGGCGGCGGGCCAAGAAGCGTCTCGAGGTCGGCCGGCTCGATGCCGATCTCGCCTGCCGCATCTTCCTCCGCGAACTTGCGGGCGCACTTGCGGCATAGGGTCGAAAGCCGCCGTCTCAGGTCGCGCACGCCCGCTTCGCGCGTGTATCGCATGATGATGTCCATTATGGCCGCGTCTGATATCTTCACCTTCCCCGGCTGAATCCCGTGCTCCTCCAGTTGCGAGGGCAGCAGGTGCCGCTGGGCGATCTTCACCTTCTCCGTGGGGGTGTATCCCGAGAAGTTGATCACCTCCATACGATCGCGCAGGACCGGCGGGATATGGTCGAGCCAGTTGCCCGTGGCAATGAAAAACACGTCGGACAGGTCGAACTCCACCTCGAGGTAATGGTCGACGAACGTGCTGTTTTCGCCGGGATCGAGCACCTCGAGCAGCGCGGCGCCCGGGTCGCCGTGGAAATCGCGCGACAGCTTGTCGATCTCATCCAGCAGAAACACGGGGTTCTTCGACTTGCACTTGGCCACGCCCTTGATGATCCCGCCGGGCATGGCGGCCACGTATGTGCGCCGGTGGCCGCGGATTTCCGCCTCGTCGCGCACGCCGCCCAGCGACTTCTTCACGAACCGACGCCCGATAGCCGAGGCGATGGCGTGGGCGATGGAAGTCTTGCCCACGCCCGGAGGCCCGGTGAAACATAGAATCTGCCCGCGCCGGCCCGGAGCGAGCTTGCGAACCGCCAGGTAATCGAGCACGCGATCCTTGACGTCGTCCAACCCGTAGTGATCGCGATCCAGCACCTCGCGCGCCCGCTTGAGGTCGATATCTTCCTCAGTGCGGACATTCCACGGCAGGCTGACAAGTGTCTCGATGTAGTCTATCGAAACGCTCGCCTGGGGCGAATGAAGCTGCGACTGCGACAGCCTTGCAAGCTCGCGTTTGGCGGCCGTCTCCGCCTGCTCGGGCATCGCGGCGGCGCGGATGCGGTCTTCGAGGCTGCTGATGCCGTGCCCCTCTTCGCCCTCGAGTTCCTCGTTGATGACTCGAAGCTGCTCGCGAAGGAAATACTCCTTCTGCGTTTTCTGCACGCGTTCGCGCACCTGCACGTCGATCGCGCGCTGCACCTCGAGAATGTCGATCTCGCGCTCGAGAATATCGGCCAGGCTGTTCAGGCGGGAACCAGGGTCAATGTTTTCCAGCAGCTTCTGCTTGTCGAGCGCCCTGATCGTCAGGTGAGCCGCAACGATATCGGCCAGGTGGCTGGAATCCGTCAGATTCACCACCGCATTGGTCACGCCGTCCGGCACGCCGGGGTTGATGAGCGCGTAGCGGCCGAACCGTTCGGCCACGGTGCGTGCGAGTGCCTCCTCGTGAATCCGTTGGTCAGCGGCACGTTTCGGCGGGCAGCGGTCGGGCAGTTCAGAAATCAGCGCCCGGCGGCATCCGCCGCGGTGCACGTAGCGGTCGATCCTCACACGGGAAACGCCCTCCACCAGCACCTTCATCGAATCGTCAGGCAGGCTCACCACCTGCACCAGGTCGCAGACCACGCCCACGCGGTGAAGGTCTTTCGCAGCCGGATCGTCCACCGACGGATCCCGCTGAACTACCAGCACCACGCGGAGGCTTTCCTGCAGGCCGATCTGCACCGCACGCTTGCTCGCAGGCCGGCCCACAAGCAGCGGCGAGATCAGCTTCGGAAAAACAACAACATCTCGCAAAGGCAGCACGGGAAGCTCCGCGCTCTGTTTTTTTCTGGATGCAGCCATCGTCTCCCTATGTGTAAGGGGCGGGGCCCCCCGCCTTCCCAAGCAGGCGTTGCCCGCCCGTCTTCTCTGAATGGCGCACGCAGCGCCAAGGTTCACCCTTTTGACGTGCTAATTGTATCAGATTGCCATGCATTGTCAATACCGATTTTGGCCGCGCGGCAGCTTTCGACCGGTTGCCCAGTCGAAGGGGGAAGTGTGAAGGGGGAAGTGTGAGTGCTCGCGAATGCGGCTGCAGGCCTCGTTGCCCTTCCCACGTCGGCGTCCTCGCCGGCATCCTCAAAATTTCGCCTCCTTACAAGCCCGTAAGGGCGGCAGTCCTTCAGCCTCGGCCTTCAGGCCGTGGAACAGGCTGAAAAATGAAACGTCTCAACTCCGATTGAGAACCAGATTGTCTTGCCGCCCCCCCCGCCAGCGCCCGCAGAAATGCCTTGACAACCTCGCGACGACAAGGTAGAATAGTATGTGAGTAAGTTGTAACGTAAGCACTACGGAGCTTGTATGGATTCGGAAACGAAAAAGCTGTATGAGATGAAGGCGGAGGTGATCGCCGCTGTCGGCCACCCAATCCGTCTGGCAATCGTCGACTTTCTGGGAAACGGCGAGCAATGCGTGTGCGACATCGCACGGCACGTGGGCGCGAAGCGGTCGAACGTTTCCCGGCACCTCGCGATCCTGCTGAATGCGGGCATAGTGGATAACCGCAAGGACGGCCTGCGGGTGGTTTACTCGCTCAAGACGCCCTGCGTGGTTGGTTTCCTGTCGTGTGTCTGCAATGTACTGCGGGAACAGGCGGCCGAGCAGGTGTCTTTGCTGGAGAAAATCTGAACGGGACGGCTTTTTTTTGGACAAACTATGTGAGTGTGTGATCACATAGTTGCACACTGAATGGTCATATACGTCACTTGAAGAACAGGCGGTGGTTGAGTGGACTGGAAGAAAGAGTGGAAGAAGCTGCTGGCGATCGCGGCGGTTTTCCTGGCATTTTTTTATCTGCCGATGGATTGGAACCGCTTCACCGGCGGAATCATGGAATCGCTGCACCTGGCGAAATGGTATGCGCGCGAGCACGTGCTGCTGTGCCTGGTGCCGGCTTTTTTTATCGCCGGCGCGATCGGGGTCTTCCTGAGCCAGGCTTCGGTGATGAAATACCTGGGGGCGCGGGCCAACAAGGTGCTGGCATACGGCGTCGCCAGCGTTTCTGGCTCGGTTCTGGCGGTTTGCTCGTGCACTGTACTGCCGCTGTTTGCGGGAATCTGGAAGATGGGTGCGGGGCTGGGGCCGGCAACGGCTTTCCTGTACTCGGGGCCTGCGATCAACATTCTGGCGATCATCCTTACGGCTCGGATTCTGGGAATGGAGATCGGAATTGCCCGGGCGCTCGGGGCGATTGTATTTTCGATTGTCATCGGGCTGCTGATGCACCTGTTTTTCCGCAAGGAGGAGATGGCGAAGGCTGACGGCCAGATGGCCATGCCCGAGCCTGACGTTGCCCGGCCGCTGTGGCAGAACGCGGCATTTTTTGCGGTGATGATCGGCGTGCTTGTGTTTGCCAACTGGGGCGCGCCCAACGACTGGCAGTTCAGGTTGGAAGATGGCCGCGAGTTTCAGGCGGCAATCGTCAAGACCACGGAAGCCGGCGAGGGAAATCCTGCCGAATACACGCTCAAGCTGCTTCGCGGGCCGGATGAGGGGAGCGAGCTGACGGTGCCGGCGTCCGATATTGCCGCGCGAGCGCCGGTTTCGGGGCTGTGGACTGCCCTGTGGCAATCGAAATGGATCATCGCGTCGCTGTTCGGAGCGGTTTTCGGCGCGATTCTGATCATGTGGTTCGGCGTGGCGTGGTGGAAGGTGGTGCTGGCCGCCGTGCCGCCCGCCGTGCTGGCTTTCATTGTGCCGTCGGGCGGCTTGTTTGTTCTGATACCATTCTCGGCGGCGATTGTCGGGCTTTCCGCGATCACGAATTCAACTGAGGGCGAGTCTCAGGACTGGCTCGCGGCCACGTGGGGTTTTGCGAAGCAGATTCTTCCGCTGCTGTTTTTCGGCGTGCTGATCGCCGGCTTCCTGCTGGGGCGGCCCGATCACGAGGGGATGATCCCGGCCCGATACGTACAGATGCTTGTGGGCGATACACCCGACACCCTGCTGGAGATGACGGGGCTGGCGGGCGGCTCGATGGAATCTGCGATACGCCCGTTGTGGTCGCTGTGGACGAATTTCTTCGCGAGCATTTTCGGTGCGTTCATGTATTTCGCGACCCTTACCGAAGTGCCGATCCTGCAGGGGCTTCTGGGAGCGGGCATGGGCAAGGGGCCTGCGCTGGCTCTGCTGCTTGCCGGCCCGGCGCTCAGCCTGCCGAACATGCTCGTCATTCGCAGCATCATGGGCACGCGCAAGACTGTCGTGTTCGTATCGCTGGTGGTGGTGATGGCCACCATCAGCGGGATGATTTTCGGATCGATCATGGCTTGATGATGCAACTCCGGCAGCGGACGCGGCGGCTGCTGCACGGGAAACCTGTGACGCCGCAGATTCCTTACTCGGAGACAGAACCAATGGCTGACTGCTGCTGTGGAAACAACAACAAGAAGACTGTGCTGGTCTACGCCTGCTCGGGCGGTGCGAATGTTGCGGAGATCGCCGACAGGGCGGCACGCGAGCTGATGTTTGCCGGCGAGGGCACGATGTGGTGCCTCGCGGGGCTGGGGGCGGACATTCAGGGCATGGTGCAGACTGCCCGCGATGCCGACGTGAATCTCGTCATCGACGGCTGCCCCATGGAATGTGCGAAGAAGATTTTCGACCGCCACGGCGTGCCGTATTCATACCTGAAGGTGACCGACCTCGGAATCGAGAAGGTCAAAGGCGTCCGCTGCGCGCCGGAGCAGGTCGAGAAGGTGCTCGCGAAAGCTCGCGAGATGCTCGCCGGCGATGGCAAGTGCTGCGGATAAACATGAAGATTCCGCCTGCAACCGCAGGCCTGGAGGAGCAAATGAAGAAACTGCAAGTGCTGGGCACAGGCTGCCCGAAATGCAAGAAACTGGCCGCAAACGCCGAGGCGGCCGCCAAACAGCTCGGCATAGAATTCGAGCTTGAGAAGGTTACCGACATAGCCGAGATAATGAAGTTCGGCGTGATGATGACGCCCGCCCTCGCCGTCGATGGGCAGGTGAAGGTGGTCGGAAAAGTGCCTGACACCGAGGCCATTATGGATATGCTGAAATGATGCCGCTGTTGGCACAGTGCCCTTGCCCTGGTGGAAGCGGAGGCGGCACCTCCGTGCTGCCTCTGCTCGCACTGGCGTGTGCGATCGGCCTGTGGCATTCAGTAAAGCACACGAGATCGAACTGGAAACAAGGAAACAACGCAATGAAAAGGTCATTGAGTATTTCACTGATCGCGGCGCTCGCGGTCGCAACCGGCGCCCTGACCGTGGCGTGGCTGAACACGTCCGAAGCGGCGCAGGCGCCTCAGACGGCTGAGGCCGGCGGCAAGCTGCCGCTGCTGCTGGACCTCGGCTCCAAGACTTGCATTCCATGCAAGATGATGGCGCCGATTCTCGACAAGCTCACGAAGGAATACGCGGGCAAGTTCGATGTCAAGTTCGTCGACGTATGGCTCAAGGAGAACACCGCTGAGGCCACCAAACACCGCATCAAATTGATCCCCACGCAGATATTCTTCGACGCCGAAGGCAAGGAGCTGTGGCGGCACGAGGGTTTCATTTCCGAGGCAGACATCCTCGGCAAGTGGAAGGAGCTGGGATACGACTTCAAGCAGGCAGCGGCGGCCGCTCCCATCGAGCGTTGGGAGCCGGCCAAGGCCGACACTCGCGCGAAGGCGGACATCTGCTACATGTGCGACGGCGACGTTAATCCGAAGACTTCCGCAGTCGTGAAGACCGACAAGGGCGACGTTCGCATGTGCAGCCCGCACTGCTATTTCATCATGTACTCGTGCCTCACCGAAGATAAGGCTGGTTTCGAGAAACGCGTTTCGATGACCGACTACGCGACCGGCCGGCCGGTTCCCGCAGTGGATGCTGCCTTCCTCACCGGCGTGGACGACGCCGGGCGGCCCTGGACTCGTGCGTTTGCGGCAGCGCCGGCGGCAAAGCAGGAGCAGCAGAAATCGGGCGGAAGCATCGTCGACCTCGCCGTCCTTCAGCAGAGCGAGCTGTCGCATCGCTGCGGTTTCTGCGACAGGGCGACCTACCCGCAGGACGCTGCCACGGTGATCGCCGGCGGCGTTTACACCTGGGGCTGCTGCTCGCATTGCGCCCTCGGAGTGGCGGCACGCACCGGGCTTGACATCGAAGTGCGCGAGCGCGACCGCCTCACCGGCGAGCCGGTAGTCGTCAAGACGCTCGATGGCTCGGTTGCATCGCTCGAGCCTGAAGGCGCCGTTGCGTGGTACGGACAGCGCCAGAAGCCGGACGGCGCGTGGGGGTCGGCGGGCTGCTTCCACCAGGGTTTCTTCACCAGCGCCGAAAACCTGAAGAAATGGCTCGAGCAGAATCCGCTGGAGACCGGCAAGCAGATTACCATAGCCCAGGCCCTGGCCGACAAGATGAAGCTGACGCCGCAGCAGATACAGAAGGCATGCAAAATAGGCGAATGCTCGCCGAAATAATGTAACAGCGGAGGCTTGCAGAATGAAAATCGACGTCAGGAAATTGATTTCGCGCCTGCTGCTGGGCTTCGTGCTCATCAGCATCGGGTTTGCACTCGGCAAGGAGACGGCCGCCCGGCGCGCCGGCTCCCCCGGCGACGCGGCGCCAGGCTCGCAGCAGGCCGAGGCGGGCGAGAAGGTGATCGTCTACTACATGCACGCCACGATTCGCTGCGTCACGTGCAACCAGATCGAGGAGATGGCAGCCAAGCTCGTGAACTCCGCCTTCGCCGAGGAAATTGAAGCAGGGCGGCTCGTCTGGCAGGAGGTCAACTTCCAGGAGAACACCGAGCTGGCCGAGCGTTTCGACATCGTGGCTAGTTGCATCGTTGTAGCCAGAACCGTGGACGGGAAGGTGGTCGACTCCAAGCGGCTCGACGACGTCTGGACCGTCGTGGGCAAGCCCGAGCAATTCAACCGCTACATTGCAGATGCCATCCTCGGCTACCTGCGTGAAGGAGGCGAGTAATGTCGTGGATTGCAGTCGGAACCGCGCTGTGGCTGGGCATTCTGACGTCGATCAGCCCGTGCCCGCTGGCGAGCAACATCGCCGCGATCTCGTTCGTCAGCCGGCATATGGGCGACCATCGCAAGGTGCTGCTTTCCGGCACGTTGTACACCATCGGCCGGACGCTCGCCTACGTGCTTCTGGGCGTGCTGATTCTGGGCGCGTTCCAATGGCTGGCGGTTTCGGGCGGCGAGGTTTCGCGTTTCCTCCAGCGATACATGAACCAGGCGTTGGGGCCGATTCTGATCCTCGTTGGCATGCTGCTGCTTGAGATGCTGGGGTTCACCTTCTCGCTGAACCTCGCGGGCGGCAACGTGCAGGAGAAGGCGTCGCGCGGGACGTTGCTGGGGTCGGGCGGGCTTGGCTTCCTGTTCGCGCTCTCGTTTTGCCCGGTCTCGGCGGGCCTGTTTTTCGGCGGGCTGCTTCCGCTGTCGGCGAGCAACAATTCCACCTTCCTGCTGCCGTCGCTGTTTGGCGTGGGCACGGCCGTGCCGGTGATCGCGTTTGCGTTCATCATCGCCTTCGCAGGGGAATGGATGGGCAAGGCATTCAACCGCCTGACGCAGATCGAACGCTGGGTTCGGACGATCACGGGTGTGATTTTCATTGCGGCGGGCGTGTATTACAGCCTGACCTATATCTATGGCGTTTCGTTGGCAGGGTGAGGGAATAACGAGCAGAGGCGAAAGCCCGGCCATTGGTTTCGCACGGGAGCGGATGCCGGATTCTCGACAGGATTTTATCAGGTTTCCTGCTTGACACGCCGAGATAATCAGGCTATAATATATTCGGCTATGCGGATACACAGATATGGAGGATCACCCAATGATAGATGCCGCGAGCCTGTTCCGGCTGCTCGCAGACGAAACAAGGCTGAGAATACTTGTAATGCTTTCAAGGGGCGAGCTGTGCGTGTGCGACATAATGAGCATTCTGGGAGCCACGCAGTCGAAAACTTCTCGTCATCTGGCATACCTTCGCAGCGCAGGTCTCGTGCGCGACCGGCGTGATGGGCAGTGGATATACTATTCCCTTGCGGCGCCATCCGGTCGGCTGCAGCGGCGGGTGTTCGATTGGCTGCAGCACGCGGCTGACGACCTGCCGCAGACTGCGGACGACCTGCGTGCGCTTGCAGAGATAAAGAAAAGCGGCAAGAGCTGCGCCCGGGCAACGTTTTCGGCCGACGATGCCGACAACGTGGGCTATGTGGCAAGAAAGGGCTGAAGTCATCGAGTTCGAGGACACGGTACCGGAATTTCTTGAGGAGACACAGGCAATGAAAAAGATTCTGGCAGTCGGCGTGGCGGTGCTGGTCGCCGCAATTGTGATCGGCGTGGCAGCAACTCAGCAGGGAGATAAGGTTCGGGCGGACGCGACTCCGGCTTCGGGTGCTTCCGCGGCGCAGGCTCCATCCGGCGAGGCTGATGCTCCGCAGACGGATGCAGCGGAACTATCCTCTGCACCCGACGCGAAGCCGGCACCCCATACACCTGTTGCTGCGCAGGCAGAGGAACGCGCTGCGCAAGCCGCCGAACCCGATGTTGCCGGCAATGAGGACGCGCCGGCTCCCTCCGCCGAGGCGGGAAATGACGCAAGCAACGCCATGACCGCGATGAAGGAGGCAGCCCAGTCAGGGCGGTATCTCTTCATCTTCTTTTATGGCGAGAGAAACGATCAAACCGATGCCTTCCGAGAGAGCTTCGAAAAAGCCACAGCCGGCATTTCAGACAAAGCTATGGCCACAACAGTAGACGTCACCTCCCCGGGCGAGATCGAGATCGTTCAAAAATTCCGCCTGCAAGCCGTACCGTTGCCCCTTGTTCTGGCAGTTGCGCCCAACGGCGCAATCACAGGAAACTACCAGGGCGAATCCAGCGAGAAGATCCTTCGCGAAACGATGGTAAGCCCCGCATTTCAGAGCGTGCTGAAGGCGCTACAGGAACGCAAGCTTGTCTTCCTGTGCATACAGAACGAAAACACCAAATCGAATGTGGCAGCAATGGATGGCGTGATGGAGTTCAAGGCCGACGCCCGTTTCGCGCAATTCACCGAAGTAGTCAGTATGGATCCAGCCGACACATCCGAGGCCGACTTCATGGAGAAGCTTCAGGTCGACAGCAAGACCGACGAAGCCCTCACCGTGTTTCTGGCTCCCCCGGGTGCAGTGATCGCAAAATTCAAAGGCGCCACCAAGAAAGACGTGCTGGCTTCTACGCTGCAGGCCGCGTCGTCCGGCGGCTGCGGCCCCAGCGGGTGTGGCCCCAGCGGCTGCAACTGAGGAGACACCACAGATGAAACTGAGAACACTCGTCTGGCGAGAAATATTCGAGCGCAGGACTCAGCTCGCAACAAGCTTTGTTGCCATTCTGCTGGGCATAAGCGTGATCGTGGCAATCAAAAACATCACCTTCTACTCCGAGAAGGCCGTGGCAAAGGAACTCGACGCCCTCGGAGCCAACATCCTGATCCTGCCCAAATCGGCATCGCTGCAGGACTACTACAGCTCCGACATGCAGGAAGACGACTTTCCCGAGGAATACGTGGCGCGTCTGACTTCATCCGACCTGCAAGGCCTCGACAACCTCTCGCCGAAGCTCTCCGTGCCGGTCGAGATGGAAGGCAAGCGTTTCACGCTGACCGGCATCCTGCCCAAGAATGAGTTTCAGGCCAAGGCTGCCTGGCAGGGCGCCGGCATCTTCGCACGGCCACAAGGCTGCGGCGTGGTGGTGAACGTGCCGGGTATGGCTGATGCACCTGCCAGGGAAACCCTCGTACGCCAGCGCGTCATCGACGATCTGGCAACCTACGAGGTGCTCCTGGGAGCCGATGTGGCGGCCGAACTGCCCCGCAAGGAGGGCGACACAATTGAGGTCTTTGGTCGCCCCTTCACGGTGACAGCTATCCTTCCGCAGACAGGTACCGTGGACGACTCCCGCGTGTTTGCGCACCTGCACACAGTCCAGCAGCTCGCCGGCAAAGGCTCCGTCGTGAATGCAATCGAGGTGGTCGGCTGCTGCAGCGAAATCTCCAAGGGGCTGGTGCAGAAAATCAACCGGCTTCTGCCAGAAGCCAAGGTCGTGACCGTCACACAGATCGTCGACACGCAAATCAAGACCAATGGGATGATGTCGAAGCTGTCGCTGCTGTTTCTTGGCATCATCGTGCTGGTGGGCGGGGCGAGCATCGCCAACTATATGTACGCAAACGTCTTCGAGCGACGAAAGGAAATCGGCACGCTGATGGCCCTCGGCGCCGGCTCGTCGATGGTGCTGCGAATATTCATCCTCAAGGCGCTTCTGCTGGGCGTCGTGGGCGGGTTCGGCGGCTTCCTGCTGGGCATCGTCTTGGCGGTTGCACTCGGCCCCCGGATCGCGGGCGTGCCCGTGCTGCCGATGCCGATGCTGGCTCCACTGGCCCTCGGCGTGGCCGTGGTCATATCGCTTGGGGCAAGTTATTTCCCCGCTCGCCGGGCCGCGCGTCTGGACCCCAGTTCAGCGCTCCAGGAGACATAATAATGCTCGCAATGCAGTCCGTCAGCAAGAGCTACAACCACCGTGGCCGAACCGTGAACGCGATGGACGACGTGACACTCGAAATTCCTGCGGGGGATTTCGTTTCGATCGTCGGACCCAGCGGAAGCGGCAAGAGCACGCTCCTGCTCGTTCTCGGCGGAATGCTTTCGCCGTCGGCCGGGGACGTGTTCGTCGATAGCCAATCGCTGTATTCAATCGGCCCCGAAGAACGCGCCGCCTTGCGCCAGAGGAAAATCGGATTCGTGTTCCAGACGTTCAACCTAATCCCGTACCTCTCCGCTGTGGAAAACGTGCAGATTCCGCTTCTCATCGGTTGCGTGGAAGAAGCAGAACACGAGAGACGGGCCATTGCACTGCTGGAGAAAGTGGGGCTGGGCGACAGACTCGACCACAAGCCATCCGAATTGAGCGTCGGGCAGCAGCAGCGCGTGGCGCTGGCCCGCATGCTCGCCAACGACCCGGCCGTCATTCTGGCCGATGAGCCGACAGGCAACCTGGACCCCGACACCGGTCAGGAAATCCTCTCGTTCCTCGACGATGCCAACCGCGAAGGCCGCACGATCGTGATGGTCACACACGACATGCGCGCTGCCCAAAGAGCGAAGAGAACACTGCGGCTGGCGGATGGCAAGATCGCACTAAATGGCCACGACGACTGAGGCCAGCCGTATGGGCCCCGACAGGTTGTTTTTCATCCGCAGATTACTCAGATTTCGCAGATTCGGATGTAGGGGCGGGTCTCTGTGCCCGCCCTTCAACGCCGTCAAGCAACGTCCGCCATCTGTTCTTGATCTGCGTAATTTGCGAAATCTGCGGATGTTATTTTCTTCCGACTTTGCCGGGTCAGGCGATTATTGGAGGATGCGGGCGAGACGCCCGCGATCCCAGGCACCGCGCGTTTCTGGCCTGGGGCTTGGCAAGGCGGCCGGCAGAATGCCGGCGGGGGCACGCACGACACTGACTTCAAGAACAGATCAGGCCTATGGGTCCTACATGTCCTATAGGTCCTATCGGATTCCGGAACTTTCACGAGGCGGGCGATCCGAAGATCGCCCGCCTCGCTCATGAATGGTCACATTATGGGGTTGTTGCCGATCAGCTCCGTGCTTTCGCAGGTGCGCCGCTGAGTTGGTGGCGCTTCTTCTCGGCTCGCTTCTGCAGCATTACGACGATCGGGCTGGCGATGAATATCGACGAGTATGTGCCGACGATCACGCCCGCTGTGAGAGCCTTGGCGAAGTCGCGGATCACGCCGCCGCCGAATATCAGCAGCGCCAGCACGGCGATCAACGTGGTCAACGATGTCAGAAGCGTGCGGGACAGCGTCTGGTTGATGCTGATGTTGATGATGTTCTCGTATTTCTCGCGCCGCAGGAGGTTGAGGTTCTCGCGGATGCGGTCGAACACCACGATCGTGTCGTTGAGCGAGTAGCCGATGATCGTCAGGATTGCGGCGATGATCGTGAGGTTGAAGGGCACGCCCATCACCGCAAGGATGCCAACGGTGAATGCAACGTCGTGCACGAGTGCCGCCACGGCTGCAATGCCGAAGTTCAGCTCGAACCGGGCCCAGATGTAGCCGATCACGAAGATCAGCGACAGGACGACGGCGATTAGCGCCCGCTGCTTCATCACGCCTGCAACGTGTGCGCCCACCGACCGCACGCGCGCGAAGGGTTCTGACATTTCGTACTGCCCTTCCAGCTTGTTGCGGAGCGTGTCGGGGTCGCCTGATGCGGGCGTTACGACCATTTCCATCGTGATGCCCTGGGCGGCTGCGGGGTTGTCCTTCACGGCCACAGCGGGGCTTTTGTAGCCCCAGATGCCCAGGTTCTTCTCGACGTCGGCAACGGCCACGGGAGCCTTGAAGTTCGCCAGCACTTTCAGCGTTTCTTCCTCGGGCGTCTCCACCACCTGGAAGCCGTCGGGCACGAGTTTGTCGGCCATCAGCCTCGCAACGTCCGCCTTGACGCCCAGTTCGTTGAAGGCGTCGCGGACGATCTGGCGTGCCTTGACCTGCTCCGAAAGGTTCGTGAGGATCATGAAGTTGGTGAAGGCTTCGTTTTGGCTGCCGGCGATGCTGCCTTGTGAATTCAGACCATAGACGGCGGCCTCGTTCTGCCCGCGGCGGCTGAGCATGTCCTTGACAGCCTGGATCGTCTGGGGCCGGTCGGTTTCGACCTGCAGTTCATAGCCGCCGATGTATGGCCTCATCCGTTCGTCCTCGACGGTTGTCGAGACCATTTCGGCCTTGGTGATCCGCGATTCGCCGCGGGCGCTTGTCTTGATCGAGTATTCCCGGAACCGGTCGGCGTCGCCTGTCACAACTATCGATTGCACAACCGCGTCGGGGTAGTCGGGCGCTACCAGCGATCTGACATCGTGGTCGGTGACGTCCGGCTTTGTCACTATATGAAGCATCGTGCCGCCCCGGAAGTCGATATCGTAGTTCTCGGTGCCGCGCACTCCGAACGCCACCATGCCCAGCGCGATCAGACCCGCCGATACCAGTGCGGTGTAGCGTGCCCAGGTCGAGAACGGGTAGGAAGATTCGCCGATGATGCGGAACATTCCGATCGACTTGATCCAGCCCTTGGTGATGAACAGCTCGAAGATCACGCGCGTTACGAAGATTGCAGTGAACATGCTGAATATGATGCCCAACGACAGCGTGGCGGCGAAGCCCTTGACGGTGCCTGTGCCGATCATGTACAGGATAAGGGCGGTGCCGAGCGTGGTCAGGTTGGCATCGACGATCGTGACGAGTGCGCGCGAATAGCCGTCGCGCACGGCCATCAGCAGGTGATCGGTGCCCTTCTTCTGCATTTCCTCGCGGATGCGCTCGAAGATCAGCACGTTGGCGTCGACCGCCATGCCTACCGTGAGCAGGATACCGGCAATGCCCGGCAGCGTGAGCGTGGCCTGGAAGATGGCCAGCGCCCCCACGATAAGCACCAGGTTGAGGATCAGCGCCAGGCTGGCGATGATGCCCGCTTTGTGGTAGTAGATCAGCATGAACATGATGACGCCGACGAAGCCGATGATAATCGCTATCTTGCCGGCGTCGATCGAATCCTTGCCCAGCGACGGGCCGACCCAGTTTTCGTCCTCAAGCTCGAGCGTGGCCGGCAGGCTGCCTGCCTGCAGTGTTGTGCGCAGGTCTTCCGCCTGCTGGCGTGTGAACTCGCCGCTGATGGAGGCCGATCCGAAGATCGCCTGCCTGATGGCGGGCGCCGAGTACAGCGTGCCCTGCTTGATGATGTTGCCTTCGGCGTCGCGGATGTCGTCGAGGATGATGGCAAGCTGTTTGCCGATGTTCTTGGAGGTTACATCGGAGAACAGGCGACGGCCCTGACCGTTGAAGTCGAGCGTCACCTCAAGCTGGCGGTCGCGGTCGCTGTACTGGATGTCGGTGCTGATGATGTATTCACCGGTGAGGGCGATCTTATCGCTGATGAGGAGCCGCTGCTCGGGGCTGTTGCGCATTTCGTAGAAGCGGTAGCCCTCGGGAATGTCGCCCGCCCGTGCCTGCTTGAGGAGCGTATCGTCGTCGGCCACGATGCGGAACTCGAGGTGGCCGGTGCTTTCAATGATGTTCTTGATCCGCTCGATTTCCTGCTCGTCTTTGCCGGGGAGCTGAATCTGGAGGCGGTCTGTTCCTTCCGGCTGAATGACAGGCTCTTTCAGGCCCATCGCGTCGATGCGCCGGCGGATGATCTCGATGACTTTCTTGGCGGTTGCTTCAGACTTGGCGGCGTCGCCGTGCTGCTGGATGTAATAGCGAAGCTCGGCGCCGCCCTCGAGGTCGAGGCCGAGCGTAAGGCCGGCCGCGTAAACTTCCACGGTGCGCTCGATGCGCTTGTATGGCGCGCGCGTTCTCGCATCCTGGCCGGTGGCGACAACTTCCTCGTCGCTGTACGATTCCTTCTTGTGGTGGAATATACCCAGCGTCAGGCTATCGGCCACGTAAGCCAGCCAGTCTTCCACCTGGAAGGTCTTCTGCCGGCTCATGCGGCCGCCTGCCTTGCCAACGGCTTCTCGAATGGCGGCGGACTCCTCGGAAGTATATGCCTTGGGCAGGAGTGCCGGTGCGGATTCGACAAGCTCATCGGCCTTTTCAGGGCTTAGCGATGCTTTGTCAACGAGCGCGGCAGCCACGTCTTCGGGCTTCTCGCCTGTCTGCTCGAGCTTGAGACTGACGAGCAATTCGCGCTCGACAACGTCGCCTCGGGAGTTCACCTTGTCGCGCACCTTCCCCCACCACATTCGGGAATCCTGCGGCGGGTATACGGCGACGCTGGCGAACAGCATCACCAACACGATGAGAACGATCTTCCACCTTAGGTCTTTCGGCATTGTATTCTCCACTGCTACCGCACTGTGAAGCGGGTTTCACGATTATCAACGGGAAAGTTATATCATACCGCAAAATGCCCGGCAAGAGCAAGAAAAATCCAAGGCACTGATCAATGACCGGTGCCGGCGGCAAGATACGCACCGTTCGAAAATAGCTGGAAAACATCGAAACCCACGCCCCCCCCGTGCAACTCCTTGCTGCACAAGGGTTTACAACGCAACCTTGTGCCTGACACAGAGATCCAGAGCTGCATCGAGCCGCTTTCCTTGCAGACTTGCCGCGGAACAGCACCTGGTAGACCTGCTCGCTGATGGGCATCTCCACGCAGTGGTACCGTGCGAGCTTGCGCACCGCGCGGCTGCGGCCCAACAGTTACGGGCGGCGGCCGGCGCCTGCGGAGATTCCGGCGGGAATTGAAGCATATTTCATCTGCGATGCAACCGGCGGCGGGCGGAATCTGCCGGCGGCTTGCGATCCGGTGCCCGGCGCTGCCGTGGGCGTATCGCATTGGTGTTTTCTCCCTGGTGCCGATGGTATGAAATCAAGGCGATCCGTCCGTTGCAGGGGCTAATGGTATTGACTTAAGCGCATTACACTCGAACTCGTCTCAATTCTACTTTCTGGAAGCACCAACGGTGCTTCGTATGATAGCCTGGGGCAACTGAGGGCTGAAAGCCCGAAGGACGCCCCAGGTAGGCGCCAAGGAAATTACGGAGCACTGAAGGTGCGACGGAAATCCTCGTTACGACGCACCTTCAGTGCGTCATGTTTTTCTGTACGCCAACCTATGGCTACGCTCCGCCCTTCGGGCGTTCGCTTGCCATAGGCTATCATACGATGCACCTTTGGTGCATCAGAGGTGCAAAGCCGTCTTCGCATATGAAATGCTTAAGTCAATGCCATTGCGGCGTAGGAGCAGGGCGCGCGAGTCTTCGAGCGTGTTCCCTGCCCTCCGCCTGGTGTCGTTTCCGGGAGGGCAGGCAACACCCGTAATCCGGCCTGACGGCCGAATTCCGTGCGGCCTGCCCCTACTTGCCATCGCACATTGGTACAATATTTGAAGGCGACCGCCCCGGTGCAAGCGGCGCGGTCGCCCTGTTTCGAACTGTCTGCCGGCAGCAGGTTGCGTCAGCGCGGCTCTTCCTGGCCCACCGGGCGCGAGACGGCGCTTCGTGTCATGCGCATCTTCTGGCCGTCCTCGAGCCGCAGCACCACTTCGCGGTCGTTGATCGAGACAATCACGCCGATGATACCGCCGATGGTCACGACCTTGTCGTCCTTCTTGAGCTGGCCGAGCATCTCCTGCCGCTGCTGCTCCTTCTTCTTCTGCGGGCGGATCAGCAGCACGTACATTATGACGAAGAAGATGGCAAGCGGAATGAGCATCGGCAGCAGGCCTTCCGGGCCGCCCCGGGGCGCCGGCGGCGGTGGCTCCTTCCTGGTCTCGGGTGCGCCTTCATTTTCCTGGCCCGGCGCCTCGATGCCTTCCTCGGCCACGATCTCGGCCGCAGGCGGCAGAACCTCTACAGGCGGGGCGTCCGTGCCTTCGTTCGGTTGCGTCGTCCGCAGTTCTTCGTCCATCAAAAACCTCCTTATTCCTGATCCGTACTAGTGTAGTGTCTTAAGAAACGCGACTTGAATTCACGAAATTCTTGCTGTTCCACGGCTGCCCTGATGCCTTCCATCAGGCTTTGGTAGAAACGGATGTTGTGGATCGACGTCAGAATGCCGGCGAGCGCCTCCTTCACTATGAACAGGTGCCGCAGGTATCCGCGGGTGAAGTTGCGGCAGGTGTAGCAGTCGCACGCCGCATCGATCGGTTCGTCCGAAAGCCGGTATTGCAGGTTGCGCAGCCTCACCTTGCCGCCGGCCGAAAAAGCGCACGCACCCCGCGCGTTGCGCGTGGGCATCACGCAGTCGAACATATCGACCCCCCGCTCCACCGCCTCGAGGATATCCTCCGGCGTGCCCACGCCCATCAGGTAGCGGGGGCGGTCCGCAGGCAGATGCGGCACCGTAACATCCAGCACCTCGTTCATCAGGTCCTGCCCTTCGCCCACGCTCAAGCCGCCCACGGCATAGCCGGGGAAGCCGATCTCGACCAGCCGCTGCGCGCATTCGGCGCGGAGGTCGGCGAAAACGCTGCCCTGCACGATCCCAAACAGCGCCTGGCCATTCGCCGGATGGGCCGCCCGGCAGCGCTGCGCCCATGCGAGCGTGCGGTCCATCGCCTGTTTGGCGGCGTAATGCTCCACCGGATACTCCACGCATTCATCGAAACACATTATGATATCGGCGCCCAGGGCGTTTTGAATTTCGGTTGCACGCTCGGGCGTCAGGAAAATGGTCGAGCCGTCCACGTGCGACTGAAATTCGACGCCGTCGTCGTCCACCCGCCGCAGCTTCGCAAGCGAAAGCACCTGGAAGCCGCCGCTGTCGGTCAGGATCGGCCCCGGCCAGCCCATGAACCGGTGCAGCCCGCCGAAATGCTCCACAACACTCACCCCCGGCCGCAGCGCAAGGTGATAGGCGTTGGCGAGGATCATCGTCGAGCCGGTCTGCTCGAGCCGGTCGGGCGCCACCATCTTGGTGGTCGCGTTGGTGCCCACGGGCATAAACACCGGTGTCTGAACCTTGCCGTGCGGAGTTGTCAGAACGCCGCGCCGGGCGTTGGCGTCGGTTGCCGTCAGTTCAAACTCGATGCTGTGGCGGCCGTTGGTGCTCAGTATATTCTCCTGATTTCAGCGCCGCTGTAGTAGAACCTGAGTATCTCCTCGAAATCGGAACCGTCGATGGCCATGCCGCGTGCGCCCCACTGGCACATCCCCACGCCATGGCCGAAGCCGCGCCCGCGGCAGACGAGCGTGCCGTTGGCGCCGCGGCATTCGAAGCAGTTGCTGATCAATTTTCCGTAGCCCACGATCTCGCGGAAATCATCCACGCTGATCGTGAAGCTGTCGCCTTCGGCAGGCTCGAGCGACAGCATTCGCGAATGGCCGCTGCGGCCGGGGTTGTGCGGCCTTACCGCCGCTATCCGCCGGACCGTCCGCCCCTTCGCGGCCAGGCCCGCCAACACCTGCGACTCGGGCACGGTCGCTTCCCACCGGTAGTACTTGGAGCTTTTCAGCCCGTGCCGCTCCGGATCGCAGTAAGGGCATTGCACGCCCGACAGCGGCGTGATGTCGGCCTGGTCGAAAACGGCCTTCCTCGACGCCGTATGGCCGCCGCAGACCGAGTGATAGTATGCCGGCAGAATCTTCCAGTTGTACAGCAGCACCAGGCCGCGGGTCTGATAAACCGCTCGCGAGCCTGACGCGGTCTCGCCGTCGATGCCCTTGTATACCTGATCGCCGGTGCCGGCGGTCAGGTAATATTCGCGTGCGGCCCGCCCTCTGGCTCGGTATAGCGCGTATGTGCGCGCCGCAATCGCCTGCGCCTTGAGCGCGTCCAGTTGCCAATAGCTCGGCATCTCGCTCGAGATCACACCCGCGAGGTAGTCGTCGAGCGGCAGCACGTTTATCGCCAGCAGCGAATCGTCGCTGTCGGCCCGCAGCAGCAGCTTGCCCCGGTATGCGGAGCCGTTCACATACAGCGTTGCGTCCGACCTCGGCACCACCTCCACGCTCCGCACGCCGGTTGCCTGCGTGCCCAGGACCAGTCCCTGCGGCGTGGCCTGCACGCCGACCGACGGCAGGGGGCGCGAATCGTTGAACAGCGTGCGGCCGGCCGCGACGATGTCGTAGCCGCCGCTGACTGCCACGTGGCAGCTCGGCCCCTGTGCAAGCAGCACGCGCATGTCGCTTGGGATCGGCGGCACGCCGTCGACCGTCGGATATTGGGCGAAATCGTCGCGGCGTGCGACGCAGGATTGAACCGACGCGACGAAAACGGCCGCCACTGCCACGGCAAGCGCGGCGTTGGCGGCCTTCTTGATCCGTCCAGCCGTCAGGTTCATTCCTGTGATCCTTCTGCGGCGCGGTCGTCGGCGGTCGCGTAGCGATCGTATTCGCTGAAAATGCAGCCGCAATACTGCTGGCGATACAGCGACAGCTTCCTGGCGATCGCCTGGCTTTCATCCACCAGGTTGCGCAGGTCCTTGTAGTAGAATCGCACGCCCTCGTTTTCGGCCGCATCCTCGGCGAGCCGGCGGATGTCGTCGTGGAGCTGGTGCCTGCTGAACAGCAGCGACGACGTGAACGCGTCGAACCCGCCGCTGCGCGCGGCCCGCGCCGTCGCGTTCAGGCGCATCCGATAGCAGATGCGGCAGCGGTCCGGCGTGTCGGGCGTTATCCCGCGCAGGAAATCGCGCAGGCCGTAGCGCCGGTCGTATATCACAGGCAGACGCTCCCGTTCGGCGAAGACCTCGACAGCCCGCAGGCGCTTGCGGAATTCAAGCAGCGGATGAATATTCGGATTATGAAAAAAACCCGTCACATCTGCGCCGTCCGCCCGCAAAACGGGCAACGGTGCAGCGATGCACGGGGCACAGCACGTGTGAAGAAGCAGCTTCATGCCGGGCTTTCGAAAATGGCACGGGCGTTTCTGCCTGCGGATGGGGCGTTGCGGAAGACGGCCCCGGGCTGGAGCGACCCGCCCGGAGCCGCATGTTACCGCGCGTCTGAGATCAGCGGCTTTCCTTGAGGCTCAAGCCGTAGTGCGACAGCTTGTCTTTCACCTCGGTGAGCGACGCCTTTCCGAAGTTCTTGCTGCTGAGCAGGTCTTCGGAAGTATGCTGGATCAGCTCGCCGATTGTTTCGATGCCCAGGCGCTCCATGCAGCGCTGGCTTCGCACCGACAGCCCAAGCTCGTCGATCGACCGCTCGGTGATCGGCAGGTCTTCGGGCCGGATGGCTTCCTTCTCTTCTTCCTCCTCCTCGAGCGGTTCGGCGAACTCCGGCGGCAGCGCCTCCTCGAACTCCTGGCCGAGGTGCAGGCCCTTCGACTCCAGCAGCTCCTTGATCTCGGCGAGGGAAGTCTCGCCGAAATTCTTGTAGCTCAGCAGCTCCTGCTCGGTCTTCTGGATCAGGTCGCCCAGGGTGCGGATATTCATCTTCGACAGGCAGTTGCGGCTGCGGACCGACAGCTCGAAATCGGCGACCGGCGTGCGGAAAATCTCCAGCTTGCGGCTCAGCTCCCGATCGTGGCTGTCGTCGTAATTCTGCTCGACGGCTGCCATAGCGTCGCGCAGATACAACTCGGCACGCGCGTGGTTCGGATTTGTCCGCAGCACGCGCCGGAAACACTCCGCCGCGCGGTCCGGCTGCTGAAGCTCCTCGTAGAGCAGCCCCAGGTTGACGACCGCCTCCGGATACACCCTCGGCCCTTCGCTGAGGCTGGAATAGAAGCCAACCGACTTATTGAGGTCGCCGCGCTGTGCATGAAGATAGCCGAGCCTGAAGATCGCACCGACGTGCGTGGGGTTCTCCTCGAGAGCCTGCTCGTAATGATCGGTCGCCTCCTCGTAACGCCCTTGTGCCTCAAGCTCGCGACCTTGCGAATAAAGATCTTCCGCCGTCTTGTCAATCACTTCAGTCATTTATACAGGCCTCCAGGCCGGAAAGTGGGAAACCTTCACATTTTGTTGTTTATATATTCGGACTAATGTGGGAGTCATCCACACAAACTGTAATTATACCATAAGCCATGGGCACATGCAAGCGGAATTGCGGGGGAAATGCGGGGCGGAACTTCCTCGGGTTTTTGCTTGACATCCCCCCCATTCTGGTGTACTATTCCTTCAAAGGGGGGAATTGGGCATCCTCCTGGCGTCGGCTCTTGCTCCCGGCTACCGAACCCGGCTGAAGGCCATGCCCTCTGCAGCCCACCCCGGGACCATGGGGTCGCGAACGGGATAGCGAATCCGATATAGGTTTGTGCACCGCGATTGTTCGCAACGCTTGACAAAGGAGTGTACATTATGGGAGGTCGTGAAAGTTCTGCCAGATTTTCCGCATTGGTCGCCGTGGCAACTGCCGCCTCAATCTTGCTGATGGCGTGCCCGGCAGCGGCTGAAGACATCGTCTACGTAAACGCATCGGCAACGGGCGCCGGCGACGGCTCCTCGTGTGATGACGCCTTCACTACCGTCGGCCCCGCGCTGGCCGCCGCCCAGAGCGGGAACCAGGTGTGGGTGGCGAAAGGCACCTACGTCGGCCGCATCACGCTGAAAGAAGGCGTCGCGCTTTACGGAGGATTCGCCGGCACCGAGGATCCGGCATCGTTCGACCTCGCCGACCGCGACCTCGAGGCGAACCAGACGATCCTCGACGGCGATGAAGCCGGAAGCGTTGTCACCGCGCCGGAGGGGGCCACCGAGACCACGCTGATCGACGGCTTCATAATAACCAGCGGCAAGGCATCTGACGGCGGCGGTATCCGCTGTTCCTCCTCCTCCCCGACGATCAGCAACTGCACGATCACGGGCAACAGCGCGTCAGGCAGCACCACCGCCCGCGGCGGCGGCATCTACTGCATGTCCTCCTCTTCCCCCACGATCGACAACTGCACGATCACGGGCAACAGCGCGTCAGGCAGCAGCTACGGCGGCGGCGGCGGCATCGCCTGCTGGTCCTCCTCCCCGACGATCAGCAACTGCACGATCACGGGCAACGTTACCTACGGCACTTTCAGCCACGGCGGCGGCATCTACTGCACCTCCTCCTCCCCGACGATCAGCAACTGCACGATCACAGGCAACACTGCCGAGGACGGCGGCGGCATCTTCTGCGACTACGGCTCCTCCCCGACGATCAGCAACTGCACGATCACGGGCAACAGCGCGTCAGGCTACAACGCCAGCGGCGGCGGCATCAACTGCTTCGGCTCCTACTCCTCCCCGACGATCAGCAACTGCACGATCACCGGCAACAGTGCGTCAGGCAGCACCACCGCCTACGGCGGCGGCATCTACTGCAGATCCTCCTCCCCGACGATCAGCAACTGCACGATCACCGGCAACACGGTGTCAGGCGGCGGCGGCGGCATCTACTGCGACCACTCCTCCCCGACGATCAGCAACTGCACGATCACGGGCAACAGCGCGTCAGGCTACAACGCCCGCGGCGGCGGCATCTACTGCGGATACTCCTCTCCGGCGATCAGTAACTGCACGATCGCGGAGAATGCCGCCCGTCATGGCGGCGGCATCTACTGCGGCTCCTCTTCCTCTCCGACGATCAGTGGCTGCACGATTACGGCCAACACGGCGTCAAGCACCTACGGCGGCAGCGGCGGCGGCATCGCCTGCTACTCCTCCTCCCCGACGATCAGCAACTGCACGATCACGGGCAACACAGCGTCGAGCACCTACGGCGGCTACGGTGGCGGCATATGCTGCGATCGCTCCTCTCCCACGATCAGCAACTGCACGATCACGGGCAACATGGCGTTGGACAACGGCGGCGGCATCTGCTGCTCCTCCTATTCCTCTCCCACGATCAGCAATTGCACGATCACGGCCAACACGGCGGAATGCGGCAACGGCAACGGCATCTCCTCCTCCTCCTCCTCCTCTCCCACGATCAGCAACTGCATCCTATGGAACATGGGGTCCAAAGTGGCCGCCACATATTCCTGCGTTCTGGACGCGATCGAAGGCGAGGGCAACATCTCGATCTACCCGCATTTCGTTGATCCTGATAATGGCGATCACCGGCTCGCGCCATGGTCGCCCTGCATCAATGCCGGAAGCAACGAACTGGTCACTGAAGATCTCGATCTGGCGGGCAACGCGCGCATCCAGAAGGGCGTGGTGGATATGGGAGCCTACGAGTCGAGCTATGCCCCAAGCACGGACATCGATGGCGACGGCCTCCCAGACCTGTGGGAACTGGAACATTTCGGCGATCTTTGGGCAACCGCGGAAGGCGATCCCGACGGCGACCGCTTGAGCAACCTGCGGGAGTACGAACTGGGCACAAACCCTCTGGGATCAGTTGCGTACGTCAGCCAGGCCATCATCAATGACCCTGACGCCGACGGCAGCGTTGAGCACCCCTTTCCTTCCATTCAGCAGGCCATAGACGCGAAGCCAGATGCAATACACGTTGCCGGTATCGGCGTGTACCGGGAGAGCATACGCATCGAAGATCGGGCCGTCACTCTGGAAGGAGGCTACAATCCCGACTTCACAGCAAGGGATATTCAAAGATACGAAACATTCATTCGCGCCTTGGAAGAGCAGAGCACCGCAACGATAGATAGAAGTCACGGAATCATCCTTGACGGCTTCACGATCACAGGCGGCGTCGCCAGTACCGGTGGCGGCATCCACTGCTCGGCCTCATCCCTTACGATCAGCAACTGCACGATCACGGGCAACACCGGACGATGGAACGGCGGCGGCCTCTATTGCACAACCTGCCGCTCCATGACGATCAATAACTGCACGATCACCGACAACACGGTCCATGGCAATGGCGGCGGCATCTACTGCACCGGCTCATCCTCGACGATCAGCAACTGCACGGTAACAGGCAACACTGCCAAGGACGGCGGCGGCATCCACTGCGGGTCCAGTTCCTCCACGACGATCAGCAATTGCACGATTGAGGATAACACCGCATCGTGTTTCGGCGGCGGCATCCACTGCTACAGTTCCTTCCGGATGATTGCCAACTGCTCAATAGCGGGTAACGCTGCCGAATTGGGCGGCGGCATCTACTGTAAAAGCTCTTCCTCCACGGTCAGCAAGACAATCACCAACTGCACGATCACAGGCAATATCGCCGAGAAAAAAGGCGGCGGCATCTACTTCGACTCCTCATCCCCCACAGTCACCAACTGCACGATTGCGGGCAATACCGCCCCCCAAGGCGGCGGCATTTACTGCTACGCTTCCCCGTCGACGATCAGCAACTGCATCTTCTGGAACACTGGGGGTCTGGTGAATTGCACTGCCACCTACTCCCTCGGGGGCGGAGGCGAGGGGAGCATCCTCGCCGACCCACGCTTTGCCGACGTCGAAAACGGCGATTTCCATCTCAAGTCGCGATACGGGCGGTGGTCGCCATCGGCCAACGGCGGAAAGGGCGGTTACGTGATCGATACGGTTCACAGCCCCTGCATCGACGCGGGGGATCCTGCCTCCGACTATGGCAACGAGCCGACGCCGAACGGCGGACGAGTGAACATGGGGGCATACGGTAACACCGAATTCGCGTCCAGATCAGGCCCCTGGTGGCCGATCCCCGGCGACGCAAATCATGACTGCACCGTCGATATCCTCGACCTCCTCTTCGTGCGCAACCGGCTGAACAAGGATTCGAGCACAGGCGATAACTGGCTGGCCGACGCCAACGGCGACGGGAAGATCAATATTCTCGACATGCTCTACGTGAGGAACAGGATGGGGACGACGTGCCCCACGGAGTAAGCGGAGGGTATAGCAGGCGCGTGCCCGCGATTAGTGCCACATAGGACGGGTTTCGGGCCTGCCCTCCCCATCTGGTCATTGTTTTGAACATAGGGCGGGTTTGAAACCCGCCCCTACCTTGCAATGGCCTTGACTTA
>Ga0210003_1000698_pt1 | contig 30393 bp, 32 predicted proteins | sample LantaG_FD_182804 | JGI IMG/M metagenome (GOLD analysis project Ga0210003, IMG submission 182804) | Deep subsurface microbial communities from Baltic Sea to uncover new lineages of life (NeLLi) - Landsort_02402 metaG (SPAdes) (version 2) | ecosystem: Environmental > Aquatic > Marine > Oceanic >... | reverse complement strand
ACGACCACTATCCGGCCCTGCGATTTGCTACCGCCCTTTACAATGCTCCGGGAAAACTCGTGTAATTGGTCTTTGCTCTCAAAGTGGGCAAGGTTGACTATCTGCTGGTGATATTCATAATTGACAAAAACAAAGCTTCGCAGCAGAGTGCCGGTTGCCTTGGGCTCGGAGTCCTCTGTTCCAAGGTACTGATTAGCCCACGAGACGCGCTGGTATGGCGACCAAATGATTTGGCTACTCGAGTTCGGCACGCAAACTGGCTAAACCAATCAGGCTCCATACCTGGGGCCCCAATTGTGTGAACGATATTGGTATAAAGAGTAACGTTCCAAGCAGAGCGCCACTGATGTTGATAGCGTATGCAAGAATGGGCGGCATTTGCTCGAAGAGGCGAGCAATTATCAAACCTACGGGCACGAACAGGGCAGCGACAAAGATGAACATGCCAACAACCACGATTTCGCCTCTGCTCTCAACACCCTCAAACTCAAGGGTGAAATCTGGAATCCTGGGTACCGAACCGGGCGTTCCTTGCTGCAATATTCCTGAGTGAGAGCCGAAGCCTCGCTCACGAAGCTCATCGCCGGCTCCGCTCTCAACGCAAGGGTCGGCTGTACCGAGTTCTTTGAGGGGATCGAACTCCAAGCGGTCAAGGCTTGTATATGTCTGCCCCGCCTTAAAAAAGTGCGACCAAACCGGCGTCGATCGCTCATCGATAACACGGGTATTCGCTGTGTAAGGTCCAAGCATCGCTTTTTCCGTCACCTTCAGCAACTCGTAGTCAGGCTCTCTTGTCACGCTCCGAACAGTGAAAGGCCCTTTGGTGAAATACGGCCTAATAGAGGACCATACAGAAGACTCGGCAACAATGCAGCCATTCATCGACTTTGTACCGGAATTGGTGATTTCAACGTCCGGTTTTCCCGGGCTCCTCTTGTAGTATTTGGCTGAACGGACCAGGTATGCCCAACGGTGATGGTGACAACAAACCGGTCATACTGTTACTTTCTAATGCCATATTTTGAAATTTCTTGTTCGATACCGGCAGCGGTGCTTGCAAAATCAGCAATCCGGTACAACAATTGTCTGCACTTGTATGCTTCGCAGGGCTCATTCTGTTTATCTGCCCGATATAGAACGAGGATGTCGGCTCTGCACTTGCAAGCGTGGTCAATCTGTTCTTCTAACGTGGTCAGTAGCCGAGCCTTGGCGGCCGAGCTAAGGGAGTATTGGTCCTTGTGCACCGCAAACCACAGCAGCATCCTTGTTTGAATCAGATAAGTATCTGCGTAAAGGCAATACAACAGGGCGCCGGCATCCGGTTGTGCAGAGGATTTTGCTGCCTTGTGTAAACTTGCCGCCCACCGCTGAAAGGCATTGAGGGCCGTTTGGGGCCCAGGGCTGTCGGCGGCAGGTCGAGCATGGGAGACATTCTTCAGTAACCATTCTCTGTTGAACCCGTACTGCCCAGCCGTTTTGAGCAGGGAATCGAAGTCCGCCGCAGCGATGTGACCGGAGGAAGTCACAGGATATGCGAACTGCCACACATCGCCGGAGTTAATCAGCAGTGTCTGGTAATCAACCCTGATGTCCTGCTGTGCCAACGCTTCTTTGAGCTCAAATATCCATGGGAATTCCTTCTCGAACCAAGCCCGCTTGTCTTCAATCCATGCCTCGTAGTCAACGGATTCAAGCTCGACGGGCCCTGACGTTGCGGTCAGCCAAAGGTCGGTAAGGTCATAGGCCTCCGGGCTGGAATGAGGTCTGGTCATTCTGGTGCTGTTCCGGCCGCCGGTTGCCCATGCCGTGTACTTCGTAGTATTCCAGGTCCTGGGTTCGGTCGGGGCTGACTGGCCGGATATCTCTGAAATCTGTTGTGCTGCGACCTGCACGCTGCCGTATTCTGAGGCAAATGTGACGTTTCCTTCGGCAACGGCCAGAGTGGTTTTATCATCTGTACTGCTAACGTCAAAGATGGTGCCCGTAACTATAGCCTTGCCGTGAGCAGTGGCCACCACAAACCGTGCGCCGTCAGGCTGGACGTGGGCATAGATTTCACCGGATGCGAGGTTGACCAGGCAGCCGGCAAGGTCACTTGCAGCAAGCCGGTGAATCGAAAGGACCGTGTGAGAATTCATTACGATTCGATGTTCTCCGTTAATGATAAGGGTCTTGAATTCACCAGCGGGCGTTTTCACCTCGGTATCGGTTGGGATAATAACGGTGTCGTCAGCGGACAGCAGTTCGACCCATAACGAAGAGGCGGCGGCGACATTGTCCTGCGGCGAGCGCAGATTTTGCTGTGTGCCGACTGGCGATAATGTCGACCAGAGGCAAGCTGCAACGATAATGCAGGCAGCCGCAGCCGATACCATCCAGACGGTCCTGATTAACCTGGCTCTTTTGTGTCTTGTCTCGATTGGAGCCAGTTTGTTCAATATCGCTCGCCAACTGCTTTCAAGTTCGCTCTGCCGGGCAGCTTCGCCGGCGTCAAGCGATTCAAGGGCCGCTGCGAACAAGGCCCTGTGGTCCGTAATAAACGTCAGCGTTTCGGCCAGGACTTCATATTGCTGGGCGCAGCTCGGACAAGACAGCAAGTGGACCTTCAACTGATGGTTCCGCTCTGAGTCAGCTATATCACCCACAATATGGGCAATTGACAGCACTTGTATCTCTTTGCAATTCATAGGACCAGCCACTCTCCAATCGTTGAAGTCGTCCGCAAGTTAATTGCCCAAAGAAGGCAAAATTCGACATAAAAATTTGCTTGTTTTTCTTCTGATTGCGCAAGTCCAGTTTAGGCAGGAGGTTAAAGGTAACAGGTTTTTGTGTGACTCGGCAGGGAGAATCTATCTGTATTCGATTTGACGTACCTGCCGGAGACCCTTGAAGGCTTTGACAGCTCTTTCCAGGCGCTTATAAAACGTACTTGTCGAGCATCCGACCAAACTGGCCGCCTCGCCCGTGCTCAGACCTTGAATAAATCGCAGTTTCAAGGCTTCACGGGCCTTGGGAGGCAATTTGCCCAGAGCGTCCTGGATGGATTCGGCAAGTTCTCTGGACGAAACCTGATGTTCCGGGTCTGCATATCGCTCGATACTCCGGTTACAGCCAAACTCCTCGATAGAATATGGTTCGACCGTCCTGGGCCGGCGGGCTGTCAGTCGCCAGTGGCGGCGAACAGCATTCCTTGCAATTCCGAAGATGTAGCCTTCAACAGCGCCGTGCCCATCGTAGCACCCATTTGCCTTGAAGAGCTCTATAAACACCTCCTGGGTAAGGTCCTCGGCATCGGCAGTCAGGCCGACCCGCCTGGCTACATAACGGAATACGGACCGGTAGTACATGGTGTGCAGTTGCTCCAGAGCCTTGACGTCCCCTTGACGAAGCGCCCGTTTTAGCAGTGTAGTCTCATCAGCATTTGAGCGTTTCACCTTATGTTTTGCTCCTGTGCTTGCCTGCCATCCGCCGGAGATAAGTCCTGGGCATGACCTGACGCCGGCTTTTTTCAGTTATGAGGCGTGTCGGAGACTAACTGAGTTGATGAAAGCCCACGAATTCAGATGGCCTTTTTCGCTTCCCGCGTGCGCAAAAAGGGGCAAAATAGCCCTCAGCAAGCGAGGCTCAATTGCCGATGCGGACAATAGTACGGGGTCCGGCGTTCGGGTTTTCGGGCTTTGGGCTGAAACCGGCCGGCCTCAGCAAGGTCTGCGGCTATATTTTTTGGGCAATACGCCCGGCAGGACTCGAACCTGCGACCTTCGGTTTAGGAAACCGACGCTCTATCCTGCTGAGCTACGGGCGCATAAAGCGGCCGAAAACCACGTTTAGGGCCAACCAGGACAATTTACACTGTAGGCTTTCGTATTGCAAGACAATCAGGTATAAAATGCGTTACTGTTGAGGCTGTAAAAGGGCTAAGATAGTGACAGAAAAGTCAAAAAACATGGAACAGCAGGCCGACTTTGCGCATCATCAAGGTAGATGGCAAGAAATCGGCAGAAAGAGCAAGGAATTGACCAAGAGTCGAATTTCACTTGTTACACGGCTTAAGGCCGGGAATCGAGAAACGGCTGCCGAACTGGTTGATTTGTACTACGAGCAGATTTATTTGTATATGAGGCGGCTCGGGCACAGCAGCCAGGTTAGTGAGGACCTGACGCAGGAAAGCTTTTTGCAGGCATGGCAGCATATAGGTCAGTTGAGAAAGGATAAAGCGTTAAACAGTTGGCTGTATCGTATTGCCAACAATGTTTCCAGGCTCTACTGGCGTCGGCATAAAGGCAAAGAACAGGGCAGTATTGAAGGTTTTGAAGTATCCGACGGCGGTCAGGGCCGGGAAAGAATCGCCGATTTTGAGGAGCTTGAGCAACTGAATAGAGCGGTCGGCACGTTGCCGGCGAAGTTTCGAGAAGTGATTGTTTTGCACTATATGCAGCATTTGAGCATCAACGAGGCGGCTGAAGCGGCCGACCTGAGAAAAGGAACTTTCAAGAGCAGGCTAAACAGAGCCCTCAAGGCCCTGAGAAAGCAGATGAGCTAAAGCAGCACCTGGAGCAAGGCGATGGACGAAAACAGAATTAGCAGATTGTTGGATGAGATGGCAAAACAAACGTCAGGGCCGGTTCGCCCCGGTCTTGCCCACGAAATAAAGCGGCATATCCCTGCCGGACTTACCACGCATCACAGAGGAATGCATACTATCAGCATTATGATTGATTTGCGCGTGAGTAGATTAGCGGCGGCGGGGATAGTGATTATATCGATGATTTTGCTGGCGGCGGTGCTTGGGCGTGTCAATTCCACCGGCGGCGGCTTGTATCAGGAAAGCAAGCTCCTCGCCGAATATTTAGTGAAAGGCGATGAAACCGGGAGCCTGTCGACTGGCAGCTCGCTGCGCCGGTATTTGCTCGAAAAGGGCAGGGAGGTTGTCTATTACGGTAATAATATTGACCCGGAGGACAGTAATTCGATTCTGTTGCACTGGAAGGTCTCGAAGGACACGTACAAAGTAGTCTTCAGCAACCTTCAGGAAAGGCAAGTCAGCGCAGCCGAGCTAATAGAACTGCAGGCCAAAATGCTCCAGAAACAGACCAAATGAGGCGCTGGCGGGCTTGAGGCATTGTCTCTTGCACTCCGGACGTCGCTATGGTAAAATATATAAGGTAGGCAAACTGAGCAGTAGAATGTGGTTTTACAGGTTTAAGAAGGAGTGATTCGGATGACAAGAAAAGGTTTTACATTAATTGAACTGTTGGTTGTGATTGCCATCATTGCGGTCTTGATGTCGATATTGATGCCGGCACTCAATAAGGCCAAGGCCCAGGCAAAAGAGGTTGTGTGCAAGAACAATCTCCACCAGTGGGGGTTGTTGTGGAAGATGCTAACCGACGACTGGGACGGTTTGTTCCCGCCTCGCGACGGCAGCGCCGGTGGCCACAGCCCGGACTGTATGAACAACTGGATAGGAGTGGTGGTGAATCACTACATGGATGCCCTTAGCCCGAAGGTGTGGCTGTGCCCTATGGCTACCAAGACTGCTCAGGAAGGCGGGCTAAATCCGTATATGGCCTGGGATGTGCCCGCTGTCGCTATGGGGGGCGGTAGAACCGCCGACATTCTCTGCAGTTATGCGATAAACCTGTGGGCTGGGAATCGAGATAACAGCCGAAACTGGAAAACCCCCAACATGGCTGGGGCGCTGCTCGCGCCGATTATGGCCGACGGGCAGTGGAAAGATATGGAGCCGTTTCCGGAGGACGACCCCCTGCCATTTGAGACCTCCTGGTGGACGCCCAACGACATGGAGATGCAGCGGGCGTGCATAAAACGACACGCTCCATACTACGTGAACATGCTTTATATGGACTACTCTCTCGGCAGAGTGAATCTCAAAGAATTATGGATGACTCACTGGTACAACGGCTGGATGGACGACCTGCGCACAACTGTCCCGCCAGTTTGGCCGCCCTGGATGCTGGACATACCGGAACCAACCTGGCCGTAACAGCGGCATCGGACACAACGCAAACGAGGCCGGCTTTAAGCCGGCCTTTTTACCAAGCGTGGGAAGCAATCTACTTTTTGGTGACCACCTGATGATGCATGGTTGATGCTGTTTCTCAGCCTCGCATGGGGGAGAAAGGTACAACTTGAGCCCAAGGGCTTTATTCTGACGGGCCGCCGGCACTATACCTTCTGGAACAAATGCTGTGCCACACTTCATTTTGAGAGCCGAACGTGCAAAGACGCCAGGCGTTAATACACTTTGTGTGCCGGAATAGTTCCGGCTGATTTTCATTTTGTTGCTGCCGAAAGACTTGACAGGTGTGGCAGTAGCTTGTTATTCTTCACAAGTAGATTCCTGCTTCGGGGCCGTAGCTCAATTTGGTTAGAGCATCGGACTGTCGATCCGAAGGTTAGGGGTTCGAGTCCCCTCGGCCTCGTTTGTTAAAGCCTTGTAAGTAAAGCACTTACAGGGCTTTTTCTTTTTCGTTTTTTGTCAAATGTCCCCATGTGCACAAAAGTGCACAAGAAATTGGGGTTTAACTATCTCCTACCTATCTACTTACCACTATTGGATGGCATGGACATAAGCTGGTTATAGGTGGTGGTAATTCTGTTTTGAGAAGGCATGTTCATCCTTCAGTTCCCAACCATCCACAAACTGATCTGTTATCTCGATTGCTATCGGTTCAGCTGCCAGAGGGCAGCGTTCAGAGCAATAGCAAAGCTCACCCACAGTATGTAGGGGAGAAGAAGATAAGCCGCTGCTCTAGATATTCGCCAGAAGGCGAGAATAGTAATGATTATGGCTACCCACAGCAGTGTGATTTCAGCAAGGGCAAGAGCAATCATATGCAGCCCAAAGAAAATCGGAGTCCATAGCCCATTAAGAACCAGTTGAAGGATGAATAGCCCTAGAGCCACTTTGACTTGCCTACTGCTTAAGCCCTTATTCCAAATCATAAAGGCAGATATCCCCATCATGACATAGAGGATTGGCCACACGACACCGAAAGCCCAGTCAGGAGGAGTAAAGGACGGTCTAGATAAGTCAGCATACCAAGTGTTGACGGAATCCATTGTGGCGAAAGATCCAAGGAAACCTGTCGCAACGCACACAGATACTGAACAGACTAACTTGCCGATGGCTCTCATATTACAATTCCTCGCCAAAGATGGTTAGTCCCCAACCAATGGTCGAATCTTGCTGACCTTGAAGTATACAGCCCTGCTCCCAGATATAGCCTCGCCTTCTTCATCATATCTCTTACGTCTTCTGATTGACTGAACCAACTCAGGATCATCGTCTTCACGGATCTTCTGAAGATAAAGCCTCTTGCCCTGATAACCTTTGGCCTTTTCAATGAACATATAGGAAGCCTTTGGATTGGTCTGTAGATTGGCATGGCTCAACTTGTCAGACATGACAAGTACCAAAGTCTCATCATCTTCCATATGGGGACGAGCATAGATTGCCAAATCCACATTCCCATCGGAATCAGCCGTAGCCAATATCCCTGTTCCTTTGGTGGCTTCAAAATAGTCGGTCAAATCCATATTATAAACTCCTAAGACAACTGTTCTTATTTGTAATTGTTCGCATAGTCCTTGGCATCACTCAAAACACCTAAACGTCCTCTGCATACCGAGCATCTTCGTGATAACTCAGTCCATGATTCTTCTGCATTTACTAAGTAGATCCTGTGCCCCTCAGGAAGATATGACAGATCAAATTCGGGAAGTGGTGATTTGTGTAGCATCTTCCTGCTTTCCATCTCCAAAGCAAGTTGGTCATGTCTTTCTCTTAGGCTCTGGGGCTGCAAGAGATTGAGCCTGATATAATTCGTTATTTGCCTCTTCCGCTGTAGATGACCCACCAGCATATGGCACTCCACATGCTCACCGAGCAGGTGTTTGTTGCACATAAGTGCAGGATCTACCATCCACATTCGCATTCGCGTAGCCTCGAAAATTGAACGACTCTAACACACTATTTATGAAAGCTTGATTCTGACCATAATATTAGCCGAAAAATAGCTGCTTGGCAAAGCTCAGATTGAGGACTTTTCTTCTGGGTTACCTTTTCGATTTAAGGGATCCTCAGTTGCTACCGCTACCGCATATATTCTTATCAGTACTTCATTATTCTTGGGAGTGGGTTTTCCTACCTCTTTGAGTTTAAGAACATCTGGTGTTCCGTATTTTGTGCATACAATCGCTTTCATTAGTATTCCTTCAAGAACGTCTTGAGAGGACTCTACTTCTTCTTAGCGATAACAGCGAATTCATCGGCTCTTGAATCGAATGGAGTGCCTGCAACATCAGAAAGAAAATCCTCAACTGTAAAATTGCACTCCGAAAATTCCTTCTCCAGTGTATCAGGGCTGAAATACTGAAGCCAATTATAAATGGTTCGTGTTTTACCAGCTTCGACAATTGTGTATTTATCGAGTACGACTTTCTCACTTTCGTACTTGAACGAGTTTTGAAATCCATAGTATTTATTCGGAGACCAGAAGCCATCAAGAAGATTGGCTTCATACAATGCTGTCTCTGTTCGTTTCTCAAAGGCATTCAACGAGTATATGTCAAGCAGAACTGAGCCACCTTGCTCCAACATGCTATGGAACTTAGTTAGCATCCTCTTTCTCTGGTCAGGACTAAGGGCACAGAAATCACACATAATCATCAAGATCAGATGAAAGCGGTCGTTTGTCTCGAACTCCAGATAGTTATGATTCATATAGTGGATAGACAGTCCTTCATTAGTTGCGACTTGTTGTGCGTACTGAATCGATCTCTTCGAAAAGTCTATACCAGTCACATCGGCCTGTCTTTGAGCGAGTCTCGTCGCATACAATCCCGGACCACAGCCGAAGTCAGCAATTCTCACACCTGTTCCGATATCGAAATGAGAAGCAATCCAGTCAACCGAGCGGTTGATAAATGCTGTGTTCCGGGATGAAAGGTCAATGTCCTCGTTCAAATGATACGAGAGCATCTGCTCTGATGTATGCTCCTCTGTCCACAAATCACTTGCTGTGTAAAATTCGAACGGTTTGGGACGAGCATTAATTCTTTCAAGTTCCTCAAACATCTTTCATCCGTTTCTTCTTTACACCACACTATTCGGCTTATTCCCCATACTTTCTCCCTGTACCAAAGAACTCTACCCCACGCTTATTAATTTCTCCCACTAATTCCGGAGAATATGCCCAGCCAGTTTCCTCCAGTAACGAACTAAGCTGGTCAGGTCGTATACTCCATAGCCACGGTTCTCCGGTGGCCTTCAGAATCCACAGAATCAGTCCTGTCCAGTGACCGGCATCAGGCCGACCATCCGCACTCTTACCAATATATGTAAAAGCTATTCGAGTGCCGGTTCCAGAGATTGAAGCACATTGTCTGAATAAATCTTTAACTGCTGACGAATTCAAATACATTAACAGACCTTCGGCTATTATTACGGCTTGTGCCTTTTGGTCCCATGACTTGTGGGATTTTAGAACATCCACCAGTTTCCGCTTACTAAGGTCTTCTGGTATGAAGTAAAGATTATCATACTGCCCCATCTCTTTTATACCCTTTGCCTTAAGGTTGGCTGTAGGCGGGTGATCAATCTCAAAGAAATTTACATCAGGAAAATTTGGTGCTAGTCTCCACGCCATCGTGTTATATCCCGCTCCCAAAACAAGAATCTGAGTAGCACCTGCATTGATTCCATCCCTAACCTGCTGCTCACAAAATGCTTTCCTATAACCAAATGCTTCAAATTGACCCGGTAACATCCAATCAAAAGCTTCGTAAATGGATACCATTTTCGGGGAACGATGCCATCGTACTACAGTTGCACTCGCTGCACCGGACGCAATCAGTAATCTCTCTGTGGCATCGACTATTCCAGTGGGAAGCACTTCGTCCATTTCCGGTTTCGAACCTAAAGTCAGAATATTCAGTGCTACTTTGTAAGCGGTTCGGCTCGGTTTCTCTTTTCGCATAGAATGTCTTCTTTCAATTGGTTTCGTAACATCAATCCCAATATTAACTCCACAATACCTAATGTGATATACAGGAAGTGTAGCCAGTGGACCCCTAACCACCAAACTTGGGCAACGATCCACATAATTAAGAAAAATCCCAACCCCGAGGCTATTTCACCTGCGAACCTATAACGCAGAAAGGATACAATCCCTCCAAACAGGCTCCCAATTCCGTTGACTACTAACAGAAAAATTCCGGGAATAAGAAAATCGGAAAAAGGTGAATTGGTAAGCATCTCAAGCGACATCCCCAGCTTATTGCCGCTTGGATCAACAATCATAGCTATACCTGCTGGTACAGCGCCGATACCAATAAATATCTGTATGATACCCAACAAAATAGCAGGCCATCTTCCATTATTAATTACACTACTCATAAGAAACCTCATTGATTTTATAATAGTCAATCGGCATTGTATGTCAATAACGCAAGGTCTTATCCAAGAGAATTTATAAAAGCTGTATACTTACAGGGCTTTTTCTTTTTTGCTTTTTACTACATATCCCCATGTGCACCAAAGTGCACAAGAAATTGACTTTGGGATGGTGGTGAGAACAGGGAGAAATCGAATTTTCAAGAGTTTCATCTGGAGATTGATGGCTGGAATAATATCCCGCAGAATTGGACCATCTCAGGAGGGGTGACCGGAATCACATGGAATGGTAAAACAGTATTCCCCTAATACATTGCTTCCCAAGCACCATCAACGGTTCAACTGACAGGCTTTTGGAATTGAATTATTGATAGTCCAAGAAGAAATTTGTAGAATCATTGATGGGGTAGAGTTATAATTATGTTGCATGAGAGTTTATCTGGGAAATGTCAGTATAATTTAACAGGAGGACGAAAATGAAACACAAAAGAATTCAAAATGTAACCAGGGGAACGATTGTCTTAAGAATCATTTTTGTTTCAGTACTTTCGATATTGATATGCAACAGTGCATTAGAGGCGGATGAAGCAGTAAACAAGCTGATTATCAATGCCGACGAGGGTAAGGAAATAATAAACAGAAATATTTATGGTCATTTCGCAGAGCATCTCGGCAGATGTTTTTATGACGGTATCTGGGTCGGCCCCGATAGTCCCATTCCCAACACACGCGGCATCAGAAATGACATCGTCAAAGCCCTCAAAGAAATTAACATCCCTGTTCTTCGCTGGCCCGGCGGATGCTTCGCTGACACATATCACTGGAAAGACGGAGTAGGGCCACAGGAAAAACGCAAACCCATACTCAACGTTTTCTGGGGAGATATCTACGAAGACAACAGCTTCGGCACACACGAGTTCCTGGACCTCTGTGAACAGTTGGGCTGCGAAGCATACATCGCCGGAAATATCGGCAGCGGCACCGTTCAGGAAATGCAGGAATGGGTCGAATATACCACTTTCGCCGGCAAAAGCCCAATGGCGGACCTCAGGAGAGCAAACGGAAGAGAAAAACCATGGAAAGTAAAGTACTGGGGTGTCGGCAACGAAAACTGGGGCTGCGGCGGTACAATGAGGGCTGAATACTATGCCGACCTCTACAGAAGATACAAAACTTATATCAGAAATTACAGTGACAACAAGCTTTTCGTTGTTGCATGCGGCGCCAACAGCAAAGATTATAACTGGACAGAAGTACTCATGCGGGAAACTGTCGAGACGCCAAAACAGCTACAAGAGCTGAAAATGAACGGGCTGAGCCTTCATTATTACTGTGGCTCAGGAAAGCGGAAAAAACTCGCCGTAGAGTTCGATATGGAGGACTGGTTCGTTCAGCTTAAAAAGGGCCTGTTTCTGGACGAGCTGCTGGATAAGCATATCGCTATAATGGACAAGTACGATCCGGGTAGGGATATCGCACTGCTTGTCGATGAATGGGGTACATGGCATAGAACAGAGCCGGGAACAAATCCAAGGTTCCTCTACCAGCAGAATACGCTGCACGATGCTATCGTTGCAGGACTGAGTCTTAACATCTTCAACAATCATTGTCACCGAGTAAAGATGGCGAACATTGCCCAGACTGTCAATGTACTCCAAGCCATGATACTGACCGAAGGTGAGAAGATGCTCCTGACTCCGACCTGTCACGTCTTTGAAATGTACACAGTGCACCACGACGCGACACTGCTGCCGATAGAATTAAACTGCGCAGATTATGTATTCGGTGAAGATAAAATTCCAAGCCTTAATGTTTCAGCGTCAAAGGGCAGGGATGGCAAAATCCATATAACTATCTGCAACCTCGACCCTGAAAACCCTGCGAAACTTGAGTGTGAATTAAAAGGAACCAAAGCAAAGAAAGTTACGGCCAGGGTCTTAACTGATGAAAACATTAACGCGCACAATACTTTTGAGAAACCCGATGCAGTGAAGCCTGCTGTTTTCAATGATGCTAAAATTGAAGGCGGGATACTGAAGACAACGCTGCCGGCAAAATCGGTAGTTGTTCTCGATATCATATAGTATAGACCGATACATTGTCCCGTTAATTTAAGTATTTTATCAAATGTCCCTCAGTAAACCGAAGTGCACCAAAAATTGGACTTGTGAATGGTGGTTCGGACAGGGCGAAACCATTCTTCCGGGAAGCTTCCCAACATCTCCCTGCTGACCTTATTTTGATAAATTTGTCTATAGGTCTTTAGCCTGCATTTTTATCATTTCACTTTCAATAAATCTCTTACGTATTACTGGAAAAAGACTCGAAAAAATGATGGTTCCAATAAATCCAGAAAGTAGAAAGGGATACCATACGTGATACGGCTGCTTAATACCAAGAGCTACTAAACCTGTGATGAGCAACATAACACTTGTAGCTATGGCTAAAATAAAAGTTGTGTAAATCGGCTTCTTCCAACCTTTACGGACACAGATTCCGCAGGAGCATCCTATTAAAGCCCCTGCTAAACCTAAAATGCTTCCAATTAATCCGCCTATTATTCCTGCTGTCTTAGGACTAAACCACTGTTCCATTTTTATTCCTTTCGTTTAGAACTTTCTTCAAATGCTTTTATTAGTGTTTTTGCGATTGCAATATCAAGTTTACCTTCAGCCACAAACAACTGGACTTTCTGATGGAATGGTGTTTTAGCTTTCTTAGAATCGAGGATCTGGACTTTTTTGATAAGGCGGTTCAGCCGAATTCTGACAGTCGGGTAAGAAATACCATACTGTTGAGCTACGTCTTTTAGAGACCCAGAAGCCAAGATAAGACGTTTTATGAACTGCCAATCTTCTTCTGATAGTCCATTAATCCATTCCGGGACTGAATCGTTCATAGCTATGAGACTCCAACTACATTCTTGTATTTTACTAAAATACACTTTAACTATGTAAAAGGCAAGGGCTTTTTAAGATTTTTAAAATTAATTTTAACTTTCTTAATCTCTGAGAAAGGCCGATGGTGTAGATTATTAGAGTTGCCGGGAATGGAACTTCTTATAAAATAACGACTTACACATCGATTGCTTGTAGGATTTACCGATAAATCATGAATATCAGAATTTCCTCCCCAAGCACCTTTCCAGCATCTCCCTACTTACCCAATGCCGAATTGCCCTCCTTGCCTTATCTCGTAAATCATCCTTCAACCGGACAATAAGATTCAGCAGAGCTTTTTGGCGGCAATGGCAAGAAGATATTGAAGCTCACAGCGTGCCAAACGAAAGGTCAAGGTCCGGCGAATAGCGGCTTGTCCTTCGGCGTTTTGGCTCGGAAGTTCCTGATTCGGTGAAAAGTAAGGTAATTTGCGTCGTGTGAACGTGGAGTATCCCAGCCCCATGCAGTTCTGGACACGAAAATAATGTCATCCCCTTCGAAAAGCCAGTCAATGTACTGGAAACCAAACTTGTTGTTCTGTCGCGTCAGGTGCCGGCCTTTCATGAAACTAAGTACAATGTATTGCACGTCCCAATTGCGCAAGTCCTTGGAACACGTCAAAGCCAGAGTGTTTCTGTGGTCCTGAGGGGGTTCCTCCAGAGTACCGGAATCGGTAATGATATTCACCAGGCTCCAGTATTTACCCGTTACCTTATCATAACGAATCGTGAACTTCTTTGTTCCGCCCGGAAAGGCGACCATGTCTTTGTTCGGGTCAAAGCTCAATTGCCTGCCGTCGGCAGATATATGGACCATGGCTGCACGTCCCGCCGGCTTTTGAGTGCGAAGCATATTCACAAGCTCGCCATCAGGAGTAACCACAACGTTTCCCTCAAGCCATTTAAATATATTGGCGCGTCTGTCAACTACGAGTTTATTGCTCATCTGCCAGTTCTTAGCATTCAGCAGGTCAGCCTCGACAGGCGCCGACATGACAAGCGCATCCCATTTATAGCGCCCTCTATTGACCTCGAAGGCCCGCCAGATTCGCCCCTTGTGGACCACCACCGGAACTGGAGCGCAGTGGAACCTGCCCTCGACCAAAAGACCGCTACTCTGGTCCTTCGGCTCCGTCCAGGTTCTTCCGCCGTCGCTCGAGCGCCGGATGACAATGTCACCATGCTTTGTGCTCGTGCCCATAATGTAAAGTTGCCCCCCGTGCACAAAAAGCGTCGACCACCACTGTCCGTCCAGTTGCGTCAATCGCCGCCAGCCCTTGCCCGAATCCAAAGACTCGAAGACGTATGTCCACTTGCCTTGACTGCCTATTGGTCCATCCCCGAATATATCATGCGACGCCACATAATGCCCATTGGGCAGAATCGCAATGCCTGGCGAACCCACATAATCCCTGGTCTTTGAGGCGATATAATCAATTACCACGCCCGGCGCCGGACCCGGGTCCGGCATAGAAGGCTCCTGGGCGGCATCGTCCCGGGCGAACGAACCTGCAGCAATCGAAAGAAGAATCATCACAATACAATGTTTCATACGTTTCATGCGTGTTCCTTTCGAGTTTCTGTTGGTATCTCTACCATATCGGGTACGCCACTACGGCTTGCACTTGCAATATTCTGCGATGTTGACTACCAAGCGAGTATAGCTCCAAGGTACATATAATTGCCTGTCCACGCAAGGTGTTTTCTTGCCCTGGCGATTCCTTCAATTCTCCCGTGGCTGTTTTACACGCTGATTACCAGAAGTCAGACCGACAGATAATTGGTGAATATACTTGACATTAATCGCGCTTTCGGAGATGACAAGCCGGTGGTGTATCGGTGTGCGTCGAAGATAATGCTGTTGCTGTCGAATTACCTCGTTGCATGATTAAGTTCCGGACAGGAGGACAACCACAGAGCTCTTCCAGCGCAGGAAAATATGCTGGGCTCAAGGTTAGAATTTTCGCACTTAATTGAACGCAGGAACAGGTATGGACAATACAGGAAGGACACAGAAGATGATAATTCCAACAGTAATAATGGGAATCATCGCAGTTGCGCTGCTTCTGACAGGATACTGGCGGGGACAAGATGAACACATTGCCGGTATTAAATCCACGCTGCAAATGACGGGTGAGATTCTTCCGCTACTTATTTTTGCGTTTATCATTGCCGGAATGGCGCAGGCCCTTTTGCCGCGAGAATTGATATCCAGGTGGGTGGGGACGGAGTCGGGTATGCGAGGGATACTAATTGGCACGGCTGCGGGGGCTTTCGCTCCGGGTGGTCCCTACGTCAGTTTGCCCATTGCCACAGCGCTTCTGCGTTCGGGGGCATCGACCGGAACAATGGTTGCGTTTCTAACAGGCTGGTCGTTATGGGCGTTTAGCCGGCTACCGATGGAATTTGCGATATTGGGCTGGAGATTCACGCTCATTCGGCTGGCAAGCACATTCTTCTTTCCGCCTATTGCAGGATTGATTGCGAACACATTTTTTGCAGGGGGCAAGTGAATGCCGCCCATGCGCCGGGTATGTTTATAGGTTGTCCTTTGTGCGTTGCGTCAGCGGTCGACAACTGTCAGGTATTGGCGGTAATTTTTCCCTTTTGGTTCATATAGGGGCGTAGGACTTTCGGTATTGTGATAGAGCCGTCGTCGTTCTGGTAGAGTTCGAGTATTGGTATGAGGATTCTGGGCGAGGCGATGACGGTGTTGTTGAGGGTGTGGCAGAAGGTATTCTTTTTGGTGTCCGGTTCCTTGTAGCGCAGCTTGATTCTTCTCGCCTGGAATTCGTAGAATTTGCTTGCTGAGTGTGTTTCGCAGTATCCGTTTCGTGAAGGCATCCAGGTTTCGATGTCGAATTTTTTGGCCTGGCCTCGGCCCAGGTCACCGGTGCAGACGTTGACGATTCGATATGGCAGCTCGAGCGCCTTCAGTACGGCTTCGGCGTTGTCGAGGATTTCCTGGTGGAATTGGCTGCTCTTGTCGGGGTCGTTCCGGCAGATGACCACCTGCTCTACTTTTTCGAACTGGTGGATGCGGTAGAGGCCGTAGGTATCTTTTCCGGCGGCGCCGGCTTCTCGCCTGAAGCAGCTTGACAGTGCGACGTACTTGAGGGGCAGTTGTTCGGCATCGAGGATTTCTCCCATATGATAGGCGGTCAGCGGGACCTCGGCGGTACCGACGAGTGACAGGTCGTCTTTTTCCACCTGGTAGGTCTGGTCCTCGGAGCCGGGGTAGTATCCCGTACCCATCATAACCTCGTACTTAGCAAGCAGTGGTACGACAAGCGGCCTGTATCCCCTGGCGACCATATAATCGAGTGCGAATTTGAGCACCGCCCAGTGCAGGAGCGCGCCGTCACCTTTGAGGAAGTAGTTTCTTGTTCCGGCGAGTTTAACGCCACGTTCGACGTCGATGATATCGAGAGCGAGTCCCAACTGAATGTGGTCTTTAGGCTCGAAGTCAAAGTGCCTGACTGTGCCTTCCGTTCTCAACTCGACGTTTTGAGTGTCATCTTTACCAAAGGGGACATCGTCATCAGCCGGCTGAGCGACGAGGAGCATCAGGTTGTCGAATTCCGGCTGGAGGTTCTTTATTTGTTCGTTGTGTCCAGCCTCCTGCTGCTTCAGGTCGACGAGCTTGTTGAGCGCTTCTTGTTTTTCCTGGCCGGCGAGTTTTGGGATGGATTTGCCGAGTCGGTTTTTCTCGGTGGCGATATCCTGTATCTTTTGTTTTGCCGACTTGATGGATTCGTGGAGTTCGAGCAGCTTGTCGATGTCTACGTCGAAGCCCTTTGTTTCGGCTGCATTTTTGAACCGCTGCGGGTCCTCCTGTATTTGTTTTATGTCAATCATATCAATCCCGGTATCTTTTAAGGATTACAACATTATTTTGTCCGCCGAATCCGAAGGATTCGTTCATTGCTATATTAACGTTACATTTTCTCGGCTTGTTTGGCACGTAGTCAAGGTCAAGTTCCGGGTCCGGTTCGTTTAGATTTGTCGTTGGCGGAACGATACTGTCGCGTATGGCGAGGATACAGGTGATGAGTTCTGCCGCACCGGCGGCGCCAATGAGGTGTCCCATCATAGATTTTACGCTGCTGGCTGGGACGGATTTGGCCTTTTCTTTGAAGACGCCTTTTATAGCGAGGGTTTCGATGCGGTCGTTTTCCTGTGTGCTGGTTCCGTGTGTGCTTATGTAGTCGACGTCATTGCAGGTTATTCGGGCATCGTCGAGGGCGGCGGTGATGGCCTGGATGGGGCCTCTTGCGGTTTCGTGCATATCGGTAACTCTGAAGGCGTCGGAGCTGCTTCCATAGCCGATGATTTCTGCCAGCGGTTGTACGCCGCGTTTTTTTGCGGAGGCTAACGATTCGAGAATGACAATGGCGGCGCCTTCCCCGAGGATGAACCCGTCCCTGGTTACGGAGAATGGTCTGGAGGCGGTTTGCGGGCTTTCGTTTCTTGTTGAAAGTGCGGTGAGTCTGCAGAAGCCGGTTACACCGAGCGGGTGAATCATTGAATGTGCACCGCCTGCAATCATAATGTCGGCGTCTCCTTTTCTGATGAGCATTGCTGCTTCTCCGACTGCCTGTGTGCTTGCGGCGCAGGCGGTGAGGCAGCTTCTTGTTGGTCCTCGGGCGCCGGTGAGGACGGCCAGGTGTCCTGCGGGCATATTGGCTTCCTGTTCAAGCTCTCGCATCGGGTCCATTTTTTCGTATGCGCTCTTTGCCCATTTTTTCCAGTCCATGCGATTGTTTTCGGCGTCCCACGCGTTTACGAGCGAGTCGAAGAATGCCTCGTTGTCTGCGGAGCCTTCTCCCGCACCGAGGTAGATGCCCATTGAGGTTCGGTCGATACCGTCGGCGGGATTTTCGGTTTCGATATCGATGCCGGCCTGTGCGCAGGCCTGTGCGGCGGCGCCGATGGCAAAGCTGGAGCCTCGATTGCTGTGTTTGTGAAGGTGTGGGTTTTTGGTGTATTTTGTGAAGTCGTAGTCTTTGACTTCTGCGCTGAAGTTGGAAGGGAAGGTTTCGGCGTCGAAGATGGTGGTCTTCGCCATTGCGCTCTTTCCGGCGAGGATGGCTTTCCACATAGTCTCGACATCATGTCCGAGCGGACAGACAGCTCCCATACCGGTTATAACCACTCGTTCTTTATCGTTTCTTTGTTCCATTTAGTCTCCCGCCTGCCGGTCGAAGTTTTTTAGTATCAGTGCTGCGGTTTGTCCTCCGTAGGTGTAGCTGCAAACGAGTGCGTATCGGATATTTTTTTCGAGTGGGCTCGTGACGATATTCAGGTTGCAGCCGTGGGCTTTTTTGGTGCAGTTCTTTGCAGCGGGTATTTTTGCGTTGGTCATTGCGTAGACGGCTGCGATGACGTCGAGCGCGCCGCTGGCGGCGCCGGTAGTGCTGAGCATACTCTTGGTAGGCCAGGCAGGTATCTGCGCCGCTGCATCGCCGAGGGCGGCCTGTATTGCTGTTGCCTCGGCGCGGTCGTCCTGGGGTATTGCCGTTCCGTGTGGGATAATGAGGTCGAGTTCTTCCGGTCGGATGCCGGCCTGGCGCATTGCCTGCTCAATTGCTATCTCGATTCCTTTTCCGTCCGGTTCGAGGTGCTCGTATCGTGGGTTTATGTTGCTGCTGTGTCCTGCTCCGACGACTTCGGCCAGGATGTTTGCGCTTCTTTTCTTTGCATGCCGGAGGTTCTCGAGTATCAGGATGCCTGCTGCTTCACCGAAGACGGAGCCTTTTGCGTCGGCGTCGAACGGTCTGCATGCTGATTCCGGGTCATCGTTGTTTTGCGTGGCGGCTCTTTTGAGCAGGCACTGTCTTATGAGAAGGATGGGGTTCACCTTTGCTTCGGCGCCGCCGGCGAGAGCGATGTCAACCGTACCTCGTGCGATGATCTGTGCGGCTTCGGCGATTGCGATGTGCGCTGCGGCTTCTGCGCAGGTTATGGAATTTCCCGGTCCCTGGATGTCGTGTATTATTCCCACGTGGCAGGCGAGCATATTTGGCAGATATTTGAGCAGCCAGAGCGGCGTGACCATTTCGAGGCCGTCTTTTCCCCATTTACGGATGTCGAATTTTCCATTTGTGCTGCTGACGCCGGCGGCGGGTCCGAGTTCCGGCAGGTCGCAGCTAATAAGTCCTGCGCCGAGGTTTATTGCGGTTCTTTTCGGGTTTATGTTTACGTTTTCGGGGTCGATGGCTTTAGTGACGAGTCCGGCGTTTTTGATTGCCTCGTGCGCGGCGACGACGGCCAGCTCGATATCACGGCACATAAGCTTGGTTGCTTTTCTATATGATTTGGGCACATAGTCGCGGATGTTGTATTCGGGGACCTGGCCTGCTATCCTGCAGGTGAATCCTTCGGGGTCGAAGGCGGTGATTCTTCTTATTCCGGACCGTCCTGCGCGGAGGCCTTTCCACATATCCTCGGCGGTTAGTCCGAGCGGACTTATAGCCCCAAGACCGGTTATAACTACGCGTGTTGGAGTCACCGGTTGGCCTCCGGGTCCCTGCCGGTGAGAGTGGAAACGAAACCCTGCAGGAGAGATTTGAAGGTGTCGGTGAAGACGAAGTTTTCTTCGGGAAATTGCTTTCCGGCAAGGTTCTTGTCGATGTGGCTGAACATAAGCTCTATATTTGCGATGAGCTTATCGTCGCAGGTGATGGTTCCGGCGATGCTGGCGGCTTCCGGTGCGATGCTTTCTATTTCTGCGTGCAGCTTCAGTGTATCTCCGGGTACTACGTAGCGATGGAAGACGGCCTTCTTTATTTTTGCCAGTATCACTTTTTCCTGGAAGTTCCTGGCTTCACCGACGAGTATTCCGGCGGTCTGTGCCATTGCTTCTATCATAAGTGTTTCGGGCATAACCGGAAAGCCCGGGAAATGGTCGTGCAGGTGTTCCTCGGCGAGGGTCACGTTTTTTATAGCCGTGGCGTCACGGCCGCTGTTAAATTCGATAAACTTGTCTATCCAAATCCACCGCATATCGCTTGTTTATTAAAATCGGCGGCAGGTCCACATCGAGCAATCCTGCCGCTCTGACTTTGGCTCGTCCGCGTGTTTACTGAGCGTTTAGCTTGGTATCGACATAGTTAATAATGGCATTTGCCGTGAACAGGTCAGCGAGTTTGTTAATATCGGGGTCTTTTTCGAAGTCTGAGAAGTCTGTATGAGGCATCTTCGTCTTCAATTCATTGAGACCTTTTTCGGTAATTTTGCCGTTGTTGACGTATCCGGGGTCGTTCATAAGATTTTCGGCGGGGAATAGCTCTTCTCTCGGGATTTTGATGTCGAATGCCTTTTCGAGTCGAAAGACGATGTCGAGGAAGTCGATGCTCTCAGCACCGAGGTCTCCCATAAGCGTTGCCTCGGGAGTAACTTCGTCTTCGTCGACACCGAGGGCGTCTACGAGGACTTCGCGGACTTTTTCAAGGATTTGCTCGCGACTGGTTGCCATACTGTTTTACCTCCTGTAATTAGTAGCACTTGGGCGGCTCCGGGCCCGACTCTGTTTTTTCGGATTCATGGTCTGAGCAGTTCCCATCTTTTTCTCAGGTTTTCGATTATCTTAGCATCTACGGCGGCTCTTGTCGAATCATTATCCGCCAGGTTAAAATGCCTCAGTGCAAATCTGGCTTCGATAACCGGTTCTCGGCCGGTTGTGCCGGAGCCGACGAAGCTGCTGAGGTTCTGTTCAATGGTTTTGGCCTCGACGGTATATTCGATTTGGTCTCCGGGAGTGAGAAAGCTCTTGTATTTTACGTTTCTGGCGTGTTCGAGCAATATCATACTGTGAGCGAAGTTTTCCGTCTGGCGGATGAGCCACGAGGCGGACTCGATTAGACCTTCGAGCAGCAGCACCCCCGGCAGGACCGGGAAGGCTGGGAAGTGGTCGGCGAGGTATTCCTCAGCAAGTGAGACGCTTTTTACAGCGGTTACTTTCTTTCCAGGCTCAAGCGAAGTAATCTTATCAACCAATATGAATTTCATAATGTGGCTCATTTTAGTATGAGGCTGCGGTTTTTCCAGTCTTTTTTCTGTTTTTTCACGCCCGGACGAAGTCACAGCTCAGGATGGATTGATGTTGGCAAATCCCAACAGGACGTGGTATATTCGCGGAATGGAAACACGCAGTGCCAGGATATCGGATGTCCGGGCGATTTACTCGCTGGTTAATGAGTACGCCGAACAGGACCGGATGTTGTTTCGGTCTTTGGCGGATATTTACGAGCATCTGCAGAGTTTCATCGTGGCTGAGGTCCAGGGTACGGTGGTCGCCTGCTGCGCACTGGAGGTAGTGTGGTCGGATTTGGCCGAGATTAAGTCGCTTGCCGTTACGGAGGCAAGAAAGGGCAAAGGGCTCGGCAAGGCCCTGGTCGCTGCGGCGCTGGAACAGGCGAGTCGTCTGGGGGTTGCAAAGGTTTTTGCGCTGACTCTTGACGCCGGTTTTTTCGAGAAACTGGGCTTTGAAGAAGTCTCCAAGGAGTCGCTTCCGATGAAGGTCTGGAGCGACTGTGTACGGTGTCCGAAGCAAGACCATTGCGATGAGACTGCGGTGATAACAGCGAGCGCAAAAGGTCTGTCCGCTCAACAGGCTTGATACCAAGTCAAGTTAATTATTGCGCCCCATTGTCATTCCCGCGCAGCTTGTCCCCGCAAAAGCGGGGAGCGCCAATCCAGTTTTAGTTCGTCATTGCGAAGGAGCGAAGCGACTGCGGCAATCTCAATACCAACTAAAAACTAAAAACTCTTCTTCCCCAGTCTCAAAACTAAAAACTCAAAACTAAGAACTCTTCTCCCCCCCTGCTTGCCCCGTAGCAATCGGGCCTATGCCCTGTCTGATTTGCTTCGGGGTCATTCCCGCGGAAGCGGGAATCTACTTTACCGTAACATGCAGTGAGAATAATACCTTAACCGCCATTACACTAAGCGCACTTACTAAGTTGACTTGGTATTAACCACGGATTACGCAGATTGGGCAGAGGGGACAGAGAGAATGAGTAAATGCGTTGATGAGTAAATGAAGTGGGGGAAATTTGGAAATTTTAGGCTGTGTTTCAAGAGATAATCAGGGGGCTGTCCCCAGTTTTATAATTTTAAGTTTTATAGTTTTAGTTTTTAGTTTTCACACAACTCGTTGATCATATCTTCCACCCACTTACCCTGGTCAGGAAGAAATTGCCTCAAAGAGTATGCTTCCTTCAGCCAATAGCAGCCTGTTTTCTTGTCGATTGGTGCCAGAGCCATGCCCAAGTTAGCAGCAGTAAAAGAATAATCTTGTGGATACTCGTCCTTCTTTCTAATCTCCAGTGCGTCCTGGTAGCATTCTATAGCTTTTCTGACATTTTCACCGCGCTGCTCAGGCGTCGCTGAAGGAAGGTTTGTATATGCATTTCCCAGGTTGTTCTGGGTGGTTGCATATTGAACCGGATACTCGTCCTTCTTATATATCTCCAGTGCGGCCTGGTAGCATTCTATAGCTTTTCTGACATTTTCGGCGCGCTGCTCAGGCGTCGCTGAAGGAAGGTCTGTATATGCAGTTCCCAGGTTGTTCTGGGTGGTTGCATATTGAACCGGATACTCGTCCTTCTTTCTAATCTCCAGTGCGGCCTGGTAGCATTCTATAGCTTTTCTGACATTTTCACCACGCTGCTCAGGCGTCGCTGAAGGAAGGTATGCATATGCATTTCCCAGGTTGTTCTGGGTCATGGCATAGTCAACCGGATACTCGTCCTTCTTATATATCTCCAGTGCTGCCTGGTAGCATTCTATAGCTTTTCTGACATTTTCAGCACGCTGCTCAGGCGTCGCTGAAGGAAGGTCTGTATATGCAGTTCCCAGGTTGTTTTGGGTGGTTGCATATTGAACCGGATACTCGTCCTTCTTATATATCTCCAGTGCGGCCTGGTAGCATTCTATAGCTTTTCTGACATTTTCAGCACGCTGCTCAGGCGTCGCTGAAGGAAGGTCTGTATATGCAGCTCCCAGGTTGTTCTGGGTGGTTGCATATTGAACCGGATACTCGTCCTTCTTATACATCTCCAGTGCGGCCTGGTAGCATTCTATAGCTTTTCTTACATTTTCACCACGCTGCTCAGGCGTCGCTGAAGGAAGGTCTGTATATGCAGTTCCCAGGTTGTTCTGGGTGGTTGCATATTGAACCGGATACTCGTCCTTGAGAAAAAATTCAAGAGCCCTGACGTAGTTCTCAACGGCTTTGAGGACGTTTGCACCTCTTGCTTGGCCAGTACCAGCGGGCCTTAGCAGATAAGTGTTACCTATACTTGCCAGATTCGATGCCTGGCCCTCGGCATCGTTTGCTTTTCGTGCTTCTCGTAAACCTGCCGCATAGAATTCGGCTGCCTTGAGGTAAAAGCGAAGTTCATAATAGCAATTACCGATTTGGGTATTCAAGGCACCTTTTTTTTCGGGGTCTTTCTCCGATTTAAGACAGGAGCTGAATTGAGCAATTGCTTTTCTGAATTCCTTTTTGGCCAAATGAGCACGAGCTTTGTCAAACAGGCTTTTGACTTGGGGTATTTCCGTTTGGCTTACGCCATCTTGATAATCGAAGATATTAACGTTTATGACAGCTCCTGGCTCTGCTGTGAAGCTTATGCCTTTGTTTTGACGTTGAGACCTGTCAATGTTCATTTCTTGTGTTATATGACTACCATCGGCTCTTTGTAAGGGAGATTCAGGACCGATGGTAATGGTTGGGTTGGTAGGGGATGGCTTCGTTTGGCGTTTTCTTTTGAAAAGCCACGCGAAAAGAGCTACGACTACGGCTACTATTAGCCCGCCAACGACGCCCTGCCATAATTCAATCTGTTTAAAAAATTCTGTAAAGTGCTCATAAGACATTTTGAACATGCATCCTTAATCATAAGAATAAATCACAGGCCTAAATATTCTGTTGATTCGAGGGAGTTTTGCGGTCACGGGTGCGACATTCTATCAACCGACAAAATAACCCCAAATCGACAATAAGTCAAACCAATTCCCCATCCCGTACCAAATAGGCCTGTGCCCGCGCAGGTTCAACATTCCGTCATTTGGTGTGGGGCCCCAAAAAATCTCATTTCTCCTTCTTCCGCGAACTAAAAACTCAAAACTAAAAACTAAAAACTCTTCTTCCCCCGCTCCAAAAATCAACCAAAATGCGCAGGCACTAAACCCCCCAAACCGAAAATTCTAAAAAATTTTAACTCCTGTCCACATAAGCACTTACGCTCTTCGAGCACCCCCAAAATACCCGAATTTTCGCACGAAACGCGCAGGTTGCTCTAAAGGTAGAGAAGCTGCTCTTGTAGGCTGGGGCCTCAGCCCCCGCCATTCCAGCTAAAACGTAAATACTGAACCCTAAACCCTTTAGGAGAACCTGAAAATGGCTACAGAACCCCAAATCCTCGCAAACCGCCGTAACGCCCAAAAATCCACTGGCCCCCGAACCCCCGAAGCCAAGGCCGCCGTCGCGAAAAACGCCCTCAAACACGGCCTTACCGCCCGCCAAGACGTAATCAAGGGTGAAAACCAGGCCGATTTCGACCTCTACCGCGACGAAATGCTCGACGAATTAGCCCCCGTCGGCCCGATGGAGACTATGTTAGCCAACCGCATCGTAAGCCTCTCCTGGCGTCTCAAACGCGCTGAACGAATCCAGAACCAGACCATCGACGCCCTCAACACCAAACGTCCCCCCGACCCGATACTAACAAAACTCACCCAATCAATCATTGCCCGGTATGGCCCACCGGCGACCAATCCCGCCGCTCCAGACCCCAACCTCGTTCTCGGACGAATGGCCATTAGGGACTTCTCAGATGCAAGGGTCCTCGAACACCTCTTAATGTATGAAAGGCGAATAGAGCACAGCCTCTACAGAACAATGCTCGAGCTTCAAAGGCTCACTCTTATCCGAAAATCCCACCTCGCAGACGCTACCCAGAAAGAAGCCTGCCATTTATCCCCCCGCGCGCACAAAGCAACACCTTTTATGCAAAACAAAGCCAATTTCCCAACCCCCGCTAATGAACCTAACCTCAGCTCTAACAAGCGCTTACGAACACAAATCACCTCTGGAGGCGCCAAAAAACAAAGCCAATCCCCGAAAACGCCAAAATCAGCGCAAACCCCGCCTGCACAAAGGCTTACGAAAAAAACCCCCGCTGGAGCCGAAAAAAACCAAACCCAACCTCAAACCCAGCGACTCACCGCCCCGTGCATCTCGGAGCGCAGCGAAAATTCGCCAAAGGCGAACGCACACGCCTCAGATTTCACCTGCTGACTTGGCCTTTCTTATCGGTTTTTCCCTCACGAATCGGGCCTGTTCTTTGCAGCCGCCCTCTGCCGAATCCTTTTCGCACGCAAACTCAGCATAACCCTCACTTCAACCGAACGAGTCGCAGCCTGGATTCTGGCAATCACGCTCTTGCTTGCAAACTGGGCCTATGTTATATTCTGCGTCCGCTGACGCAGCCTTTACGAAAATCTCTTGAGAAGCGAAATTATGAACAACACCCAAAGAAATACCTGGCTTGAAAAGGCAAGAAGAACCGTCACTTCGATATTGCCCGTCTCTGAGAAAAGAAAAGGAAAATGTGTTCGTTGCGGCGCCTGTTGCAAGCTGCCGAATGTATGTCGCTTCTTAAGATATGACCGGGACGGCAAATCCTACTGCTCAATCTATCCCATTAGGCCGCTCAACTGCAGGAAGTATCCCAGGACAGAATCCGAGTTTATTACCGATGATACCTGTGGTTATAGTTTTGACTGAGGGTTGGGTCACATCCGTTCTCCGTCGTTCGCCCGGCAGGAATACGCACGCGCCGTCATCCTTATAAGCCTTAAGGGGGGCCAGTGGACGAATCAAACGCTTCGACCTTTCCTGTCATCCTCTGCCAATGAGACACCATACCTTCCTGATGGGCTGACCGAAACTTCGCATAGCGTGTATCCTCGCAAAGAACCGAAAATCTTTCCTATGTCCGCCGCCTGCGCAGAAATACCAGGCCGCCTAATCCTAAGAGAAATACCGTCGCAGGCTCAGGAATAACCGTCAGGTTGCCGCCTATTCGCGTCCCTATCACGTCGTATACCGTCCCGCCTGTGCCGCTTATCGTGCCGAAGTTTATATCGCTAAGCTGTGCTATCCCCATACCGCTCACGTGTACTCCCAGGTACAAAACCGCACTGATGTCCGGTATCGACAGGCCTTGCATTCCATATATGTCGATAGGTAAACCGCTCGACGAGCCGCTGCCAATCTTATCCGCTGGTGCTATTCCATCCAGTATCGGAAACCAGAACGGTACACCTGCGGCGCCTTGTTCCACCACCCAAACGTCGGCTTCCGTCAGCTCCCAATCGTAATCATAACCGGGATAGCCTGTTTCAACTGCTGTGTCCGAACTCCACACGACCGTGCTTTCGTCATAGGTCTCCATCTCGAAAGACCACGTAACCGCTTTCGCCGTCGATGGTACGAAACCGCCCAACAGCAGAACTGCACAAATAATTGTCACTCTTTTCATACACATTTCCTCCCGTTTATGTCTCTACAATACCTTTTGTTAACCTGCGTGAACCAAACCTTGAAAACTTACTTCGCTTGCCGCGGAGCACTAAGACAATTCCTCCCAGCAAGAACGCTACCGTTGTCGGCTCCGGAACCGGAACTGGAAATTCATCACCCTCCTCCGGCACCGGAAAATCAGACACTTCTTCTTCCTCCTCCGGAGGCTGTCGGTACGTCCGGGGCCTGCGACCTCCGCCGCCCCAGAAGCCCTGCTGAGCATAATCTCCACCGCTCATAACAGCCCCGCCTATCGGTATGCTTCGCGAGCCGATTTCGTCCGCTGCAAGCAGAAAATCAAATTTGGCTCGCTCGAATACCGCGATTACAATCTTCGGACTGTCAAGTTCGACAGTTGTGCTCGGCGACGTCGGGTCATCTACATCGCCCGACCAGTAAACGAATTGATAACCCTCGCTTGGAACCGCTGTTATAGTCACGGTCGAATCCGCCGCAAAATGATGAACACCTGCCTCAGGCGTTATCGTGCCGCCGTCAGGAGGACTCTGCTGAAGTAAAAGGGCGTATCCATCCATCTGGCTATACGCCGTCGCGGGCAATCCTGCCCAGGCAAGCCCGAAACAAAGCAGCACAGCCCAACCGGCGAATCTTACACCTTTACAATTCATCGCTTTATGTTCCAACCGTTCAAAAAGCACGCGTTTACTCCGACAATTTTCTTCGCCTTGCTAAAATCCACACACCACCTGCGCCCAGCAGCATTACCGTACCGGGCTCCGGCGTCGGAACCGACATCTCATCCTGCGCCGGGCCACTTATCTCGTATCCGCCGGCGACCCAGTCGTTTTCGCTGCTGAATACCAGAAACCACGAATGCTCGCCCGCTGCTATGTAACCGCCATCGAGCGTCCACTTCCATGCACCCTGTGTTTCGCTCGGTATCGGGTCGGGGGCTATACCGCCTGCCGCGTCGTCATACGCTGTCGTGCCGTTCATCAAGGACTCGTGTATCGGATTGCCCTCGGCATCTTCTATCGAAAAATGTGCCACACCCAGGCCCTGCGAAATAATACTGTTGAATATCTGGTAAGCGTAGACGTACTGACCCTCGCCGGGTGTCTCAAGGCCGGTAGCCGCGTATTCGGCATTCGAACCTGCATCATCAAGGTCATAAACCGCAAAGTCTATACGCCCGAACAGACCTTCTTCCGTGCTGTAAATCGTGCTGCCGTCGTGATAAGAACTGCTCAGTGTCGCACCTGCTGTATTAGTCATAAGTATTACCAGGAATAACAAAACCAGACAATTTAGCTTTTTCGTAATCGTTACCATTCCTCTTCCTCTTCTCTATAACTTAACATCACCCGTTTCTTCCGAAGCCAAGCTTATCCCTTTCTCAAAACACAGGCTTCGGACCGCTCAATACTCAATGTATCTCTCCGAACTCAAAAACCAGCACTCCCATCGTGGTGCGCAACGCGAACACCGCCCGTCCCCAGTGTGCCTAACAGCCGGCTTGTCTTGTGCAGCCTGCCCAAACCCGCCAGGCAGCCCTGGTCATCCATACGTTCATAATTGTTGAGCAAATCCCAGGTATAACGACCTTCATTGCTCGACTGTCCGCTGGAAAACTTAATCCCCGAAGGCTCGCAGCTATCTTCAATCCCCGACAGAAACACCGAATAATCGATTAACTGCGTTTCGCGAGCATTCAAAGTCCCCACAGTGACCCCTTCCCAGACTTGCACAAACGAACAACTAAGTGCCGAGGTAAGGCCCGCCTCGTCGCTCGCCAACGGGTCCGCAAATACCCCACGCTCCTCTTTATATATCTCACAACCGGCAAATGGACCATCTTCAGCATAGCCGTAACGCCAGGCGTTGATATTGGCGAACTTCACCCCCGACTGACCCGCTGCGGTCCCGATTTCACCGAATATCATTGCAGAAAACACCAGGCAAATAACACCGAGCTTTCTTATTCTTGTCATCTGGTACTTCCTCTCTTTCATAACAACATTTCAGGCTGCTCTTTATTCCTGCCCATTGCTTTTGTCGCAGCTCGTCCTCACAACGCCTCAGCCCGTCTTCCTTCTGCCCGTCACTGCCAAAAATGCGCTGCCTATCCCCAGAAGAATAACCGTTGCAGGCTCGGGAACCGGCGTCGGCAGATGCTCCACCATCGTTCCAATACCACCGCCTTGAATAATGCCAAAACCCTCCGTCGGACCATCGACGCTTGTAAAGACCAGAAGAACCGATTCATCACCATCTTCTATTACACCCTCGCCAATCAATGTCGGCAAAAACAGGTATACCGCGCTCTGGGCCGACCCGGAACCAGGAGAAAAATACGAGTAAGTAGGCACAGTCCCGCCTGGTACACCATATCCGTCATAACCAATAATACCTACGTCTGCGTCATCAAGTATGCCTATGGATAACGACTCGATATCAACGTCAGACAGCCCGGAATTGAAAATCTGGTACGCGTAAAGATACTGCTCCCCCGACGGAAAGTCGCCCGGATAATCGTCGTACACAGCGTAGTCCACCCAGCCTTCGATTGTTCGGCCGTCATGACTGTATTGAAAACTGACACTGTTCGGACCCCACCCCGATACTGTTCCTGTCAGCGGAAGCGCACTGGCCGCAGGTGCAAACATCGTCACCGCGAATAACAAAAACAAAAATGCCCCTCTATACTTCGCTTTCATATTTCAGCCCCCCTCGCAATACGGCAACTAATGCTCAGCTTGGCGTTGCCGTCTGTCAAGTTCGTTTGTCCTGAGAACCCTCTGCTCTCCTGGTTCAGTCGTTCTGCCTTCGTCTCAATTAACACTGATGCAGAACCCGCCGGTGATAGCCCCAAAAGTTACGAATAAGACCTTTGCACCTTTGAGTTCTCACGCCACCCCATTTATTGCGTGAAGCATACAAAAGACAAAAACAACAAAAAGCTCATTGAAAATAAGAAGCAAATCTTTTGCTCTTGAGCTTACTCACAACCCCCATTGCGATGATGATATTAGACCAGAATTGTCCCTAAAGGTCAAGCCTTTTCCTGCCAATTTCGACCGCCTAAACGCACCCCGGCGTGCCGGCGCGCCGCAATCGCGCATCCCGTAGCGGCAGTCAATGATTTATAGGTCAAAGGCCGTAGATTTTTTTCGCCAAACCCGTTCCGGCCTGCAGAAAAATCACCCGGACCCGCGAGCGTCAGCGAGCGGTAAATGCCTGCATCGCACTTTCTTCGCCTCTCGCGCAAAATTTCCCGCTCGGGACCTTTGCATTTGCGGGTTTGAATTGGCTTTGTTTTTTGGCGCCTCCAGAGGTGGTTTGTGTTCGTAAGGGCTTGTTAGAGCTGAGGTTAGGTTCATTAGCAGGGGTTGGGAAATTGGCTTTGTTTTGCATAAAAGGTGGTATTTTGTGCGCTAACAGGGATGCATGGCAGGCTTCTTTCTGGGGGTCGTGTTCTTC
>Ga0210003_1000696_pt1 | contig 30401 bp, 10 predicted proteins | sample LantaG_FD_182804 | JGI IMG/M metagenome (GOLD analysis project Ga0210003, IMG submission 182804) | Deep subsurface microbial communities from Baltic Sea to uncover new lineages of life (NeLLi) - Landsort_02402 metaG (SPAdes) (version 2) | ecosystem: Environmental > Aquatic > Marine > Oceanic >... | reverse complement strand
TATAGACAAACTCTTAAGAATGCTATTAATAAATTACAGATGGAACTTAAGAAGACATGTGATAACCAAACTAATGGTTTATGGTCTGCAGATGATGAGAGTATGGGAGCTGTACAAGCAGGTATGGCTGAAACAATTAAAGTCCTAGTAGATGCTGATCCTCTTAGGATAGCTGCTATGGGAGAGTTATTAATTAAAAATCCTAAAGCAATGGATGAATTAAATTTAGTATAGATGGGAGTATTTGGAATTATATGGATACTTGCCTTTCACTACATAGGTGACTTTCTACTTCAAAGTAGAGAGATGGCTCAAAATAAAAGTAAAAGTGCAAAGCATTTAAGTGAACATGTTGCTATATATAGTATGATTATGACTATTTTATTCATGTTGGTGTCAACTAATACTATTGCATCTGACCCTTTAGAATGGTTTAGTAATGTGGGTAAATTCTTAACTATAACTTATCTTACACATTGGGTAACTGATTATATTACAAGTAGATGGACAAGTAGATTATGGAAGAAGAAAGAAGAATGGAAGTTCTTTGCTGTTATAGGTTTTGATCAGCTCATACATATCTCTACTTTATTATTAACTTATGAATACTTACTATCATGAGATATTTGAATTTAACACCAGGGTTTAACCCTTATGGTTCAGTAGAACATAATACTATAGAATTTACTACTTCAGTTTTCCCAGGTGGGGAAGTCAACTTTAGACTAGAAAGTAATCCTTGGGATGATGGAGAAAATATACACATATCTATAAGACTTAACAGTTGGCAAGATATGGGATTACTATTATCTGCAGTATATGCTATAGATCAACAAGGTGATGTAGGTGATGTAGCATTATCTATACCTTATTTTCCAGGAGCAAGACAAGATAGAGTTTGTAATAAAGGTGAAGCATTGACTGTTAAGATATATACTGATATACTTAATGAGTCAGCTTTTTCTTTAGTTAGAATTTTTGATCCTCATTCTGATGTAACTCCTGCTCTTATAGATAATTGTGAGGTTATTAATAATTATGATTTTATAAGAGCTGTTGATACAGATTTAAGTTTAGAAGATTTTTATATTGTTTCTCCAGATGCTGGAGCCAATAAAAAAGTAGTAGACTTATGTAAAGCTTGTGGATTTGAAGCACTTGTTAAATGTGATAAAGAAAGAGATCTAGCTACAGGTAAATTGTCTGGCTTCACAGTATATGCTGATGACTTAAAAGGTAGACCTTGTTTGATAGTAGATGATATATGTGATGGAGGAGGAACTTTCATTGGATTAGCTGAAGAGCTTAAAAAGAAAAATGCTGGTGATCTGTATTTAGCAGTATCACACGGTATCTTTAGTAAAGGTTTTGATGTGTTAAGTAAACACTTTAAAGGAATCTATACTACTGACTCTATATGTAGTACATATCAGAGTAAATTAGTAAAAGTAATTAATTTAAACCAACTATAATATGTTATCATTTTTAAGTGGGTCTGATTCACCTATAACAAAAGAATCAATTGCAGTAAAAGCTGTAGGAGCTTTAGACATGTTTCATGTAGCAATAGGTAAATTAGAAGAAAGTAATGATGAAGCTCAAGCTTTAGCACTGAAGAATCAAACTTTGATTGATGAGCTTACAGCAGATAACACTGAGTTAAATGAAATTACTGATAAGAATGATAAAGTTATCAGTAAAATTAAAGCTTTATTATCATAATGGAATATATTACAGGAGATTTAATCAAACTTGCTAATGAAGGTAAGTTTGATGTAATAGCTCATGGATGTAATTGTTTTTGTACTATGGGTGCTGGTATTGCTCCACAGATGGCTGAAGCATTTAATGCTGATAATTATCCTTTAGAGGCTAATAAATATAAAGGTAGTATAAATAAATTAGGTATGATTGACTATAGAACTATAGATATTGAATATTCTAATACAGAGTTAGTGGTAGTCAATGCTTATACTCAATATGGACTTGGAGCTAATCATAAATCAGGTAGTAAAACACCACTTGATAATGATGCTCTTAGGTTATGTTTAAGAAAGATGAATAAGTTATTTAAGGGTAAACATATAGGTTTACCTAAAATAGGTTGTGGTCTTGCAGGAGGTAATTGGACTGAAGTATCTAAGTACATAGAAGAAGAACTTACTGATTGCCAAGTTACTATAGTTAATTATGAATTTGTAGAACAAAAAATAGCTTAATATGAAGAAAGAACTAAGAGAATTGATTATGCTTATGACTGATGCTTATAAGCTTTTTCACAGACAAATGTATCCTAAGAATACTATAACAGTATACTCTAATGGTACTCCAAGATCTAGTGCTCATTACAAAGGTGATAATAAAGGTTATGTTATTGTTGATGGTACACAAAGATTAGCTAGAATACTTAAAGATAAATTTCAAGAGTTTTTTGACTTACCTGAACAAGAAGTAATAGACTTTTGTAAAGAACAGCTTAGCTCATTTACAGGTACTGATTATGATGTTAATCATATATTATACTTACACAGATTACAAAAGCTTCCTCTGGTGCTTAAATCGCTTCCTGAGGGTACTAAGTGTCCTATTAAAGTACCTTATATGACTTTCTGTAATACAGATCCTGAATGTTTCTGGTTGACTAATTATTTAGAGTCTATGATATCATGTGAGATATGGCCCATGATCACTAATGCTACTATAGCAAATGAGTATAGAGAAATTTTTGAGAAATGGTCAATGAAAACTGTAGGGAACATAGACTTTGTACCTTTTCAAGGACATGACTTTTCTATGAGAGGAATGTTTGGAGTAGAAGCTGCTAGATTATCTGGTTTAGCTCATCTAACATCATTTTGTGGCTCAGATACAGTTGCTAGTTATGTAGATGCGCAATACTATTATGATAGTGGTCAGAATGATTTTGCTAATGGTCATATTGTAGCTACGAGTGTACCAGCTACAGAACACTCTGTACAGTGTGCTTACTTTAATCCAGAAGATGGGAATGAATTAGCATACTTAGACGCTATACTTGATGAATTTCCTACAGGAATAGTTTCTATAGTGTGTGATGGATATGACTTTTGGAAGTTTATTACTGAAGTAGCTCCTCAACGTAAGGAAAGAATCATGGCTAGAGAAGGTAAAGTAGTATTTAGACCTGATTCAGGTAATATAGTTGATATTATTTGTGGTACTGAAAGTCTTGCTGATCAACTTGATACTGAAGAAAGAGGTGCTATTCAAGTTCTTTATGATATTTTTGGAGGTACTGAATCATCTGAAGGTTATAAGTTATTAGATGAACATGTAGGTTTAATATATGGTGACTCTGTAACATTACAGATAGCTGATGAAGTATGTAAGAAATTAGCTGATAAAGGTTTTGCTAGTATCAACTGGGTAGCAGGTATAGGAAGTTATACTTATCAATTTAATACTAGGGATTCTCATGGGCAAGCTATTAAAGCAACATATACCCAGGTTCAAGAGCATGGTAAAATTGTTGGTAAAGAAATATTTAAGGATCCTGCTACTGGAGATGGTATGAAGAAGTCTGCTAAAGGTTTATTATGTGTAGTATATGATGAGGAAGAACTTAAGAAAGGTAAATATGTACTTAAACTTGAAGATCAAGTATCTTGGGGTGATGAGAAAACTAATAGTCTTTTACAAGTTATCTTAGAAGATGGTGAACTTAAGAACCAAACTACTCTGATGGAAATTAGAGATAGAATTAAAGGTAATTAATATGTGTGGTACAATTTATAATAAACCTGTTGTTAGAATAGCTAAGAAAAGTATACTTGTATATAAAAGATTGTGTTATTACCAATCTGGAGCTAGAAGTGAGCATATGCATTATTTATGGCAAAGATATAAAAAGCAACCTATAATTAAGTTGAAACCTATAAAGAACTGGTCTTATTGGGAAATTTATGAAGGTTATCATTCTCGTAAGTCAGGTAAATATCAACATTTATCAGATAGACCTAATGCTATATTTGTAATACCTAAAGGTACACGTTATATTGAAGCTAAAGAAAATAGTTCATCAGTAGATAATTATGTAAGTGAAAACCTTATATTTATAGGTAAAATGAATATTATTACTTGGCTTATTGCTAAGATAGTCTATTAACATAAAGAGAGAGCTGGGTAATTCCGGCTCTCTCTTTTTTTTTGCCTCCTTGTTCCATGCGGGCTTTATAGTTGTTCTTGGTTTTAACTTTTATTAGACTTTCTAGCTGATTCTATATTCCTAGCTGTAGTCAATGGATCAATAAACTTACCACTAATACCTGACATTCTCATTAGTTTGTAAATGAACTTATTAGTTCCTTCTGATTTAGCCTTTAATCCACTAGCATCTTTCTTATACACTACTCTATCATCTCCTGTTACAGTGAAGTATAAATCTGCTATCATATCTTTGATTGCTTCAAAAGAAGCACCCATAGCAATTGAACTTTGTCCAGCTACTGTATTATACATATGATTTATACCCATATCTGGTGCAAGAATAAAAGCATTAGCTTCTGTTTCTACACTCATCATAAGAAGTAATAGATGAGCTCTAGACCAACCTGATAAATTAAATTGCTCTGCATATTCTTCATTAGTAAGTATTGTAGGTAGTGCCCCTGTTTGTTTCTTCATCTTACTCCATCTTTTCTCATCATCTGGATCTGTACCAAATGAAGCCATAATTAAGTAAGCTGCCATACCAAATAGTTGAACTTTCAAGAATTCTAAAAGCCCTAACATACCAGCTCTTTTTTCTTCAGCATTCATATATAGAATATGTTTACCACCAGTCTTTATCAATTCTTTAGTTAATAATATGTTTTGCCAATAGAATCCCATATGCATCTGACCTGTAGCTAAGTTAACTCTTTCTTGTGGATTAAGGAATGAAGAAGGATTCTTAAGACTAAGTCCTGCTGCTGCATACCTATGTAAGAACATCTTAGTGAAATAATTCTTAAGTGAACCAAACATTCTCCAAGCAATTGCTCTATTAATAAGAGGTTTATCTGCTTGTGAATACATACCTTGTAAGAAGTTAGATGTTTCATGGTTGGCATTAGTGACATCTAAGAATTTCTCTCCACCTAAATCCCATGTTTTATCTATACCATCTTTAAGTTTTATACTTCCTTTCTTGTCTAACTCCCATGCATCTATATAAGATATCTCATTAGATATACCATCTAAAGTTTGTGTTACTTTGGTATCATACATTATAGCAGAAAATATCTGGAGTGTAGCTTCAGTTTCTAACCATTTTCTATGAGATGTTAACCAACTTAAGTTAGCGGTATCTCTAGCTAATGATCTAGATGGTGATTCTCCAAATTTATCTTGAAATCTTCCTTGTGCTGCATCAAATACATCTACTAATTGTATCTCTAAGCTTTTAGCTTGTTGATTATATACCTCTTGTGATATTTTAGCCATAGTTTTAAATGCCCATGGTCTACCTCTTTGCCAACTCTTATATCCAAAATATTTATTACCTGCTGCCTCTAAAGCTATCTGGAACTGAGCACCATAAAAGTTTTTTAGTGCTGATGTTAAATCTAAAGCAAAGAATGAGTGTGCTGCTATTCCTAAAGCTACATTAGTAATTTTTACACCTGTTGGATTATTATTACTCTCTTTAAGACTTTTACCTTCAAATAAAACCTCAACCATTCCTTCTAAAAGGTGTGCTCTTCTATTATCTGTTGATTTACCTACAGGTACTCTTACAGCACTTTGTTCCATATTATTAACCATACCTTGTTTAATCTCTTTAAACATAGTAGGGTTATTTTCTTTAGCCATATCTCTAATAGCTTCTGCTGTAGGTTGTAGTTTTCTAAGCATTTTATTTTGCTCAGCAGATAAGTAATATGTAAATAAACTACCTAATACATCTTCTGATATTTGATCAGTATCTAAGTTATATTTACCACGGATTGGTATTTTAGTTCCTTCTTCTGCAGCATATGCTTCAGCTCCTAATGATCTAGCTTCTTCTTCATAGTTAACACCTCTTTCATAATCATCTGCTTTTTTACCTATAATTTGTAAAACACCTTTCTGAATCATGTTAAATTTTTCTTTAAGGTGTACTGCAGCATCTCCTGACTTAAGATATTGATAGTTATCTCTTCTTTCTCTTGGTAACTCATCACCTAGAGTTTTATTTTTATCTAATCCACTTTGTGATTTATAATGAAATCTTCTAAGTGTCTCAAGTAATTCAAATTGAGGTCCATTTTCAGCCTTAAGCTCAGCATACTTATTATTCAAGTAATGGTCAAAAGGTATATCTTTACCTAAGACTTCTTTAATTTTTTCATTATGAGCACTTAATTCATCTCTATTTACCTCTTTCATTTCTTCTAATGACTTAGGCATCTGGAATCCTTGTATAGTAAATTGAGCATTAGGATCTACCTCTTTAGTTGTTTTATCATAACCAGTAGTAAACTCATCTTTTACATAACGTTTATAATATTTCATCTTAGGTACACCTTGAATAGTTCTACTTAGTAAACCTTCCTCATCAAATATCTCTGTAGTTTCTATATGTTTAGCTTGTGTAGGTTTTACAACTGACCACACTTTAATTCTTTCATACTCTTGTATTGTACCTTCTGGGTAATATTTTTCTTTAATTATATGGTTATCTTGAAACCATTTATCAAACTCTTCATCTTTACCTTTTAGCCCATTAATGAAATTTACACTTAAGAACTTATCTACATTCTCTAAAGTAACTTCTTTAGGATTGGTTTCTCCTTCAGCTTTCTTAATTCTTCTGTAGAAGTTATCTATTGTATCTATATAATAAGAAGTAGCTTCGGTCTTTTGGATATCTTGTAAACTTTTAAATAGACCATTTAGTCTACCTTTCTGAGCCTCTGTTAAGTTGGCATTTTTAGATTCTTCTTGACCTGCTATAATTTCCAACTGTATCTTTTTGATATTAGCTAGTAATTCTTCAGTCATCTCATTAGCTAATGGTTGACCATCTTCATCTTTTCTTCCTTGAAGTGTTTCTAATAATTGTAGTCTCTGTGCTGCAAATTTATCTACACTACCACCTGTTGATAATATTTCTTGAATCTCCTCATATATTCCTGCTCTTAAAGCATAGAATGAATCTTTATTCTTACTATGAGTATTCTGATCAATCCATAATTGAAGTTTTTCTTCTAATTTTGTTGCATATTCTGGGTCCTCTACTTTGATACCAGCATCTTCTAGTTCAGCTTTAATCTTAGCTTCTGCTCCTCTTAATGATTTCTCAAAAGCATTCTTGATTAACTTATAATCATAGAACTTTCTTTTTCTGGTTCTATTCTCTATAAGTAACTTAGCTTTAGTTAAAGGAAATTGTCCTGCTTTAGGATTGTCTACTTTACGTTTACCATAGTCATCATATAAAGAGAATAACTTTCTGTAATCTCCAAGTAATCTTTCTACAGTATCAAAGTCTATTGCTTCATTTATATCAGCATCAGCTTGCGCATTCTGAAATTGTACTAATTCCTCATATTTTTCATTAGCTTCTTCTCTAGCTTGTTGACCAATATTAATAACAGTAGTTGTACCATCTTCATTTTGCTGTATAGCAGTAGCTGCTAGTAAAGCATCATCTGCCCTATAGTATTTATCTACATATGCTCTTTTGAAATATAACTTAAGGTGATTAGCTCTTAAAGCTACTATCTCACTTAAGGCATCAAAGTTTTCTGTTGATGGATTCTCTTGCCACTTATCACGTGCTTTATTACGCTTGTCATTTAAGACAGCTAAATCATGCTTGAAGTTTTGGAATGGATTAAGAAGAGTAGGTATTACATATTCTTCTAATTCTCCTGTTTCTTTATTCTTTCTAGTACTTATATCATTGAATAATAGTTGTTTAGAGAAATCTACTAAGTTATCAGGTGTTATACCTATCTTCTTTATTAAACTATCAATCTCATATAATAAGTCATTTTTACCTTTATTAGCTTCAGCACGTACTATACTATGATTATCTTTTACATACTTAGCAAAAGTGGATATAGTAGGGTCTTGACTAGATATAAAGTTCTCTAATTGAGAACTCATATAACTTATATCTCCATTTCTTCCCATTAAGTAATCTAACATTACTTCAGGAGTTTTAAGAATAGCATCTCTTTCTTTCTCAAGCTTCTCTATTAACTTATTAATATAAGCAGCATCTCCACCTTTCTCTATTTGATTCTTATATCTTTGTATTTGATCATTTTTCTTTTGTACTCCTTTAGACATACCAGCATTAAACCTATCAGCTAAACTTTCTGATATAGAAGTCTCTAATATACTTTTGATACTATCATTAGCATCTTTAATACCTCTAAGTATTGTACCAATATCTTTTCTAATTTGTGCTTGATTGTCTAACCCTTCTATTTGTAGCTCATTATCAAAACTATCAAGTGTAGATTCAATAGATTTAAGATGTCTAATGTATATTTGTATCTGAGCAAATGCTTTCTGTTGATCAGGTTCAGCTGCTAATAATCTTAAGTGATTAGTAATTTTATCTACTTCATGCTCTCTTAATACTAAGTTCTCATATAAAATTCTATTTCTAGTCTTAAAGTCTTTTAGATCAGCTTCTTCATTTTTTAATGCTATCTCTGCTCTTTCTTCTTCTGTCTTGGCACCTTTATATTTCTGATCTCTTTTAGCTTGAACTAATACTCTTGTTTCAAATCCAAACCCTCTTAAATCTTCACTACCTTTTTCAGTAATAGTTTGTATATCATCATATGCAAGTACATCTAATATATCACTATATTGTCCGTTCTCTTTCATATCTCTAAGTTGACTTCTATATGTATTTACATTATCGTCATATATCTTAAATCCAGCAGCAATACCAGTTCCTGAGTTTAATACTTGATCTAATTCTTTTATAGCTTGGTCTTTGTTCTCCATATATGCTACAATATCCTCTTTAGGTATTATATCCATATTGATATTCCAAGTTTTATTAATAAGCATATCTGCTAATTGTTTAACAGTAGTGTTAGGATTTAAGTCTTTAGGATTAACTTCTGAACTTATTTTTCTAAACATCTGCTTAATAGCATATATGAACTTTTCTATAGCAGCAAGTAAACCTTTAGAAGGCATTACTTCAAAGTCTTTACTATCTTTATTCTCACCTACATATGTCATAGCTTTAACTATAACTTCTTCTTTTATCTGATTATGATTAGGATCTAACTCTTTATATTCTTCTATTGCTTCAGCTAAAAATTCTTGTCCTTTAGGATCTGTTATAATATCATCAAATATCTTATTGAATAACTTATTGTTTTCCAAAGATATAGTTCTAACTAAAGGATGTGAGAACTCATGCATGACTGTACTATAATTTATCTGTCCTTTTACAAAGTATACTTTACCATTATAATAAAATGCAGGTTGATTGTATATAGGATTAATAGCGTCTTGGGTTATAACTCTTGCTTCCTCTCTAGTAACATGTTCTATTTGGTCATTTTTTATACCTAAGTTATTCTGTAATTTCTGTATAAAATTCTCTATGAATATATCAGACTTACGTCTTTCTTGTGAGACTTGACTAAAAGGATCAACATATGTTTGGTCTATAGTAGATTGTTCTTCCGGCTTAAGTATAACATCAATATATAAGTCATTAGCTTTAGGGAATTCATCACTTCCTGTATAATTTTGCCACACAGCAATCTTAGCTGCTAATACAGCTGGATGAATTTGTGTTACTAGTTGTAGAGCTTTAAACTCAGGTAATGATTTATTAATACATGTTGCCATTAGTTACAAGATTTTATGTTTTCTTTCTCATCAGTTGTTAGTACATCCCATTGTTCTTGAGTTATTCCTAAATCTGCTATACTTACATTCTTAGCTGTAAAGATACTATTAATATCTTCAAATAAAGATAATTGTGAGTCAGAAGTTGCATCTACTTCTTCTGATAATTCTACTTCATTTTCTATATCTATGATATCAAATACATTAGGTGTATAGTTCTTAAATCTTCTTCTTACTGCTTTATTCTTATAACTGTTAGTGTTATTAAATACTGTATTGTATTGTTCTAAAAACTCTTCAGCTTTCTCTGAGTCATTAAGTATTACTTGATAATTAGGTGATACTCTTCTTATAGTATCTGCTATCTTATCCATAGGCATAGCTTTCATAATAGATAAGTTAGACTTAGCTTCTAAACCTGATTGTAGTAAACCTACAGCAGGTAACAAACTAAAGAACTTAGCTAGACGTCTGTTCTCTATTTGATCTGCTTCTATACTTTCATCTCTAATAGGGATAGAATATACATCTGGATTACTTAACTCAGTCATATTATGATGATAGATATCCATATTTTCTACAGGTACTCTATTATCTCTAAGGACTGTATTCTTAAATGTACCCACTACCTTCTTGTTAGCATCCACTTCATCTAATTGAGATATAATTAAATCTCTTACAATGTTGTATTTCTTCTCTAATTTAGGATGCATATCTTTAATCTCAAATATTTGATCAGCAATAGTTGCATCACTTTTAAATAACTTCCAGTTATTAAGTATGTTATCAAGAGCTCTATCTCTTAGAATCTCTTCATAAGTAAGAGATTTAAGCTTAGTTGCTTTTTCTTCAACAGATAAATGATTAGCCTTATTTTTATACTTCTCTGTATTAATAGCTTCTTTATACTTAAAGTATGTTGTATCTTTCTCTTTTGTATATGGAGTTAATGCACGCTGATATTCTCTTTCCATTACAAACCTATTATATTCAGTTTGAGGATTAGATATATGTGTAAAAGCATTTACTTTAACAGGAGCCATCTTAAGATTAGCATAAGCTAATGCTTTGTTGCTATCACTCATGTTTTCTGGTACCTGATTAGTAGTATAAAGTTCATTACTAAACTGTGTAGCTAGTATTCTTTTATTTACATACATCTTTCCTTCATATATAGTAACACCTCTATCTATACCAGGTATATCTGTACTGTCTGTATTCACTAATACTTGATCTTTGTATGTAGGTGCATTAATATTAAATCCTTTTTCAGCATCTGTAAACATCTTAACTATAAGATCATTTTTAAAGTTCTCTACATAATTCTCAGTAGAACCATATAGTTTAGCCATATTATTAGACACATTGAAATCTGTAAGTTGGCTTATTAAATATGAGTTTACTGCTGGATTATTTCTAACTGGGAATAACTTACTCCATAGATTTAATTGGAATTTACCTACTCTAAAGCTACCAATAGGAGATTCATCTAAAATAGCTTTAATTATAGGACCAGGAAGTATACTATTATTATATGTAGTTCTTAACTTAGCTTCTGTTTCTGCAGATTCAAATAAACTATTAGACTTACTAGTATCATAGTTAAGGTTTAATTTAACTTCAGTTAAAGCATTAGCTACTTTTTCAAGCTCTAAGAAATGTAAGAAAGCTGCTTTAGCATTAGAAGAGACTCTAGCACCAGCTAAATTGTTATCAGCAACAGACTTCATTAATTGTTCAGTAAATTTCTTACCATGAGTTTCTTGTTCTGTGACTTTTTGTAATGCTTTAGCCTTGATAGAGATTTTACCTGCTTTAGTTTCCTTAACTAAACCACCTAAACCTATAGACGTAAGTACTTTAGCTTTAGCATTTTCTCTATATAAACTAGCTGTCTTAGGGTTTAGACCTAAAGGATTTGCAAAACTACTAAGAGCTTTCTTTTGTTCATTAACATAATCTTTAACTAATGGATTAGATGCAAATGCTACAGCATTATCAAATGTAACTCCAGCTTCTAACATGAATACTAATACAGGAGTAACTTGTTTATTACCTTGTATATCAAAGATCCAATCATCTTTAGCTACATCTACCCAACCATTCATTAACTGATTGATTATATCTGCTATCTTATTACCTTCTTTAATACCTTTTACATCATATAAGTGAGATAATGAAATACCAGTATCCCCTTTCTTATTGTGATCCATTAATAGTTTGATTCTAACTTTTCTTGCAGACTTACCAGAACCCGTTGTGTAAGTATCATCCATGTATGCACCAATTCTATTAAATATAGTATTCCAGGTATTACCTACAGCACCAAGACCTAATGTTTCTTTACCTACTGAGTTAGATTCATGTTTGCTTATATTGTATGCTACTTCAAAATAACTAGTTGTAGAAGATCTATCTTCATCCCATACTCTTATTTGATCACTATACTCATTGTTCTTTTTTCTACGTGCATTAATATCTTCTTGATTAGGTTTAACTAAGTCTGTACTATTAGGTGTAATTAAACTTACAAAGTTATGTTCTAGTGCTAAGATATCTCTAATACTAAATATTAAAGCATTTTCAACAGCTTCACTACCTATAGAGTTCATTGTATGAGTAAGCTTATCTATTTTGGTTTGTATAGCCTCAGCTTCTTCATTGCTTATTTTATCTGAAGTTAGTCCTAACTCTTGTTTATAATTATCTAAAGCATCAATTAAAGCATCTTCTTTATCTGTAGAAATATTATACTTCTCCCATACTTTTTCTAAAAGTTCTATGTTAGCTTGAGTAGGGTTTTTGATTCCAGATAAGCTCTGATATAAAGCTTCTAACCTATCTGTTTCTTTCTGTAACTCATTTATAGGATCTAAGAATTCATTAAGTTCTGCTTGGCTTTCTTTTCTAGCTTTAAAAGCATTTCTTTTATCTTCTTTTAACTGCTTGATTTCTAGCTTAATAGCTTCTACTTTATCTACTGCAGATTCAGCTTTAGTAATCTTTTTAGATTCTCTAACCACTGATGGTTTACCACCTATAGATTGTATAGAAGGCATCATGATTGTTAACTTATCAATATCAAAATCTGATCCTGATTTAGCTACTATCTCAATTGGAGGTACTATAATATTACCTGCAGATGTAGGTAGAAATTCTTTTACTACCATACTTTCCATAGAGTTAAGACCTTGTACTGGTATTCTAACACCAACCATAGTAATCATATCTATGTTATCTTGATTAGATCTCCAAGCCTCATTTTGAATTACTTCATTCAATCTTTGCAAAGTCTTAGCCTCATCTAATTCTCTTACTACTTTAACTTTACCAGTATCATCTACTGTTTGTTTTTTAGTATAAAAAGCAACTCTCTTACCGTCAGTATGCTCTAAGTTGATAAGCTTCATAAACTTACCTTGCATAGCTATCTTAACATCCATACCAAGAGTTTTACCTGTCTTAGGATCTCTTCTATATGATCTTAAACCTTTTTGTCCAAACTGAGCTAGTTCTTCAGCTGTAGCATTCTCTGGTTCAAATAAACTATTAGATACTTGAACTAATGCTTCTCCTGTTACTTTCTGTCTAACTAATCTATTATTAACTATAGAGTTAAGTAATTTTTCAATTTGAGCAGCAGATGGAGATATAGATAAATCATTAAGAAGTTCTCCTTTAGAATTAACTCCTATGAATTTCAACTCATGATCTGATATATCTTGGTGTTTAAGTTCTTTCTTAATAAAGTGTATAAGCTTTTCTATGTTCTTAATATCTTGTTCTTCAATACTTTTAGGAGTTAAACCTATTTCTTTTATAAGTTCAGCTTTTCTAAATTCTATAAGCTTAGCTATCTTACCTTCATAAGATTTATACTTATCATAGAATGTAGAATTCTTCAATTTATCTTTAGGAGATAATGAATCCCATTCTTCTTTTGTTCCCTTATAATCAGCTGGCATACCTTCTGCTACTAATCCTTCAAGTATTAACTTTCTTAATTGAGTAGAGAAAATAACTTTACCTTTAAACTCTGAGTTTATATCTAACTGATCCTTAAGATATTTAAGGTGTATTGGGTTATTAGTGAAAGACATTTTAGTATTTAGAATACCATCTTTCTCAAATAGATTATCTGCAAGATCAGAATCTTTAGCTGTTATTGTACTTACTTTAGAACCTGTTTGATAAGTTACATAGTCTATTCCTTGCTCCATCATCATTGTATGAAGTTGTGCAAGTTTAGTACCTTGTGTCATTATAGGAATAAGAGGTAATAATGAAAACTTATGGAATGCTGTAGTATGTAATCCACCTACAGCAAGTGGTCCAAAGTATTGATATTTTCTTACTGGAAAGTATTCTGCTATCTCTCCCATTTTAACATCTTCAGGAGATTTTATAATTTTGTTAAATAAAGCTTCTTGTTGAGGACTCCATCTATCTTCTGCAATAGAATAAGCTCTATATGCATCAAAGCTTATCCAACCTTGGGCATCACCCACTTCCATCCCACTATAAGCATTTAAAGATTTAATAGCATCTTTAATTTTAGCTTCACCCATACCTCTCTTTTCAAGATCCTTTCTTACTTCAGTAACATAGTGAGAATCTTCACCATTAGGACCTTTTTTAATATAATCAGAATCAAGTATTTCATCTCTTACTATTGCTGTACCAACTGTTTCTGAAAATTTAGCTCCCTCTGTCCCAAGTTGAGACTGTTGATAAGGTCTTTTAATTATTGTATTCAGATGGTTAATCATATCTGAATCTGTTCTAAACATTCTACCTGTAGAGTTTAAACCAGGAGCTCTTTTATCAAGATCTTTAAATTGAGCAGGACTACCATAAAATAAGATAGTATGTTCTACATTATGTATAAATTTGTTAGTTGTATATGCCTTTAGAATAACATCACTAAGTTCTTTCTTAGTAAGTTTTCTATCAAGCCCTTTAGTAACTATTTCTTCAAGATTAGTATCTACATACAACATTTGATCAAGCTTACTTATAGTTTGCTTTGTAGTTTTATCAAAGTATTCAGTAAGTTCTGCTATAACTTTATCTCTTAGTTGTGGTGATATAGTATCCAACTGAAGTCTTCCTAAAGGTTTCTTTTGTGTTGCTGCATCAGCAAATTCTTCTTTCAATAACTTTTTAGTACCTTTACTAAATACACCATCAAATGTTGAAAAATCTTTACCTCTTGCTATACCTTTATTATTTTCAACTGTATATCCCGGAACATGAGGAAGACCTTCTACCTTAGTATTGATCATCATCATTTCTGTAAGTTCTCCTTCAATATGAGGAAGTAATATCTTATAAGCATTCTGTATACCTAAGTTATTACCTTCTGCAGTAACTTGATTAAAAGCATTAAAGTCAATGTATACATTCTTATTCTCACTACCTTCAGTAATAAGTTGACTACCTGTAATGATAGTAATAGTATTCTTATCAGCAGGATTTATGGCAGAAGGTTTTCCTTCAAGAACCATTGAATATAGATCTTGCAATAATCTATCATAACTAGTTGAATTAGAAGTAGCTGTACTAAATTCTTTACTAGTTCTTTCATCTTCTATATTTATAATACCATCTGCTATATCAAATCTTAAATGAGCATCTTGTCCTGTAACTCCTTTTAACTTTTCACCAAAACTATCTGTATTCTCATCATACTTAAATATTGATCTTAGTAATGTAATCTTAGTTACTCTTGGATTATTAGCATAATCAAGATGAGCCATTGCTGGATCATTAATCAGATCTGAAAAGGTTTTAGCTCTATTAATAGCCATCACCATTTCACCTACAGTAGACATTTTACTATACTCTTGTACTACATTACCTTTAGCACTTAGTACTGAGAAGTTAGAGTACTTACCTGAGTGTTCAGCTTCTAAACTTAATATTTTATTTACATTACTATTTTCTGTTCTTAAGAACTTACCTTCTACTGGAGTTGGTACAGTATCTCTTAGTATAGCTATAGTATCTGTAATAGGAATACCTAATGCATCCAGACTTTCTATCTTGTTAAATATATAATTTACACCTATGTAAGACTTATCTACTCCTTCTTTAATTTGATCATTCTCTGTTAAAGGGAATCCTATAGCTCTTAAAAAATCAAATTTACCTTGAGCTCTTGATAATTTTCCTTTGAAATCTCTTATTACAGCTTTAGTATCTAATACATTACCTATAGGTCCACCATCTACTATATATCTATTTCTATGATTAGCTACTTTAAAGCTACTCTTAAAATCTTGTTCTACTTTTCTAAATACAGCATTTGCATTACCTGATAGTATTTCAAATTTTCTTGGACCACCTTCATCAGTAACATCATTAATCATTACTGCATGTAGCTTTTGTATAGATACATGTAGTGTATACCATAATCCTGTCCACAAGTTTTGTGATACAGTTGAAGGTGTACTTACTGCTCCTAATTTATTTATTAAAGATTCTACCCACGGATTCTTATCAACAGCTTTTTCTAATGCTGTTAACATTTCTCTTGGACTTGCATGCTGATCACCTATGATACTAGCAACTTTACCAAAGACTTCATCAATAGTCATTACTATAGGGAATCCTAATTCATTCTCTTCTACAAATCCGTTTTCATCATGTTTAAGAATACTACCCATAAGGTATTGTACTCTATCTGATCCTGACTTAATAGTATTTAATTCATTACCTGCAATATCAAATCTAGTAGCATCAACATCTGCCTTAGTTGTTCTAAAGGCATCTTTATCCATGTTCTTAACTTGCTCTTGCAAATATTGACTTTTCTCTTTATGATATGCTATAATACCTGTATTAGTATCATAATCTCCAAAGTTATTGATTACATCATTAAGTAATAATAATTGTCTTTGTACTTGATCTCTAGCATCACCATCAAGAGTTTTAACTTTTTCTTTAAGTTCTTTCTCTTTGTTTATGAAAGCATTTTTAACCACATTGTATGTTCTCTTTAGAAATACATCTGGATTATTAAATGTTGCTGTTGTATATGGTGTACTTCCTGGTAAAATATCTTGTACACTATTGTTATCATATTCTATACGTGCAGCTATAATACCATTCATACTCTCTACTATAAGAGCAGCATCTTGTTCATCTATGCCTATTACTTGTCCTTCAACTGCCTCAGGTCTAGATGCCAATGCTCTATCTCCAAAGAATGAATTCTTAGAAGAAGGTGAATAGTTATTAATATTGCCTATATATAATTGAGCATATATCTCTTCTATATTAAGCAAGTTAGTATCTTCTACATTATTACTACCAAATAGTTTTTTTAAGAAGTTTAGTATTCTTCTGAATATTGTATTTCTTACTGGAGTTTTACCTAAAACTTTACCATCAGATAATACATATTGCCTGAAACCTTCAGCTAAGAGTTCTTCTATAGCTAAATATTTTTCATGTTGAGATAGACTTTTTACATCTATACTTTTCTTTCTAGCCCATGCTTTGATTGCAGCTTGACCTTTTGATAGTTTAGCTGTTTCACTATATAAACGCAGTTTATCTTTTTTAGATAAGAAGTGTTGTGTAAATGCATGGAAAGCCTCATGATACAGTACAGTATGATTTGATCCGGCATACAGTTTAATACCTCCATCAACAAATTCTGCCCACGCATTAGAGTTAACCACATTAAATAATTCTTCATATCCTATATACTTTGATAAAGGATGTTCATTCCACCATTTTTTAGCTTTAGCTATTTCTTTTGGTGTAGACTTCATAGGGTTAAGTCTAACACTCATCATTGTTAAAGGATCTATTTCATCTATATTAGCCAATGTTCTAGCTGCCTTTTCTTCAGGAGTTACTTCTGTTTTACCAGCTTCTATATCTCCTGGACTATCTTGTTCTGCTACATTGATATCTGTTGTCTTAGGTGTTAACTTAGGAGTATCAAAAGTCATATATCCATTTAGGAAACTTATAATTTTACTATCTCCTGTATTATTAGGTACAATAGCAAGACTTGCATGATTAGTAATATGATCATCTAAAGATACAGGTGTTCTTGATAGTATGTTATCTTGTATACTAAATTCTTCAAATTGTTGTCCTGTTTTAGGAGAACTAAATACATATTGTCCAAATGTTGTCTTATGTATGGTAGATGTTTTATTCTTACTACTTATAAAAGGTTGAGTTAAAAAAGCTTTTATCTCAGCTTTATTTTCTTCAGTAACTATTTTACCATTAAGTTTAACTCTTACTTCAGATCTACCATCAGTAATATCTTCATAAAATTCAAATGTATTTTTCTTAGTATAAAGTAAATGTTTAGCTAGCTTTATTCTAGTTTTAGCATCAACAGCTAACCCATCTTTACCTACTAAATCTTTGTTAAATAATAGATCTAATGTTTTGTCTATGTCTTCTGAACTTAAGTTATCTGCTTGAACAGGAATAGATCTATATCCTGGAACTCTAACATATACTCCCCCTTTTTTTTCACCTAGCTCTTCTGCATCTAATGTAGCTATTTCTAAGTTTAAGTTTATATCAGAGTTAACCCAATCTATATCATTGATCTTAGTACCTTTCTCTTCAAATCTTATATTTAATACACCTCTTGATACACCTGTAATATCTAAGTTTACAGGTCCTGTATCTTTAGTCATTACTTCTTCTCTTAAGTTATATAACTCTTTAAGTTGCTCTTGCTGCATCTTTTCAGCCTTATCTAAAGTAACACCTAAATTTTCTGATATTTCTTTTATAGATTGTATCTTAGATTTAGTTGTATATTTACCATCTATAAGCTCTACCTTTCTTATATTATAATATAAAGGTCTGCCTACACTTTCATCAGTAGATGAGTTATAGTCTTTATCAAAATATAATATGTTATTGTTGTTATCTGTTATAACAGCACCTACACCTGCATTATATGCTCCAATACCTTTCTCTTGTGCAAATCTTTGTTCATCAAGCCTAGCTTTTTCTACTGGTATAACTTTCTTACTAACTAACTGTAGTTTGAATCCAGTATGATTTTTGATTTGTATTGTACTAGGATCTGTATTATCTAAGAATTCATCTTGGAATAATTCAAAGAAGTCATAGTAAAAGTCTTGTTCTGGATCTTTTATTTGAGATGCTTTATTACTATTATTTTTTCTATATGTTTCTATCTGATAATCAGTGGCTTCACCATTGAAATATATAGATTTAATTTGTGCATCAGTTAGATCTTTGACTTTTAAAGTCTGTTGACCAGTTATAGTAAGAGGTGATAATACTTTAAAACTAAATACATCTACAAGACTTTGAGTTTGATCTTTAACTTCTTCAGCATTTAGAGGAGGAGTTAAAGGAATTCTTTTAGCATCTTGTTCTATGTCAGCATCTAGATTTTCTAAAGCTTCATTAGATATTGTGCTAGGAGATACAGCTTTTTGTACATTAGTCATAGTTTCAAATTCATCTATCTTATCAATAAGTGAATCAAAGCTTAATCCTTTATTTTTCATACTTTTCTGCATCTCTTTCTCACCAGTAAAAGATAGCTGTATAAATTCAGGAAGCATTTGAGCATAGGTTAATGCTAATGCAGGGTCATTAGTACGTTCTAAGATAGTATCATGAAAGTTCTGGATGTAATCATCCACATTAAATTCTTGATCAGTCTTAGAAGCTGATTCTATATCTTTGAATACTTTACTTAAAAGTAATTCTTGTTGTTTAACTGTTAGTGCACAATTCATAATTATTCACATCCTAATTCATTGAAGAAGTTGTCATCAACTTCTTTTGTACTTTGAGTCTTTGTTTTAGCAATACTTTTTTTAATTGAAGCATTATCTTTAGCAAATATATCTGCTGACTTATTGTTTTCTTTAACTATAGCTTGCTCATCTTCAGTAAGTACTTTAGATAAATCTTCTTGTAAATCTGTTGTTCTCTCTATCTTAGATTTTAATACATCTTTAAGAGATTCTTCATTTATAAATTTAGTCATACCTTGTGTTTTAGTGCCAGTTGACTCTATAGTTATTCCTGTAGTTCCAACTTCTATTACTTTAGCTGTACCAAAGTTAACATTTTTTCCATCAACTTTTACTGCTTTGACTCTATAATGATCTTGTAATTTAATATTATCTAGAGTTAAACTACCTTTAAATTCTGTAATTAGACCATCATAAATATCTGTAAGTTCTTTAGTACCCAGTGCAGGCTTACCTTCAGCTTTTCTTTCAATGTTCTCTTGCTGTATACTAAGCAAAGTTTTCTCAATATTATCTGTAGTATTAAATCTTGAAATCACACTATCTCTCCATTCTTCAATAGTATCTTTAGAAGTTGCTGTTTTCTTTTCACTTGTATTGGCTACTTCAAATACATGTAGCTTAGCTCTTCCACCAACCCATGCTCCCATACCAAATGATGGAGCAAAGTATTTTTTACCATCTACCCAAGCTTCTTGTGCATATTTTAAGTCTAATTCAGATTTTAAATCTAACTCATTAATAGGGTCTTCAATAGTTAAGTCTTTGAATGATACCATACCTCTATATATAAGAGTAACATATGTTATCTTATTATCTGCAGTTTGCTTACTTATAGTTAATTCTGCTCCAGGTTTTAAATCTGATATAGCAGCTTTTTTAGGTAATCGTTTACCATCACTTAATGGTTCAATGAGTGCTTTAGTATTAGGATCATTAGTTTCTAAACTTAAGAATTTAATTTCATTATTGAATACTTGTTCTTCTAAGCTATCACTTAAACCAGAAGAATTAGAATTAGCTATATCTTCTGCTGTAGCTGTTATTTTTGGTGTTACCTCTTTAGTAGCAGCTTCTTCAGTAGCTTCTTCAGTAGATTCTTCCACAACAGTTTCTTCAGCCTTTGGTTGTATGTCTTTCTCTTTAATGCTGTCATTATAAGTTTTGATTACTTGTTTCTTAGCATCATTGTTATCACTAAGATATTCTTCTACATCAGTATATACAGGTGCTCCATTAGCTTTAGCTGCTATATTATATGTGTTCATCAAGTCTTCTGCATTTGCTCTGACACCATTATATTCAATCCACTCTTCAAAAGGAGTGTCCACGGAAATAGCTATTTTGGTTTTTATTTGTTCTTCTGCCTTAGTCTCTGTTGAAACATCCTCTTCTGTAGCAGTAACTTCCTCATCAATCTTACCCTCTCCTTTTAGATATGTAGTGATAGCATCTCTTACTTGTTTATATGTCTCAGTATTAAATCTTAATGGTTCATTAGTATTTATATCATAAAAGTCTGTGGGTATTTGATTATCTTCATCTAATGCTTTAAGTTGATCTTCATCAATATACACACCATAGTCATCAGCTAACATATTTATTAAAGCCTTGGTATCTACTGATTGCTGATATTGTTCTAACTGAGCTTTAACTTCTTCACTCATATTCTGACGCTTAGCTTCATTCATCTTATTGAATCTCTCAACAAGTGCATAATGTCCTCCTGGATCAGTTAAGTATGATACTGTTTCTGTTAAATTTTTCTTATCTTCAGTTAAAGCATAGAAATCTTTGAAGTCATTGAATGCTTCATCAAATTTAGTATTGTTTATAGAGTTACCGGTATTAGAACCTACAAGTTCCATATACTTTCTAAATATACTTTTAAGTTCTTCTAATGGTTTAACTAATGTATTATCATAAGCTTCTTCATCAAATTGTTCACTTACTATTCCAGTAGATGATTTTAATATTTTACTTGTAGTACCATCATCTTTTTTAATAATCCATTGAGGTCTACCTTTAGAATCTACAGATTCTCCTGTGATATCTCCACCCCAAGTTGTATTACCTCTTCTATATCTTAATTGTTTACCAACTTCTAAGTTAGCATTATCTTCTATTTGCTTTCTCTCTAGATCTAAGAATTCTTTTCCTTGTAAGGCTCTAAGGTATTTATCTAGTACACCATCTTTATCTGAGAATTTAGCAAGTAGTGCACGCATTCTTTTCTTATAACCTAATTCTTTTCTTTGAGCTATAGTCTTTGGAGAGAAGCCCTGTAATGCTGCAATCTCATCATCAAGTAATCCTAATTCTTCTTGCATCTCAAAACCATTAAAGATTTTTGTAATGTCTGAAGCTATTGGACTATTTGAAGCATCCCAATAAGGAGCCTTATTATAGGCGTTATTCATTATAGAAGACATTCTTTCCATAGTTCTAACTAACCCTTCTTGATTAGTTATAGCTAATAGCTTAGCTTGATATCTAGCTGATTCTATGTAGTCTCTTTGCACCTTAGCTTCTCCAAAATCACTTTGAGAGTACATGTTAAAGTTAGGTGCAGGGAACAATTTATCAAAGTCTTTACTAAACCCCATTATTCTCTCAGCTCTTTCTATAATTTTACTTTGACTTTCTAAATAGTCTTTAGCAAATGTAGGGTCATCTTTTACATTATCTCCAAAAGCATCCTGTAAATCTTCAGGTGACATTTGTCCTAAGTCTTTAAGTGTACCCATAAGAAGATCTTCTCCTCCCATACGTTGAGCAAATAATACTTTAGCTGCTAAGCCTGCATCTTTAATATCTCTAAATCTTTTTTGATCTCCATCATCAGCAGCTTTATCCATCTCAACTTTATCTGCTGCTTGTCTTCTAAGGAAGTGAATATAATCATATAAGAAATCTTTTCTAGAGTCAGTCATATCATTGAATGTCTGTATCTCTTTATCAAATTTCTCTTCAGCTTTAGCCTCATCAGCTTTAGCTTTTATATATCCTTCTCTATCATATACCCATTTACCATGCTTATCTAAAGTTCTAGTAAGTGATTGTGATACTCTACCAAATGGTCCTGCAAAAATACCCATAAGGAATCCTCCTTTGAATACATCCCAACCTTCTTCACTTTGAAACTTTTCTAAACTTTTACCATACTGTGACATATAAGCATCACTATGTAACGCATTATACCAAGCTCCTCCAGAGATAGCACCATAATATCTATCTTTGGCCATTTTATCTTCAGCATCTTGAATTACTTCTTGAAAGTATTCCTGTACACCTTCACCGACATTGGCTCTAGTATATTTACCTAGTAACTTAGCTGTAGCTAATGGCATAGTCTTAAGGTTAGTAGCAGCATGTTTAACTTCATTAACCAAAGTTTTATACCCAAGTATACCACCTTGTTTAATGTTAGTCATCTTACCTGTCTTGATATTTTTGACAACTCTACTATTTATACCTCTCATGCTTGCATCCTGAATGGCTCTAGGCATATACTTATTGAACATGTTACCAAATGATATTCTATTAGTGGCATATATAAGCATGCTGTTTGTAGCTAAAGTATTCTTCTTAGCTTGTAAGGCTTGCTCATTAATCTTGATCATATCTTCTTTCTCAGGATGCTCTCCTGTTTTTTCTATATGTTCTAAAACTAAATCATCTCTTACACCATTACTTACAAATCCTGACTCTAATTCTCCCTCATCAAAGGCTAATCTTACTTCTCTTAAATCTCTATAGAAAGCTCCAAATGTCTTAGCATTTCTTGCAAAGTTAGATAATCCATCTGCTTTGTCTAAAGCTCTACCTGCAGTTAAATATTCTGTTGTACCTCTTAATGGATTTATAACATTACCAACTTTCTTAGCCATATTCCAAGTAGTGTTAGCTTTACTTATATCTGTTAAATCTCTAACTCTACCAATAATAGATGTCATGTCTTCAGCCATACCAAAAGCTTGTTTAGCTCTTACTGTATTTCTAGCTGTTGTTGCAGCTAATGCTGGAGAAGCTGCTCCTAACGTTGCAGCACTAACTAAAGATAAAGCTAACTCTTCTGCTGCTATTTCTGAAAGTAATCCTATTGTATATCCTGAGTTTAGGAAAGCATTATTCATGTCTGCTCCAAGACCTTTTCTGCTACTTGTACCTATATTAGAATAACGTTCATATTCTCTAGCTTCATCTCTATCAGACTTACTACTCCAAAGAGTATTAAAACCTAAGCCTGCTAGATTACTCCATTGACTACGTGCATCAATAAGATCTTCCCATGCTGATGAGTTATCATTATAGTAAGCTTCATTATCTCTTAATGGATTAAAACCTAATCTAGAATAAGCATTCTTGTTGTAATATCTTTCATAGTTAAGTCCTCCTTCAGAAGGACCAGCCAAGTTAACACCTTGTATCTTAGCTTTTCTATATACATCATTACCCACATTTGTATTAGTATGGATGGTTTGATCAAAGACATCTTTTAGATTTCCTAATTCATTTCTTAGTGATGCATTCTTTTGTTCATCCTCATTAAATAATGGAGTTTTATTTTCATCTGCCATAACTTATTAATATGAGTTAGTTGTCTTAAGAATATTATTAGCTCTATATATCTCCATCTGTCTATTGTAAAGAGCATGCATTGTGTTATTATTCTTCTTAACAATATTTTCCCAACCACCTCTTAGAGATTCATAATCTTCTATATAACTTGTTGTTTTAACTGGAACCATTTGTTTAGTATCTGGGTTATACTCTTTAGTATGAACTGTCATTACCATATCAGATCCTTTTCTTGTATATGTAGTAAACCCTACTTCTTTCTTTTGAGAATCATCTGTAAAAGTATCATTGTTATCTAAGTTATTAAAGATGTTAGTATATACATCTGGCTTAGCTTTTTGTATAAGACTGCTTTCAGAATCTTTTATATAATATATTCCTTCAGTAGGCATATTAGCTGCTGTATAAGAACCTTTAGTTTTATCATCAGGATCATCATTAACTTTAATATCTCTACCTATAGCTTCCATAAAATTAGGAAGGTTAGTATTATTCAGTTTAATTGTATATGATGAATAACCTTTTTTACCAGCATTAGCATTATATTCTACTGTAAAATCAGGAGCTGCTTTCTTTTGTGTATCTGTAGTATAACTTTTATTTGTAGCAGCTAAGTATACATCTAATAATTCTTTAGATCCTTGTTGTACACCTTTAGGTAATGGTTCGTGATATCTATTTTGAATCTCTTGTCCAAAGGCTACTACTTCATTATAACCTCTAATTGGGTCAAGAGGATTTATTTGAATATCTGAGATAGCAGCACTAACAGTATTGTAATTACCTATGGGTAATCCTGATCCTGTTCTACCAAATACTGAGTTCTTATTATCTATTACTTTCTGCATTTTATTACTGAAATCACCAGTAACTTTAGGGTATGAAGTACTTACTTCATCTAATATATTTTGTATACCAGCATGTGCATCAATGTTACTAAGATCATATATTTGAGAATGCCCATTCTTAAAGTGAGGACTCTTAATAATTATCTTAGATGGATCTTTATCACTTCTTACTACATTAGTTTGGGGATCATTCATTAATAGTTCCCAAGCTTTATCTCTAGTTTTACCTCCAATAAAAAATCCTCTTACATCATAGTTACTTGGTCTAGCATACCCGTTAGCTGCAAATAAATCTCCATATTTTAAATCAATAGCATCTAATGGTTGTGCATCTGCTGTAGCTAGTAAACCTTTAAGGTTAGCTCCTGTAAACAATACTGTGTCTCCTCCACTAGATAAATTATTTTCCAACTCTATAATATTAGGACTTATTCCTGAAGTTATGTGTTCTTCATCATAATCAGCTAAAATTTTAGGACTATCTTTTACTACTTTATAATAGAAATCTGAAGGTTTAGCTATAAGTTTCATGTCACCTCTATCTACTATAATATTCTGCTTCATTATTTTAGTTATAACAGACTCTTCATCTAAGTCTGAACCAAATTCTGTTGCTACACCATTTATATGATTTTTTAAAGCGCTAGCCATTCCTTTAGCATTAGCTCTCTTCCATATGATATCTGTTAAATCATCACTAGCATTAGCTGGTAATAATTTATTAAAATAATTACCTTTAGGATTACCATCTTTTTCAGTTAGTAACTCAACCATCTGTTCTGGACCTATAGCATCAACAATAAGATTCATTGCTTTATCATCCTTAAGATTATTTATAGCAGGATTATCTCTTGTATATCCATCAGCTGAAGTAGGAAATTCTGCAAAATATCTATCATAAACATTAGTTCTAACAGGACCATCCCAAGTTTCCATTTTACTTAATCTTTCTACAGTTTCTGGTGGAAGGTCTGCAATTAGATCTCCTAAATATCCTAAGGTAGCTGCAGATTCTTTTGTAGCATTAGGATTTGTAACTAAGTCATTGATTAAACCAGAGACTGCAGATACACCCATAGTGTTAACTGCTGCCGCTGATTCATCTTCCATGGCTTTAACGCTGTTATATAATTCTACAGTAGTATTATTCATCTCAGTAACTAACTCCTGACCTTCAGATTTAGTTGTACTAAACTGAGCTCTACCAATTAATTGTTGAGTGAAAGTATCTGTTTCTACTTTTTCTTTATTTACTCTACCTTCTTTAGGATCATTACGTTTATCTGCTGGCCAATCAAAGAATCTAAATCCAGTAAGTTTTTTAGTTCTATAATCATATAATGCCTCATCAGCACTATATCCTTTTTCTATCATTAAATTATCTATATAATCTGCTCTAGCTACTTCTTCTCTAGTTCCTTTTTCAGCTACCTCTCTAATGTATTTTACAGTAGCATCAGCTGATGATTTTTTACCATCTAAACTAGCTTTTAATACTATATTCTCTTTAGCCAGTTTATCTTTATATCCAGCAAGTGCATATGGATCTGCTTTCTTAGTCTCAGAGTAATTTCTGTAAGCAAGTATATTAGCAGTGTTTTCAATTTCACCTATCATCATAGCATTAGCTACAGCCTTATCAATTACATTGTTAGGTATTTTATTACCATCTTCATCTATGTAATTTAATTCATTATACATATTAGATAACTCTTCTGCACGTTTTGCTGCTTGCTCCTTAATAGGTAAGTTAGCATTAACATCCATATAAGCTTTGTCATCATCACTACCAGGCAATACACCTTCTGTATCTATGATACCCTGTAAGATAGCTTTTCTTTCCATCATTCTTTCAAGACCTGATTTCTCAGTCTTAGCATTCTCTGCTATAACAGTTTTAGCATCTTCATATCTTTTTTTCTCTGTCTTTTCTGCTAGTAATGTTTTATACTCTTCTGGAGATTTAGCTTTACTTTGTAGAGCTTGTTGTTCATATATGCTAATTGCTGCTTCTGGATTTTCTTTTCTTAATAAGTAAGCTTTACCTTCGTTGTATGCTGACCATGCAGGATCATCACCAAACCTAGCCATCATGAATTCTCTTAATGGTGCAATAAGTTGTTTACCATCTTTAGTGGTTACATTATATCCTCCAGTAATTTTATCTTGTGTCATACTAAACTTAGCATCACTTACTGCTTTTTCAGCATTTTTCATGAAGTTAAACTTATTCACATATTCTGGTGCTTGCATATTTAATGCTTCTTCATCTGTAGCATTTCTAAAGTCTTGTGCTTTATAGTTTAAAATCTTAACTCCACCTGCCCAATATTTATCCCCACACTTCTTTTCATCAGTACAATTTTTAAGTTGCTGTGATAAGTTCATTTGGTCTCTGTACTGTTTAGTGAAACCTATATCTTTCATGATATTGTTATCCTCATAGAAAGGTTTAAATATTTTAGATGCAGAATCTACATTTTGTGCTAAAGATAAATCAACACCAGATAATTGTTGTATCTGACCTTCTATATCTTTAAAGAAAGTATCTCTACGCTCTATGTTCTGATCTCTCATCATAGGAGCATTCAATATACTATTGTATAGAGAATTGGTTTGTTCCCAACCTCTATCATATTGAGTTTGCTTTCTCTCTAATGAATTTTGGTAAAAGTTATAGTCTGGTTCCCAAGGTTGAACTTGAGGAATATAATCTGTTACTCCTGGTAAATAAGTCGCCATAATGCTGCTAAGTTACATATAATTAATTTACTTTACTAAACCTGTAAAGTTTATGTGTTTAAGAAAATCTTCTGTTTAAAAAATCTCTTCTATCATCATTTCTAGGTTGAGTTGTACTTAGTTTATACTGATCTTTGAATCTATCATACTTTATCTTCTCACTATCATCACTAGTATCATTCTTTTTAAACTCTTCCCAAGACTTATTGAAATCATTAGATGAACTTCCTGGAGGAGTAGTGTCTCCTATTGGTCTACCTTTTGTAAAATCAAATACACCACCTGATGGTGCATCTACACTATATTGTGGATATAATGAATTAAGAGTTTGAGTCTTAGTAGCATTAGTAAGTCCTTGTCTCCAAGCCTCAAATACATTTCTATTAAGTGCGCGTTTACTATTATCAAACTGTTGGTTAGCTACTGTAGTCTGATCATATAGTTGTTGCATACGCTTAGAATTACCTAGAGTTTCTTCATTAAGAGTTCTTTGTACTTTATCTAAATATTGATTACCTATACCTACATTCTTAGCTTCATAGTCTGCTAAAGTATTTGCTGCATTAGCAAAAGCTTGTCCTTGTATTCCTTGTAGTTGAGAAGATGCTTGTTGACTATTAGCATATGAACCTAATGTCTGTGCTGCAATATTAGCTTGTTCAGCATTAGCAGCTAAAGCTCTTGATGGATCATAGTATACAACATCTGGTTTAGCTAAGTCTACAGGAAATGAATGTGGTAAATACTTCTTAAGTGATGCTCTTTCACCTACTGTCATTAACATATTTCCTACATCTTGAGCCCACCATGGAGCAGCAGTACTTGATTCTTCATATACTTGATCCAAACCTTTCTTAGGTCCATCAGCTATTTGTTCTTTCTCTTTAACATCTTTATATTTCTCTTCTAAACCTATCTCAAAGTTATCAACATGATCCATACCTATTTTACTATCTGCACCATGGGCATCTAAGAAACCCTCTGTTTCTCCAAATGATTCTTGAAGTCTTTTAGTAAATCCTGGTTTATCTTTATCTCCTTTTAAAAAGTCTTTAGTGTATAAGTCACCTGGAGTAACTAATCTACCTTCTTCTTCAAGTTGAGTTACCTCTTCTGGTAAATAACCACCTACTACTTCTAAGTATTCTTTTCTGTTATTAATAAGATCTTGATGATCTAATTGTTCAAACTGTTCAGGAGTACCATTAGGATTGTTAGCTTGCCAATATTTATATTCTAATAGTTCTCCATCAACAAATCCATAGAACATATCTCCACCTGAACTTTGAGTTCCAAAGTGTAAATCTAATGCACCTAAGTCTTTCTTAGTTCCTCTATATTGAGATACTCTTGTAATAAGATCTTTTTCTGCTACACTAAGTGTGTTAGCAGCTCCTCTTTTAGTAAGCCATTTACCTTTATTAGGACCTTCTGTTCCCTTAACAAATGATCCATTAGTTGTGTTTCTTGCTAAAATTTCTTTAACTGCTTCTACATCAGCTTCTATAGAACCATTCTTAGGCACATAGTTTTCTGGACCTGAAGCAGAGGTTTTCTTTTTAGTTCTAGTTTTACCAGTAATCTTTTGAATTCTTCCATCAGGATGTTTAATGTAATCACCTACTTTAGATTTCTTATTATCATACTTGTCATTGAAGTCATGTATAACAGCATCCTTTAAGGCTTCTTCATCATAGTTGTAAACTTTATCAGAAGTCTTAACATTATTTCCAATAGTTTTATCAGCTACTGCTTTATATGCTTCTACTTCTTTAGGGTTAAGTTCATCTTTAACTATCTGTCCTGTTGCAGGATCTACTAATTTCAATCTACCTGTTCCATTTCTATTAGCAGCATTCTCTTCTCTAGCTAATTCTTTTCTGATACTTCTCCAATGAACACCATTAATATTGAAGCTAGCCATTTCAGCTTCTGCTCTATCTAATTCTTCTGGTGTTAACTCATATAGTTCTTGTGCAACATATGCTGCCGGATCCATACCTAAAGCAGCAGCATCTGTTTTAACTTTATTTGCCCATGCTTCTTTTTCTGCTTTTGTTCCAAATTTAGTTATTATCTCTCCTTCTGTCATAACCTTAGGAGCTGGCGCATTGGTTAAATCATTAAATGCTGCAGGAGTCTCTGCATTAAAATCAGTGTAAGTTTGGTATTGATCATCTCTTACTGGACCACCATCTTGCATAACACTTTTCCAAAAAGCTCCTTCAAATACTCCACCTCTTTGTGCTATCTCTAAACCAGGAAATCTCTTAGACATCTCTCCACCATCTCTATATGAATATTGAGAAGGATCTCCTACTACACCTGCTCCATAAGCAGCCATAGCTGGTGTCATCATTTCTTCTCCTGCAAATTGCTTAGGGTCTTGATTTATTTTTTGTAAATATGGCATAGCAATAGCTGGTATTTCCTGAGGGAAACCTTTTATTGATTCTTGTACTAAAGCTAATTTACCAAGTTTCATATTATAATTAGTTATCATTCTTTCTGCTGTATCACGCTCCAGCATGTCAGAGTTAGGATCTAATAATATCTTTTTGTATTCATTTAAGTCAAACTTCTTAGCTAAGTCAGCAGGTGTTTTACCTTT
>Ga0210003_1000695_pt1 | contig 30406 bp, 27 predicted proteins | sample LantaG_FD_182804 | JGI IMG/M metagenome (GOLD analysis project Ga0210003, IMG submission 182804) | Deep subsurface microbial communities from Baltic Sea to uncover new lineages of life (NeLLi) - Landsort_02402 metaG (SPAdes) (version 2) | ecosystem: Environmental > Aquatic > Marine > Oceanic >... | reverse complement strand
GTTTTCGTAGGGGCACATTGCATGTGCCCGCTCATAGGTTTTCGTAGGGACACATTGCATGTACCCGCTCATAGGTTTCCGTAGGGGCACATTGCATGTGCCCGCTCATGGGTTTTCGTAGGGGCACATTGCATGTGCCCGCTCATAGGTTTCCGTAGGGGCACATTGCATGTGCCCGCTCATAGGTTTCCGTAGGGGCACATTGCATGTGCCCGCTCATGGGTTTTCGTAGGGGCACATTGCATGTGCCCGCTCATGGGTTTTCGTAGGGGCACATTGCATGTGCCCGCTCATAGGTTTTCGTAGGGACACATTGCATGTACCCGCTCATAGGTTTCCGTAGGGGCACATTGCATGTGCCCGCTCATAGGTTTCCGTAGGGGCACATTGCATGTGCCCGCGCGCCCGCATTGCGGCCAACCAACCGACTCCGCCACGTACATCATAATCCATCATACGGGCACGGCATGCCGTGCCCCTAATGTAATAAAAGCCGCAGGGGTTACCCGCGGCTTCTTTACTTTTTTTGTAAACTAAAAATAATTTAACGTTTTGAAAACTGAAAATTCTTACGGGCGCGTTTCTGTCCGTATTTTTTTCTCTCCTTAGCTCTCGGGTCACGAGTAAGAAACCCGGCCTTTTTTAAAGCAATTCTCAAAGAACTATCACTTAGCAGTAAAGCCCTCGCTATTCCGTGTCTTAGCGCCCCCGCCTGACCGCTTATGCCTCCGCCCGTAATCGAAGCAAAAACATCAAACTTTTCCACTCGTCCCGCTGTTTTCAAAGGGTTTGTAATAACTATTCTGTGCGTCTCTCTTGGGAAAAAATCTTCGAAACTTCTTTTATTGACCCGGATTTTTCCTTTTCCGGGGCGAAGCCTGACTCTTGCGACAGATTCTTTACGTCTTCCGATCGCTACATATTCTATACGTTTTTCCATATTTTAACCTCTCGTTATATTTTTTTCTCAACCGGTTTTTGTGCCGTTTGAAAATGCTCTTCACCAACATATAACTTTAATCTTTTGATCATTTTATCGCCCAATTTATTTTTGGGCAGCATCCCTCTAATCGAGTGCCTAATTATATATTCCGGATTTTTTTCGAACATTTTTTTATAAACAACTTCCTTTTGTCCGCCCGGATAACCGGAAAATCTTTTATAAACCTTCTGACTTTCTTTCTTACCGGTAACTCTTATCCTGCCGCAATTTAATACGACAACACCGGCACCATTATCAACATTGGGAGTATAATCCGGCCGATCCTTACCGCTTAGCATACCCGCGATCCGCGTCGAAACTCTCCCGAGTACCTTATCCGCGACATTAACTACATACCACGGGTGCTTAACTTCTTCCTTCTTGATCATTTTTGTCTTCATATTCTCCAAACCTCTTATTTTGAACACCAACAAAACAAATACCCGATCCCTCGCGGTCAAAACTTCGCGGGTTAATCGTTACCGTACGAGCGCACTGCATATAACCCCATTACTGAGAGCTAAAAGTATCACATTTAGCAAACCTTGTCAAGCACAATTCGTTCAGCTACTCCACATTGCCATACCGGGCTTAACTCAAAGGCTGGCTCATGCTGTGGTTATCAGAAAAATTCGCCCCAATGCCTCTATTTCCACCAATTCTTCCCCTTAGAAAAAGTGGCTGATGAGATTTTGACGGCTTTGTCCGCAATGAAATATCCGGGTTTATACCAATTACAGAAAATAATTACCCGGAAGAACGAGAGATCCGTAGAGAGCGGTTTCCGCGCCTTTAAACTAACTGAGGGATTGGGGAGTTTTTCCCCAATCCCTCATCCTGAGCAAAGCGAAGTATCCTTGGTCAATTTTTCAAAGGGATCTATAGAAATCCTTCAGCCCTTTGGGCTTCAAGATGAGGGGTCGAAAAACTCCTCGACCCCTCAATTAACTACCAAGTTGTTACCTGGATTGTGACAATATACACCAGCTTAACTCGGGATCTCTATCATCTACAGCACGTGGGTATACCCGACCAGCCGACTATACCGCTTGTCTAAACCGATCGGCAAGTTCCTCCATAAACTTGATCGTATCAACGTCAGTCACATGATTCGCCTCAGCTAACGCCCGGATAATGATCGCAATCTTATCAGTAATATCGCACAAAATAATACCCTCAATTTCGCCTATGTCAGGGTCATCCTTAGTTGCGAAATAATAATAACTGGATGCCGGTATAGCATTAAACGCGTCCCCTACATGATCCAAACATACAATTTTCACTTTTTCTTTTTCATTTAATAACGCGATCGCGTCTTTCTGTCCTTGTTCCGGAGCAACCACGGCAATTTGTATTCCCGCGCGCGCCAGTTTCGGCAAAAACATCCCCAACCCGTTGTCAAATACAGCCGTTTTAGAAAATATTAAACCGGATTTTTCATTCATTTTCGAAAAATCAACAACATTCGCCGCGATAATGCTCCGAACTCCCTCCGGAATGCCTTCCTTTGCGATCATTTTCGCGGCAATATCCTGCATAATCGCTGTTACTTTTTTTGGCTGAATTGAAGCCGTAGAAAGACGGGTGTACGCCATTGGTTTCTGCTCTAAAGGAAATTGAATTCGCACTGATAACCTGTCATCGTCTTTTTTACTCTTTCGGTCAAAAAAAACCTGAAACCGGTATTTTCCACACGTTCCATCCCTTTCTCCTGTCAAACCATCAACACTTTCACCCGGAGTATAACTCAAATTATTAACACCCACATTAATTTCAATATCGGTATGGTCCTCGTTTTTAGACATATTCACTTTTTTTTCAACTTCACATTCGTCTCCAAATAACTTTTTGAAAAATCCGGTCATATACTCCACAACATCCCCGGTTTCCAGTGAGTCTAATTCCCCCGCGAACGGCGCTTCTCTGAAAGCCTCGGCAAGCGACTTATGATCCACCCCGTAATCATCATACACTTTGGAAATTTCTTCCATCACTTTCGCAATATCCGGAAACTTTTTTTCATAATTATCCCTTATGTCTTCATCTCCATCCATTTCAGGATCTTCCGCGCTGGCGTAATCGCGGGGAGTATTTCCGAAGTAAAGATAGTCCAGATTCCTTCGGCCTTTTGTGAATTGTGTGAGAACATATTCTATGCGTTTTCGATTTCGATTTTTGTTTATTTCATTCCTATTTCTCTTATACTTCCTATACAACACATCAAGCGAGCTTATTATTTTTCGGTCGTCCACTGACTTTTCCGCAGAAAACCACCACTTTAAACGATAAATCGCGCCTATTTCGTGTATAAAATCAACGACAACTTCGTTTAAAATATTTTTCACGTCATTTGTTAATCCATTTTTGGCAATTAATAAATCAATTTTTTCCTTCGACAAAAATTTATAAACGGCATTTTCGCTCGCGTGACTTGTTACTTTCAGTTTCGTTCCTCTTTCATTAACTTCCGAAAACTTCGCCCATTTCGGAACCCCTAATAGCACAATGTTTTTGTCTTTAAAAGCCGCGCCGGTATTTACATCAGCATCAATGTATTTCAGAAAGACATCTATTTCCGTTTTTATATAATCGAAGTAAACTTTCGGTAGGTATGACTTAGGAGTTTTTCTCTCTTTATACTTTTTATTCCAACCAAGATTTTTGGCTCTATTCTCAAATTCTGTAAAGTGTCCCGCTTTAATACAAGCCTTAATATCTTCATCAATTTCACCATCGTGAGCACCATAGCGTGACATAGACAGGCGAAGTCTCTCATTTTCCTTTTTATTTCTCTTGGGCAAAGCGTTACGGAGAGAAATAACAGTCCTCACCTTATCGAATTCTTCTTTGGTGCAGTAAAATATGGGAAACCCTTCATTCTTCTCATCATACACGGTTGAAAATAAAAGCCTGTAATTTTCGATGACACCTGTATGTTTCTGCTTAACCACAAGCGGAACCGCGAAGATATTTCCCCCCGCGTGTTCAAGAAGATTAAAAAATGCTTTAACTCTGAGAGGATTAAAAATTGTTTTTTTCGAAAAATAAATCTGTTTTTTCTTAAAACGCGCGTTTTTTGAAAAAGCCTGCTGAACAGTTTCCAAACTATCAGCATTCCGTATCCCGATAGTTTTGTGAAGCTCCAAAAGATCTTTTTGGAGCGCGCTTTCGGCATAATACAAAAACTTCTGATGATAAGTTTCTCCGCCAAGATCCCCAAACTTGAGCGCCGGAGTTAACGCGAAACTAAAATTGTTGACAAAAAAACAAAAAGCGGCACAAACGCCTATTACTTTACGCATATTTTTCATTTCCTTTCCTTGAAGTTAGTTTATAAAAACTTGGTTCTATTATATCAAAAAACACCGCACCGTCAAGCACAAGCGTTTTCTAAACGTTTTTTTTGAATAGTACCCGCCGGAGACTGGTCTGCCTCTGCAAAAATCGTAAATGGTATTTTGTAAATTGCGATTAAATACAACTTTGAAGTGGAATTATAAATACCGACACTGCCGTCGCGGACTTGGCCTGTCCTGCCTGTTCGAGTAAAAGCGAGGGGAGCATATCGAAGTAACCCGAGATATCTATTTCATTCATTTTTAGATCCTTCGTCACTTCGCTCCTCAGGATGAGAGATCGTAAAGCTCCGACCCCTCATTTATCTTTACTGACCGTACGATAGAGCGCTCTTACCTGGTCACGGAAATAAAGATTGAACACCTGATGAATAGAATTTTTTGAAGTCTTTCGACTCAAAGAATCCATTTGCCTTTTATTCTTTCGCCTCTTGTCATTGATCGTAACTTTGTGCGTATAAAGTTTTGCAGTCATCATTTTTCCCCTTTCTTTTTTGCAAAAATAACACTTCCATCTTTGTTTGCGACAAAAGCCACTTTATCCCGACTCTTTATTCCGAAATAATTTTGAAGCACTTTCGGAATAAATATCTGCCCTCTGTCGGAAACTGTGGCAAAAAACTGAAACTTCAAATCCTCCCCCATCCTAAATCCCTCCTCTTTTACAATTCTAAAACAAGTATACAACAAGTATCTCTACTTGTCAAGTAATTTAAAAAAATTTTAAAACACCAACCTAAAACACCAACCTCGTAGGTTCATAAACGGGCACGTGCAATGTGCCCCTACAAACAACCTACGCCTAAAACACCAACCTCGTAGGTTCATAAAACGGGCACATGCAATGTGCCCCTACGAACAACCTACGCGTAAAACACCAACCTCGTAGGTTCATAAACGGGCACATGCAATGTGCCCCTACGAACAACCTACGCGTAAAACACCAACCTCGTAGGTTCATAAACGGGCACGTGCAATGTGCCCCTACAAACAACCTACGAGGTTGGTGGTGAACGGGTTCATATGCGAGTATCATTCTTTATTTACGCGCTTTTTATGTAGAGCACACTGCACTGCTTGGTTTCAACGTTAATTTCTGAGATACGTGAGCATGCGTATTTTTTAAAAATATATTCCCCGAATTTGCGCATTGTAAAAATGTCTGTCCGTCTAAGTTCTTTGTTATCAAACCACAAATAATGTCCGTCTTTTTCAAAAACGCATATCGCGTGATCTTGTCCGGATGTACCTAATACCATTATTTTTGATTCGTATCCCAAAACTCGCAAAACCGCCGCGCTCAAAAACGCGTAATCTTCACAGTCTCCATAAAGCCGATTAAGTGTTTCTTTGGGAGAAGACCAAATATCACCCGCGGCATCCGCTCTGTACGATATGTTTTTTGCCAGCCACATCGCGTATTCATCCGGAGTTTTGATATCATGTGTTCCTAAAAATCCGGCTATTTGCGTATCAATTTCAGACGGCCGCGCGACAAGTACACTTCCAAGCCTGGTAATTTCCTGGCGTATCGTATAGTCTCCAGCAAAAATTGCCGCGCAAGAAGCAGATCCAACCGCACTTGAAAATAAAAGGATAAAAAGCACCATCAGATTAAACGCGATTTTAATTGTCATCAAAAAGCTTTTTCCAAATTTCATGGCGAACCTCCCAAAATATTCTACCTTTACGTTCGCCTAAAGTGTGCCTTTTTGGTGTTATTATCATATTAATAAAAAGTTAATTTAGTGTTAAATCTTTGACTGTACTATAGTCAGTTTTTAGCACCATCCTTATTTTTTGTAACTTATTGCAAATAAAGCTGATATGAGATATATAATTTTCGGGAAATTCTACAGATTTGATCCTAACATAATAAAGTTGAGGACTTTTAACCCGGATATTGCATTAGAACGTGGCGTTATTCGCAATGTTCTAATGCAATATCCGGGTTTAAGTTTTTTAAGGAGATTCTATAAAAAAAAACAGGGACGTCACCCAAAGGAGATGTCCCTGTTTTTTTTAGTTACGTACGAACTTTCTTTTGTCTACGCGGGTTTTTCGTCAAACTTATAACCGATTCCTCGGACGTTTTTAATGAATTCTCCGACTTTCCCTAATTTTTCTCTGAGGTGGCGAATATGAACATCAATCGTTCTTTCTATGACGATCTTTTCCTCTCCCCACAAATAATCAAGAATGTTCTCTCGACTGAAAACCTGCCCTTTTCGGGTCACAAGTCTTTCCAATATTTTAAACTCCGTCGCAGTTAATTCTATTTTTTTCTGATCAACCAAAACTTCATATCGTTTCAAATCAATCTCTAAAGTACCTTTCGCCGCCGTAATTTTCTTATCTTCTTCTACAGTTTCGGTGTTCTGTCTTCGCAAAACTGACTTAATACGCGAATTCAGTTCGTTTAACGAAAACGGTTTCACGATGTAATCATCCGCGCCGGAATCAAGCCCCAAAATTTTGTTTGGTTCATCACCATGTCCTGAAATAATAATAATCGGAATTTCCGCGAAACGTTCTCTACCTTTCAAACTTTTACACACTTCAAACCCGTCTATCCTCGGCATAGTCAAATCAAGAATTATAAGATTCGGCATTTCATGGTCTAAAAATTTATATAAACTTTCCGCGTCCGAACATCCATGAACTGTAAAACCTTTATTCGTAAGATATTCCGAAACGGTTTTTACCATTTCTTTTTCATCGTCCACGATAACAATTACTTTTTCTTCCATTGTTTTCTCCCTGCCGTTATTTTTTTTGTTGCGACGCGCAATAATCAAAATTCCCGCTACGAAGTGAAATATATTCGAATACACCGCCCACTATCGTTTTCTCTGCAAAATAAAAACCTCTGAAAAACTTTTGTTAGTTTTCTGTTAATTGTTAAGGGTAAGCAACATTTATCTATACACATTAGTATAAGGATAAGCCGAATGTAGTCAAGATTGAGGATTAATATTTCACCTTAACCAAGAATAACCCTTTAGAAGGGACAGTGGGACCGGCAGAAGTTCTATTCTTCTCGCCGAGGATTTTCTTCATACTGCCCGGAGAGAAATATCCCCGACCGATTTCTATCAAAGTGCCGGAAATATTACGCATCATATTATATAGAAAACCGTTTCCGGCAATATCAATAGAAATAAACTTCCCTCGGCTTTTTACCCGCGCGGAATATATTTTCCTTATGGAAGATCTCACTCTTTTGTCCGCGGCCTGAAACGATTTAAAATCATGTTCTCCTTTTAGAACTCTGATTTCCCTTTTCATGAGAGAAACGTTAAGTTTATAAGGCACACGATACGCGTATCTTTCTATGAAAGGATCCCGCGTTTTCGAGCAAAATATATGATACTCATAATGTTTTAATTTCGCGTCAAATTGGGAATGAAAATTGAGGGGAACTTCCTCCGCGCGAACCACTTGTATATCCCGCGGAAGAAGAGCGGTAAGAACAAAAGGAATTTTCTTTACCGGAAGCTTTACTTTGCTCTTAAAATGAGCGACCTGCCCTTTCGCGTGCACCCCGGAATCCGTACGGCCGGCTCCATTCACACGGCATTTTTCACCAGACGCTTTTTCTATGGCTTTTTCAATTTCCGACTGAATGGTTCTGCCGTTTTTTTGCAATTGCCAACCGTTATAATCCGTGCCGTCATATGCTATGGTTAATTTTATATTGCGCATGGTGTTAGTTAGCCTGTTTACCGGTTTGCCAGTTGTAAGGGACAGGCATGCCTGTCCCTTACCCAGCAATAAGACATTCGGCGATCTGGATTGCGTTTAGAGCGGCGCCTTTTCGCAGATTATCGGCTACGATCCACATGTTTAGACCATTTTTCAATGACCCGTCTTCTCTTACGCGTCCGACAAAAACTTGATCTTTTCCCTCCGCAAGAACGGGCATGGGGTAACTATTGTTAGCGGGGTCATCAATCACTCGAATACCGGGGAAATTTTCCATAAGTGTGATCGCTTCACGTCTTGTGATCTTTTTCTCGGTTTCGACATTCACGCTTTCTGAATGCGCGTAAAACACCGGAACCCTGACACATGTGGCGGTAACAGGAAGATTCGGCTCACACAAAATTTTACGCGTTTCTTCAACCATTTTAATTTCTTCTTTGGTATAAAAATCCTCCTTAAATACGTCAATGTGCGGAATAAGATTATACGCTATCTGATGCTGGAATTTATTTACCATCTCCTTCGGAACAATATGTTTTCCTAAAGCGTAATGTGTACCACTACCGCTGAGCTCTATAACTTGTCTTTCTAATTCCAAGGTATTTTGTAATCCCGCGCCGGAAACCGACTGAAAAGTTGTAACAACGATCCTTCGAATAGGCGTCGCTTTCTTTATGGCCGCTATTGGAAGCACCATTTGAATTGTTGAACAATTGGGATTAGCAATAATCCCTTTATGTTTTTTTATCGCTTCGGGATTCACTTCAGGAACAACAAGCGGCACACCTACATCCATCCGAAACGCGCTTGAATTGTCCACACATACCGCTCCGGCACGAACCGCGTACGGAAGAAACTCTTTACTTCTTGCAGCACCGGCGGAAGCCAAAACAATATCTATCCCTCGGAATGAATTTTTAGTCAAAACCCGCACTTCGCGCGTCTTGCCGCGAAACTTGATGTTTTTACCTCTTGAGCGTTCGCTCGCTAAAAGGCGAAGTTCTTTTATCGGAAAATTTCTTTCTTCAAGTATGTTTAAAAATTGATTTCCGACAGCACCTGTCGCTCCCATAATCGCGACATTATATTTTTCTTTTTTCTCAAACATTCTCTGCTCCTATTTCTATGATAACCCGAAATATAGATCTAGACTCTTCGGCAAGTTTTACCACTCATCTATTTCAACGCCTTTACCACCAGATCTCCGACTTCAGAAGTAGAATATCCCATTTTTCCGGCTGAAAGACTTTTTAGCTTACCGGCTGTAACGGACATAACCGCTTTTTCAATTTTCTCTCCGGCCTCTTTTTCCCCTAAAGTTTCCAGCATCATACCTCCGGCGCATATCGCCGCTAAAGGATTAATAACATTTTTTCCGGTATACTTCGGCGCACTGCCGCCTATAGGTTCAAACATGGAAACTCCGTCAGGATTTATATTTCCCCCGGCGGCTATTCCCATTCCTCCCTGTATCATAGCGCCAAGATCTGTGATAATATCACCGAACATGTTATCCGTCACCAAAACATCAAACCATTCCGGATTTTTGATCATCCACATGCAGGTAGCGTCAACATGCGCGTAATCCGTTTTGATATCCGGATATCCTTTTGCCATTTCATTAAACGCTCTTTCCCAAAGATCAAACGCGTAAGTTAAAACATTTGTTTTTCCGACAAGCCTAAGATTTTTATCCTTGTTGCGTCGTTTGGTATACTCAAACGCGTATTTTAGGCATTTATCCACACCCTTACGAGTATTTCTTGAAACTTGCAACGCTACTTCTTCAGGAGTGTTTTTGTTAACAAATTCACCTTCTCCGACATACAAACCTTCATTATTTTCCCTGATAACCACAAAATCTATCTCTTCCGGACCCTTATCTTTGATCGGAGTCCAAACTCCCGGATATAGTTTAACCGGCCTGAGGTTAATGTACTGCTCCAAAGAAAATCTTAGTTTGAGCAGAAGTCCTTTTTCTAAAATACCCGGCTTAACATCGGGATGACCTACCGCTCCCAAATAAATCGCGTCCACGGTTTTAAGCTCCTCGAGAACACTATCCGGCAGAATTTCCCCGTTCTTTTTATACCGCTCACCGCCCAGATCATACATGATCTTTTCGTATTTTATACCGGTCTTTTCCGCGACCGCGTCTAAAACTTTTAATCCTTCATTTATAACTTCCGGACCGGTTCCATCTCCCGGAATTACTGCTATCTTATACATCTTCTTTCCTCCCTACCTTTAATTTTTTTACTTTTTTTTCTTCGCGGAAGCAATAAGCCCGCCGCTTTCCATGATCTCTTTGATGAACTCCGGAAATACCTCCGCCTTATAGACTTTTTTCTGCCCGGCTTTAGAAATTTCGCCTTTATTCACATTCACTTCTACTTGATCTCCTTCCTTAAGTATTTCCGCGCTTTCAGCGCTTGTAAAAATTGGAAGACCGATATTGATCGCGTTCCTGTAAAATATCCTGGCAAAACTTTTCGCGATAACACAAGAAATACCCGCCGCTTTTATGGCAATCGGCGCGTGCTCTCTACTGGAACCGCATCCAAAATTTTCACCGGCTACGATAATATCTCCCGGATTTATTTTTTTCACGAACTCCGGATCAGCATCTTCCATGCAATACTTTGCCAATTCATTAGGATCGGACGTATTTAAATAACGAGCCGGAATAATTTCGTCCGTATTAATGTCATTTCCGAATTTATGCGCCTTACCTTTAAATTTCATCTGCCTCCTTCACTACACTTTTATACTTTCTATCTTAGTTTTATAGATCCGCCGGATGTGCTATCGTCCCCTTAACGGCGCTTGCCGCCGCAATTGCCGGGTTTGACAGATAAACAGAACTTTTCGGATGCCCCATACGGCCTATAAAATTCCTGTTAGTAGTCGAAATAGCAATTTCTCCCTTGGATAAAATGCCCATATGCCCACCCAAACAAGGACCACAGCTGGGAGTACAAAACACCCCGCCCGCGCGAACAAAGATCTCCGCGTATCCTTCCTCAACCGCCTTCAGATAAACCGCCTGCGTAGCGGGGATAACCACAAGCCTTACATTAGGGGCAACTTTTTTGTTTTTTAGGACTGACGCCGCTTGTTTAAGATCCGATATCCTGCCGTTGGTGCAGGATCCGATAACGACCTGATTGATCTTGACATTTTTAAAAGCGCTCACACCTTTTCCGTTTGACGGCAAATGCGGCGCCGCCACAACCGGTTCCAGCTTAGATACGTTATATTCTCTGACATCCGCGTAAACCGCGTCCTTGTCACTTTTTACTATTTTGTAGGTTGACCTGGCAGATTTATATTTTTTTATAGCGCTTTTAACATACTGCTCCGTTATTTTATCCGCTTCAAAAATGCCGTTTTTCGCCCCGGCCTCTATCGCCATATTGCATATCGTAAGTCTATCCTCCATTGAAAGGTACGTAATTGTACTTCCCGTAAATTCAAGAGATTTATAAAGCGCTCCGGAAACGCCGAGATCCGCGATCACATGGAGAATAAGATCTTTCCCGCCAATCCATTTTTTTGGCCGGCCAGTAAAACGAATCTGGATCGTTTCAGGAACTTTCAGCCAACACTCACCGAACGCCATCGCGTAAGCAAGATCCGTCGACCCCATACCTGTCGCGAACGCGCCAAGTGCGCCATGAGTACACGTGTGAGAATCCGCTCCAATCATCAGATCCCCCGGCATAATAATACCCCTCTCCGGAAGCAAAGCATGTTCAACTCCCATTTCTCCTAACTCAAAATAATTCGTGATTCCGAATTCTTTCGCGAAATCTTTAAGAATTTTTGCCTGATTTGCACTTTTCATATCCTTCGCGGGCAAAAAATGATCGGGAACCAACACAACTCGTTTTTGGTTAAACACCCTTTTTTTGCCAAGCGCGCGAAATTCTTTTATCGCTATAGGACATGTAATATCATTCCCTAAACACAAATCGACTTTCGCTTTAATAAAATCTCCCGGCACTATTTTCTTAACACCTAAAGCGTGCGAGAGCAATATTTTCTCCGTTATGGTGTATCCCATAAAAGCTCCTTTTCAAGACCCTTTCAAGAACCTGACTACCGCTTTACCCTTGTTCACCTACGAAGTGAAGCAAGACGAAAAAAATCCCGGCAGTGTTAACAGTATTATCTTACTAAAAATTTAGAAAGTCAGTTTACCAAATTTCGCCCATAAAATCAATGCCTAAATCAATTTCTATACAAGTAAAAAGTTTTCAAATAAATAGGGACGTCTCCCATTTAATTAGGTAAAAAAATACTTGGGATGTAAATTGGTGATGTTGCTATTTATACACCTAATTAAATGGGAGACGTCCCTATTTATTTGGGATGGCGGTTAGGAGGGTTTTTGTGTATGGATGTTTGGGTGAAGAATATATTTCGTCTTTTGGGGCGATTTCAACAAAACGTCCTTTTAGCATAACGCCAACTGTTTCCGCCATGAATTCTACAATTCTAAGATCATGAGATATAAACACATATGTAATACCAAGGCTCTCTTGAAGATCTTTTAAAAGGTTGAGTATACCCGCCTGGATTGAAACGTCCAAACTGGAAACAGGTTCATCCAGCACAAGCACATCCGGGTTTCTAATAAGAGCCCGCGCGATCGCGATTCGTTGACACTCTCCTCCTGAAAATTGATATGAATACTTATCCTTGCAGAGAAAATAATCCAAATTTACCATTTCAAAGATTTTCCGGCACCGTTTTTCTATTTCTTTTTTTTCCGCTTTTCTTACAAACAACGATTCCCCTACGATCTCACGCGCCGTCATCCGGGGATTCAAAGAATTGTAAGGGTCCTGAAAAACTATATCTTTATCGCCTTGAATCGATACCAATCCGGAATCCGGTGTAAGTATCCCGACAAGGATTTTCGCGAGAGTCGACTTTCCGCATTCGGACTCGCCTACCAGTCCAAAAGTTCTACCCTTTTGAACTGTAAAACTTACGTCATCAACCGCCTTTACCGGTTCACTTTTTGTCCGAAAAAAAGTGCCTTTTTTGCGAAAATATTTTTTAATATTTTTAACTTCTATCATGTTCATAAATCATCCACGAGATAACGGGCGGACACGCGGATCCGCCCCTATAAACAATTCGAATAATCGGATACCGGCAAACGTTTGCGCGTCTCGCCAAATTTTGGAACACAGGCTATCAGTTTCCGGGTGTACTCGTGCCGCGGAGAATGAAGGACATCTTCTTTTGTTCCTTTTTCCACAATAACACCGTTTTTCATCACGCACACGTTGTGCGCAACCATATTTACTATTGAAAAATCATGTGTGATAAACAGAATAGCTAAATTTTTCTCGTTTTGAATATTTACCACCAGCTCAAGTATTTCTTTCTGCACCGAAACATCCAACGCGGTAGTCGCCTCATCCAGGATCAGAACTTCCGGATCACAAGCCAGCGCCATTGCCAGTGTTACACGCTGTAGCGCTCCCCCGGAAAGTTCATGCGGATAATTTGAAAATACGCGCTCAGACAATTTTACCATATTTAAAAGTTTCAAAATCCGCAAGTTTGTTTCTTTTTTTGTCTTTTTCTGATGCGCGCGAATGCTTTCGCCTATTTGCCGGGCTACACTTGAAACCGGATTCATCGATGTTGACGGTTCCTGAAACACCATCGCTATGCCGCTGCCCCTGATTTTTCGAACATCTTCCGCCGGCAATTTAAATAAGTCTCTTCCTTTAAAGAGCATCTCACCTTCCACGCGCGCGGTTCGGGGAAAAAGTTTTAAGATCGAGAGCGCGGTCAAGGTCTTTCCGCTTCCGGATTCACCGACCAATGCCGTAACACGCCCGCTTTTGAGACTGATATCCGCGTTTTTCACAACACATTTTTCGTCTAATTCAATCGTTAAATTTTTTATTTTGAGTATTTCAGAGTTAAAATCCATATTATTTTTTTCTCTCCGCCTTCGGATCCAAGACTTCTCGGAGCCCGTCTCCCAGCATATTAAAACTCAAGACCGTTATAAGTATTGCCAGCCCGGGGAAAAGCGTAAGCCACCAAGCATAATCAATATAATTTTTTCCGGCAGTTAAGATATTTCCCCAACTTGCCTCGGGCATTTGTACCCCCAGCCCCAAAAAACTTAACGCGCTTTCTATAAGTATCGCGCTTCCCACAGAAAGCGTCACGCTTACATATATCGGCGCCATAGCGTTAGGCAAAATATGCCTATACATCACACGTAAATTTGAAACTCCCTCTACTTGCGCACAGTGCACAAAATCTCGTTCTCTCAAAGTCAAAAATTCCGCGCGTACTAACCGGCACAAACCCGCCCAACTGGTTAAACCTATGACAACCATCACGTTAACAATACTTGGACCTAAGAACGTTACAACCATCATGATCAGAAAAAATGTCGGAAAAGAATACATCACCTCGACCACCCGCATTATAACAGCGTCTACCCATCCGCCAAAATACCCGCTTAGCCCTCCCAACAAAACTCCGATAATAAGGGATATAATGACCGCGATAAAACCGACGCTTAAAGATACTCTCGCGCCGTATAGCATTCGGCTGAATACGTCACGTCCAAGATTATCTGTTCCAAAAAAATGCTCCATAGACGGCTTTTGAAGAATTGTCCGCGGGGAAAGATCCATTTCTAAAGGGCTATAATCAGCAATTGCCGGCGCGAAAATAGCGGAAATCGCTATAACCATTATTATCGCCGCGCCGATATATATTTTTTTCATAAAAGGTGTTCTCCTCCGGCCCTAATTCGCCACGAAATTAACCGCAAACCGGCAAACCGGCAACTATTTTTCTATCCGAATTCTCGGATCAACCGCCGCGTAAAGTATATCGGAAATTAATACGCCCAAAAGTGTTAAAAAAACCGCGATAACACCCACGCCCATAACCACCGGATAGTCATAATTCATTATTGCCTCATACCCGAGCCGGCCCATTCCCGGCCACGCGAATATCGTTTCAAAAATAAAACTGCCTGAGATCAATGCCGGCAGAGTAAGCCCGACAATCGTTATGATCGGTAAAAGCGCGTTTCTCAGTATATACCGCGAAATTATATATTGTTCCGTAAGGCCTTTCGCCCTTGCGGCAATGATATAATTTTCTCCCTTAACTTCAAGCATACTTGACCGGGTATACCGCGATAGCGCGGCTAAAGAACCCAGAGTAATAGCCGTAACAGGTAAAACCAAATGCCAAAGAAGATCCTTTATTTTACCAAACCCCGACAAATATTCGACATACCACGGAGCCATCCCCGAAACAGGAAACCATCCTAATTTAAAACCAAAAATGAAAACTAAAATAAGCGCGAGCCAAAAACCCGGCATCGCGTAACCGATAAATACTAATATCGTGCTTATTCGGTCAAAGAGTGAATCTTTATTAAGAGCGCTGTACACTCCAATTGGAATCGCCAAGGCGAAAATAGCCAAAAGAGAAACTATCTGTAAAAGAAGGGTTGCCGCGAGGCGCGATAATATTTTTGAGATAACGCTTTCTCCGTCGATAAATGACGCACCAAAATCCAAAGTAAAAAAGCGCTTCAGCCACAGAACATATTGCGTCAATACGGGTTTATCCAACGCGTACATTTTATTAAAATTCGCCCGCGCGCTTTGGGACACTTCCGGATTCATTCCATATTTCATGCTTGTCGGATCCCCCGGAGCTAAATGCATGACGATAAACATAATAAAGGATATCCCCAAAAGCATCGGCACGATCAGCAATAATCTTCTAATAATGTATTTTTTCATGCCTTTCCCCCCAAAATAAAATCCCCCCTAACCCACTTTGCCAAAGGGGGAAATATTCCATAATCTTGCAGGTTACTTACAAGATTGTATCCGATTTGTCATTTGTCATTCTAAAACTTGTATTTCACTTCGCTCGCCGGGACGTACCAATCAACAAAATTATATGAAATGCCTGCCGGAGCGGGTTCTATTCCTTTAAACCGTTTATTGACTGCCGGCAATGCGTATGGAAAAAATAAAAAAGTGTATGGCGCGTCTTCCGCCAAATGATTATGTATTTTTCTATATATTTCGCGCCTTTTTTCGGGATCGAATTCACGCCTGCCGGTTTCAATAAGCCTATCAACTTTTTTGTTCGAATAAGAGATAAAATTAAGCCCGTTCCCGCCAATAGAATCAGAATGCCACACTGAAAAAAGATCCGGATCTATCGGAATTGTCCAGCCTAAAATCACGGCTTGAAAATTTTTCTTGTTCACAAACTGGTCAAGAAACGCCGCCCACGCGACCGTCTCGACGCGCGCCTTTACGCCTACTTTCGCCCACTGGTTCTGGACGATTACAGCCGCGTCTTCTCTTATCCTTGCACCCTGATTTGTGGAGATCCTTACGAAGAATTTTCGGCCGTTCTTTTCTAAAACACCGTCATTATCGGAGTCTTCCCATCCCGCTTCTTTAAGCAGTCTTTTTGCTTTCGCCGGATCATACTTATATCCGGGAACGGTCTCGTCATAATAGGAAGTGCCTTTTAAAAACGGCCCCGTACACTCCTCGCCAAAACCTAAAAGTACCGCGTCAATTATTTCTTCGCGGTTTATCGCGTAACTTAACGCCTGACGAACCCTTTTGTCCTTAAACAACGAATCTTCCGTGTTATAGCCAATATATGAATACGCGTGCGCGAGATACGAATATTTATTTATTTCTGACTTAAATCTAAGAGTATCACTGCGGTAAAAAAATTGGTACGGCGTGAGATTCATCGCGTCCGCGCCTCCGGAAATCATCTCAAGAAACTGCACAGATTCATCGGGAATAATTTTGTAAATGTAATGTTTAATACCGGGCGCGTGTTCATAAAAATCCGAATTTGCCCGAAGCGCGATATATTCTCCGCGTTTCCACTCCGAAAAAATATAAGGCCCTGTCCCGACAGGAACTTTTCCGGAAGCTTTCTCTCTGATATTTTTTACATCACGGAATAAATGACTCGGAACAATACCCATACCAAACTTCAAAAGTGCCGGCGCGTAAGGCGTTCGGTAATAAAATTTAACAGTATATTCATCCGGAGTTTCTATTTTGTAAATATCGCTATAACTCGAGATGTAGGGACACCCTGTTTCAGGATTAATGATGGTTTCATACGTAAATTTGACATCGCGCGCGGAAAAAAGCATTCCATCATGCCATTTAACATCTTTCCTAAGATAAAATGTTATAACTAAACCGTCCGGAGAAATTTCCCAACGTTCGGCAAGATCTCCTTCAAGATTTAGATTTTTATCGACTTTTACCAAACCCGTGTAAATAAGTGAACATATGGAACTTGACGCGCTGTCATCCGCGAAAAACGGGATCAATATCCTCGCGTCCGCCGCGCCGGTTGAAACATACGCGTCCCGCGGAACATATTCCGCCGCCAAAACATGATTCTCAAAAAAAAACAAGCCCGCGGCATAAAAAAAGACCACTATACAAAATAGTGGTCTTTTAAAAATATTCATCACATTATCCATTTTTGGCACAAGCGTTTCACTTTCCTGAAAATACATGAGAAGCAGGAATCTTTTTCCAACTCTCATCCTGAGCGAAGGACCTCCAGTCAATTTTTCAAAAAGATCCCCCCATCTTTATTTTTAAAGTTCCGTTTTGAACGTTTACTTTATGACCGGTTTCGCGCCGCTTGCAGTATTTTCTTTAGAAACAACCTCACTGCCCTTTGATTCGGTCGTCTTCGAATCAGAGGAAACTTTGTCCGCACTAAGAGGAGAGGCTTTTTCTTCCGGCGCGGTTTGACCGGCCGCCGGTAAACGCATTCCTTCAAGAAGAGATCTGCCGCGCCTAGACGTTACCATACCCAAAACTAAAGATGTCACTAAAAACGCGACAGCCGCTACCGTAGTCGCTTTTTTCAGAATAACAGGAGCCTGTGTACCTAAAACTGATTGGGCTCCCTCTCCACCGAATGTTTCTGTAAGTCCGCCGCCTTTACCCGCTTGAAGTAATATCACAGAAATTAAAACAAGACATACGATCATATGAAAAATTATTAAGAATAAATACATCAGGCATCAATCCTTTTTTTTTGCGTATATCTCTGAGGTAGTTTTGATTATATCAACAAAACTCTCCGATTTCAAGCTCGCTCCGCCGATCAATCCGCCGTCGATATCTTTTTCCCGCATAATGGACTCAATATTATCGGGTTTCACGCTCCCGCCGTATAATACGCGCGTATTAGAAGACAATTCTTCGGAATATAATTCATTAAGTAACCCGCGAATCATAGCATGTACTTCCTGAGCCTGCTCGGGAGTCGCGGTTCTGCCGGTTCCTATCGCCCAAACCGGTTCGTACGCGATTATTAGCGTTTGTAAATATTTCTCGTCAAACCCGCTGAGCCCTTCAGTCACTTGAGTTCTAACGACTTCCAACGTTTTTTCGTTTTTCCTTTCTTCGAGGGTTTCACCGACGCACATGATGGGAATAAGTCCGCCGTCAATCGCCGCGCGAATTTTTTTATTAACAGTTTCATTTGTTTCCGAGAAATACTTTCGTCGCTCAGAATGTCCGATGATAACATACCCGCACCCAACGCTTTTAAGCATGGGCACCGAAACTTCCCCTGTAAACGCCCCTTCATTTTCCCAATAACAATTCTGGGAACTTAAAGCGACATTAGTTTCAATCAGCATTTCTCCAACATCACTAAGATTCACAAAAGAAGGCGCGATAACAATTTCGACATTGTTTATGTCAAAAACATCGCGCTTTATCTCGTTTGTCAACGCCATCGCCTCTTTGACATTTTTATACATTTTCCAATTTCCCGCGATAATAGGTACTCTCATGTTATGCTCCAGGGTTCAGGTTACAGGTTACAAGTTACTGGTTACAGGTTACAAGTTTCAGGTTACAAGTTTCAGGTTTCAGGGTTCAGGTTACAAGTTACAAGTTTCAAGTTTCAAGTTTCAGGGTTCAGGGTTCAGGGTTTCCGCCGGAGGCGGACCCGCCTTCGGCGGGAAACGTGTGGCGTGCTACATGAAACATGTAACATATTAGCCAATCACCATTCATTATTTATCATCAATCGCCGCGATACCCGGAAGTTCCTTTCCTTCAAGGTATTCCAAAGACGCTCCGCCGCCTGTAGACATATGTGACATCTTCTCGCCCAGGTTTATCTGATTGATAGCGCTTGCCGTGTCCCCGCCGCCGATTACGGTTGTCGCGTCAAGTTTTGAAATAAATTCCGCGAGAGCGCGCGTACCTCCGGAAAAAGGAGCCATCTCAAAAAAACCAACCGGACCATTCCAAACGATTGTCTTTGCCTCTTTCAGCGCATCTTCATAATTGTGTACTGTTTTAGGGCCAATATCCAAACCAATCCAATTGTCCGGAATATTTTCACCCACAGTTTTTACTTCCGCGTCTTCTTTAATTTCTTTCGCGACAATATGATCACGCGGCAGAAATATGCTTACTTTTTTTTCGCTGGCCAGCTTAAAAATCCGGTTAACCGTCTCGGCTAAGTCATCTTCACATCTTGACGCGCCAATCCCTTTATGCCGTGATTTCAGAAACGTATAGGCCATTGCCCCGCCAATCAAAAGACAATCAATCTTATCAAGCATATTTTCAATAAGCGGAATCTTGTCCGCGACTTTCGCCCCGCCCAGTATCAAACAAAAAGGTTTATCCGGGTTTTTTGTGACTTTCTCAAAATATTTGATTTCTTTCTCGAGGAGAAATCCTGCCGCCGACGGAAGATATCCAGCCACTCCCACCGTTGAAGCATGCGCTCTATGGCAAGTGCCGAACGCGTCTTCAATAAAAACCTCACCTAAAGACGCGAGCTGTTTAGCGAAAGCCGGATCATTTTTTTTCTCCTCAAGGTGAAACCGCAAGTTTTCAAGAAGAATTATATCTCCTTCTTTCATATCCCTGACGGCTTCTTCGACATCTTCTCCGACGCAGTCATCCATTTTTTTAACTTCTTTATCGAGAAGGGCTGAAAGTCTTTCGGCTACGGAATTTAAACAAAATTCAGTTTTACATTCCCCTTTTGGACGACCTAAATGACTCATTAAAATAAGTTTCGCGCCGCTGTCCAAAATATACTTTATTGACGGAAGCGCCGCGCGTATCCTCGTATCATCCGCAATAATCCCGTTTTCACCAAGCGGGACATTAAAATCCGCCCGCATAAGAACCCTCTTGCCTCTAATATCCATATCCCGAAGAGTTTTCTTCATATAACCCTCCAAACCAAATTTCACAGTCTGTTATTCCACCTACAAGGTAAACTAACAGACTGTTCTTAAATTACGCGATTTTTCCGATGAGATCAACTACACGATTTGAATATCCCCATTCATTGTCGTACCAGCCGATAACTTTAACCATATTTTTCCCAATCACCATAGTCGAAAGCGAGTCAAAAATACACGAATGCGGATTGCCGACGATATCAATCGACACAAGCGGCTCAGGCGAATATTCCATTATTCCCTTAAGAGAACTTTCCGCGGCTTTTTTCATAGCTTCATTTACTTTTTCCACTGTTACTTCCTTATCAACTTCGGCAACAAAATCCACCACAGACCCGTCTTTGACAGGCACCCGCATAGCCATACCGTTAAGTTTACCTTTAAGTTCGGGTATAATTTTGCCTACCGCGCTCGCGGCGCCGGTCGTCGTAGGAATTATGCTTTCGGCCGCCGCGCGCGCTCTTCTTAGATCGCTATGCGGAAGATCAAGTATACTCTGGTCGTTTGTATACGCATGCACCGTAGTCATAAGACCCTGTTTAAGCCCGAATTCATCATTCAAAACCTTAACCATAGGAGCGAGACAGTTTGTAGTGCACGAAGCATTTGAAACTATTTTATCGCTTTCTTTCAAGGCTTCCGAATTTACGCCCAACACTATCATGTTATCAATTTCATCCTTGGCAGGAACCGTAAGAATTACTTTATCCGCGCCGGCTGTAAGATGAAGCGCTATTTTAGCTCTGTCACGAAAAACACCAGTTGATTCAATAACCACCTGGGCGCCTTCCGCTTTCCACGGAAGTTCGGCAGGATTCTTTACGCTCAGAATTTGTATTTCCTTACCGTTAACAACCAAAGATTTTTCTTTAGCCTCAATAGTTCCCTTAAATTTGCCGTGAGTCGAATCATACTTAAGCAAATGTCCCAGCGTCTTAGCATTTGTCAGATCGTTTATCGCGACAACATCAAACCCGCCGCGCTCTTCCATAACACGAAACACCATTCTCCCAATTCTCCCAAATCCGTTAATCCCAACCTTAATAGCCATTTCTTTTCCTCCCTGTTTTGATAAATTATTGGGTACAGACCTGCACCCTACCAGCTAAAACCCAACACCAAGTCCCCCCTTTGAAAAAGGGGGTTAGGGGGATTTCGCATTTCACCCTCACTCTCTTTCTTCTACAATTTCCAACTTTTAGAAGCCATATTGTATACTCAGAGGCAAGAAGATTCAAGCACTTTTTGCAGTTTTTAATACCGCATCCCGGAATCAACCAATTTGCCGCACCCGGGCTCGGTCTAACCACCTTCCATCACAAGCTTGACCTAACACTCCGCTATCCTGGGCTTGCCTGTCCCGAGTAGAGGCGATAGGAGCCTGCCGAAGAAACCCGGGATCTTTTTCCAACGACGAATATTCTCATTTTATTCGGGCACATGCAATGTGCCCCTACGAACAACCTACGAGGTTGCTGGCGGACGGATTCATATGCGGACACATGCGATGTACATTAAAATTGCATCATTTGCCTAACACAGTACCATCTATAATGCTATGGCCTTTGAGAAATTCTTCCGCGGGCATGATTTTTTTTCCTTCAAGCTGAAGCTTTGTTATTAAGATACTGCCTTTCCCCGTTGAAACGAATATTTTCTTATCACCATAGACTTCTCCCGGCGAATGATCCTCATTTGCGGATACTGCAATTTCTGTCTCAATAATCTTTAGCATTTTTCCGTCCAGATACGTGAACGCTCCGGGCCATGATTTTAGTCCTCTTACTTTTCGTTCGATTTCTTCTGCCGAATTTGACCAATCGATATTTCCTTCTTCTTTTTTAAGTTTAGGCGCGTATGTTGCCTCTCGTTCGTTTTGCGCGCGCGGCTTTTCTTCTCCGGAGACGATTTCATTCAATGCCTTAATCACAAGATCAGCGCCTTCAGCGGCAAGCCGGAAGGAAAGCCGAACGATATCTTCTCTCTCAGCTATTGTTGTTTCTACTTGCGCGATTATGTCTCCCGCGTCCATACGACTATTCATAACGATTATGGTGTTCCCTGTTTTTTTTTCACCCGCGAGCACAGCTCTCTCGAGCGGCGCGGCGCCTCTATATTTAGGAAGAAGAGACGGATGAAGATTTATACAATATTTTTTTGGGATGCGAAGAACTTCTTCCCCCAAAATTTGGCCATAATCTACTACAACAAAAATATCCGTGTTTATTTTTTTTAAGTCCTCTATAAAATTATTATCGGAAACTTTTTCGGGTTGAAGAATTGGGACTTCCGGACGATTTTCCTGAATAAACGTTTTTATCGGCTGTGGCGCGATTTTCCATCCGCGTCCTTTTTTTCTATCCGGCTGTGTTACAACCGCCAAAAGGTTATGGTTGCTCTCAATAAGTTTTTTTAACGTCGCCAGTGCGAAATTACCTGTTCCGAAAAATATGATTTTCATGTCTGATTCTCCCGTTTTACTGATAACTGATTTATAAAGTCATCGGATCGAAACTGCCGTTCCACAATTCCTCCCCCTTTGTAAAAGGGGGCTGGGGGGATTTCTGCGCCATCACCAACCCCCTATTCAATTAACATAGGTTGTTAACATTCAAAATCCCCCTAACCCCCTTTTTCTAAGGGGGGACTTACTATCACAGTGACATGGGGTCGATGTCTACTGCCATAAAAACATCGGCGCTTTTACGAAAGCCTTTAAGAGCTGTTTTTAGTGTTTTTACTATCTCCTCACGTGAATTTGATTTTATTAAAATATTCCAGCGGTAATAACCCCTCAGCTTTACCATCGGCGACGGAGCCGGACCAAGCATATCTTTTTCGGATATTTCTTCCCGCAAAAGCTTCGCGAGTTTTTCGGCGATCTTTATCACGTTTTCTTCCCGGCGGCTTCTTAAAGTAATTTTGACAAGATTTGTAAACGGCGGGAAAAAAAGCGCGCGGCGGGCGTCTATTTCTCTTAAGTAAAAATTTTTATAATCGTGTTTCGCGGCAAGTTGTATGGCATAATGTTCCGGCGTATATGTTTGCACGATCACCTCACCGCCTAAATCCCCGCGCCCCGCACGTCCGGCAACCTGAGTTATAAGATTAAATGTGCGTTCCCCCGCTCTAAAATCAGGCAGATTGAGATTACTATCGGCGGAAATAACCCCTACAGCCGTAACTTTCGGAAAATCCAAGCCTTTGGCAATCATCTGAGTTCCCACTATGATATCAAGTTTATGCGCCTTAAAATCTTTCAGCACACACGCGTGAGCCCCTCTTTTGGACATTGTATCCGAATCCATACGCGCGATACGCGCTAGAGGCAATAGTTTTTTTAGATCTCTCTCCACTTTTTCGGTTCCCGCTCCTTTGTATAAGAGAGTTTCTTCCTTGCAGGATGGACACTTCTCAAGTGGAGGAAAACGTCTATTGCAATAGTGACAGATAAGTTCTTTTTTTGTCTGGTGAAATACCATCGGTGAATCGCATGTTGAACATTTGAGTACATACCCGCATTTCCCGCACATAACAAATGTTGAAAATCCGCGCCTGTTTAAAAAAATTAATGCCTGCTGTTTTTTCGCGAGATCTTTTTTAAGTGCCTCTTCCAACACGCGGGATATAATTTTCTTTCCCACACGCGTATCAAACTCCATACGCATGTCTACCAATTTTACTTTGGGAAGTTTTTTCTCTTCAATACGCTGGGTCAATTCCACAAGCCGCCAATCACCGTTTCTCGCTTTATAGTAAGATTCCAAAGCCGGAGTCGCGCTTCCCAAAATAACGGGGATTCCACGCCTTCTCGCTCTTTCAATGGCTACTTCTCTGGCGTGATACCTCGGAGAATCCTCCTGTTTATAGCTGGGTTCATGTTCTTCGTCAACAATACACACACCTAAATTGTCAAAGGGGCTAAAAACCGCTGAACGCGGTCCGACAACAACGTTTATTTCACCATCACGTATTCTTTTCCATTCTTGAAACTTCGCGCTTTCAAGCATGTTGGAATGAAAAACCGCGACCTTATTTCCAAACCGCGACATAAACCTTTCTACAGTTTGCGGAGTAAGTGATATTTCAGGAACAAGCATAATGCCGGACTTGCCGGAAGCAATAACACGTTCCATTACCTGAAGATATATTTCGGTTTTTCCGCTTCCGGTGATCCCGTGCAGAAGAAAAACTTCATGTCGCTTGTTATCCATGCACTCAAAAATATCTTTAAGCACCATTTTTTGTTCTTTGTTCGGAATGTGCGGCTCTGTCGGAACTATTTTTTCCGAGAGCTCTCTCACTCGAGTAGTCATCGATATTTTTCCTTGCTTTAACACGCTCGGAATCATAGCTTCGAGCGCTTCGCCCCATGAACAAAAATAATTGTTTCTAACCCATTCCGCCAACGATATCACCTCACGCGTGAATATCGGCTTTTCGTCAATAACGTCAATGACCGCCTTGGGATCCGCGCAAACAGGATTATCTTCCAGCTTAACGATATACCCTACTCGTTTAGTCCCTCGAAACGGAATATAAACTCGCTTTCCGATTTCAGGAGAGTAAGTTTCTCTGCCGGTAACCTTATATTGAAACGTGCGGTCTATAGGGAGATTTGTTATGATTTCTACGTATTTGATTTTGTTCATTTGCGTTTTGTCATTATTTTGTCATCCTCCGCTTAGAACTTGCGGGGGACAAGTTTTTTATTTTTTAGGTATTTTCAGCCCCAATTCTTTCGCGATCATCTTCATATCTTCCCATACGTCCTTTTTTCCGCTTTGATTTCGTAATAAATACGCGGGGTGATATGTCGGCATAAGTTTTATTCCATTGAAATCATAAAACTTTCCGCGAAGGCGGCTTATGGCGGTTTCCGAATTTAATAAAGTCTGGGCTGAAAATTTGCCCAGCGCGCATATCACTTTTGGTTTTATTATTTCTATTTGTTTTAAAAGATACGGCGAACATGCCTTGATTTCCGTCGGAAGCGGATTTCTATTTTGCGGAGGTCGGCATTTGATAATATTGCCTATAAAGACATCTTCCCTTTTTAGACCGATAGATTCAATTATTTTCGTTAAAAGCTGGCCCGCGCGTCCGACAAAGGGCTGTCCTTGTTGATCTTCATCCCGTCCCGGAGCCTCTCCTACAAACATAAGCCGCGCTTTTGGAGATCCCGCGCCAAAAACAAACTTTATACGAGTCTTGCCCAAAGGACATTTTAGACAGGAAGAAATACTGTTTTCGAATTCTTTAAGCGAAAGTTTTTCTTTTCGCGTTATTCGATTATTTCGCTTCTCTCTTTTTGCAGCATAAAATTCCTCGACGCCCGAAAGTTTTTCCAATTCAACCATACGTTTCACGCTATTTATCAATGCTTCTTTTTTGTTCATTTCTCGCTTGCCTCCAATCATAACCGCCACCAACCTACGAGGTTGGTGGTGACGCAACCTACGAGGTTGGTGGTGACGCAATATCCGGGTTAAACATGTAAGCTGTTGCGTGCGGCGTGTACCTTATAATATCTATCGGCAACCAGCTAACTGGTGAATCGGCTAACTATCTTCACTATATCTTCCGCGGCGTATGGGCGTCTTATTTTGTCGATAGCGCTCTTAAAGGAATTATACGTTTCATCTGAAGAAAAAATATTGTTTACAGCCATCGGAATTTCTTTGACACTTTTAACTTTTACCGCCGCGGCGTTTTCCTGCAAAAATTCTTCGTTCCAAGTCTCTTGACCCGGGATTGAACCGAAAAGAATCATCGGTAAGCGCGCGTTTAAAGCCTCTGTTATACTTATCCCTCCGGCTTTAGTTATCATTAGATCCGACACTGCCATAAGTTTGGCGACCTCATCCGTAAAGCCAAACTGAATAATCGGAAACTTAAGCTTCGGCTTCAGTTCCGCCACATTTTTGTACGCGATTTTGTTGTGCCCCGAAACCACTATCACCTGCACATCCGCTTGGCACGAACTAAGCGACATAAGAATCTTTTCCATCGGACCGACTCCGAATCCTCCACTCATTAAAAAAATGGTTTTTTTGGTTTCGTCCAGATTATATTCGCGTTTTAATTCGGAAATATCGAACTTTTGATGGAACTCTGCCATCGTCGAGATTCCGGTTACATCGATTTTTTCTTTGGGAATACCGCGTTTTGCCACCTCTCGCGCGGCAAATTCCGACCCGACAAAAAATCTGTCAATATGGGGTGACAGCCAAAAACTGTGCGGTCCGTTATCGGTAATTAGAACAAATGTTTTCGCTTTAAACCCTTTCGTTTTCTTTAATATCCCCATCACACTTGGAAGAAAAAAATGTGTCGCGACAATTACATCGGGCTTTTTCCGCGTCAGCATTTCGCCAACACCGGCCAGACCGTAATAATCCATTATTGCCCTTATTTTTCGGGTTAAGACATCGACGAAAGGAATATTCGACAAATAATATAACGCGCCCCAAAGCCGCTTTGCCTTAGACATCATAAAAACATACAGATCAAGATACAAATATTTATATATTTTGTTCGCGTAGTCAAGCACATCAACATTCTCGATATCCAAATCCCCTCCGCGATCTTTAAACGCGTTATAAATCGCGATCGCCGCTTTTTTGTGCCCCATTCCCGCCGTTGAATAAAGTATGATCACTTTTTTTTTGTCCATATCAGCCCCCCTTTTTCTAATGACAAGCTTGTCATTTTTAAACATTTACAACAAGCTGTACCGCTTCCAAAAGGTTTTCACATACATGATCGGGTTGTATGTCCCACGAGGAAATGTCTGCTCTCTTGGAATTACCGGAAAGTACAAGAATGGTTTTGAGTCCGGCTTTTTTCCCCGCTTCGACATCATGTTTACTGTCACCTATATAAAACTTATCTTGAAAACACTCTATCTTAAGCTCTTCTTTCGCCTTAAAAAAAAGACCTCCTTTTGGTTTACGGCAGGCGCAATTTTCTTCTTTCAAATGCGGACAATAATAAACTTTATGCACATCTCCGCCGGTTTTTTTTATTTTCTCCGTCATTTTCAACGTTAAGGCTTCAAGAGATTCCACCGAAACGAACCCCTTCCCTACACACTGCTGATTTGAAATGATCACGCTTTTATATCCGTTATCCATAAGTATTTTCATCGCCTCCAGCACTCCCGGCAAAAAATGAAAATCTTTCCATTCCGTGACATAACCATGTTTTGTGCGCGAAGCCGGATCGGCGTTTATTACTCCGTCTCTATCTATAAAAACATACTTCGTTTCCATTTTTTCAACCTTTTCCTAAAAGCTTCAAACAAACTCCCAAAACCCGTTCCGGACTTATTTCGCTGAGGCACTTTTTATCATTTTCACATTTTGGCAGTTTGAATTTATAGTAACACGGACGGCAAGACACTTGCTCCGCTAAAACCACCTTGTGTCTGTCTGTTATGGGATACGGTCCGTAAACTTTATCATCTACCGGGCCAAAAATAAACACCCCTTTTGTACCTAAAGCGACCGTAATATGAAGAGGACCGCCGTCATTACACACCACCAAGAGTGATTTTTTTAAAAACGCGGCATATTGTTTAAGAGACAAATCGTTACGGACAATATCCGGCGCGTGTTTCATCTCTCCGGCAACACTCCGGCAAAGTTCTGTTTCCGCGTTGTCTCCGATAACTGCAATTTGAAAACCTTTCCCTGAAAGCGCGTCCGCGACGCGTGAAAAATTTTCTACGTTCCAACGCCTTCTATACGCTTGGCTCCCCCAACTTGCCCCGCCGCCCGGAACAATCGCAATCAAACGTTCCGAGTCTATTTTATTTTTTTCAAAATAATCGTTTATGTAAGCGAGACTTTTTTTATCGGCGGAAAGACGCATTTCTTTTTCTGTAGCAGGGACATCTATGCCTCTAAGAAGGTCTAAACCATATTCAATAACATGACGATTTTCAAAAGCCGCGAGCGGAAGTTTTTCTGTTAAGAAAAGCCCTCTTCCTTTATAATCAAAACCTATTCGCGAACGAATACCGGCAAGCATAAAAAAAAATCCGAATTCGCGGGATAAAGTAAAGTCAAAAACCGCGTCATATTTCTGTTTTTTTATATCACAAAATAATCCGAAAAGCGCGCTAACCCACTCTTTTTTTGATCTTTTCCATAATTTCACAAAAGCATCTTTTTCATAAACAAAAATCGAATCTATCCCGGGAATATCACCGGCGATTTCACGGACACGCCCGTTGCACAAATAATCCACCGACACATTATCATATGCCTTTTTAAGGTTCACGATAAGCGGCGTAGTATTTAAAACGTCCCCGATCCCGAATATATTAGCGATCAAAATTTTTTTCATATTCACTCCACCACCAACCTCGTAGGTTGTTCGTAGGGGCACATTACATGTACCCGCCACATATGAAATCCCTTCACCACCAACCTCGTTTATAAAAAGATTTGTCAACAGAAAAAGCTTCCCCTTGAATGTTTTAAAACATTCTGCGACAAATACTACCCACCCACGAGCTTTGCGGTACCACTTAATAACGTTTTTCGCATAACTTTGCTATTTTAAACCTTTCTTTATCAGCATTATTTCTAACGCGTTTATCTGATTTCTCTCTGGATTTTATCCATGGAATATGATAAATTACAGAAATAACAGGATTGCCAATCGTAGGTGCGTGCTTTTAATATCTTTCAGATATTAAGCAACGAAGTTGGTTGAGCTATATCCTGAGCCCGTAAGGCTTGTAGCAAGTTTTGCAAAAAACTATAGCTCATGTTTTTCTAGTCTTGCGGGCTTTTATTTTTTACTCCATTCCACCTATCCTCAAACGGTTTACCTGTTTTTAATACCCCCAGTGTTATTATCGCTATTCTTCTTGCTAACGCATGCCTTGCATTAAACTCCGGATAATTCTTGTTTTTTATCAGCTCTTCATAATATCTTTTGAACACACTCGTTTCATCCATTCTGGTACATGCTATTGCCGCCGTTTTGAAAACACTTTTTGCTATTCTGCTATACCTTGGATTTCGTCTGCCATAACTTTTACCTCCACTAATCTTTTCATGCTTTATCAATCCGCAATAACTTAACCACGCACTTTTATTTTTAAATCTACGCGCATCCACCACTAAGGCAACCATTTTTACCGCACCTTTTACATCTATCCCAGGTATCGTTGTTACACTTTTGATGACTTCATTTTTATTTCTCAATCGTTTAAATTCTTTTTCATATGCGGTTCTACTGTTCTCATTGCTTGCAATGATTGAATCAAATTGTTTTATTGCAAACTCTTCATGTCGTTCTACTATCTCGATATCTTCCTTTATTCTACCCGCAGATAACCATAATGCCGCTCTCTGGTTTTTCAACCTAACTCCATTTTTCGTTATCGCCATATATCCTCTTACCAATTTCCTGAGCTTTAGAAAATCTTCTCCGGAATGATATACTTCTTTCAACAATTGTGCTTTTAATAGCTTCACGAGCTTTTTTGCGTCTATCTTATCGGTTTTAGATCCTTCGTTCAACAACTTGTTTCTGTATGGATCACACACTATCATCTTAGAAACTAACCCATTTAATTCCGTATACAACCATTGTGCCGGAGTTGATTCTTCGACTGTTAAAATAACAGATCCTTTCAATTGCTTTAAATATACCTTCAAATCCTCCACATCTGTTTGTACATCTACTACTTTCGGAATATCTGAATGATTTGTCATTTTTGCTATCGCCATGTTGTTTTTTGACCAATCCACTGCCACGTAATGATCATACTTCTGCATTTTGACCTCCTCCGGGTTTTTCTTACATCTTACCACTTGTTTGTGGGGAGGTCTTTTTATTTTATCGTAGGTTGTTCGTAGGGGCACATTGCATGTGCCCGCCACATATGAAATCCCTTCACCACCAACCTCGTAGGTTGTTCGTAGGGGCACATTACATGTACCCGCCGCATGTGGAATCCCTTCACCACCAACCTCGTAGGTTGTTCGTAGGGGCACATTGCATGTGCCCGCCACATATGAAATCCCTTCACCACCAACC
>Ga0210003_1000693_pt1 | contig 30436 bp, 33 predicted proteins | sample LantaG_FD_182804 | JGI IMG/M metagenome (GOLD analysis project Ga0210003, IMG submission 182804) | Deep subsurface microbial communities from Baltic Sea to uncover new lineages of life (NeLLi) - Landsort_02402 metaG (SPAdes) (version 2) | ecosystem: Environmental > Aquatic > Marine > Oceanic >... | reverse complement strand
ATCTCTTTAAGTTTAGGTTCCCAGAACTCTGGATTACGCTCAAATGATTTACGAAATCCAATTTTCTGTCCTTTATACTCGTAGGTCTTATCTCCTGTTATTATACCTAAGCCTTTTGATAATTCAAATAATCCCGAGTATTTATCTAATCCAGTTTTATAGTTTAGGTAAATATCAGTTCCGAGCATAGGTGGAATGAATCGATTCTTTGCAGTTAATGCATGCATCGTAATACCGCCAACCTTTTTAGCATTAGCTATCAGTGCATCATCAGCATGATCCTTTTCATTCTTCTCTCGTTTGAAACCAAGCTGAAGTAGTACGGACGCCATATAAATAGGACCTTCACCACCGGATTGATTCTTTACTTGAGAAGGATACATCGATGTTGGGTCATTGTAAATATGATTAGAGAATAAGATTGTAGTCTTTGCTCTAGCAGCCCGATATGTTATAGTACGTAGCATTGATTTAATATTCTTTGCTCGTGTTCCCATATCAGTAGCGTCTTTACCTTTTTCCGCATCAGAAAGTTCTTTAGTTCCGGCTAAGTTACCGAGTGAGTCGATTGACATGATAAACTTACCTTCTAAATGATTTTCAATAATTTTATCTAAAAAGGCTAGTATCTGATTACGACATTCATTTACAGTATTAACAGGTACATGCTTAATTCTAGTTGGATCACATCCTACACTTGCAGCAGAAGCAGCATCGACGGCAATTTCTGAGTCGAAAACAATTCCGTGACGTTGAGCGTCCATCTTCTGAAAGTTACCGATAACCTTATTAATCATCAATGTTTTACCACATCCTGAAGGACCGGTAAATCCTATGATACGACCCATCTGAACACCACCGAAGAGTGATCCAGATATTATCGCATTTAGCGCGTAGTTGCCAGTATCAATCCAAGAGTCAACTAATGAAAGAGGACTCTTGGATAGAATATTGGCATCTGGATTAACTGAATCTACTGCACCGAGTACATCATCAAATCCATTTTTAGCCATTGCTTACTCCGATCCGAATAGATCAACAACTGGCGAATCAGCGCCTTCTACTCGTCCAGCACCTGCAGGTACAACGATTGGGGATGGATTAAAGATATTGTTGTACTGTTCATACAAACGGAAATCAAAACCACCTTCAAAATCAATTCGAGTTACACTTGCAGTCTTATATGTATACATAACCTCTGCATCTTTATCACCAAGAAACTCTTTAAAAAATACTGGCAATAATTGAAGAGCCATTTGATTTTCTTGTGGTACGATATTTACTACCACAGGGTTTCGTACTTTAAGTATTTCATTATCTTCAAACACTAGTTCACCGATTATTGTTCGTTCTACGTTATCAAGAAACGTAATTAAATTCTTTTGTTCACTCATTATGTTATATTCTCCTTACTGTATATTATATACTAGATGCCGAATAAATCCAGCAAATCACAAGTATGTTCATTTCTCATACTGACCATTCTCCAGTCAATACATTCATAAAACCGTTTAATAGCCGGTTCAACTAATTTTTCAAACATCATCTCATAATCAGGTTCAATAACACCTTCAAACTCGATCGGATATTGATTTGTAAATGCAATGCATTTAATATTGTATTTGTTATTTGTTTTAGTATAGAACCATTTTATCTTCTGTCCAGATGTAACTGGATCATATACTGTATCGATATTAAATTCTTTCAATAGTAAGTTGTAATAGATAGCAGCTTTGGCATGAATCGGAGTATTTTTACCAATAGTAAATCCATCTGCTTTTTTAGCAGATTTATTATAGTCACTAATACTAGTTCTAAATGCTAGAGCATCGATAGGTAGTGTTTTAAATTCATTATAAGCTTCTCTGTATACATCTGTAGTAGCTTTTCTATCTTTCGAGTAAACGATTGATTCAACTACTCGCTTAATCAAATTCTTCACTTCCTCGGACATAGAACTCTTTACAACTTCTACACCAACATATTTGATATAATCACAAGGAACTGGATCACTCTCTCCTTTATCTCTCATATGTAAGATATAATGCTTCTTCGATTGATATATACCTACATCACAGATAGCTTCTCGTTTAAAATAGAATCGAGGGTCAAGTGAATTTAAACTATCTAGTGCCCATTTAGTTATACTGTTATTGATAACATCTTGAAGCTCTTGAGCTTTCTCATACACTATAGGATTGATTTGATTATTTTCATCCAATAGAGTTGTACCTAAAGTATCTAACAATGGCTTCAAGGAAATATGTGTACTATCTGTATCAGAATACACGTAACTATTTTCAGTCGTATTGTACGTTTTCTTGATATAATCTTCTGTAATTCTATTTGCGGCTTTGATTACTGCTTGACCTGTGTTGGTAATAGAAGCAGCGTGATCGATATCATAGAATGGTGAATGAGCATTTCCGAATACACCGTAAATACTATTAAGTAGAATTTTAATAGTATATTGCATGATATCTAGCTGCTCCATCTTAAATTTATTAGTTTTATATTCCTTAGAATTCATCTTCAAGTTTCGATTAGTTTGTTCAAGAATAGACAGCTCTTTCTTTACAGCTACACGCTCGTCATACAAACCATCTACATACTCTGGGATTACTCCTTGTTCTTTTTGGGAGTACATTATCTTTGCTCTAGACACAGCTACTTTATGTTGCTTAATAAAATCATGAAATTTATCAGTTGATAATATATGAGTTTTTCCATTCTCTAATCTAATCTCGACTTCTTTAGCTTCTTTATCGATATTGAGAATTTTACCGAGTTTTGTTTCTAATGACAGATTTAAACTGATTAGAGTATTTGGATACAGACTATTAGCATCGAAAGTTACAATACCTTCTCTAAGACCAGAATCAACTTCTTTTACAAATCCACCACCGTAACTACCTTGCTTCTCTTTTACAAAAGTTGGGAATATCTTATCGTGGGTTCTTGCTTGTTGCGCAATTGCTCCAGTAACTACAGCAATCTTACCCATTGATTGTTCAAGAGAACAGAATCCTTTATATGCGATCATTCTCATAATTTGTAAAAATAATAGCTTTACTTCTAATTCAACAAGAAGTGTTACATCTTGAATATTATAATCTACAAATGTTGTCCAATCTTGCTGAGATAGTTTTGCTAGATTTGTAGCATTAAATGCTGTTTTTCCTTTACCTAACTCTACACCTGCAATGTAATCTAGTTTGTAAGATTCTCTAGGTGCTCGTGAAAATGTTTTATATGCTTCCATATAATCTACACAACTAATACCACGAATATGCCATCGACCTTGAGACTTACCGAACTGCTGTCTTACATCTTCTCTGTAGTATAGTTTACCTACAGGAGATAAACGATTAACAGCTTCTTCACCTAGAACGTTTCGAATTCTATTAATAATATATGGAATGTCAAATCCTTCACTATTCCATCCAGATACTACATCAGGGTAATCATCTTCCCAATATTTTAAAAATGTATTGAGCATTTCTGCTTCTGATTTACATTTATAATAAGTTACGTTTTTTAGCTTTGGTGTATAATCATTCTTTAACCCAAATGTATGATATTGTTCTTTGATTGAGTCGTATATTGTTATGAGATTGATTGTGTGTGCAGCTTTAATAGCAATAGGAAATTCGTTAGGTGAATATGTTTCAATATCTAAAAAGAATATCTTCAATGGATATTTTGAGAAGTCTGATTGATTCTGTAAACCACCAAACCTATCGATTAAAAATTGTTGCTCAGGACGTAGATTATAAAATACTCGTTGTAACCCACTCTCTTTTATATACCGTCTCCGATCAAAATCGTTTTTGAATGTCATCTGTCTTAGTGGGGTATTATACAATGATACTGCATCATTGTAATTATTACTCTCTATGTAGATGTATGGTGAAAATTGCTCTCGAATTTCGGTACGGTGTCCGAATTCATTCCAAGTCCATAAATGAATATTCCCGGTTCGGGAATCGTAAAATGTGTTTCTATACATAATTCTCCTTGTTGGTAAGTTTTCATCCTTAACGGATCTTTACCTTTCAATATTATATAATGAATACCTACATTTTCAATACAGAGAAAAAAATAACGCTTAGATAATGTATCTACCTAAGCGTTATTAGCTCTATTTCAATAATGAATTATTATATGTTGTAGGAGAAGCTTGATCAGGATTTAATCTAAGCAAAGCTTTGCGTTCTGGTGTTCTAGGCTCTGTAAAATATAATTCTACAAATTCATCCAGATGATCATCTAACCACATCGTATCTGCATATGCTCTCGATGCTTGACTATATTTTGCATATGTTTGTTCGTCTTTTAACAATACATCGAGTTGATCAATTAAATCTTCACCTGTTCTAAAGCGAAGAGGTGCATCTTGATATGTACACATATCTTGGAATACTCCAGGAACTCCGCAACAAGCTGACTCTAGATACTTGATATTACTTTTAGCTCTATTAAAAATACAATCGACTAATGGAGCGTATACAGCTTGACAATTAATCGATGTGTATGCCAAAGCCAGATCTTTTAATGGAAACCATGGAACGAATTCCATTTCCCCACGATCAATAAACGGCTTGCATGGTAGTGGATAACATCCTACGAATACCCATTTGAACTTATGTCGTGTTTTGATGATACTCTGAACAACATGATGGAAGTCATCTTTTTGATTTGTTTTATTACCAACGTCAATGTGAGTTCCTGAGCCGATATAAGCTACTCTAGGTCTATTTTTATTTGATTCATACCCTCTATACAGACGATTAGTATTATAATGACCGTCCATCCACATTTTCGAAGGATAATTTGGAAGAACTGTAACGTTCGGATTACCAGTTTTATGCATATAATATTCTTTCATAAACTGACAAGTAACGCTAACTTCATCACAAAGCTGCATCATCTCAATTGAACTCTTAAGAATATTATCATCTTCGAATGCAACTTTACATCTATTAAAATCCGGAATATCATCTTTAAAGATAACATCATCAATTTCATAAATTACTCTAAATCCATGTTCTTTACTACCCGCTTTTAAGAATTTTACAAACTCTAGTTGAACAGGAGTTGCTTGTCGTTGTAAACGAACTGATTGTATTCCAGCATAAAATCTAGGATCTAGTACCATAGTAGTTAAGCCATTGACAATAGATTTTTGTTCTATATTCAAAAGAGTTTCAGGTTGAATCATTCTCCACCAACCACAACCAGCATAATCTGCATAATAGTTTACAGCTCGCTTCAAACCATGCCCTGGCATTGCTGGAGGTGGTAGCTCAGATTGTTTACGTTGTTGATGTACCATACTTTGAGTCGGTTTATATACTCCAATAGGTGTACCGATAGGTGATCCTATAGCATTCATAGGTGCTCGTTGCACAGGGGCTTGTCTTGTAGGTTGTTGGTTAGAACTATTAAGTTCTTTAAATTTCAGATCCATAATTAAATCTCCGTGTGATCTCATTCTGCTTCTCGAGATATATAATATCTCCTGTAGCATGTTTAATAGCTTCGCTTTTATGGCTTATAATATAAACTGCTTCTTTATATTGAACTATTCTATCTTTTAAAATTTCTAAAACACATTCAATACCTTTAGAATCTAAAGATGAATCTAATAGTTCATCGTAGATTGACAGGTTAATTGATATGTTTGATTGTAACTGTCTAATATCTAAAAACGTAAACAACATAGCTAAGTCAATACGTTTACGTTCCCCACCGGAGAAGTTTGCATATGAGCAAAGTCTACCTTTTTCATTGAAGATTGACTCATCGAAATATTCATCGAAAGTGCAAATACAATTTGCGTCTAATTTCTTCAAGTAATAGTTTAGCTTACTATTGAGCATTTTCAACATCTTTTTTACAATAAAGCTTCGAACGCCTTCATCCGAAACTACAAACTTAGATATATCTAGTATATCTAATGTTTTCTGTTGTGTTTCTTGTTTAGTGTTTAAACTGTTTATTCTTTTAACAGTATCGCTTATCATATCAATATATGAATCTTTCTCATTCGCAACACTTTCTATATCTATTTTGATTTGTTTATCAGTATTTACAGATTGTTTAAGTTGAGAAGTTATATTATCAACCTCTTTAGCTTTCAACGCGATTTGGTGTTGTTGTTGAATTAAACTAGCAATTTCACTTTTACATAGAGCTTTTAATTTTTCTATTTGTTTAGTGTCTTTGGTTATTTCTTCAATATGGTCATTCAGGTCATCTATAGAATTTTCGTAAGTTTGTTTCAGATTTGAATGTTGTTGTATATCTGCTTCTTCAAAAGGTCTTTTACACGTTACACATGAGTCAGTTCCGATACTATCTAACTCTTCAAGTTTTTCTTTTAAAGTTAAAATACTGGATTGTGCTGCGGAATTACTCTGAATCAACTCTCGTACTTGCGCTTCATATCTATTCTCTTTGTCGTTTAACACTTGGATTTTATCAGCTAATCCTTCATCAGAATTCGAGACAGCATTATCCATTTTACCTTTTAGTTGCTTTAATCTAGTTAAATTTTCTTTACGTCTTCTCTCTAGTTCGGTTATTCTATCGGAACGTCGTGTAGTTTGCTCAATTTGTTGTTGTTTATAAAAAGCTAAATTCTTCTGAATCTCTGTTAATTTAGTTTTCTCTAATTGATATAGACGTTTTGTTTCAGCTAAATCATGCCGTATAATGCTAAGCATCTCGCTGAATATATCTAGTTTGAATATACCTTCAATAAACTTTCTTTTAACAACGGGACGCTTCTGTAGAAAAGGTTCCGTTTGATTTATACTCATACTTACACTCTGCTCAAACATTGCAGGTGTTGTACCTAAAATCTTCTTAAGTTTTGAATTTGTCTTACTAATAGTTCGAGATATATTTTCATCATTCTCAATTAAAGAAACTCGTGATGGATTTAGAGATCGTTCAACTTTATAATTATTTTCAATATAATCATCTATGACAGTGAACTCGATAGATACTTCACAAGGCTGATTAGTCTTCCAGTTTGGTATATTATCTACTTTAATATCTCGTAGAGGTGTACCGAACAAGGAAAAGAATAAAGCATCTGAAATACTACTCTTACCCACACCATTTTTACTATCTTCTTTATCTCGATTAATACCAGTGATGATATTTAACCCTTCACTAAAGTCAACCTCGATAACCTCATTACCGATAGATAAAAAGTTTCTTATTTTAAGTTTGTGAAATTTAATTTCTTTCATTTAATAATTCTTAACAACAGATTTTTCTATATACCATTTAACTGTAGTTGCTAAACCTTCTTCAAGTTGGATTTTATTTGACCAACCTAATTCATTTCGAATTTTTGTAGAATCGAGAGAATATCGACGATCATCATTAATTCGATCAACTGTATACTGTATCAGATCTTCTGGTTTATTTAAAAGCTTTAGTACAGCTTTCACAATATCAATATTACGCTTCTCTATTCCTGAGCCAATATTATAAACTCCACCGATCTTTCCATTGCGCATGACAGTATCTACAGCTATACAATTATCTAGTACGTGAGTCCATTCTCTCACTGCCTTCCCGTCGTTAAACACTGTAACAGGTTGATCATTAAGAGCTCGATCGATAATCATTGGAACAAGCTTCTCGTGATATTGACGAGGTCCGTAATTATTACTACTTCGAGTGATTACCGCATTAACACCGAACGAGTGTATTGCTGCTTTAACTAACATCTCTGCTCCCGCTTTTGTAGCTGAATACGGATTGTTTGGATGTAATCGATAAGTCTCTTTGAAAGAATCATCGTCTGTACTACCGTATACTTCATCAGTCGAGATCTGAACAAATCTTGGAATATCGTGTCGGATAACTTCATTCAAAACTATCTGTGTACCTACAACATTTGTTAAGGCGAAGTTAGTTGGTACAACTAAACTACGATCAACATGAGTATGAGCAGCAAAATTAACAACACAATCGATATCGGTATGTTTTTCAAACACATCTTTCATTGCATCTGCATCTGTAATGTCAGCTCGATGAAATGTGTATCTACCTGATTTGCGTGTCCATTCTGAAATATTTTCTAAATAACCACCAATATCTAAACTATCCACATTAATAATTTCGCATGGATATTTGTGTGTTAGATATTCTATAAAATTGCTTCCTATAAAACCACAACCTCCTGTAACCAAAATCTTATTCATATTTGCTTTCGCGCTTTCCCCCTTCTGTAATTTCTAAAAACTCTGTATTATCTTGAAATTCTTTTAGACTACTTGCACCTACATAACTAAACGAAGACTTTAATCCATCTTCTATTTTATTTAAAATAGACTCTACCGATCCTTTTTTCTTTACTAAAAAGTCTCTTCCTTCAATATGTTTCTTTATTTGCTTATTTTTAAAGCTTGCTGAACCATAATAAACTTTCATCTTTTCACCGTTAACGTTTATGTACTCACCTGGTGATTCATCTGTACCAGCTAGCATACTACCAAGCATAACCGCATCGGCGCCAGCAGCTAAAGCTTTCGCGATATCTCCAACACACTTACAACCACCGTCAGCTATAATTTGAACCGGGGACTTTAACATATCGTTCCGTTCAACTACAGATTCAATTGCATATAATTGAGGTACTCCTACTCCAGTATCTAATCTAGTTGTACATGCACTACCTGGACCGATTCCAACCTTAACTACATCTGCTCCCCATTCAGCTAAATCATCTAATGCTACCCCAGTAGCTATATTTCCCGCAATTATAACTACATTACCTCTTTCAGATCTATCCCATTGTAGAACCGATCTGTTTATCCAATGAAGCATTTGCTTTACTTTTTCGTGATGTCCATGCGCAACATCAACACAAAAGATTCTTGCACCTAGAGTGTAAAGCTGGTCAAATCGTTTTTTAGATTCCTCACCAACTCCAATAGATACTCCAATATTGCAATGAGGTACAAGTAAATTCAAATCTTTATACTTATCTACATTCTCTTTAATTTCATTAAATCTATGCAAAATGCCTAGTGCACCGTTTATTGACATAGCTTCCGCCATATCTGTTTCGGTTACCGCAGGCATATTTGCAGAGATGATAGGTAAGCTAAATTCATACTTACCTAAACGAGTAGTTAAATCGGCATCTCCTCTGGTCTGGAGATTTGAATACTTCGGTATTATACTTACATCAGAGAATGTTCTTGCTTTCATTCTTTTATTATACGTTAGGATCTGATTTTTTCAAGTTTTGCACTTGCTTATTTATCCATTCGTATGTCTTTTCGAGTCCATTTTTCAATGGTTCTGATGGTCGCCAATTCAACTCTTCTTCAATTAAGTTGTTATCTGAATTTCTACCACGAACTCCGAGAGGACCGTCGATATGTTTAATAGTTACTTTCTTACCAGCTATTTCTGCTACATACTGAACTAACTGATTAATTGTAACCATTTCATCTGATCCGATATTTACTGGTCCTGTCCAATCGGATTGAACTAAACGACGAATACCTTCTAAACATTCATCAATGTATAGGAATGATCTAGTTTGCTCACCATCACCCCAAATCTCAATTTCTCCACCTTCATCGGGCAATTCAGCGACTTTACGACACATTGCAGCTGGAGCTTTTTCTTTACCATTTCGCCAGGATCCTTGTGGTCCGAAGATGTTATGGAATCGTGCAATGCGTGGTGTGGTGTTATAATTTCTTTGGTATGATAGGTACAATCGTTCACTAAATAGTTTTTCCCAACCATACTCACTATCTGGATTTGCAGGATAAGCGCTATCTTCTGAGCAATTTGGATTATCCGGATCAAGTTGATTATATTCTGGATACATACAGGCTGAAGATGAATAGAATATTCTTGAGTAGTACTGATGTAAATCTGCAAAATTCAAATTTATCTGTGCAGAGTTATGCATAACATCAGCATCGTGTTCTCCTGAGAAGATATAACCTGCTCCACCCATATCTGCTGCTAGTTGATACACTTCATCGAATTTAGTAAACTCATCTGGAACAACGGAATTCCCGAGTAAATTTACTCTACTAGTTAATACGAATGTGCAGTTATCTCTATTTCTTAAATCTAATTGACAGAAATCATCTGCAGCAGATTCGTCAAATTCTGGAAGTTTAATATCTACCCCACGAACCCAATAACCTTCACTTTTTAATCTTTTAACTAAATGACTACCGATAAACCCTCCGGCGCCACATACTAATGCTGTCTTCATATTATCTCCTTATTTTGGTGTAACTATTAAATATCCCTGATGTTCGTATCTCTTTGTAAAATTATGTGTATCTTCGTGTGCAGCATAAAATGAATCTAGAGTTGCACCTTTCATTATTGTTTCTAGATTGATATCTAGATTACATTTCTTAGCATGAGAATCAAATGACCCCCAAGCGAATGGACCATCTTCATACATCCATAAATCATCAATAATCATTACATCCTTTTTATTAGGTCGTAGTTGACTTATTAATTCTAACTCTCTAGATAAAGGCGCTCTAATATCCATATCTGGTTCATTATCGTAACGTACTTTATGAGCATCTGCTCCAGGAAAGTGTGCATCTAACCAGAATAATATATTACCATCTATATTAGGTAGTAATAATTCTAACACTTCAACTGAGGTACCTAAGTGAATATGTACTCCAGGGTTATCCTTGAACCGTTCGATAGCATCTTGAGCTAATTCTTTATCTATTTCAATAGAGTGTATTGTATCAAAATAATTTAATGCGTGTGCTACTCCATCACCGTGAAAGGTTCCTGTTTCGATAAAGGTATCTAGATTGAAATTATATTTAAAATCTTGTAATTCATGTATACGTAAATCACCCATTATTGTTTTTCTCCTATAACAACAAATGAATGATTAATATCTCTTTCACTGCTGTGTATTTTATGTATTCCGAATCGTTTTAATGCATCGGTTATACTCGCTACTTCTAAAACATGCTTATGTTTTCTATTATTCCATGGTCGCCAGTATTCTTGATCATAGTGAGGTAAATATAAAAGTATATTGCCTCCTTGTTTTAATTTAGACGTCCAATACTCTAAAGCTCCAACCCAATCATCTAAATGCTCTAAACAATGACTAGAGAATATATAGTCAACTAAAGTTTCAGGTAAACAAAAAGCGTTCCATTCGTCATCAAATACTAAATCGATAGGAATAGCATCCGGAAGTGCCCAATCCAGTCGTGCGCAACCAATATCATAACCAATACCTTGGCATATTTTATTAGCAAGTGGAAATATAAACTGAGCAGAAAAGCCTTCAGTTTCAAATTCTGGGTAATTTACTCCATTAAAATTTACTTCTTTTATCATAACGTTATCTATAACTGCTTCCAGTTCCACTCTGATGATTTATTCAATAAATGTCTTGTTTGGGTGAAACTAGGTTCTGCAGGCTTATTCACTCTAGAATATATATTAACATCATTTGCAGAAAGATCAAGTATGTCTAATAATAAAGTTGTACTTGAATCTATAATATCGATCCTACTAGCGTTTTCTAAAACCTTAATCCAATCAAACAATGTATATTGTTCGATTATATCCATATTAACAATTCTTCTAGAATCATTAATAGGTATATTGTTTATCTGACAGTGAGGTGGTGATGCAAATGAATTATTAACTAATATATATTCTTCATTATCTGTTAATTGTAACTCTTTATAAAATAAATTATCTTCCTTTGTTTTGTTTCTTTTTATGTTTACCGCCGCTTGCCAGTTATGAAAATCTAAATCAACAGATTCATATTTAGCGTTCATTATCATATTTGTTTTTAGTCGATTAGATGCTCCGTCTAGTGGTATATATAAATTATCATCTAATGTTCTATTACCTTTTGATTTTATATTAAACAAATCTTTAAAAATAAAATCTTCGTTTATGTTAATGAATTCTATTTCCGGTATAGATATATATTCTGACAACCAAGTATACTGCGGAATCACAGGCCATATTACATTATAACCGAGTCTCGTGATAACAGTCTTAGCTATTTTCATACAAAATAGAATATCACCGATCCCCGCTGGTTGATTTATTACACAAGTTTTCATACTATCTTATTAGGTCTTACTTCGTAATAATATATAGGTGAATCTATATATTCTTCTGTTTTAAGAAATGGTAGAATAGCCATTGAATACATTTTATCTTCTCCCATACTAATTGGTGGAAATCCGATTTGTATTGCATGTTCTCTTTTGATAGGATTTAGATGGTTCGGATTTCTATAATAATATCGCCAAGATGGATTATCTCCAGGTTCATCATACCAAGATTTATATTTTAGAGAATGGTAGGTTTTACCAGTTAGCTTGTTATCTGTTGACATGATTAGATGCATTCCAATTACATCGGGATCTTTTTCTATAGCCTTAAGAACTAATTCAACATAATCATCAGAAATTCTATCATCATCATCTATGAACGCAATATATTTACCAGAAGATTTTTCTAGAAGAGATTGTCGTTTAGCTCCGATAGAAGCTTCACCATCATCGATACTGCATAAAACTTCTACATTAGGTTGAAGTTGTGGTTTAATAATACTCTTTAATCTTGTGAGAAATTCCACTCTTCTGTTTAAAGAACATATCAAAATTGATAAATCGATTCCATCCTTAGTATTCATTATTAAACCCAGCTTTCTTCCAATCCGGAGTCACTCCTATGATTGTTGCGAATTTCTTCACTTCAGCTACTCTGACAGGCTCAAGCGGTCCATATAAAGCATCCGATTTCGACTTATCTTCTGGATTTCGTTCGACTAATCGCTGCCCTGCGTTGTCTATTTCACGACCTCCAAATACCCAGTGATTATGTTCGATTATTACATCGTCAAGGTAGTTAGTTCTACCTAGTGCAGTGAACACCTGTAGTAACCAAGTATCAACCCAGTTTGCTATAAACTCTTCTCTAAGAAATATACCATCATTTTGATCAACGTAATTTCTATGTACAAATGCATTTACTGGACAATTCTTACCGTGATGTGTATCATTACAATATACTAGTTGAATTCGATCTTCTGGTCCGTTTTCGAATTCATTAATAATAGCTGTATCCCAGCCTTTAGTTCTAAAAATCATATCATCACCGATCATAGCGACAATATCTTCTGTTGAGTGTTTATAACACTCATTCCAAAGTTTATGTATGTTGATTTCACTTGAAGGTGTCTCTGGAAATTCTACCAATTTTACAAACGGTATCGCTTTAATGATCTGTCTAACAACCGGTAGGGTCGGATCATCTGCGTCTACCCCTAGATATAAAGTAACATTATCGATATTATCTGCTGTAGCAATAATCGAATTAATTACAGTGAATTTTAGATTTAATCTTTCTCTCGATGGTAATAATAATCCTATCTTCATTTCTTCTCCTTTTCTTTTATAAAATGTATCTTCTCTTGTGATTCTAATATAATAGCTTTATTGATTTTACTATCACCTTTTACAGAATCCCAACTTAGCACATCTCTCCATTTTGTAAACAATGCTTCGATTTCTGATTCTGTTAATTTTGTATCTTTCATTATAGTACTTTCTTAGCGTAATGGTTCTTTATAAAATCTAGTTTAGCTAGTACTTGTTCTGATGGTGTATCAGGTAGTTCTTGTGGTGTAGATTGATGCTTATATTTGAACCAAGCCATACCTTGTTGAAAATTACTCATCCATTCTGGAGTATGTGCGATTGTACTATTCTCAATACATCCCGGTATATCTGTCAAATATTCTCCACTATTAGCGATGTCTGCAAACCACCAGAAAGGAGGATGTAAACCAGCTTTAATAATTCTATATGTATGCTCTACATGCTCCCATGCATTTTTAAATTTCTCATCATGATATCCAACAGCTTTAATAACCCCACGATAGAAATATGAAAACGCTCCAACAGAGTTAGGATAGAAAGCGATATCAGTTCCGTCATAATCAATAACTGCGCGAGGATTCGGTTCAGATTCTTGATCAAGCTCGTGACGCTTTTCGACGTTCATAGGTTGTTGTGTTACTTGCTTTCTATTAGCTGGTCCTTGTAAAGCATAATTCATATGCCATATACCACTCTTCTCTGCTGCTTCAATATAAGCTTTGAAAACTCTTGGATCTTTAATTATAACATCATCTTCCATTATAAAAATGTGATCACATCCTGCTTGCATTAGATGTCTCATTGCTGAATTCTTCGCAACTCCAACGCACATATTTTTTTTATGTTGAATTACTTTACATTCAATTGGATACGAATCGTATGGTTCACCGTCATTAACGATTACAATCTCATCTAACATATCAACTGGTACTGTAGCTCCACTCTGTGCTAATCTATCTGGTTTGTTGCATGTGACTATTCCTAATCCTATTTTATTATTCATTCTATTTCCTTATGTAATCAATACTTCAGCTCTACTATATATGTCTTGTAAATAATTGATTATTTCTGCTTCGTGTTCGATACCTTCAAGTGATTTGACAAACTCCGTCATGTCACTATTAACATTAACACCTTGAAAATCGTAATCTTCGTCGCTGAGATCATATTGCTCAGTATACTCATATTCAACTTTTAATTCAATAGGTGCCAGTGCTCTAAACTTCTTTATTAAATTATCTACTGTTTGTGGCTTAGCTTGCACATCAACAATAAACTTTACAATATTACCTTTAAATTCTTTTCTCAACTCTTCTGTTATGGACCCAACTGATAACAGTTCTGATAATCTTATTTTACGATGTCTCGGGGATATCTCATTTGATATGAACTCATATGATTTACTCTCTAAGTCAAGAGAATAAACACCTTTCGGTGTATTAGCTTCTCCCCAGTTTAATTCATATGGTGAACCTAGATATAGAATCCTACCGTTTTTATATACTCGTTCTTGTGTTTGATGATAATGTCCGGTTATAATAAGCTCAGCTTTTTCGAGTAGATCAGCTGAACGAACTCCACGGTCACAAACTTTACTACCAGCCATTTTAAATGATTTGATATCGAAATGTCCTACTATAATATCACTTGCAGGTATACGTTCTACATCTGTATACCAAGGACAGAAGGTGATAACATTTTCACGAAGTGTTACGGTAGTCATTACATCTACGATAGTAACATTGCTCCATTCATTTAATGTTTTAAGTGAGTGAACATCTGATCTATTACTGTAGTAACAATCGTGATTACCTACGGTTATTATAATATTAAAATCTTCTAGTATCTTAAAGAACTGTGGTAAGTAGTGAAGAGTTGTTACAGCGATTTCATTTCGATCATTAAGTACATCTCCAGGTATTATAATATCTTTTATACCTCGATCAGTAAACTCTTTCTTTACCCATTCCGCAAACTCAAGAGATATTGTATGCCACATAGTACTTGCTTGATGTACTCCGATGTGTAGATCTCCAATGAATCCAATTTTATCTTTACTTAAACGCATTATTCATTCTCGTTGGAATTACCTCTAATAAACGAACTATCAACTAACCCATCATGTATAAGAGCTTCATATACTTCATCTTGATATTCTGTTATCGTTTGTCTTTGCTTCTTTTCACCTTTTATTCTCTTGCAGAAAGCATGAAAAGCTATTTTTGTAAAATATGAAAAGGGATTACCTTTCTTAGGATCAAATTTCTGTTCGACTAAAGCTTTAACCATCTTAACTAAAGCATCACCTACCATTTCTTCTCTATATGTGTAGTTTATAAAATTTGGTCTAAATGACAATCTAGTGGCAATTTCTTGTATAGCAGTTGCTAGTTTATCGGGAATTATACCAGTTTTATAATACTCTACAATTTGGTCTCTAAATTCAATTGGATCTACATAGTTAGTAGACTGTCGGTGTTTAGCAGTATGAATGATGAATTCTTTAGATATCATAACTTGATCTTCTGTAAACACCGATACATAGATATTCAAAGTTTCATTATCTTCTATATTTTGTACTCTGAATATATGTGTAATCTCTGTCTCGAGAGGATCACACTTCCTATTCGTTACTGTTTGAAGTTTGGTATTATCACCAAAATCCCAGATTACTTTACTTGCGCTGATATCTAATATCTCTGCATCGACTTTGAAGGCTAGCTTCATCGGTATTGTTATTTCGTCAATAGACGGACTCCATAGATAATCAGTATAAGGTCTACCTTTTAACTTCAAATCTTTATTATGTACTTTCTCTAAGTTCTTTGATTTCATATTCTATTTGTTCTAACCCATATCTTTTCAATCTCTTAATGAGATGATCATTACCATAGCGCAGATCATCTGCAATATCTACAATTATTAAAAGTTCTTTATTATCATTTAATCTTAAACCTCGACCGATACTCTGCACCATTGTAATTTTAGCTTTACCGCTTTGTGCAAATACTACATAATGTAAATTCTTTATATTGATACCAGTCGAAAAAATCCTTGTTATCGCAATACAGATTATATTATCCTCTTTTTCCATTAATGCACGGATTTTTTCTCTTTCTTCCATTGCCACTTCTCCACAGACCCAATATACTTTCTTATTTGGGGCTTTTGCTTCGATATGTTCGAATAGAAGTTTACCATGCTCAATACGATCAACCATGATTAGAGTATTGTTTTTAGCTTGTTTACATACATGAGCTATAACATTGTTACGAAATTTATTATTATACACAAAATCACACTCTTCGTTATATGCTTTAGTTGGTTTCTCGTGATCAGGTTTGATGTCAGGAGGATCTACGTACGTAATTTTTATCACACTTACTTTTGCATTTGCTAGATATTTACGTTGTCTTAATTCATACGATGAGACGTTCTCAATCAATGGACCAATCTTACCTATGATGTTCCATGAGTCAATCATATCTTCTGGTAGTGTACCAGTGAATCCATATCTATGTCTTGTTTTAAAATATCCTATCAGTTTGTTTAATTTATTATGTTTACGAAGGAAATGTACTTCATCTAACATTAATAGATCTACACTTTCAAGTTCTTTTAAATATTCTTTCTTTCTTTTGTTCCATGCCTTCTCTCTAACTCGAGCTCTGTCTATGAACTCTTTAAGATAAGCTTGATACTCAGCATTTGTAGTGAACAACGGATTTTCGTTAGAATCTTTATCATCCCGTTTCTTAGGTTTCATATGTTTAAACGAATTAATTTTGGCGTGAAGAGTTTTATATGATGCGATTATGATCGGCTTATCTTCAAGAGCCTGTTTACCACTCCATTTACATATACTATCTGCAGGTACACCATATTCAACAAAATCTTTATATGTCTGATGAACTAATTGAGCTGGTAATGCTATTAACGTTTTAAATTCTTCTTTATGTAAAGTTCGGAATGATCGCTCCAGCATAGCCATTAGATAAGTTTTACCGCCACCTGTACCTATTTGAAATACACCGTAACCGAATTTTAATCCACTATATATGCTTGTTTCTTGAAAATCTCGTAGTTCTAATCCTAATGGATCAATCACAAAATCCTCTGTAATAACGCCACATAATATATTATCATAAAATAAATCAGTTGTAACAATCTCGTAGTCGATTGTTGATGCTTTGAGAAATTTTATTATATCGAAATATAAACCTGGATCAAACCGTCCTGTATTAGTTATAACGTGTAAACGTTGTTGAATAAAGGATGATGCGCCATATTTACGTTCTAATATCTTAGCAGCGGGATTAGGAGTAGAGAAGTGAGCTCTAATATCTTCCAAATAATCAGATAATATTATACCTTTATTATACTTTTTATCCCAATCGAAAATAACTCTCGGCATGTTAAGTTAACTCTAATTTTCTAATATCAATAACATTTTTGATATCGAAGGTGGCCTGGGAGAGAACTTTCTCCATTTTTTCTAGGTAAGCTATTAGGTGGTCACAGTCTCTAATTTTACCATCAATTTTCTTGATAAGTTCGTGTTCTTCAGCTTTTAGAATGAGTGATTTGTCAGATAGAGCAACAACTGCTTCTCTGCGTAGCTTCTCGACTACTTTAATAATAGCGTTTTTTCTAACGTCTTTTAAATCATCTCGTTCTTTACGTTGATCCATATTTCGACCTACCCATTTATGTTTTATAGTAGGCATCATCATCTGCTTCTCTTTCATAGAGAAATCATCTAATTGTAGGTCTTCGTTTAGTTCGAGCTTATATTTTTCAAACAAAGATACTTCGTCCATAATATACTCCTAAACAATATGATAAATACTTAATGAGATATATCCACTAACTTACGGAGAAAATATGAATTACTTACAAGGTTTAAAACAAATTATACAAGAAACTATAACTGCCTCTGGTGGTGTATGGGGAGATACCGGTGATATTGGAAATCACGGCGGAGATTTCGGTAACGGAGATTGGTATGCTACTGGAGATGCACGAAATGTGTTCGGTCTTGATGTAGATGATAAAAAGAAGAAAAAGAAAAACAAAAAGAAGAAATCGAAGTTCCACGTATATCGTAGAGCTTTTACTGAGTCTCTTGAAGAAGAGGAACTATTTTTAGATTGTAATCTATTTGCTACGGAAGAGTATCAAGGATTTGTTTCGAAAATGTTGGAAAGTCGTGGTATACCTTTCAATAGAACTGAATGCTTATTTGAAATTCATGATACAGATGAAAATATTCAAGAACTGATAAACGAAATTTATGAAATGCTTAAAGAAGATGTATTCACTGATAATATATTAGTTCTTATTGGTGAGATGAATTACGATAAAGGTACCAATGCGTGCACAGCTATGATGAAGGAGCCTAATAAAGAGCCTTCTGATTATAATGTGGGTGCGTTGCGAAAAGGTATGGAAGTCGAAATGGAACATACAAGTAATAAGCTTTTAGCAAGAACAATTGCAATGCATCATCTTGATGAGGATCCTCAATATTACGACAAACTAGCTAAGATGGAAGGTAAACCTAACAATCCGTCTGAAACTAATATAAAGAAGAAACGACCTGGATTTACTATGTCAGGTGTATAAGTTTTAATATGAGCGAACAAGAATATATTACAGAGTTAGGTCATTGGGAATACGATGGTGATGTACCGTCGGATACATATGGATTCATATATGAGATAGTTAACCTCGTAACAGATAGAAAATATGTAGGTAAAAAGCAGATGACTTCTATTCGCAAGATGCAACCATTAAAGGGTAAGAAGAATAAGCGTCATAAGATAGTTGAAACTGATTGGAAGTCTTATACAAGTAGTAGTGCAGATTTAAATGCAGATATAGATACGATAGGAAAGGATAATTTTAAATTTAATATAATACGCTTATGTAATAGTAAATGGGAATTATCTTATTTTGAAGCCAAGTACCAATTCGAGCATGATGTATTACTAACTGAAAACTATTACAATGGTATCATTAATTTAAGAGTAGGTAAAGCACCGAAGAGTTATAAAGGAGAATAAATGTCATTAATTTTGGGAACTAATAAACAGAGCAAGTGTATGTATTGCAATGCTGAAACATATGGAAAGGGTTGTCCGTATTCACCTCATAACACTCATGTACATGCAGATGATCCTAAGCGTTGCATATATTGCGGTGCAGCAGCGTTTGGAACGGGTTGTGTATATAATCCGTTTGGAAAGCATCATGTTCATGGTGTTGAATATAATACTATGATGAGAGAGAATGTACATAGTAGTCTATCTACAGCTGCAGTGTTATTAAGATTAAGTCAACCTATTATTGAGTCAGCAGCGTATAAACATGGTATAGTTGATGAAGATGGTAATAGATTAAAGATACCAGAAACAATTGAAGAGAAGAAAGCTTTTACTCCTCTCGATGCGTATATGTTTAAGTTGAGAAATTTTATAACAGAAAGCCAGTTGCAATTACTTAATTCTAGCGTTATAATTGAATTAGCGTCTAAACCTATTGAAGATTCTGAATTTCTTCCAGAGAAGTATGAGAAGAACTTAGAGATTAGAGATCGACTTAAATTTATTGTTAATGAATATAAATCTATAATGTTAGATTCAGTTCAAAGTGATATTAAGTTATCTGAAATAGAAAATATGCTTATTGAATGTTTACTAGATGATAGATAGTTATAAATTTGATGAATATGATTTAACAGTAATAGATTTTGAGGATATATTTAAATTAGTTCAAATAGAAGCATTAAACAGTTCTCACCTTACTACTACTAATATATATTATATACCTTTCAGATCAGACTTCAAGCGATTATTTTTACATTTCTTAATTAAAATTACTTGCGACTGTTTCAATGATATTAAAGATAAAAATAAAGTATTATTAATTCATTCAACTTTCAAGAATAACGATCACGAATTATGGAGATATACTGACAAAGATGATGTAGTTAAATTTATTTTTACATTCTTCAATAAACTAAAACACAATCTTCCATTCCCAGTATTAGTTGTCGATGAAGATTTAGATCTAAATATAATGTCAGGAGAATTAATTGATGTATTACATAACCTTTCTGATAAGGTACATGATCATTCATTTAAACCAGCAACAATGCAAAAATTAAAGAGTTTCTCTAAAGCTAACGGATTAAATAATTTAACAAATAGTTACTATGTATCATCCGATTTTAAGAAACTTATGTATAATAAGATAAATATTTCAAAGGAGCCTTAAAATGTCATTCGAATCAATTATAAAACAGAAAAGAGAAGAGTTACTTTCAGAACAGCCTGTAACTCCAATTGCACCAGTATCACCGGGACAAGCACCAACACAACAGACTACACAAACTGCTCAACCTGGACAAGCACCAACACAACCTCAGCAAGGTCAACAGCCTGAGCAAGGTCAGCAACCTGAACAACCTGAAGTAACTTTAGCTAAGATATTTCAGCAACTACCTGTAAAGGATGGAAAGCAGGCTGCACAAATGATGACTAATGCTATAAAGACAGCAGGAAATGTTCCTGGTTTAGCAGATTTTTTAACTAATTTAGGATACGATGCAAATCAAGGGTTTGTTTATAATCCACAAGCACAACAAGCGCAACCACAACAAGGTCAACAAGCGCAAACACAAACGACTGGAGCATAATGAAAGCATTTGAAAAACTAGTTACAGAAGCAAGACAACTACTAAATGAAGAACTACCTGCACCAGGACCAGCTCCTGATATGGGTGGTGGTGAAATGCCAGCTCCTGATATGGGTGGTGATATACCTGATATGGGTGGTGGAGAAGCTCCAGCTCCTGAAGAGGATATGGATAATGAAACTAAGAAGGAAGCAGATCCAATGGCATATGTCGAAGAAACATTAGCAAACTTAGTTGATCCTCAAGCAGGTATTGCTCCAGAGCTGTTTTCTGATTGGATTGATACATTTGGTGTAGGTATGTCAAAGGTTAGAGATAAAGAAGGATTTAAACAATTCTACGGAGACTTCTATACTAAACTACAAGACATGCTCGAGATTAAAGATCAAATGAAAGATATCTTCGATCAGTTGCATATGACACTTAAAGATGTTATTAGCACTAAGACTGGTGACCCACAAACAGCTTCAACAACTGCCGGAGCTGAAAGTGCTAAGGGACCAGGAGTTTAGTAAAAAACTTGATTTAATGTGTATTTTAATATATCATTCGTGGTATGTCGAAAAAATACTCATCAATCTATTACAAGCATTTAGATGCCAACGATCCACGCTATCGATTTATCGGTAACGTGGATCGTGACTATCATAATCTGCTAACGAGACAGATACGCTTACAGCAGAGTGATAATTTTAATTTTCATTTAAAATCTATCCTCTATCAAGGTGGATGGATAACTATACCTGCAGTCATATCTAATATACCCGATTACCTAGAAGGTTTATCACTCTATTGTGATTCCGACCCAATTAACATCATTTATTCAAAAATTGTAAATTCTCGCGTACCTTCCAATATTCTTAATGATATAATACAGGCTCGTAGATTTAAACAAAAAGAATTCATTGATCTATACATACATCTAATATCACATAATGGTATATTTGATCTATCTGAAGTACTCGGTAAAGGTATATCAACTATCATAGGTAGAGATGTATCAGAGTATGTAACTCGATTAGTCGATGTTTTATGGAATATCAAATTCACATTAGCAGGAAATAACATTGGATGTGGTGAGGTATGCTTAACAATTTTAACTGGTGCAATGAAAGCAGATGTAGGAGATTTAAAGCTTCCGGATAATTCTAGAGAAGTTGAAATGAAATGCACCAAAGGTAAACTAGGTTCTAAATATTACGCTGATTACGCTCCTACGCGTCTTTCAAAAGTACTAGGTATAGATTATAATGAATTTCAACGCAGATCTATATTCGCTATCGAACGTACCAGAAACACTGATACTTTATTAAAACTTCAACAAGAGATGAGAGATCGTAGAGATCTCATTCGTAGTAAACTAAAAATAGCAGAGTGTAAATTACTCAACGATATATTTGAGCGAGATTCAAAAAACAAGCAACCTACAAAAGCTCAATCAAAAGCCAGACAAGCAATAATAGAATCTAAAAGATTTGTTCATGATGTAGGTGTTTATGAAGTACCTGTCAATTGTTCAGGTACAGGTACATCTAAACAACAACTTCAAGGTTTAAAGAATATATACAATCAAATCAACCAACGCGAACAATTCAGCTACGATACATTTAAATGTCCTCGAGATAGAAAGTTCATATTTGCACAAGCTGTAAAGGATTTCTTCTTAAGTAATCGATTATCTGCTGTTCAATGTATTGACGGAGTGTTCGAGTGTAGAAATAATAAATTAACATCACATGAGCAATATGAACTCAAAAATAGTATATACAACTTCTTCTTCTCACGACCGCTAACATTACTAAAAGATAAAGAAACTCTAGGACGGATAATGATAACGCTTCATACCATATGTTATTGGATGGAGCATAAATTCACAGAAATTCATATTATTAACGATAAAACTAAATCATGTTTATTTATTCATTTACCAAGCTCTGATTTTTCTCTTGAAAACGTATTTGAATTTATATACAATCAAATTCCGGTTGAGTTAAAAACGACTTTAGGAATTGGTGGGCAAAGTCCAACAGGTGTAGAAATATATTTATCAGTATAAAATATTTGGAGATATAATGAGTGTTCATGTAAAAGCAGCAGCGTCTAGTATGTTACCTAAAATACAGAAGGTGCATGGTGACAACGTAATTGTAAGTAGAATTAATTATGATACAGATCTAGACATGGTCAAATCAAAAATTAAAGAGTTATACAACATCTTAGTAAAAGAGCAGATGATCAAGGATGTACATCCAACGCTTTGTTTAGGATCTACTAGATTGATAGCTCCCGAGCTTGATGGGGCTTTCTTACCTGCTCCAATAGAGACTTCTGAAATGTATAAAAAAGCACAGCAACTTAAAGATACTTATGGAGATATTGATATCGATGTCGAAATGCTTACATCTCCGAAAGAGGTTGGCGAATGTTTAAAACATGCCTTTCCAGAAGGTGATATAGCTTATAAGTTATGTGGTAATACAGAAGTGAATGTTGCGGTAGTTTTTAAACAATTCGATCCAATTAGAGTATTACAATTCGATTTCGTTGATATATCAAAAAATCGAGTCGGCATTATATATAATCAATATAGTAGTTGGTTAGATATGTGCAACAATTTAAAAGGTTTAGTTCGTGAAATAATAGCTACAACCGTTGCAAAGACTCATCCTGTTAGTGATAATTTACTAACTGAAGTAAGTAATTTACTGTCAACTAATAAACACTTCATATACGATACTTTAAAGGCAAAGGAAGAAGATCAATTAATTTTAAAAGAGGTTCGCTGGTCCTTAGGTCATGAGTTTCTTAAATTGATCGCTGTGTATACAAAAATAAAGAACGGTAAAGAGCTCAAAACTCCACAATTACTACCATTAATTACATTGCCTCAGATTGAAACAATATCACATCCTCCAGTCGTTATGTATGATAATAATATGGATTATATAGCTCAAGCTATTGGATTCAGCTCCGGTGAGGTTATGTTTCACTCGATTCTAATGTTACAAGAAATTAAAGCTTTCAATTTAAATCGAAAGCAATTAATATGGGATGGTATTATAAAAGCATTAGATCGAAAGCGACCTACAGAAACCGCAGGTGGTCAGATGTCAAACGAAGAAGCAGATAAAACAATAGAAATTTTGAAACCATATTTCGAAGGAGTTCAGTATGATAAAGCGGATGCCTAATATTCATCATATAGATCAGTTACCATATTCCGAAGCTATGAAATTTATAGCTCCAAATTACATTGATGATGAATCAGAATTTCTTCGAGTAACTGAGAAGATAGACGGTTCTAATGTATCTATATGTTTGATAGACGAGCAGCTATATATTAAATCTAAGAAAGGTAAACCAACGAGAGATGTTCGAGTTTTTAGAGAGTTATCCGAAACTTATGAAACTCCGATAATGCTCGAGTTTTGTCGCTTCTTAGAGTGTATTTTATTTCAAGAGAAGAATATTATTCAGTTATTCAAAAAGCATAATATTGATCAATTATTTGGTGAGCTTGTACCATATTCTCAACCAAATATTATAGATTATGATCCTGCGCTTGTAGGAAACGGTGTCTTTTATATTTTCGATGAACTAAGTCCATCTATATTAACCCCTCTCAACAACTATATTGGACCAGAATGGCGAGTATTGTACAGTAAAAATCTAGATATACGTCCTGTTATAGATTTTAGAGAATCTTTAACTTATTTTATGTTACATAATGCAGGTGATCTCCTTTGCCGTAAACGTGATGCAGAATCTCTAACCAAGAAGCAAGATGCTAAAGTGAAGTACGAACAGTTATTAAAAAGCTGGAAGACTATATTAATCGATAGCTATAGAAAAACAAGATCGGTTCTTGGAGCAGAACATATGGAAGGTGTAGTAATAACTAATACAGATGAGAACGTTAGTATTAAGGTTGTTGATACAGAAAACTTCTCTGAAATTCGTTCAGCAGTCTGGGCAGGTACAGATTGTATGAAGAAAGAACGAAAAGAACTATTCAAGAAGCTTATTGAAGCATTCGGTAATCCAGACATCTTAACTAACGAAGCTAAACAAGAACAAAAGATAGTTGAGATTCTAGAAGATATATCCGGTCGTATACATCACATGGATTCAATAATTGATATAATTTCTACTGACGCTCAATGCGAATCTAATATAGAAGCAACTGAAATTATTAATCGATCTATAAAATTATTAAACGAATATATATTAGATCTTCTTCGTATTCCAGACAAGCAAGGTCCATCTTTAACAGCAATCAAGACCGAGTTAAAAAAGACTTTTGAGTTACTTGAGACTTTAGAAATTCAAACAGATGTAGATGATATAGTATCTTTTATACTAGGTTATAAGAGATTAGAAGAACTAAGTAAATACCTTAAATAATGAAAATATACAACCAAGCAAGACGAACTGGGAAGACAGAAAACATAATATCTCTTGTTGATTATTATACAATGAGTGACCAGATACCTATCTGGATTGTTACACCGACACACTTTATAGAAGAAAGATTAAGAAAACGTATTTTATGTAGATATGGTACGTTGAAAAATATGTCGAATAATATAATTTTTATTTGGATACCGCATCATTTGAGAGGCATTAGCCAGCCTCAAATTATATTGGTAGATGAATATAATTATTGTTCGGGTACGTTAATAGATATTTTAAAGGAACAATATAGTGATAGGTTGATAATGTTTGGAACGGAGTAAATACAAATATGAGAATAGCAGTAATGGGAACACAATGTATCGGGAAATCAACTTTTATAGATGATTTCATTAAGCAATGGCCTATGTACAAGAAACCTTCACGTACATATCGCGATTTTATTAATGAACAAGATTTGAATATCAATAAAGAAGGTAACGAAGAAGCACAGCAAGTAATCTTAAATGCATTAGTTGATGAAGTAATGGAAAACAAAGATGGTGAGCATGTAATCTTTGATCGCTGTGCATTAGATAATTTAGTTTATACTCTCTGGCTCAGCAATCAAGGTAAAGTATCAGATAAATTTGTAAAGTCAACTATTGACATCGCACGTGAATCATTAGTATTTTTTGATATAATCTTTTTTCTTCCTATAACTGGATATTCTCCAGTAAATATTGTTGCAGATAAAAACAGAGAGATTGATCCAATATACCGTGATGAAATTGATGTGTTATTCAAGACATTAATGGGTGCATATGAGAAGCAATCTAGAGTATTCTTCCCTATTGAAAATGATCTAGGATGCCCAGCTATCATTGAAATCTTTGGAAACCCGGAAGAACGTATACAGCTTGCGAAATTCTACGTCAATGATAATGGTAATTTCTTTGGAGAAGATGAATCTATGTTAACTCCTGAGGATGATGCAGAAGCACAACTTGCTTTATCTAGAGAAGTGTTTAGCGTTTAATGCCTATCAAAACTATAAATATTTAAAACTACATTAAAAATGTACATCAAAAGGAGAACTATACATGACAATGACATTTAATAAGATGTGTAACATCATACTTGAAGGTAAAGGAAAAAGTGCGAAGTATGCTAACTTAGTCGTTGGCAACGAAAATCCAGTCTTCACAGCTGAAGATATCCTTAAAGATCCTTCCGATCCATCAAAAGGAACTAAACTTTATTTACCGCAACGATATATCAAACAAGACGGACTTGCACCAGATGATCCGCAGAGTATCCGTCGTCAACTACGAGCAGTAAATTGGCTTGCACGTAATCTAATTCGTAAAGCGAAGCGTAAGAAGGATGGTATAAGTCTTGATAGTTTTACAAAAGACGCAATAGATTTAATGGGAGCGTATCAAACTAAGGTTATGGGTAGAGAGAAGCCTGATAAAGCTAATACAGGGTATGATGCTCGAATAATTGGTAATCTTTTACTTCCACCTACTCCAGGTAATCCAAACGGTAAGAGTGTTTTCGTTGTTCCTGGTATGGATCCGAATGCTCCAGCACCAACAGCTTCTGTAAGATCTAGCTCTAAAGGTTCGAAAGGACCGAAAGGAACTAAAAAAGCTAAAGCACCAGTATTAGATATTCAACTAACTCCAGAAGAATTAGATCAACGAATCAATCAAGCTTGGCAGTTAGCAGAACTATACTTCGATTCAGATCTACAGGATATCATTTTCAAGCATGCTGAACAAGGTAATCAGATTAAAGATATTCTCGAAGACGATGAAGTGAAAGATGTGTATGATAAGAACGATGTTCGAACTGTTGTACGTAGCTTACTCAAGACAGGTAAATTGGATAGAGATTTCGAAACAGGTGGTCTAAAATTAAACACTGGATTCAGTGACGATTTACAAAATCTAGCTAAACATAGACCTGGTATTACTGGCGCCGAAGATTATCTCGGTGATGAAGAATCAATTCCAACCGCTGCAGAAGATGAAGAAACAGTAGGTACTATTGAAACTCCAATCGATTCACCAGAAGATAATATCGAAGACGAAGAAAATACAGATATACACATTCCAGATAGACCATCATGGGAATCAGGTAGAGATGACATGCTCGATGGTGACGAAGAGGATGATGAAGTTGCGTCTCCTGATTCTGATGAAGAGGATGATCAATGGTGGAAAGTATAAAAACATTCGGCCAGAAGGTATCAATTAACGAAGAGTTTGATCCAAATACTGGACAGAGAATTCAACCCGAACCAGGTACAGAGCCTGCAGCACCAGCTGTGGAGCCTGTCCCTGCAGCTAATACGTTCGGTAGTAAAGCTCAGTATTGGAACAGACAAGTTAATATGCCTCGTACTCCATTTAATTTAAGTAGTTTTGATTTCAGAAATAAGAAGTTTTACTATTTAAATATATTCGGTGCTCTTCGTAATAAAGACGATGAAGAAGCATTACGTAAGTTTCATGAAGCTTGCGATACAATGAGATCATCTAAACAACCACCTTTACCAGAACAACCAACCACACCAGAACAACCTCAAGTAGAGAGTGTATTCGCTAAATTAGTTGATGAAGCACGTTCGATTAGAGGAACTAAAAAACCCGTACGGAATCAATTTACTGAACCTCAAGTTGATCACGGTATAGCTTCTAATATTCAAGCAGAATTTAAGAAGTATGGTATATTCATGTCCGACGAAAGATGTCTTGAGTTAGCGAAGAATTCGAAATCAACCAGAATTAGCTCTGATTATAAACCAGAACATATAGGAAATGTATTAAAGGAAATATATCCAGAATACTTCTCATCTAAAAAGATTTCACGCGATGCAGATGAATTAGTAATGATGTTCGATAGATTTGTTAAGAGAATTGGTGGCGATATTCAAGGCACACAACAGAATGTAAAGAGACAAAACGCAATAAACTTCTATCAGAAAATTCCTGATTTTACATCAGATCTAAGAAATATGTTTTTTGATACAGAAACTGGTAAATCATCAGTAGAAATATCTACTGTAAGTGAAGATCAATGTGCACCATTCACTTTAGATGAAAACGGTGATGTTAAAATTAACGATTTTACTTGCTTTATTAATGTAATCGAAAATAGAATAACAGTTGCTGCTCGTGATAATATCGGTGTTTCTCCATATAAGATTGTTGAGAAGTATATGAACGCGGAGGGTCTTATAGAAGATCCGAATGAAAACGAAGATACGGAAAATACAATAGATAAAGAAAACCACAAAAACACAAATTACGATGAAGAGATGAGTAATGAAAGTTTTGTAACTGAAGCTGAAGGACAATCTACAACTCCAAGAAAACCGAATGCATCATATAGAGGTGGATATCGATCACAAGCGGGTGGTGAAATTTATAGCACACAGCAACGTATTGGTGTTAAGTTTAACAAAGAAGGTGAAGAGCTTGAAAGAGCATCAACACAACAAGTTGAATCCTTTCATAAACTTATGGTTGAATACTTTTTAAAACCTGGGTTATTAGTTTATCTATTTCCACAAGATTATGAGAAGATGGTTGCTAAAGGTGGAGCAGTTCCAGCAGCGTTTAATCGTATTACTAAAGAGTTCATGTCCGCAGTAAATTCTCAAGCAACCACAAAGGTTTAAAATGAACGAATATAATAAAATATGTGAATCTATAATGACGATGAAAACTACATCTGTCACTAGATATCCAAAACAAATCCAATTAAGTGAAGAGTTTCTCTCTGCATTAAAATCTGAAATTGATAGAATAACAGTTCTAGATGAATCTGATAAAGATCCAATAAGAAATTTTCAAGATAAATTTTTAAAAGCTTTAAAATTCGAGGTTTCAGCTAAATGCAAACAGAAGTAGGAGCTAATCATCTAGACTCTACCATCACTGGCAGAAGCTCTAATGCTCTCACAGGCGCTGCTATCTTTCCCTTCTTAGAAGAGGATTCAGGCGTCGCTGATACACTAACCAACAAGGAGTGGAGAGCAATCGATGTCCCAAGGGATATAGACTAGATCTTAAGCTTTAATAAAGCCTTCATTCCTGAATAAGAATTCTTTATAATGAATTTAGGTGAGACTTGATCAATCTTATAGTGCACACACAATTCATTTAAATCTTTGAACCGTTTATACTCATCCGGATATATGAACACCGTCTCACCTTTATCAATAAGTTGTTTGTATTTCTTATTAACTTCAGCATTATCTGGTTGATTATCTAATACCCAAATTTTATTATGTAAATAATACTTCTCTATTTGTTCAGCTTGAACATCATTCAACGTCAAACCACCCATACCCACTCCATTCTTAACAAACATAGAGTCGATAGGTCCTTCAAATAGAAATATATAATCAAAATCAATATCAATTCGTTCTATACCAAATATAGTGAACGCTGAATCTACTTTGGATAAATAACGAGCAAACTTCTCATCATCGACATTTAAGGCTCTCGATTGATAAAATACAATCTGTCCAACTTCATTGTAGAACGGTATAACTAATCTATTTCGATGGAGCTTATCCTTCAAACTTATGTAGAATGTCTTTACTCTATTACCTGCAGTATCTAATCTTCTTTCAGTTATATATCGTAATGCATCCTTCACATAAGTATTCTTTTTATAGAAATCTAATTGTGTTTGATCGCTGAGATTGATACAATCATACGGTAATGTGTATCGGTTTGATTTGTTCTCTTCCTTCCAATCATATCGCTGAAGAACTTCTTCGATAGAATTATCATACGAATTAGACTCATTAACAACTTCGTGAAAGGATAGACCTGTAACTCGTTTGATCCACTCGATCGGGGACCAG
>Ga0210003_1000692_pt1 | contig 30436 bp, 28 predicted proteins | sample LantaG_FD_182804 | JGI IMG/M metagenome (GOLD analysis project Ga0210003, IMG submission 182804) | Deep subsurface microbial communities from Baltic Sea to uncover new lineages of life (NeLLi) - Landsort_02402 metaG (SPAdes) (version 2) | ecosystem: Environmental > Aquatic > Marine > Oceanic >... | reverse complement strand
GCCTCCGGCGGAGGCCTGGACGATGGGGACGCCGTCGAGGGCGCGGACCTTCTCGGCGGTGAGGCGGGAGGCGCCCGTGCGGTCGCCGAGGCCGAGCCTGGAGAAAAGAGGTTTTTTTTTTTTTTTAGTTTTTTCGTTTTCGTTTTCGGGTTTTTTCTTTTTCTCTCTCTTTCTCTCTCTCAACAACATATTCTCTTACCTCCCGTACTCCCCTCGGCCCCACACAAACACGCCCCCGTCGCTCGAAAGCGCCAGCGAGTGCCACCCTCCCGCAGTGATGTCCGCGGCACCGCCAGCGGGCAACCCTACCACCTTCGCCGGCTGCGTCTCGTATGTCGTCGAGCCCGTTCCCAACTGCCCAAAGTCGTTGATGCCCCAGGCGCGCACCTCGCCTCCTTCGAGCAGCACCAGGGTGTGGAAGGCCCCGCAGGCGAGCTTGGCCGCTCGGGGGCGGTGGGCAGGTAAATAAGAGTCGTAAGGCGAGGGGGAAGGGGAAAGCGAAGACTGGGAGGGAGACGAAGGGGAAGGGGAGGCGGGGGAGAAAAAGGGAGGAGAAGCTCCCTCTGCTGCTGCTGCCGCCGCTGCCGCTGCTGCTGCCGCTTCCCCGCTTGACAGCGGCACCGGCCTGGGAGCCCTGCTCATCACCACAGAAAAATCGCCCCACGGCTCTCCCCAAGTCCAGACACCTCCTTCCTCCGTCAAGGCAGCGGAATGAGTTCCGCCGGCTGCAACCTGCTTCAGTCGCAGGTGAGGGACGCAGCGCACGGGCGTGGAGACGTCCCGCCCCGTGGTCTCGGGCTCGGAGCCGCACTGGGAGTACTCGTTGCCTCCCTGGCGGTTGTTTTGGAGTTTTAAAATTTGGGAAGAGAGAGAAAGAAAGAGGTGAGAGAGTTGATTTTGTTTTTTGACGACGACGAAGAAAAAAAGGGGGAAAAGGTTCAAAACTTCCCAAACTCTCTCCTCTTCTCTTCTCTCCTTACCCATGCCCACGCCCCTCCCTCCGAGTCCAGGGCCAGGCAGTGCCACCCGCCCGTCGCGGCCTGGACGATCCTGGACCCGAAAAGGGCGGAGACCCTTCGGGGCTTCCTCTCTGCGGACGACGAAAAGGAGGAGGAGAAAGAGGACGAAGCGTTGTGGTTTCCGCCGCGCTGCTGTTGCTTCACGGCCGAGCCGCCGCCGCCGTTGTCCCCCCCCGAGCCGCCTCCCTTCGAAGACCCGTGCCCAAGCGTGCCCCTCGCGTTCCAGCCCCAGGCGAGCACCCTCCCCTCGGCGTCCAGGGCCAGGGTGCACCTCGAGCCCGCGACCAAGGGGCACCTGTTGAAGGCCCTGCCTCTGAGGCGCGTTCCCAGCAGCGCCTCGACGACTTTGGGGGAGAGGACGTCGGATTCGCCGTCGAGGCCCAGCTGGCCGTCCTCGTTGACTCCTGGTGGTGTATTTTTTTTATTTCGTGGATGGAAAGGGAGAGAGAGGGCGGTGAGAAGGAGGAGGCGGAGAAGAGGTTGAGGTCGAAAATCGAGGTCGAACGAAAGAACGTTTGGTCGAATCAATCATTCGCTCTCTCTTTCTCTCTTTCTCCACACTCTGCATCAATCAACTCACCCCAGGCAAACACCACCGCCTCTATCGGCGGCGAAGAAGCGTACGGCGGGAGGTCCCTCGTCAGCGCCCCGACGGAGGACAGCGACGCGTCGGAGTCGAAACCATTGGTGTTGGCCTCCGACGATCGATGATGATGGCTTTGCCGATTCGACGCTCCTCCTCCCGAAGCCGGGGTCTCGAACGCGGTGGCGGCGCTTGCTCCGTTGGTGTTGCCGCGGCTCCTGCCCTGGGCGGGAGAGGGCGTGTCGTAGGCTGACATCGGGCAGGAGGGGGAAAAGGCGAGAGCAAGACCGAGAGAGAACGCCTGCTTGCTCTCTTGAGAGAGCGAGGAAGCGAAAATGGAAAAAAATTGTCGACCTCGGCGCGGCACCGACGTCACAAAAAACATTTCCGATGCCGCTCGAAGCAGTAGCAGGAGCTCTTTCGACGGCTCCAGCGGCATCCACACCCCTGCTTGCTCGCTGGCGCCCCACTAGACGAGATTGCAGATCGGCGATGCGTGCCAGGGCGGGAGGAATTGCGCGATTGGCCACGGGGGCGCTGTCGAAATCGATGGCGAACGCATCGACGTCGATGACGACGTCGACGACGGAGGAGCTCGCCGTCCTTCTTCTTCGACCCCGACCCCGACCCCTGCTGTCCCGCGAGCAAAGCCGCTTCGCGACCACTGCAGTAATAGCAGCAGCGGCATCGACATCGAGATCAGACAACAGAAGTACCGAAGAAGATAAAGATCGACATCCCTCCTCTTCCTCCAACTTCTCCTTCCTCACCGCGAGCGAGAGGGGCACCTCTTTGCTCGCATCCCTGCTCTCCGCCAAGAGGAAGCCCGGAGACGTCCTCTTGCTCTACGGCGACGTCGGAGCCGGCAAGTCTGCCTTCGCGAGGGCGTTCATCAGGTCCGCGGCGCGGGACGAGGGGCTCCCAGTTCCCAGCCCGACTTTCCTGCTCCACAACGTCTACGACGAGTCCGTCGTCGCGGACAGAGGTAAAAAGATCGTTTTTTTTTAAATCCATCTTTTTTCCCTTCTCTCTTCTCCGCGCTCGCACTCCAAAACAAACAAACGGATGCTCATCTTCTTGCTCTCTTTCAAATCATCTTCAAAAAAAAAAACACGATACCTAAATCATTTCAAGGGCCGACGATCCACCACTTCGACCTCTACCGGCTGGGAGGCACCGGAGGTGGCCGGGTGAGCTCGAGCTCGCGGGAGAAGAAGCGAACGAAGGAGGACGCATCTTCTTCTTCTTCCTCTGCATCTTCTCTCTCCGCCCTCGACGCGGAGCGGTGCGGCCTGGCAGAGGCGCTGGGCATCTCCTCTTCTTCTTCGGGTTCGGCAGAAGATTTAGGAGGAGGAGAAGAGGGGGTGTCGCTGGTCGAGTGGGCAGACAGACTCGGCAGCTCTTCCTCTCTTTCATCTTCTTCTTCTTCTCCGTCCGCTTCTTCTCCTTCTGACTCTTTCGTGCTCCCGGACGACCGCGTCCTCGAGGTGGCCATCGAACCCCTGCAGCTGGAGAGGGCGCGCGAGCTCTCCGGGCGGCACCCGCGGCTGAGTTCGGAGGCAGAAAAAGGAGGAGAGGAAGAAAGCGAGGAGGAAGAGGATTTTGACGAATTCGCAGACACCCGCTGGCGCCTCATCTCTCTCAGGCCTCGCGGCGCGCGAGCCCTCGAGGCCGCGCGGGAGGCTTCGAGGGCGCTGCGGGAGCTCAGCAACGGAGGAGAAGAAGGAAAGGGGAGAGGCGTCGTCGCGATAGAAGAAACAACGAAAGAAGAAGAAAGTTGAAACTTTTTTTTGTTTTTTTGTTGATTTTTTGTTTGTGCTTTTCATACAGATGGACCTGATTTTGAATGATGATGATGATGCAAAAGCAAAAAAGAAGAAGCAAACACTGAATTGAATTGAATAGAATGAGGGCGGAGGGGGTAGGGAAAAAAGTACAGGTGCGTTGATGGTGCTGGAGGGGGGAAAAAATGCGAAACACTTTTTTTCCCCTTGAATTTTTCTTTTCTTTTTCTTTTCTCTCTCTTTTCTCTCTCGTTCTCTCCTTTTCTTCTCCTTTTACGAAACGGTCCTCCCGTACGCGACCCCGGCAATGTACAGGTTCTTGGCCCACTTGTCTTTCACGTGCGTCGAGGGGAAGGCGCTCGTCCTCAGCGTCTCCTGCGTCTCGTCGACGGGCCGGCGGCGGGGGACAGACAGCACGAAGGCGGCCTGGTCGGGCGTCGCGGCGCAGACGGTGATCCTGAAGCCGGCGTCCCACCGCCTGTGGATCCCCTCCGAGGCGTACTGGAAGTCGAGCTCGACGCACTGGTCGACGAAGCCGGCGTTGCGGCTCATGACGACGGCCCACCTGGGGTGGTGGGTGGTTGGAAGAGGTGGAGTTGAGGAAGAGAATTTTTTTTAAAAGAAGAAAAAGTTAGTTTTTCTTTTCTCTCTCTCTCTCTCTCGTTCGACCTCTTCTTCAACCTCTTTTCTCTTCTTCTTCTCCTTCTCTCTCCCTCTTCTCCACCTCCTCTTACCTCGTGTGGCTCGTCGCCATAGATGTCACGTAGAACCCTTCCTTCCACTTTTTGTTGATCCATTTAAAGGGGAAAGAGTCAGAAACCTTGTAAGACTGCTGCGTGTACGGCGTGCCCTTTGACATCACCACCAGCGACGCGCCCGAGGCGGCGCCGGCCATGGCAGTTATATAGAACCCGTCCTCCCACTTCTCCATGATCCATTCTTTCGGCAGGAACTGCGTTGAGAGCTCGTAGACCTGGGCGGCGAAGCCCGTGCCCTGGAGGAGGTGGTTTTTTGAAGTTTTGGGGGGGAAGAGAGGGAAAAGAGAAGAAGAAAAGAAAGAGTTAGTTTTTTGTTGGAAAGTTTTTTCGGCTCTGAAAAATAAAAGACAACAAAATGGAAAAAAAATTTCTCTTCTCTTCTTCTCTCCTCTCTTACCGCGTCCATGATCAGCGCCCACAGCTCCTGGCAGCACGCCACGGAAGAGATGTAGAGGCCGTCGTCGTTTCCCTTGTCGACGTGCTGCTCGACGCGCGAGTTGGCCACGTTGTAGTGGTAGCGCTGTCGGTTGGGAAAAGAGAAGAGTTTTTGATTTTTTTGAGTTTTTTTTCTCGTTCGCTCTCTTCTCTCTCTCGCGTGCGCTTCTTTCTTCTCTCTCTCTCTCTCTCCCACTGTCTTTCTCTTCTCACCTGCTTCATCGGCCTGTGCGCGTTGTAGACCGTGATCCACTGCGCGGCGGGAAGCCCCAGGCGGATCTTCTTCTTCGGCACGAGCTCGCCCTCCGCCGCGGCGCCCGTGGCGTCGTCGCCCGTCGCCACACCAGCCGTCGCCGCGCCACCGGCCGCCGCCGCGGCGGTGCCCCCGGCGCTCGCCTCGCCGCGGGACCTCTTCTGGCCCACGCGCGGCGGGGCGACGTCGGTGAGGATCGGCCTCGCCGGCCCCTGCGGCCCGCAGAGCGGCTCGAACAGCGTCGAGTAGGCCCCGTACTTGGGCTCCTCGTCGAACTTGAGGTTGATGACGGCCTCGGTGAACAGCCTGAAGGCCTGCGGCGTGTAGCGGCAGAGCAGCTCGGCCGAGGTCGCCATCTTCTTCTTGCAGACCAGGAATCCTTTGTTGTCCCCCTGGTACCCCTGCCACGGCAGCCTTCCTTTCAGCAGGAACAGCAGCGTGTACGCCAGAGACTCCAGATCGTCGCGGCGCGAGGCCGTGCGGCCGAGGTGCGCGTGCACAGACGCGTACCGCACCGTGCCGCGGAAGACGTCGGGCCTCTGGTCGTACTCGACGTGCGTGCCGCAGACCGAGTCGCGCCACCTCGTGGCCAAACCCAAATCCACCAGGTAGAGCCTCTTCTCGTTAGGGGAGCCCGCGGGCCCCAAGAGGAAGTTTTCGGGTTTGACGTCGCCGTGGACGTACCCTTTGGCGTGCAGCTTTTCGAGAATCGTCAAGGCCTCGACGGCGATGCACGAGACCATCTCCTGCGACATCACCTGCCCCTGCGAGTTCCACACGTCCCACAGGGAAGGGCCTAAGACGTCCATCACCATGACGTAGTAGTCGCCCTGGCGTCCCTTGTAGTGCACGCGCGGCACGCCGTGGATCCCTCCCAGCGAGGAGTAGACCGACCACTCGTAGGGCGGGCCGTAGTTGCAGCCCTTGGACGAGCGGTGCTCGAACTTGAGGGCGACCTGGTTGGCGTTGGGGCCGTCTTTGGCGGTGGTGGGGACGACGCGCTGGCCGACGAAGACCTGGCCGAAGCCTGTGGAATGGAGTGGGGAGTGGAGTGGAGTGGTGGGGGTGGAAGAGAAGGAAGGAAAAGAGAGTGAGTGGAAGGAGGTTTTCGAGTTTTTTTTTCTCCTGCCCTTGCTTTTTCTTCATCGTCGTCGTCGTCGTCGTCTTTTCTCTCATGCACGCATCCCCCTTCCGCGCTCGCTTTTCGCCGCCTTTCTCCGCCTCTTCCGCTTTCCCTCCGCCTCGGACGACGAGAGCACGCGAGTTTCTCACCTCCCTTGCCGAGCTTTTTCGTGACGAGGTACACTGTGAGGTTGAAAAGAAGAGAAGGAGAATGATTGATCGATCGGTCCGGGTGAGCAAAAGAGAAGAACAAGAAAGAAACCAATCGATGTTGAGCAGCAGCAGCAGCAAAAACTCCCGACCTTCGCGCTCGCTTTTCTCCACCAACACGACCCTCTCCCCTCTCTTCCCACACCCCTACGCACTGGGACTACCGCCGACTTGGCACTGTGATGGTGTAAAAGAGAAGAAAAGGGTGGTAAAGGGGTGAAAAAGGGGAAAACGAAAGGGGTGAGTTTTTTCTTCTTCTTCTTTCGTCGAGAACGAAGCTCTCTCCATCCAATCCAGCTCCTTCTTACCTTTTCGGGAAGCGGCGCCGTCTGTGCCTCCTCCTCCTTCTTGCCCGCCGCGGGAGCGGCTCCTCCCGCGGCGGGAGCGGCCGCGGCTCCCGCTGCGCGAGGGGCGGCGGCGTTGTCGCCCGCGGCCTCGACTTTCCCACCAGCGGCGGGAGCGGGCGCCGGCGCCGGAGCGGCAGGCGCCTGAACGGGAGGCGCCATCGCGTTTGCCTGAGCGTTGGCGTTTGCTTGGGCCTGCGCTTGGGCTGCCGCTGCTGCCTGATGCGCCGCTGCCGCTGCAGCCGCTGCTGTCGCTGCAGCCGCGTCTGCCGCGGCCTGGTTGGCCGCCGCCTGTGCGGCGAGGTCGGCCGCGTTCGGGGCGGCGGCCTGCTGGGGCTGGGGCGCTGCCGCGGGCTCGGCGGGAGCGGCGGGAGCGAGAGGGGCGGCAGGGAGGGGAGGGGCCTCTGCTGCTGCTGCTGCAGCTGCTGCTTTCGTCGTCGCCGGAGGGGGATCGGCGACTTGTGGAGGGGCAGCATCGGCGGCGGCGTTGATGTTTGTCGTCGGAGCTTGAGCAGCAGCGGCGACGGGAGCGGCCGCGGCGGCTTGCGCTGCTCGGAGCCTCGTCGTCGTGCGCCCTCCCGTCGCTGGAGCCGCGCCTGCTGCCGCTCCGCCTCCTGCGTCGTTCTTCGGGGTCGCGCCTGCCGCTGGGCGCTTGGCGCGGGGCGGCATGGTGTGTGGAGAGCGCGCGAAGCGAGGGGAAATCGATCAAGAACGCGTTTTTTTTTTTCCGTCGATGTGGAAAAAAGATCGAAAGAAAGTGGGAGAAAAACTTGTTCGCTGTCTTTCAACCTCGACCTCTTCTTTTTTTCTTCCTCTTCTTCGAGTGGGTTTTCAGCAATTTGATCGTCGTCGTGGTTTACAAAAAAAAGTGTTACAGATACAAAGGGACGACTTGTCGTTGGCTGTTTCGAGGTCGTCGTCGAGAGGAGAAGAAGAAGAGGAAGAAGAGGAAAGGTTATTTTCATGACGAGGGTGGTGAGCGCCGTCGTTCGTTTCGATCTTCCAAAAAAAACTTTCCCCGCCGCTTCCAGCAAGAAAGAAGAAAAAAATCAGAGTGGTGCATGATTCGGTTATCTGCAAGGTCTATAGTCCAGCCTCTTGGCCAAGACAAAAAGCGACCACTAAGCTCAGGTCTGTAATTAGGTGAATACTTTCGCTCATCATCTTTTTTTCTTTTTTTCTTTCGCGAGTGGTTTTTTATTTCGCGTGCGGTTTTAGAGGCCGTTTTCGCAGCGAAGCCTCCTCTCATCTTCCCTACCGAGCAAAAACGCACCTCCTACGAGAAATCAGTGGAGCAATTGGAGCGTTTCGTCGTGGTTTCGATGGAGAAAACGACACGCCTGTTTTTTGTTGTTTTCGATCAAAAAGTCATTTTTTTTTTTCTTCGTCGAAAAACCTGGAGAGGGGGGAAGGAGCGTCAGTGACCGAGAGTAAGCCCCGTCGTGTTGGCGGGGGAAGTGAATGAATCCATTTCCCCCGCTGGCCACATAACTGTTGATGCGTTCTCTTTAAAAAGAAGAATCGCGATGGCAATTGGAAATATAAAAGCCCCGTTTCTTCTTTTTCCAGAGAAAAAGAAAAAACGAGAACGTCGTTTTTTGTTTTTGGTTCGTGCTTGCACCCTCGCGGGCCCGGCACTCTCTGCCGGAGCGACACTTTTGTTAGCATTTCCCGCCCGGGGACTTTCCCCGGTTCGCGGGCTCTTTTTTTCACTCGGGGGAACCGAGCAAAAAAAGAGGAGGAGGTGACGGGGAAATAAGGTGTGGAGGAGAGCAGCAGCCGGAGCCTCGAAAAAAAGGAGATTAATCCATTTTTGGGTCCGGTTCAACTTGGGTTGCCAAAGCTCCACCTCCTTCCCCGAAACCTCCGACCCGGCGCACCGGCGTGGCCCTTCGGACTGCGCTCCTTACCTTGTTTTTTTTTGTGTGTGGAAGAAGCTGTTGTTGGAAGAGGAAGAGGAAGAAGTAGAAGAGCAAGGTCGAGGTTGAGTTTTTTTTTTTTTTCGGCGGCTCGCTCGACGACATCAAAACTTTTTTCAAAAACAACAAAAAAGGGGCCTCGGATCGTGGTGCATGTAATTATTTCTCGTCATTCCGACGTCCCCTCTCACCGCGCTCTCCCTGATTCCCTTCGCTCTTGCGAGAGGGGAAAGGACGCGGAGAAAGAGAGGGGACTTTTTAAATAGTCGCGAACGAGTATGTTTCAATGGATACAATTCATCATAGGCAGATTCATCTCTAGTAAAACAATAGATGGGAAAACGTCTCTTTTCGACCGGGTTCCGCATCGCTGTTTGCATATTCGACAATGTGGCGCTCACCTGTCTGATGTGGGGAAGGTGCTGAAGGTTGGAGGCGAGAGCAACGGAGGCTCAGGAAGGAGTAGGGGAAGGAAGAGACTCCTCCATCGCGACTCTCTGCTTTTCTTGCCGCCGCCGCCGTCGACGGAAAACTTCGACGGCGAGAAAGAGAGAGTGCTCGCTTTCCAACTTTCATTTTCGAAAAAAAAACGACTCTTTTTTTTCTTCCTCGCTTTGTTTTTGCTGCGTTTCATGGCCTCGCAGCAGAGCATGAGCCGCTTCGTGGCCTCCACTTCTGGCGTGGTCAAGAAGCCCCCCGGTGCGTTGGGAATGGCGCTGGGAGGGCAAGAGAAGAAAGAGCGCAGAGGGAGAGAGAGAACGAGGAGAGTTTTTTTGAAATGCCCCTCTCGATCGATTCCGACGACCTCGAGAACGCCGAACAACAAGCGCTGACCTTCTTCTTCCACATCTCTCTCTCTCTTCTCTCTACCCCAACAACAAAACACCACCAGTGGTCGCCTCGGCCTTCTCCGCCTTCGCGTACGGCGAGCAGGGAGGGGCAGGAGCGTCGACTTCTCCTCCTGCCGAGGAGAAGGAAGAAGAGCGAGGAGAACGTGAACGAGAAGGAGATGACCTCTCGGGAGAGGCGAAGCGGCGCAAGACCGACGACGACGGCGGCCGCGACGCGCCCCCTGGGGCCCTGACCTCCCCGCCGGCGGCCGCGAGAAAGAGCGGGGGCATGTACGACGAGGATGACTCTCCCGTTATCGTCGTCGCCGCCGCTGCCAAGGCAGGCTCCGGCGGCGGCGGCGGCAAGGGCGCGGCGAAGAAGAAGGGCCGCGCCGCGCTGCTCTCCGACGACGACGAAGAAGAAGAAGGAGTCGTCGACCTCACTGGCGGCAGCGACGCCAAAGAAGAAGCTGCTGCTGCTCCCGCGAAGTCTTCTCTCGGTTCGTTGCCTTCTTGTCGGAGAGAAGCAGAAGAGGAGGAGGTGGTGCGGGTCCCGAGCGACGACGACGACGATGAGTCGAAGGAGGTCGGCGCCGGGAAACCCGAAGAAGAAGAAAAGCTCGACGATGACGAAGAAGAAGAGGACGAAGAGCTCAACGAAGAAGAAGAATATCCGCAGCAGCAGCCGAACGACGTGGTCGCGCAGTGCGAGCGCGTCGCGGCAGACCTGCGCCGGGCGCTGGGCCTGGCCAAGGGCGCCGACAGGGTGAACGCGACGGGCGAGGACGACGACGGCGACGGCGAGAACGCTGCTGCTCTCGGCGGCGGCGGCGGCGGCAAAAACGCTCCTCCGTCGTCGTCTTCTTCGCTTCCGACAACGACCTCGACCTCCGGGATCATGACCGCGGCCGAGATCGCCGCCGCCGCGGGCCACGCGGACTCCGGGGCCTGCCTGCGCCTCTTCCAGGTGGTCGGGGTCAACTTTCTGCTGCTGCTGGACTCTCACAGGTGCCGGAACAGTGAGGGCGGCAGCGGCGGAAGCGGCAGCGGAACTGGTGGCGACGGCGGCGAGAAGAAGAGCAGGGCCGGCGGCGACGAAAAACCCGAAACGGCTCAAAACGGCGGAGGAGGCAGCGGCTGCATCATTGCAGACGAGATGGGTCTGGGGAAGACGGCGCAGTGCTGCACCTTCATCGCGGTGCGCAAGGCGCGACTCGTAGCGATCGCGGAGGCCGCCGAGGCCGAGGCGGAGCAGACGAGGGCGGAAGCGAGGAGAGAGAACGGCAACGACGACGCTGCCGTTTTCTCTTCCGACGACGCTGCCGTTTTCTCTTCCGACGACGACGAAGAACAACAAAACCCTTCCGTCGCCAGGGCTTCCGCCAAGGCGGCAGAGGCCCTCGAGGCCTCCCTCCGCCCCGCCCTCGTCGTCGTGCCTTCCTCCCTGGTCGACAACTGGTCGAGGGAGCTCGCCGTCTTCGCCCCGCGACTCCACGTCCTCCGGTTCCACACCTCGGCCGAGCGCAAGCGGGCCCTGCGTGAATTCGGCAAGGGCAAAAGGGCTATCGAGGCTCTGAGGGGCGAGGGAGTCGACGTCGTCCTCACCACCTACCCGCTGTTCGAGTCGTCCGGGGCAGACGCCCGCGAGGCGCGCTCCTGGCTGAAGCGGGTCCCTCTGGGCGTCGTTGCTCTCGACGAGGCCCACGCGATCAAGGCCGGCGCGGCGGTCTCTGCTCGAGCGCGGAGGATCGGCGAGATCGCCGGAGCGGCCGCGATGCGCGTCTTTCTGACTGGAACGCCACTGCAGAACAAGCTCGGGGAGCTGAAGACGCTGTTGGCGTTCCTGCTGCCCGGGTTCGACTGGGAGCAGCTGGCGGATGATGAAGAAGATGACGAGGAAGACGGAGAAGGAAACAACAGCAACAAGAGGAGCTTTGAGCAAGCGGCGCGACTGCGCAAGGCCTTGGCACCTTTTTGTCTTCGCCGCCTAAAGTCCGAGGTCGCCAAGCAGCTCCCCCCGAAGACGAGGGAGGACATCAAGCTGAAGCTCCCCGACGAGCAGAGGCGAGGCTACGACTCTGCGCTGCGCGCCTTTGCCGCGAAAATTAATGCGAATGGAAACAGCGGAAACGGAAGAGCGGAAAACGGCGTCGGAAACGGCGACAACAACAACGGCACCAACAACAACAACGCCAACAGCGGGAAGGACCGGGAGGAAGCCCTCCGCCTCCTGCGCTCCATGCCCGCCAAGGCCCTGGCCTCCTCCTTCACCCACCTCCGCAAGCTCGCCAACCAGCCCCTGCTGGTCCGTGGGGGCCACTACTTCGACGACGACAAGGTCGAGGAGCTCGCGCGGGCGTCTGCGGCCCTGGGCCTGTTCGGCGACGGCGCCGGGATGGGCACGCCGCCCGGGTTGAAGCCGGGGAGCAGCAAAGACGGTGGAGCCCTGCTCGCTCGGATCCGGGAGGAGCTGTTGGGCTATTCTGACCTGGACCTGCACAACCTGGCCGTGAGCGGCGGGCAGCGCACGAGGCACCTGCGCTTACCCGACGACGCCCCGCTTCGCGCCTCTGCGAAATCGTCCATGCTCGCAAAGCTCTTGCCTCAACTGAAGGCCAAAGGAAGCAGGGTCTTGATTTTCTCCCAGTGGCTCGGCTGCCTCGACGTGCTGGGGATGCTGCTGGACCATCTGGGCCTGACGTGGTCGAGGCTCGACGGAAGCACGCCGGTGGCTGAGAGGATGGCCCTTGTCGACGAGTTCAACGGCACTGGGAACAAGGAAGGAGGAGGAGCAGCAGCTGAGAAGGAACAGAAGCAGAAGACTTCTCCTTCCCCTTCCCCTTCCAAAGAAGCCGCCTCCACTTCCACCCCTCTTCCCTTCGCGATGCTCCTCTCCACCAAGGCCGGAGGCCAGGGCCTGAATTTAACAGGAGCAGACACCGTCGTCTTCCACGACATAGGGTTCAACCCGAGCGTCGAGAAGCAGGGCGAGGACCGGGCTCATCGTCTGGGCCAGACCAGGCCCGTGAAAGTTTACAGGCTTGTCTCGGAAGGGACGGTGGACGAGGGAATCGTGGAGCTGGCGAGGAGGAAGGCGGCGCTGGGGGACGCGGTGATGGGGGAAGGAGGAGACGGAGACGGAGAAGAAGAAGCGGCGGGTTCGGGAGAAAAAGAGGGCATGGCGCAGCTCTTGATGAAGGCTCTGGAGCAGGTCCAAGGGAGCTCTGGAGGAGCTTGAAGAATTCTTTTTAGCTTGTCTGTTTTTTGGTTTTCTCTTCTTCTTTATATCAGCTTGCTCGGTTTGTTGGGGGAAAAAAGAATGCAAAAAAAAAACATTGAAAGAGAGAGCGGGGTAGAAAAAAAACGAAAGAGAGAGAGAGAGAAAGAAAAGGAGGTTGAGTTCATTTCTCCAACTCATCTTTTTCATTTTTTTCTCAATCTTTGCTCGCCATTCTCTCCTGCGCCCACGTCATTTCTTCCTTCTCTATCCTTCCCGAGATGACCGCGTGAGCCGTATCAAACTCTTTGGCCTATCAGCTGGACAATTTAGCCCCGTTTTCTATTAAAAAAAGAAAGGCCAGAAAAAGAACATCGCGATTTCAAATCTTCCAAAAAAAACTCCATCGATCTCAAAGAAAAAAAAACTCGATCTCGGACCAACTTTCAAAGAATGCCCCTCCCGCTCCCCCTCGCCACCCTGCTTGCCGCGCTCTCCCAACGGAAAGGCTCAATCCTCATCGGCACGCTCCTCACGTCGATCTTCGCCAGGATACGAAACGATGCCAATCTGGGCCCGGAGGACCCCAGGCTCGTGGCGTCGCTCGCCTCGGTCGTCGACGCGCGGAGCCCGTGGACGGCCGTCGTCGCGCAGCTGGTGCACTTCAGCGCAGACCATCTGGCCTTGAACCTCGTGGCGCTGTGGCAGCTGGCCCCTGCGTGCGAGGTGCGAGGCAAAGGGGAGGTGACGACTTTCTTGTACGCGAGTTTTCAGCTCCTGACGCTCTCGGGTGCCCTTTTCATCGGAGGCCTCTTCCTAGCCGCGAGGAGGTTTGGCGTCGCGAGAGCTGAATCGACCAGAGCGGTAGGGTATTCTGCGGTACTTTTCGGCTGGATGAGCCTGCAGGCTGCCGAGGCGGGGCCACACGCCGTCTTCAGGCTCTTCGGGAGTCCCCTGAAGCTGCCGGCGCTCTTCTCCCCATTGCTGCTGATCTTCGCGACGAGCTTGCTGATCCCCAACGCAAGTCTTGGGGGCCATCTGGCTGGCTATTTCGCAGGGCTCGCCGTGGCTCTGGGAGGGATAGAGTGGCTGACCCCGGGCCTGGCGGTGACGCTGGCGCTGTGGGGCCTGGCGGGGGCGCTGTTCTGGAAGAAGGCGGCGGAGATGGAGGCGGCGGCGGCGAGCGACCCCGAGAGCGGGCTGTTGGGCTCGTCGTCTCCTTCTTCTTCCTCGACACCCTCTTCGACGCCGAGGATCGTTCTTTGATGAGGGGGAAAAAGTTACACACACTTGTAAATATACAATTCAAAAAATCAGTGTAGACCGTTTCAGTCCTTCTCGCTGGTCGAGGGCGTGGGAGGGGCGAGCGCGGCAGAAGAGGAAGCAGCAGAAGGTCGAGAGGTCGTCGAAATCGTCGAAGAAGGAGGAGGGAGGGAGACGCCGAGCATTCCGGCGAGCGTCGAGGCCGGGCCAGGGAAGCCGGCCTCTCCGGCGTAGCTCGCAAGCAGGGACTCGAGCAGGTTCACGTCGACGTTGACGGGGGCCAGAGGGTTGTTGTTGTTGTTCGCATCCAGGCAAGCGATGCCGCTGCTGCCGCCGACGGCAGAGGAGGAGGTCGCCGCCCTCTTGGCCGCGCGCGACGTCGAAGGAGCTCCCCCTTCTTCTTCCTCCTCTTCTTCTTTCTCTTCTCCTCCGCCGCCGCCGCTACCCCACGTCTGGCCCAGCGTCGTGCCGCGGAGCTGCCTCCCGAGCTCGGCCTCGTAGGCGGTGGCGAAGGCGAAGTCGTCGTCGTCGTCGTCATTTCCTTCGCCTTTCTTTTTCTTCGCTCCTGCCGCAGCGGAGGCGGCGGCAGAAGCGGGGAACGCAAAGCGGCTGCCGCCTCCTTCCTCCTCCTCGGGCGGCGGCGCCCCGCGCCTGGCCCTGCCGCTCCCGCTCGCCTCCAGGGCGCGGAGCCTCGCGGCCTCGGCCTCGAGCAGCTTGCGTGGGAGGCTGCGCTCTTCTTCGTCGTTGTTGTCGCCGTCGTCGTCGTCGTCGTCGTCGCTTCCTCGCTCGGAGTAGAAGGAAGAGCCCTCGTCATCGTCGTCGTCGTCGTCGTCGTCGTCGTTGCTGCCTTCTTCTTCTTCTTCTTCTCCGTTCTCGCCAGCGGCAGAGGCAGCACCGAGAACGTCTCCCAGATCTCCAGCGCCGTCCAATCCGCCCAGGGGAACCCCGAGCGCGGCGCCCAGCTCGTCCCAGAAGGAGGACTCGTCGAGGGAGATCCCTCCCGCAGCGCCGGCGCGGTCGCCAGCAAAGAGCGACGCCGCTTCTTCGTCGTCGCCGTCGTCGTCTTTCTTTCCGACCGCAGCGGCAGCCGCTGCCCCGGCTCTGGTCCCGCTTCCGCTTCCGGCCTCGGCCCCCTCCCAGCTCGACATCTTCTCGACAAATGCCTTGACCTTTTCGACGACGGAGGCCGGGTGGTCGAAGTCCTCGTCATTCATTTCATCTCCTTCTCCTTCTTCTTCTCCTTCGTCGGCGCTCATTGCCTCTCCTCCCTTCTCCTTTTTCTTCTCCTTCTCCTTCTTCTTCCGCTGCTGATGCCTCCTCCCGGCCTCGGCGGCCTGCCGCGCCTCGGCCTCGGCCATCGCCTCCAGGAACTCATCGTCGTCGCTGTCGCTCGCCCCTCCTCCTCCTCCTCCTTCACCGTTCGGGCTCGAAGAAGCGGCGGCGGCAGAGCGCAGCCACGAGACGGAGCTCTCCCCTTGGCTCGCGACCGCGGCGTCCCCAGCTTTTCTCAAGGCCTCGACGTCGATTTCCTCCCCGAGGTTTTTTAAAATCGAAGCCGCGCGAAGGGCGGCAGCTGAAGCAGCGGAGGAGGAATTCGAAGCAGGAGAGGAAGAGAAGTCATCATCCTTTGCGGAAGGAGCGCTGGTATTCCCGGAGGAGAACGCCGCCGCCGCCTGCCTCCGCAGCTCCTGGTGCCTCTTCGATCCCCGGACCTCCCCGTCGAAGGCCCCGCGGGCCTCGAGGGCCTTGAGGTAGTCCTTCCAACCGGGAGGGTCGAGCGCGTCGAGGGAGAGAGGGTCGGAAGGGAGGGAAGAAGGTTGAGCAGCAGAGGAGGAGGAAGAAGGTTGAGCAGCGGCGTTTTCGTTCTCCTCGGTCGTCAAACTCGAAGGAGGATCCGAATTCGCCGTCATCAGGATCTCGAACCCCGCTGCCAGCTTCGCGCCCAGCTCCACGGCCGCCGCGTCCCCGTGGCCCCGCGGCAGGATTGGCCAGCCCCCCCTCGGCGGCTCGTACTGCTGCAGCGAGAGCTGCGCGAACTGGAGCCGGGTCGTTTTTACTAGGAACGGCACGAGCAGAGACGGAGACGAAGAAGAAGAAGAAGAAGGAGACCGAGAGCTCTCTTCTCCCTCTCCCGCAGCCCCCGCAGCACCCGCCGGCGGGAACCACCTCGCGCGGGAGGCCGCCCTCAAACCCTTCGGGTCCCTGCGGTAGAAGCTGTCCACCGCAGCAGAGACCAGGCTCGAGTCTGCGTCCTCGGACGAAAGCAAGGCGGCAAGCCTCGGCGGCAGCAGCGCCCTGGCGGCGTGCGGGGGCCTCCGCAGCGCCCGGGGAGGGCACTGAGGGTCCCCGAGGCGCTTGAGCAGGGCCGCGTGGATCCTGGGACCTGCGTCGGAGGGGGCCGGAGAGGAGGAGCGGAGCCCGCGGCTCAATACCTCGAGCGCTTCGACGAGCGATGGCCGCTGCTCTCCTTGCTGCTCTTGCTCTCGCTCCGCAGCGCCTTTCGCCTTCTTCTCGCAGCAGCCTTCCATCCACCTCCTCGGGATCACGTGCACCCTCCCGCCTGCCAGCCAGCACCTGTTCTCGGAGTTGAGCGGGCTCAGCCAGCGCGGCAGGGCGTCGGCAGCCTCGATGAGTAAAAAATCGCCGTCGTCGTCCCAGCAGCGGGCAGCGAGGCGGAGAGAGGAGGCGCCGTTGTTGTTGTTCCCTCCCGGGACTTTGAAGCTCCCGTAAGTCGCCTTCAGGAGCATCCAGGCCGCGGCCCACTCGTCGTCGACGGCGTCGCCGAAGTCGAGCTCTCCCCAGAGGCAGGGCGGGAGCGGAGGAGACGGAGGAGAAGAAGGAGAGGAGGTAGTCGAGGTCGAGGTCGAGGCGCCGGCATGCACATTCTTCCCCTTCCCCTTCCCCTTCCTCCAGGGCGCTTCCTCCTCCGTGCTCAAGCGCAGAGTAGATAGCAGAGAGTCTCGGTACCACAGGTGGTGTGTCTCAGCAGAAGAACAAGCGGCGACGACGTGGGAGCGCGCCGCGGCGAGGAGGAGAGACGGAGCGGCGTCGGCGTCGCCGGCAACGACGACGCCGTTGCCGCCGTCGACGAGCATCTCCTCTTCTCCCTCATTCCCAGCGCCTTCTCCCTCCTCCCCGATCGCGTAGATCTCGTAGCGCATGCATGAGGCATCGTCGGGGGCGCCGACCAGGTAGCTCGACGCCATGAGACGGCGACTGAGGGAGAGAGCCGAAAGGGGGGGCTCGTTTTTTTTTTCCTCGAGAGTTTTGTGTTTTTTTTTCTTTTCCGTCGATGATGCTCACAGCTCTCGAGAAAAAAAAACGACGTCGCCGTCGTCTCGCATTTGGAGCTCGCTGTTCTGGCTCGTGAGGCCTTTCTCGCCCCTTCTTTCGTGCCTGCTGCCGAGTTTCGATAGCGCTGAAAACGCTCGCTACCTCGGACAGAGAACAAAGAACGCTTTTGAAGTGGATTCATCGAGCTTTTGAAAAAAGCAATCGCCGTCGCCATCCTTCAACGGCCGCCAATCAATCAAGCGCCGTTTTCGAAACCTTTTTCCAAATAAAAAATGGTCCTCCTCGACCACCACTTGCCGAGCTTCCAGTGGGAGCTCCGCCTCGTGGAGCAGACGGGCGTGCCGCTGCAGCGGATCAGGTTCATGGTCTCGTGCTTCGCGTCCGTGGCGCTGAGCTTGGGCTGGCGGTTTGTCCCGACCCCCAAAGGTATCATCATCATCGAACTTTTTTCTTTTCTCTCTCTTTTTCGACCTCGACAACCTTCTTCTCTAACTCTCTTTCTCACGCCCTAAACCTCCCGCCAAACCCACCCCACCAACTCAACCCAGCCCGCCACGCCTACGCCATCGCCACGGGCCTGATCCTGCTAGCCTACCCGTTCGGAAGCGGGATCGCCAACCTCGCGGTGCCAGCAGTCACCACCTACGCGCTCCTGGCCCAGCTCCCCGCGTTTGCCGGAACGCTCGCCTGGTGCCTGGATTTCGCTTTCTTGCTCTGGTGCCACATCGCGGGAGCCTCCGGTGGGGCATGGAAGGAAGGGCGCGTCGACTACACCGGTGCCTTGATGATTTTGACGCTGAAATGCATCGCCGCGGCCGTCTCGAGGCAGGACGGAGCGACGGCGAGGCCCGGGCTGTCGCCCTATGCCGCCACGCACGCTCGCAGGGCTGCGCCCACGCCGCTCGAGTGGGCTTCCTACTGCCTTTCTTGTGGTGGATTGCTTTCGGGTCCCTTTTTCGAGCTCGGGGACTACCTTGACTACGTGAACCGGGTCGGGGCGTGGGAGAACAACTCGAATACTGCGAGTGGGAACAGCGGAAACGGAAGCGGAAGCAACAACGAAGCGACGCGAAATCGAGCTTCTCCTTCGTCTTCCTCTTCTTGTTGCCTCCCGCACCTCCGCCCGGCCCTGCTCGCCTCCTTCCTCCGCCTCTGCAAGGCCGTCGCCTGCGCCGCCGCCTACTTCCTCCTCGCACCGCGCTTCGGCCCTTCGCTCTTCGAGTCGGCTTCTTCCTCGAAAGTCTTCTTTGCCGCGCCGCTGGCGTCGAGGTTTGCTCTTCTCTGGGCAGCCGGGGTGACGGATAGGGCAAAGTACTATGCGGTTTGGAGCATCGCCGAAGCCGGTTTAATTGCAGCGGGCTTCTCTTACTCCCCACCGCCGGTCGCTGCTGCGAGCGAAGAAGAAGCGGAGCAACAGGAACTTGCTGCTCAAAACGGCGGCAACGCTCCGATGACGACGGCAACGGCAACAAAACGACCAAAACCCGCTTCCCCCACCTTCGAGCGCTTCACCAACGCGCGCATCCTCGGAGTCGAGTGCGCCACCTCCGCCGCTGCTCTTCCTTTAAATTGGAACGTCTGCACGGGGCGCTTCCTTCGCCACTACGTCTATGAGAGGCTCAACCGCGGCGGGCGCGGCGGGCTGCGCACGCTGCTGGCCACGCAGGGCGTCGCGGGCTTATGGCACGGGACCTTCCCCGGGTACGCGCTCTTCTTCCTGTCCTCGGCGTTCATGTTCGAGTCCTCGAAGGCCCTCTACAGATACGAGAAGTACAGCTGGCCGCGCTGGGTCGCAAACTGCTTACCGTGGAAGGTGATCAAGTGGGCCTTCGTTGCGGCCTGCCTGAATTATTCTTCCTCTGCCTTCATCATCCTCGAGTACGGGCCCAGCGTGCGGGTCTGGAGGGCGGTGCACTTTTTGCCGAGCTTTGTGATGGCCGCGATCGTGGTGGTGTCCAAGGTGGTGCCGCCGAGGAGGGGCAGGCGGCGGGCGGCTTCGACTGTTGCGGCGGCGCCGGCGGCGGAAGCAGCGACAGGAACTGGTGCTGGTGGTGCTGCTGCTGCGGGCGCTCCTGCTTCCCAGCCGGCGTCGCGTGCCAAGGCAGAGTGAAAGCAACACACAGAGAGATTCAGAGAGAAAATGTAAAAGGTTCGAAAAAAAAAAAACGACAAAGAAAATCAAAATCACAAGTTTCTTCGAGAAGAGGTCGAGAGAGAAAGAGACAGAAAGATGAAAGAGGCGTCGTCGTCGTCATCGATGCCATCAGAGACACCACCTCCTTCTGCGCCTTCATCCAGCGTCTCTCCCCTGCTTCCCCCGCCGCCGCCGCCACCACCAGACGCAGAGCACGTCACGCCCTGCGGCGGAGTGCTCAAGAGCGTGCTGGTTGAGGCGCGAGAGGGCGCCGAGAGGCCTCCGCTGCATTCGCGGTGCCTAGGTGAAGAAAGAAGCAGTTTTTTTTTTTCCTTTCCTTTCCTTGTTCCTCCTCTCGCTTTCTCGTTCTCTTTCTCTTACACGTATCCCCCCGACAACAACCAAGAACCAAAAATCGACGCACGCAAACCATACCAGTGCACTACGAGGGCTTCCTCGGGACCACGGGAGAGAGCTTCGTCAAGTCCGCCGAGGAGGGGAGGGGGACGGGGGAGCCCGCGGTCGTCGTCGCCGGGCGAGGTGCGGAAGTTTTTTTCCGTTTCTTTTTTTCTTTCCAGCCGTTTTCTTTTCCTCGGCAGCAGCAGTAGCAGTAGCAGCAGCAGCAGCAGCAGCTCTCTTTCTGACCCTCATCGCTTCCCAGCCAAATCAAAAAACACAGATGCGTCCCTCCGCGCCACGGGCCTCAACCTGGCAGTGCTGAAAATGAAGCGAGGGGAAAAAGCCCGGGTCTGGGTCGAGGACGCGGCGAGGTTCGGGTACGGTCCTCGAGGCTCGTTCTCTTTTCCCGCGGTCCCGCCGCTGGCCAAGCTGGTGTACGAGGTGGAGCTGGTAGCCTTCGAGCCGCCCGAGGATTCGAGCGGGAGTGAAGAAGAAGAGGTGGAGAAGGAAAAAGTGGTGGAGGGAGAAAACAACAATGACGGCGAAGCGAAACCGAAACCGAAAAGGAAGAAAGAAAAGCGCACCCCTCGCCCCGCGGGCTCTCTGACCTACGAGGAGCGCCTAGAGGCCGCCTCGCGCCGCAAGCTCAAGGGCAACGCGCTGCTTACCGGAACCGGAGCGGGAGGAGCGGGAGGGAGCGACACCAAAGAGAAGGACCCGGCAGCCGCCCTGTCTCAGTACCGGCTCTCCCTTTCGTACCTCGACGACGACTTCTTGTTCCAGCTCGAAGGGCCGCACCTGGAGGCCGCCTCGGAGCTCGCCAGGGCCGTGAGGTTGAACTGCGCCGCTGCCAAATTGGCGCTGGGCGACGCGCGAGGCGCCGCGGCGGACGCGTCGGAGGTTCTGAAAGAGAGGCCCCGCGATGCCAAGGCGCTGTTCCGGAGGGGCAAGGCGAAGAGGGCCCTCGGGGACGCGCGCGGGGCGGCGGACGACTTCAGGCAGGCTTCGAGGGAGCTCGAGGGCAAAGATGCCGGTATTTTGAGGGAGCTGACTGCCGCGGAGGCCGAGGTCAAGGCGGCTTCGAGGGCAGGGGACGAGGTTTTCCGTCGCGCGTTTGCGAAATCCGTCGGCAAGGGCAAGCTTTTCAAAGAGGAAGAAGAAGTAGGAGAGAAGAAAGAAGGGGAAGACGAGCCTGTTCCTTTCACCTTTGACGACAACGACGAAAGCGCTTCGAAAGCGGCAGCTCCTTCTTCCTCCTCGAAGAGCGCGGGGGCTTCTCTCTCAGCGCCGCTGGTCGTCTTGCTCGCCGTCGCGGCGCTCGTGGTCGCCGCGGCCGCCGCTCGCTGGGGAAGGGGAGGAGGCAAGAAGGAGTAAAGAGAAGAGAAGAAAAAGAACTAGCTTTTCATTTTTTCGTTCTACGAAAGAAGAACAATGTCTGTTATCATTCGCGATCACTCTATAGAAATACAGCAAGAGAGGTGGGGGGTTAAGGGCAAGTGCGGGGCGTTGGGGGTGAAAGAAGAAAGGACAGAATCAAGTTTCGAGGTCGGAAGAGGTCGAGATCGTTCTCGTTCGAGAGATCGATGGTGCCATTCGATTTCACTTCCCCGCCGCCTGCTGCTGCTGCTTGTACTTGGCCGCGATCTCGCTCGCCTTCTCCCGGTGGGAGTCCCTCGCCCTCTCCACGTGCGCCGGCATGGGCGCCGCGTTGGGCCTCGACAGCGCCGCGGCGGCGCGTTCGTGGAGCGATGCGGCGCCGTCGACTGCCTTGCCGGCCGCCTTGCCCGTTGCGACGCCGGCACAGCAGAGGCAGGGCGCGAACAGCGCTAGGCAGCACATTATGCTTTTTTGAGTTGATGTTGTTTGTTGCTGTATCTGAGAGACTGTTAATGTTCTACAAAGGTGGGGGGAAGGGGGACAGGAGGGAAAGCAGTGCTGTTGCTGTTCTAAGAAAAAAATGGGGAAATGAAAAAAGAATGAAAAATAAAAAAAAACTCCTCAACTTCGTAAAACCTCAACTCTCTCGCTCGCTCTTTCCGCTTTTTCTTTCTTTTTCTTCTTTCTTTTACGAATAGAGCCTCCCGAGCGCCCTCCCCGTCAGGTTGTACGCCAGCAGCGAAGGCGTGGCCGCGTCCATCAGGTTGGTCTCGGGGTCGAGCGCGCGAGCGAAGCCCACGATGACGCAGACGCCGACGACCAAAGCGGCGTAGCTCGAGTCGATAGAAACCTCGTGCCTCCTCGCCGCCCTCAGAGCCCCTTTCAGGACCGCGTCCAGGTCGATCCCTTTCGGGGCACGCACGTCCGCAAACTCCTCGAACAGAGCGACCATGTCTTGTTCGAAAGCCTGGGGTTGCTGGCACCGCTGCTTCGAGCTCATCCGGAGCATCAGCCTGGCTCCGGCGCGGCCGTCCCCGGCAGAGATGGCGTTGAGTAAGGAGATGAAAACAGTCCTCACTGGCGGGGTGAGCGCCTCTGCCAGGCCCAGGTCGAGCAGGACGAGCTGGAGCTTGCCCCGGGCGGCGGAAGCCGCGGAGGAGGAGAGGGAGTCAAGGGACTGGTGCTGAGGAGGAGGAGGAGGAGGAGACGGAGGAGAAGAAGGAGAACGAGAAGCAGAGGAGGTGCCATCGCTGCTCCTCCCGCTCTCGAGCTGTTCTCCGCCGTTGTCGCCTTCTACGTCGTCCTCGCGGACGCGGACCATGATGTTGCCCGGGTGCAGGTCGGTGTGCTGTTTTGTGGGAAAAAAAGAGAAAGAGAAAAAGAGGGAGAAAAGAGGCGGGGTCGGTTGAGATGAGGAACAAAAAAAAACGGGGAAAAAAACGAGCGAAACAAACCCGACTTCAAAAAAAACTCTTCTCTTCTCGTCCTCTCCCTTCTCTCTTCCTTCTTCCTCTCTCTTACCACAAAGTTGTCGTGCAGCAGCATCTTCAGGTACGCGTCCACGCCCAGGGCCACGATCTGCGGGTTGAACGAGGCCGCCCCGGGCGCGCTCTTCCGCATGTATGCCGCCACGGACTCGCCTCGCTCGAACGACTCGACAAGACACCCCTCGGCGTCGTCGTAGCCGGCGATCGGAGTCGGCAGCGTCACCGAGTCGCGCACTGCCGCGAAGTTGCGCCCCATCCTGCGCAGGTGCGCCGCCTCGACCCGCAGGTCCGCCTGCGCGGTCATGGTCGCAGAGAACTGCGCCAGGGACTGCTGCAGCGAGAAGCCCCTCAGCCCCTTGACGGTCGAGGCCGCGGCGGCCAAGGGCTTGAGCAGCCGGAAGTCCGTCGCGATCCGGCTCGCGACGTTGGGGTGCCTGACTTTCACCGCCACGGGCAGCAGGCCTTTCACCGAGCCCGTGCGCGGGTCTTTCAGCTTCAGCACGGCCCTGTGCACCTGCGCGATCGACCCCGAGGCCAAGGGTTCGACCTCGAAAGAATCGAAGTGATCCTCCAGCTTCCCACCAAAGGCAGCCTCGACGCAGTCGCGCGTCGCCCTCCAGCCGTGCCTCGGCGCGGCGTCGTGGAGCGAAGAGAGAGCCTCGCAGAGCTCCGAGGGGAACATGTCCTCGCGCGTGGCCGACCACTGGCCCCACTTGATGAAGGCCGGGCCCGAGGCGCGGATGGAGGAGAGGAGGAGGCGCCAGGCGAGGTCGCGGGCGCGGCGGGAGGTCGCTGAAGTTGAAGAGGTTGAAGAGGTCGAGGTCGAGGTCGAGGTCGAGGTCGAGGTCGAGGTCGAGGTCGAGGTCGAGGTCGAGGTCGAGGTCGAAGTCGTCAAGCTCCGCTCGTCACCATTGCTGCTTTCTCCTCTCTCCTTCTTCTTCCTCGCCTCGAGCGCCGCGGCGAGCGCCAGCAGCGCCGGGGCCAGCAGCAGGAAGGGCAAGAAAACGAGAGCCAGGTGCGCAGCCCTCGAGGCGAGCGCGACCCGGTCCGCCGGCGTCAGCGGGCGCGAGTGGTGGTTGTTGCCGTTGTCGTCGTCTCCGTGGTCGCCGCCGCCAAAGAGCACGAGCTCGCTCGTCGTCTTGGTGGTGTTGCCGCTCTTGCTGCTGCTGCTCTCGCTCGCAGGGGAGGAGGAAGAGAAAGTGCGGGAAGGAAGCCAGGGAGAAGAAGAGCTCCCCCTCTTCTTCTTGCTGTTCCTCCTCGCCGAAGAAGAAGACAATAGCTCATCGTTGTCGTCGTCGTCGTCGTCCGTGCTCGCGATCGAGAGCATCCCGCGCACCGACTCTTCCTCCCGGCGGTACTCATCAGCAGAGGCGGGGCGGGAGAGCGTCTTGGACGAGCGCAGGAGTAGGTGCAGCGGAGAAGGTGGCGTCGCGGAGGCGGCAGCAGCAGCAGCGAGCTCTTCAGCTTCTTTCTTTTTCTTTTTCGCCGCCGCTGCTGCTTCTTTCTTCTTCTTCCCTCCTGCTCCTCCGGGGAGAGGGAAAGAGATCCAGAGCACGCCGCCGTTTTCTCCCCCCATCCCATTCCCGGCCCCCCATTGGCCCAGCGAAGCCATCAAAGACGAGGAAGAAGAGCCGGAAGAGACCCCGGCGGTCGCGCTGTCTGCCAAGTCCGCGGCCCACCCGAGCGGCGGCGTCTCCGCCAGATCGCTCATGAGCGGCGCGAGCCGCAGCGCCGCGTCGCGGTGCCTCCTCCTCCAGGCTTCTTCTAAAGCGCCCTCGGTGGCCGGGATCTGGCCCAGCGCGGCCTGGCGGGACGTCGAGGCGTAGGCGGCCGCGACGGGCGCCATCGCCGCCGCGGCCCTCAGAGCCGCGGCGCTCGGCGGGTGGATTAGTGTAACTAAAGCTCCGGCGCAGGCCAGGAGCAGGGAAGGGGGAACAAACTGGTCCACCCAGTCGAGGGCGGCTCCCGTGGCCTGCGAGACCGAGGAGGGGAGAGAAGGAGAAGTCGTTTCCTCGGAAGAAGAAGCAAAAGGGTTTCGCCGGAGCAGCCTCGACGAGGGCGCCGCGGCCCGGAGCGCGCCGACGGCCGCGAGCGCCCTGAGGGCCACGGGGGCCACGCCGCTGCTGCCGTCGCGGCCGCTGCACGCGAGCCTAAAGTAGGCCAGGGCGGCGGCTCGCGCGGCGAGGTCCAGGGCCTCGGCGGAGGCGGTTCCGCTCTTCTCTTCGCTCCCTGCTCCTCCTACTCCTTGTTGCCGCAGCCGTTGTCGCTGCCGTCGTTGTCGCCCCGTTGTTCCACTTCCTCCTTCCAGCGCCGTGCCCGCCTTGAGCTCGAAGAGCCTGATCCTGAGGTCGGGCCTCCCTCGCGAGCCTCCGGTGAGCGTGGCTCGGCAGGGCAGGGACAGGCGGAAGGAAGAAGTAGAAGCGGAGGTTGGAGAGGAGGAGGAGGTTGAAGCAGAGGACGACGAGAGGTCGTCGCTGCGAGGGAAAGAAGAAAAAGATAAATTGGTTTTAATTCGATGAGGAAATGTGAGTCGAATAGGCGAGGTTTGGGGTGGTTTTGCGTTTCGATTTTTGTTGTGAGAGGCAGAGCATGGTCAATGGACGCCTCTGGGGTGCCAAGAGACCAGAAGAAAGTGCTCGCGATGGGAAGGAAAGCGTGAAAAACCTGGCACTTTGATTGCAGAGGGAGAGTATCGGAGGCGAGAGGGGGAAGAGCGAAGCAAGCGAGCAAACGAGCTTGCTTTGCCCATCTTTTTCGCGCGACCGTGGACGCCCCTCTGATGCTTTCGTACGTGCAACCTACCTCGACAGAGCGTGCATATGCCTCTCGGAGGCAGCCGAACTCAAAGAACGGAGGCCCGGCGCGTGGAGCGGCCGGAGCGGCGACGATGGGGAGGGGGCGCTGAATGTCGTCGAGGTCGTTGTCGTCGAGTTTGACGATGACGACGAGCTCGTCGATGCCTCCTCCTCTCCCCTCGTGCTGCTGCTCGGGCCTGCGCCTCTCGTCATGGCGGCGACGAGAAGGCGCGAGGCGTCCCGTCGATGAGCGCGGGGGGGCAGGAACTAGTGTGCGAGCGCGCCTGCTTTCCCGGCTAGGCGTAAAAAAAGAAAAAGCCGAGGGGCGAAGAGGAAAAAAAAATGAGAGAGCCAGCCAGCAAGCAGCGCAGCAGCCGCAGCAGCAGCAGCGGCTTGAGCTTTGATTTTTTTATCGCTTGCTTCGACCTTCATCAACCTCTTTTCACTACTTCGTTGACTTTCTCACCGCTTCCCTCCTTCCCGTTCCCCACCTTTCTACCTCCAACCCCCTCACCCCCCCACTCAACAACAAACAATGGGCAGAGGCCGCGCCGCTTCCACGGCGGCAGCCCGCCTCGCCCGCGTCGCCGCCGGGGAGACCACGAGCGGCGTGATGGCGACGAGCGCTGCTGCCTCTTCGAGCTCGTCGTCCTCGGCGTCCGCTGCTGCCTCCCGTGCCCTCGCCAGGCTGTTTGGCTCGCGCGCCTCGGGCCTCGCTTCTGCTTACGGTGCGTTATTTCGGATGTTATCTGCATGACGATGAGGATAGAAAGGGGAAGAGAAGCCCTGGAACGGGCCAGAGAGAGCGGCCCAATCGAATCAGCACTTCCTCCAACAGAAAAAGACGCTCACCCCATCGAGAGCTCGACACGCCGATAACGACGACGAAAAAAAATATCAACGAAAAAAAAAACAGGTGCCAAGATGCCGAGCTCGGCCTTCCCCTTCCAGTCGCGCTCCGTGTCCCTCGCTGCTCTCAAGCCCAGCGACGAGTGAGTTATTGATTTTTTTAGTTGCGGAGAGGCGGAGAGAAGAGCGGAAGAGGGAGAACTCGGAGTGGCGAATTGACGAGCGAGCGAGAGAGGAGGCATTCGTTTTGGCGAGCTCTCTCCCCTCGCCTCTTTTCGCTTCTCGCCACCCCGCTGCGAGGTCGAATCGGGCCCCCTCCGCACCCACCCTGGCGTCGCGTCAAGACATATTTGCGATCCCCTCTGTGCACTGGCGAGCCCTTCTCGACGGGATCTGCGACCACGCATTCGAATCAGCCCCATCGAAGCTTCGCGCGAGAGCGAGCTGCCGATCGAAAAGGAGAGCGTCGTCGGTGTTTTTCGCGTCGCTCGATTCTCTCCAACAAAGCTCTCGACCTCGAGCTCGAGCTCTCTTCTTCTCTCTTCCTCTCTCTCTTCCTCTCACCCTCTCTCATCCTCTCCCTTCCTCCACCTCGACCTCGACCACCTCCAACCCAACCCCAAAAACCCCCAACCAACATCAGCTTCTCCCCGCGCCACAACTCCCTGACCCCGGGAGAGGAGGCCGAGATGGTCGCGGCCCTCGGCTTCTCGAGCCTCGACGAGCTGATCGACGCGACGGTGCCCAAGTCGATCAGGGCCGACAAGGCGCTGGACCTCGGGGAGTACACCGAGGGCTACACCGAGTCCGAGTTCCTCGAGAAGTTCAAGTGAGTCTTTTTTTATTGTGGGGAAAGAGAGAAAGAGAGAAAGAGAGAAAGAGAAAAGAGCGGTGGGAGAAAGAGAGAAAGAAGAGAACAAAACTCGCGCGCGCGCGCTCTTTCGAAAAAAGAAGGGGAAAAACTCATTCCTCTTCTTTCTCTCTCCTTCCTCTCCAACCTCCCCCCCCCCCCTCTCCTACTCAGGGCCATGGCCTCCAAGAACCGGGTCCTCAAGTCCTACATCGGCATGGGCTACTACGGCACCCACCTGCCCCCGGTCATCCAGCGCAACGTTTTGGAAAACCCCGGGTGGTACACGCAGTACACCCCGTACCAGGCCGAGATCGCGCAGGGCAGGCTCGAGGCGCTGCTGACGTTCCAGACCGCCGTGACCGACCTGACGGGCATGCAGATCTCGAACGCTTCCCTGCTGGACGAGGCGACGGCGGCCGCGGAGGCGATGACGATGTGTTCTGCGCTGGCCCGCGGGAAGAAGACGACTTTCCTGGTGTCTGATGCTTGCCACCCGCAGACGATCGAGGTCTGCAAGACGCGCGCCGACGGGCTCGGGCTCAAGGTCGTGGTCGCCAAGGAGGCCGACTTCGCCTCTGCGGGCCTCAAGGCCGGGGGCGACGTCTGCGGCGTGCTGGTGCAGTACCCTGGCACCAACGGCACGGTCCCCAAGGGCGGGCACAAGGCCACGGTCGAGCTGGCGCACGCCGCCAAGGCGAAAGTGTGTGTCACGACCGACCTGCTCGCTCTCACGAAACTGACCCCCCCCGGGGAGTGGGGCGCGGACATCGTCGTGGGCTCGGCCCAGCGCTTCGGCGTGCCCATGGGCTACGGAGGTCCGCACGCGGCCTTTCTCGCCTGCCACGACGAGTACAAGCGGCTGATGCCCGGACGCATCATCGGCGTGTCGAGGGACGCCGCCGGCGCGCCGTGCCTGCGCATGGCGATGCAGACGCGCGAGCAGCACATCCGCCGCGACAAAGCCACGTCGAACATCTGCACGGCGCAGGCCCTGCTGGCCAACATCGCCGGGCTCTACGCGGTCTACCACGGGCCCGAGGGCCTGACGAAGATCGCGGACAGGGTCCACGGCCTCGCCGCGACCTTTGCCGCCGCGAGCGCCAAGGCCGGGCTCTCGGTGCCTTCGGCCTCTGCCTCCTACTTCGACACGGTGACGGTCGCCGTGAGCGACTCTGCCGAGGCGGCACGCAAGCGCGCCGTCGCGGCGGGCTTCAACGTGCGCGTGCTCGACGGCAAGCACGTCGCTGTGGCCTTCGACGAGACATCGGTCCTCGCCGACGTCGACGCGCTCGTCGACGCCCTGGCCGGAAAGAGCAACGCCGCCGGTGCCAAGGCCTCCCAGCTCGCCTCCTCGGTCGACGCCGCCGCCTCTTTGGGAGAGCACTCCCGCTCTTCTCCATTCCTGGAGCACTCGGTCTTTAACTCGTACCACTCGGAGCACGAGATGCTCCGCTACCTGAAAAAGTTGGAGAACAAGGATCTCTCTCTCTGCCACTCGATGATCCCTCTGGGGTCCTGCACGATGAAGCTCAACGCCACCAGCGAGATGATGCCCGTGACCTGGCCCGAGCTGGCCAACCTGCACCCCTTCGCGCCGCAGGAGCAGGCCCAGGGCTACGCCGAGATGTTCGAGCACCTGGCGACGCAGCTGGCCGAGATCACGGGTTTCGACGCGGTGTCCCTGCAGCCCAACTCGGGTGCTTCTGGCGAGTATGCGGGCTTGATGGCGATCCGGGCCTTCCACAAGGCCAACGGGGACGAGCACAGGAACGTGTGCATCATTCCGGTAAGGAGGGAGATGGTTTTGGGATTGGGGGTGGGAGTTGATGAGAGAGAGAGAGAGAAAGAGAAGAGTTTTTTTGCTCTCTCTCGCTCAGACTCGGGTTTTTTTTCGTCGTCGACCTCGACCTCTTCTAACTTTTTTCTTTCTCTTTTTTTCTTCAACTCCCCTCACCCCTCACCCAAAAAACAAATCTAGGTCTCGGCCCACGGCACCAACCCCGCCTCCGCCGTCATGGCGGGCATGGACGTCGTCGTCGTCCCCGTCGACGCGAAAGGAAACATCGACATCCCGGCCCTCGAGGCCGCGGCCGTCAAGCACTCGAACAAGCTCGCAGCGCTGATGATCACCTACCCTTCGACGCACGGCGTCTACGAGGAAGGCGTGGACACTATCTGCGACATCATCCACAAGCACGGCGGGCAGGTCTACATGGACGGCGCCAACATGAACGCGCAGGTCGGGCTGACCAGCCCGGGTCGCATCGGCGCCGACGTCTGCCACTTGAACCTGCACAAGACCTTTTGCATCCCGCACGGCGGCGGCGGCCCCGGGATGGGCCCGATCGGGATCAAGAAGCACCTGGCCCCTCACATGCCGACGCACCCCGTGATCCCCACGGGCGCCCTCCCCAACTTCAAGAGCGACGCCGCCTCCTTCGGCACCATGGCCGCGGCACCTTACGGCTCGTCCCTGATCCTGCCGATTTCGTATGCTTACATCTCGATGATGGGGTCAAAGGGCCTCGAGAGGGCCTCGAAGCTGGCGATCCTCAACGCAAACTACATGGCCAAGCGCCTCGAGAAGCACTACCCGGTGCTCTTCAGGGGCCCTAGCGGGACCTGCGCCCACGAGTTCATCATCGACCTGCGCCCCCTGAAAGACACCGCCGACGTGGAAGCGGAAGACATCGCCAAGCGCCTCATCGACTACGGCTACCACGCGCCGACGATGTCTTGGCCCGTCAGCGGAACGCTGATGATCGAGCCGACCGAGTCGGAGTCGAAGGCCGAGCTCGACAGGTTCTGCGACGCGCTCATCTCGATCCGCGAGGAAGTCGGGCAGATCGAGTCGGGCGCGGCGTCCAGGGCAGACAACGTCCTCAAGCGCGCGCCGCACACGGCCGAGGCGGTGCTGTCTTCGAGCTGGGACCGGCCCTACTCGCGCGAGGTCGCCGCCTTCCCGGCCCCCTGGGTGTCCGGCGCCAAGTTCTGGCCGACGACGTCGAGGGTCGACAACGTGTGGGGGGACAGGCACCTGGTCGCGAGGCTCCCCGAGGGCGGGATGGACGCGGCGAAGGCGAGGGCTGCTGCCAACGGCGGGTCGGGCGACGAAGGGGTCGAGGCGGCCGCGGCGTGAAGAGGAAGTTGGTTTTTTTTTAGAGAGAGAGAAAGAGAGTGTTGATTCTCCCTTCTTTTTTGCCTTTGCTTGGAGAAAGAGACAGAGACTGGAAATCGGAGAGAACAAAAGAGAGAGCCTTTGGGCGCGGGCGCGGGGGGGAGAGAGAAAAGAGAAGAGAGTTTTTTTTTCCGGTTTTTCGTTTTCGTTTTTTTTTTTGCCTTCGACAAAAAAGAGAGAGCGACGATTTTTTTTTCCACCCCCACCAACCATTCTTTCCGTCGATCCACAACAAAATAACAAGAGAGAGAGAGAGAGAGAGAGAGAGAGAGAGAGAGAGAGAGAGAGAGAGAGAGAGAGAGAGAGAGAGAGAGAGAGAGAGAGTTGTGTGAA
>Ga0210003_1000691_pt1 | contig 30454 bp, 26 predicted proteins | sample LantaG_FD_182804 | JGI IMG/M metagenome (GOLD analysis project Ga0210003, IMG submission 182804) | Deep subsurface microbial communities from Baltic Sea to uncover new lineages of life (NeLLi) - Landsort_02402 metaG (SPAdes) (version 2) | ecosystem: Environmental > Aquatic > Marine > Oceanic >... | reverse complement strand
GGCATCATCGCTCGCAGCCAGCTCTCAACTCCAATCAAAAAAGGCGCTCTAGCTCGCAGGTGACTCTTGGAAAGCAAAGCAATGAATGCCTGATGTCAACCAAGGGCCCGAACCGGGTGCCGGAGGGCGACGGAAGCGATCGAAAAGGCGAGAGCCATGCCGCAGCTGTTGCTGGTCTCGACCTCGACCTCCTCGACCTCCGCGACCTCCTCTCTTCCCCACCGCTCCCGCCACCCACGCCACCGCACGCCGCCTTGACCATCCTCTGCCGGAAAGCCGCAGCGGAAGTCGTGTCTTCGATGTCGAGGCCGGGAGAGGAAGAAGAAGGGAGAGGAGACCTGGAAGCGGCGCTCGCCGTCGGGAGGCTCGCCCTCGTCGTCTCCTCCTCTTCTTCTTCTCCTTCGTCTTCGACTTCGACCTCGACCTCTTCTTCTTCTCCTCCTCCTCCTTCGTCGCTCCGAGAAGAGTTCCGCCCCCTCTTCAACGCAGCTCGCGCTGCTTCCGTCGCCCGGAAAGCTCTGGGCGCAGCGCTGATAGAGGTCTGCCGCAGGGCGAGGACGCAAGACGACGGGCGGCGGGGCCCCTTTCTTTCAATCGCGCTCGAGGCGGAGCAGCTCCTCGACGCCGGCGCGCCCCTGGAGTTCTCGACCGGACACGGGGACACCCCTCTGACCGTCGCCGCCTCCGGAGGCTCGCCGGAGCTCGTGGGCATGCTTCTGAGGAGGGGCGCAGACCCCGGAGGCAACGAGAGGGCCTGCACCCCACCGATCCACGCCGCGATAGAGGGAGCAAGTGTCGACGCCTTTGGAAAAGTTTGGGGCTCGCACGCAGAGTGCGTCCGCCTGCTGCTGGAGGCCGGCGCCGACCCGAACGCGCGGGACGTGCCTCCTGGGCAAGGGTTTGAGGAGGAGGAGCAGCAGCAGCACTGGAGCGCGCTCCATCGAGCGGCGCTCAGGAACTTGCCTCTCATTTGCGTTTTGCTCCTCGAAACGGGGAAGGTCGATCCAGATGTCTTGGGTCCCTCGGGGCAGACCCCGCTGGACCTGGCCGTCTACAGGAGGCATTCGGATGTGGTCAGGGTGCTGCGAGAAGCCGGGGCCGGAGGGGCGGCGGGGCGCAGAAGCAGAAGCAGAAGCAAAGGCGACGGCGGCGGCAGGTGCGTTGTTTCTTAGTTTTTTTTCTTTCTTCGTCTTTTTCTTTCTTTATCACTTTGTAATCTCTTCACGGTGTCTTTTCTTTTTTTTGTAACATAGGGGGAAGAAAATGAAAAGGCAGAGTGGGAAGCCAGCAGGGCAGGGAACGAAAAGAAAGACAGAGGGAAAACATCACCCGAGGCTTGCGCCGCCTCCGCCGGCCGGCGCCGCGCTCGTCGTCGAACCCCCTCCTCCGGCACTCGCCATCGCCGCCGCTCCTCCCTTCCCGCTGCCCCCCATGTTGGTCCAGATCAGGTCCCCTTTCGGGTTGATCGCCTTGAGGTCGACGGCTCCGGGGGCCGGGAGCACGGCCGCCGGGAGCGTGATGACGCCGGCGCTGGCGGTCGGGACCTTGACCTCGGGCAGGCGCGGGCCCGTCGCCGGAGCGAGGGCGTCAGCCCGAGCTCCAGTTCCTCCCGCTGCTGCTCCAGCAGTAGCAGTCCTTCCACTACCACTCGCAGCACCGTCGGAGAACGTCACGGGACCTGAGATCGGCAGGGGCCCCAGCGCCGGGGCCAGCGCCGGGCTCAGGCTCGCGAGAGCGCTTCCCAGCGCGTTGGCGACCGACGTCATCGCCTGCGCCCTGCCCGGGGCACCCGCGTTGGACCCTCCTCCCAGGGCGCCCAGCGCCGCGTCGGTCAGGTCTGCCGCGGCGGACCCGGGCGGGGGCCTGGGCCTCGCTGCGTCGAGCTCCAGCGCCGTCGGGGCCGTCGCAGGCGGCAGGGAGGTCGGCAGGGCCGGGAAGATCGACCGGGGGGAGGGGAGCTGGAGTTTCGGGAGGTTGATGACGTTTGCTGCGTCGACCCGCGAGGCAGCGGCGGCAGGGATGGCAGGGGCAGCAGCAACAGGGGTAGAAGGGGCGGCGACGGCAGGAGCAAGGGAGGCGGCGGTTTCGCCTTTTGTCGTCGTCAAGGTCGAAGCCGTAGGAGCAGCAGGAGCAGCGACGTCAGCGGCAGCGGCAGCAACGGCAGCAACGGGCTGCCCCATCTGGGCCCCGATGCTCGTCTTTGACGACGACGAAGGCGCCGATCCCGCGGAAGCAGCAAGAGCAGGAGGCGCGGGAGCAGCAGCAGCAACGGCAGCAACAGCACTCAACCTCCTCCTGCCAAAGCTCGCCGTCGTCAGCTGGTCCTCGCTCCTCACCGTCGCGGGGCTCGCGCCGGCGTCGACGAAGAACTTCTCGAGCCCGGCCGCCGCCCGGGCCGCGGCCGGGGCGAAGAGGGCGGTGGAGGCCGGGGCGGCGGGAGGGGGCGGCGGCGAGGGCAGCACGTTTTCGACGAATTTGGTGGCGGCGTCGAGGTTGGGCTGCACGGCGGCGACGAGCTGCGACAGCGTCGCGGCTGCTCCTTTGGGGAGGGGCGCCGTCCCGGCGTTGAAGGAGATCGAGGCGGCCGGGGAACCCACCTTGAACTCTCCCGTGGGCGAGGGCGAGGTCTGGAAGACTCCCGCTTCCGGGACAGTAGAAGAAGCAGCTGTGGAGGAAGAAGAAGGAGAAACAAGAGAACCTCCTCCTCCAGAAGCCTGCTGCGCCGCCGAGGGCAGCGCCGCCAAAAAGGTCTTGACGGTGTTGGCGGCCTGCAGCGCCTGCGACAGCGTGCCCACGTCGTTCGGACTCAGCCTCAGCGCCGACTTGTTGAACCCGGGCTGGCCCGAGAGCGCGACCGAGTCGAGCTGCCTTTTCAGCTCAGGGTTCGAGTTGATGTAGCTCTCGACCCTCGGCACCGTCGCTCGCACGGCCGCGGCGGCAGAGTCGGCCGCGCGCTGGAGGGCGTCGTTGGCGGCCTCGGCGTCGATAGGGGGAGGGCGCTGCGGCTGCGGGATGAGTTCTTGCTGCTGCTGCTGCTGGAGCAGGAGCTGCTGCGGCGTTGGGAGGGCAGCGGGGCGCTGCTGCTGTTGGAGGGAAGAAGCGGGTCTCGGCAGAGAAGGAGAAGCGGAAGCGGAGGAAACGACGGGAGCCTTTGCTGCTGTCATCGTTGTCTTTGCTGGCGCAACACCTGCAGGAGCGGCAGCTGCGACTGCTACCACGGCTGCAGCAGCAGCAGGCGCCGGGGCTGGCGCTGCCGCGGCGTGCTTCCTGCTCGAGGAGAGAAAGAGAGAGAGAAAGAGAAAGAGAAAGAGAAGAAGAGGGTGAGTTTTTTCCCTCTCTCTACCTCTCTTTGTTCGCCGCGTTGACAAGCGCCATGCCTCTCTTTTCGCATTCCAATTAAACTCCCTTCTTCTCCAGAACAGCAACTAACAAAGTCGAACTAGGTCACTCACTTGCTCGACGCGCTGGCTCCAGCGGCCAGCATGAGCAGCACGAGAGACACGAAAAAGGCCGCGAACACGCTGCCCCTGTGGCGGGCAATTCGCGACGCCATGTTTCTGTTTTGTTTTCTTTCGGCGAGAACGATGTCCAAAGTTGTTCTTTCTTTTTCCTTTCTAGACAAGTGCCTCTCTTGTTTCTGTTTGTTTCGAGTAAAAGGGAGGAGAGGAACGGCCATTAGTGTGAGCTTGAGAGTGGTAATTAGACAAAAAAAGGGCAAGAACAAGACGGAGAGAGAGACGAAGGCGAGAGAGAGAGAGCGTCGCCGTCGTCGTCGCCGTTGCGGGGCCGCGGCGGAGGAAGAGAAGAGGTGAGGAAGCTACAGGCCTCTTTAACTTCTCCCTCCCTCTCTCTCTCGAGAGAGCTTCCTTGCGCGAAGAATCTGCCGTCGCTTTTTTACGGAGGAAAGGGACAACGGCAGAACGGAGAGTGCTTACGTCAGGAAAGAGCGAAGACGAAAAAGGAGAGAGAGAGGGAGAGAGAGGGGGTTTGAAGAGGAAGAAGAAGTGAAAGAGGTCGAAGGAAGAGAAATTTTTCGTTCGCTCCTCGCTCGCTCTCAGACTTGCTTTTTTTCCCCCCCTTCTTCTTCATCGAGTTCGCTCTCTTCCTTTTTTGCTTCGGTACGCTCTCTCTCCTTCTTTCTTCCTCTCTCTTCTTTCGCGCTCGCGCGCCTCCCTCCCTCTCGTCTGCTGCCGCCCCGAGCCGCAAAAAAGACGACAAAGGCCAAGAAGAAGACGACCTTCCGCAGCCATCAACCTCTCATCGAGACGTCAAAGCCGTCGCTCCTTCTCTCCCGCGTTGCTCCCTCTTCCCGTCACTCACCTCTTCTTCCGTTTCCGTCTACGTCGACACGAAACACTCATAAATCACCAGGCAGCTTTGAACAGTTGCAAAGAGGAGCAGAAGAAGGAGAAGACTCTCTTCCGACAAGAGACGTCGCGGATCCCCTTCATCTTCGACGTGAAAGAAAAAGAAAGAAAAAAAAACCATGGCCGCGACCGAGGCCCTGCGCCAGCTCCGTGAGGAGGCCTACTGCCGCGTCGTCAAGTGCTTCCTCGCCGGGGAGTACAGCATGGTATGGAGAAGAAGAAGAAACAGTGGATGATGAGAAGGAAGAAGAAGAAGAAGAAGAGGAGAGAGAGGCATTGACGAACGAAAAAAAAAACTCAAAACTTGGACCTCGAAAACATCAACAGCAAAAGGAGGTCATGCTCTCCAAGCTCCGCACCGAGCTCGTCATCTCGCACGAGCGGCACGCGCAGCTGCGCGACAACATCGACAAGGGCGTGGAGGCGCCCTGGCTGATCGGAGCCAACGGCAAGCCCCTGGCCGGCGGAGGAGGAGGAGGAGCGGCGGGAGGAGGCGGAGGAGGAGCCGCTCGACGGAGGTCTTCCGGGAGCAGGAGTAAAGCAGGTGGGGGTGGCGGAGGAGCCAAGGGCGGAGCAAGCACAGCAGCACAGCAGCAAGCTGCCACAGCTGCTGCTGCCGCTGCGGCAGCAGCAGCAGCGGCAGCGGCAGCAGCAGCAGCCCCGATCTCCTCCGACCCCCTCGTCGGGCACCGCGTCCGCCGCTACTGGCCGCAGCACGGCGGCTGGTTCGACGGCGTCCTCTGCGACTTCAACCCGTCCACGGGCCAGCACTGCGTCGTCTACGACGGAGGGACGCCCCGCGAGTCGTTCGAGTGGTTCAGGGTGCGCGGCGCGAGCCCTGCGCACTGCGTCGTCAGCAGGGAGCGGGTCGACGCGGCGACGCTGCCGGCGCTGGCCTCCGCGGCGCGGTCTGCGCACGCGGCGCAGCAGGCCGCCGCCGCCTTCAACAACAGCAGCGGCGGTGGTGGAGCTGGTGGCGGAAACGCAGGTGGCGCTGCGATGCCTGGAGGGTTTGGCGGGCCCGTCGTGAATGCTCCCGCGCCCGTTCGAGGAGGCGGAGGCGGAGGCGGAGGCGGAGGGGGCAAGGGCGGCGGCGGCGGCGGAGCGAAGAAAGGTCAGCAGCAGCAGCAGCAGCAGCAGTCCTACCCTTCGGGGGCCAACCAGGCCGCTGCAGCAGCCGCGGCGGCCTTTGCGAACGCGCCGCTGTTTGACGGGGACTTTGAGGCAGGAGGCGGCGGGGGCGGCGCGCGAGGCGGAGGAGGAGGAGGAGGAGGAGCTCCTCCTCCGGCGCCTGTTGTCGCCCCTGTTCCCGTTCCGCCTCCGCCTCCTGCTGCTGCTGCTCCGGGGGCTCCGCCCGCGTATGCGGGGCTGTACAGGGGGGCTTACTGATAAGTTTGAGAGGGAAGGAGAGAGAGAGAGAAGAGAAAGACTTCGTGTTACAAAAAACCATTTTCCCTTTCTTTTCCAAAAAAGAAAAAAAAGAAAAAAGAGAGAGAAAAAACTCTTCTTCACTCTTCCCCTTCAAGTCACGCCTTGCCTCTTCTTCCACCCTTCCTCGACCTCCCCCCCAAGAACAATGGCGCGCTTCCTCGCCTTTGTCTACGCCCTCGCGGTCGCGGTCGTCCTGTCCGCGTCGCCGAGCTCTGCGGCGAGCAGCAGCCGGTGAGTAGTTTGGAGCGAGAAGAGAGAGAATGAGAGAGAGAATGACAGAGAGCGAAACCAATTCGACAAGCCGAGAGAGCGAAACTGAAAAAAAAACGAAAAAACAATGGCGAGCCCTCGCGTTGCTCTTTTCTGCTCCTGCTTTAGTCCGCTTTGCCCACGAGCGTTCTTCAATCAATGTTTTCAAGCGTATGGCGTAAAGAGAATAGACAAAACGCGTGCAGAGCTTGCGCTAGGAGGGACATTGAGAGAGGCATGCTCTCGTTGGAGAGCGCGCCGCTGGGCAGCAGCTGCTGCTGCTGCTGCTTTTGCTTCATGCCCTCTTTTTCTCTCGCTCGCTCGCTCTTCTCTTCTCTTCTTCTTCTTCCTTTGCTCCTCTCAAGCGTGCTCTAGAAAAAGGAGCAAGCTCGCGAGAACGAAAGAGAGGCGTAAAGAAAACGGAAAGAGCGAGCAATTGGAGTGAAGACTAGTAAGAACAAAAAACGCGGCGGCAGAAAACGCGCTCGCAGAGCTCCTCTCTCGGCTCTTTTCGCTCACCTCTTTCAAAACAACAACAACAACAACAAACCTCTCTCAGCTCGCTCCTCGCCACGGCCGCGACCACCATGCCCGTCGCACCCCTGGCGGCCCCCGTCGCCCCCGTCGCGGCCCCGGTCCCGGTCCCCAAGGCTGCCGCCCCGGAGGCGCCCAAGAAGCCCGCTGCCAGTGCCGCTGCCGCTGCCGCTGCCCCGGCAGCTGCTGCCTCTGCTGCTGCTGCTGCGACCACCACCACCGCCCGCACCAAGGCTGCCCCCGCCCCGGGCACCTTTGGCATCCCGCTGCCTGCCTTTGGAGCCGTCCAGCAGCTCGGCCTGCCGGCCTTACCCGCGATGAACCTGGCGGTCAACCCGGCCATGCTCGCGTCCGTCGCCCCGCCGCAGCCGCCGAAGATGGTTGCGGTGAAGCAGCAAAACGCCAAGCAGCAGCCCGTCTCGATGAGCGAGGAGGCCGCCGCCGACGCCCCTCCCGCGGCGCGCGGCCCGCCGCGCCGCGCCGGCCCGCACGCGCCGCCACGCTCGCTGCTCGCGATTTCCAAGCCTGTCGCTGATGCCACTGCTGCCGCGTTTGCTGCTGCTGCTCCCGTCACCCAGGCCAAGGATGCTACTGCTGCTGCTCCCGTCGCCGCCGTCGCCGTCGCCGCCGCTGCCCCGGCTACCGCTGCTGCCGTTGCTCCTTCTTCTTCGACGATGGCGACCACGACAAAGGCTGCCCCTGCCCCCGGGACTTTCGGGATCCCGCTGCCTGCCTTTGGAGCCGTCCAGCAGCTCGGCCTTCCCGCCCTGCCGGCCATGAACCTCGCCGTCAACCCGGCCATGCTCGCCTCGGTGGCGCCCCCGCAGCCGCCGAAGATGGTTGCGGTCAAGCAGAGCAACTCCGCCGCCGGAGGAGGCCCCCCGAAGCCTCGCGGCCCGGCCTCGCGCCGCGCCGCCGCCGCCGAGGCCGCCGCCGCCTCGGGCCCCGAGCACGTCTCGATGTCCCAGGAGGCCGTCGCCGTGCAGCAGCCCCAGCAGCCCGCTGCTGCCGCTGCCAACAACAAAAACAACAACAACAACCGCCGCTTTTTGCTGTCGTCGTCGTCGCCGGCGGCCAGGTCTGCCGCCGCGGCCGCTGTCCAGGAGGCCGTCGAGCAGGCCGCCACGGGCGACTTTGTCGACGTCTCCGCGGCCATGGCCGAGGTCGATTCTGAGGCCGAGGAGGCCGCGGCCGACGACGAGATGGACGCCATGGAGCCGCTGGACGAGGAGGACCACCGCCGCCTCCGAAGGGCGCTGCTCGAGGAGGACCACCGCCGCCTCCGAAGGGCGCTGCTCGAGGAGGTCAAGACCCCGAACGTCGTCGAGGTCGAGGCCCCGAAGTGGGCCAAGGCTGCTCCTTCTTCGAAAGCCGCTTCTTCTTCCAAGGCTGGCCCTTCCTCTGCTTCCACTTCCAGCGACGCCCTCTTCAACGTCTTCGCCGCCACGGGCGACAAGGTCGAGCCCAGCAACGACGCGCCCGTGCTGACCCTGCCCAGGCTCGAGATCCCGATCGGAGGCTCGGTCTTCGCGCTGCCCGAGCTGCCGCTCAACAGGCTCACGGCCTTCGCCCCCGGCCCGGCCCCGGTGCCCAGGGCCCCCGCGGTGCAGGTCGGGGACCTGTCGGCTCCGGACGCGCCCATGGGCACGGGGACGTCGGGCGTGAAGATCAGCAACCCTTTCGCCCCCGAGCAGAGCGTCTCGCTCGGCGTTCCCGAGAAGGCTGGGGCTGCTGCTCCGGTTGCCGCGGCGGCCGCGGCAAAGCCCGCTGCTGCTGCTGGGCGCAAGTGAACTTGGGGTGGGGGAAAAGAGATTTGAGAGAGAGTAAGAGACAGACAGAGAAAATGACCAATTAATAGAGAGAGCGTGATAAGAAAGAGACGTTACGGGAGAGAGAGAGAGAGAGAGAGAGAGAGAAAGAGAGAGACAAAACGTTTTTTTTTCTTCAAATGATTTTTCTTTTTTTACTTTTTCTTTTTTCGACAAATAAAAAAAAAACTCCTTATGAAACCACAAAAAAAAACTCAACTTTCTGTTTCCTTTTTTTATCAAAGGACTGGCTGGCGCTGGCTGGCTGGCTATCTCTCTCTCTCTTTACTATATACAATTGATTCACGCTGCTGCGCCAGCACCGGCGGCAGCGGCAGCTTTCGCGGCGGCCCTGGCCTCGGCCTCGGCCGCGGCGGCCTGCTGCAGCTTGCGCGCGCGGCGGACGTGCGACGGCGGTCTCGCCCTCCCGCCGCCCTCCTTCTTGCTCCCATTCGAGGAGATCGACGGAGGAGGAGGAGGGGCGACCGCGGGGGCAGGTGGAGGGGGCGCCAGGGCCGCCTTGGTGAGAGGGCTGAGGCTGCCGAAGACGAGCATGGGCGTCGCGGAGTCGTGAGCAGCGGGAGCAGCAGCAGCGGGAGCAGCGGCAGAAGGACTCTGAGGAGAGAGCGCGGGCTTTTGCGCCGCCGCCGTCGCCGGCGGAGAGGCCATCATTTCCGTCGGGGAGGGCGTCTGCGGCGTCGCCCTCTGGCCGTTCTGCTTGCCGCGGTTGTTGCTGCTGTTGCGAGGAGCGGCGACGGGCCTGGGCGCGCTCGTCGCGGCCCCGCTGCCGTTGTTGTTGTTCTCTCCTCCTCCGTTGCCTCCTCGGCCGGCCGCAGCGCCGCGCGGGCCGTTGCCTCCGCTTCCGCGACCTCCTCCTCCTCTCCCGCGCCCGAGGCCCTTGTCCGGCGTGGGGGCCTTCTGCGGCCTGGTGACCGGGGGAGACGAAGCGGCGGCAGCCGTCGGCGTGCCGACAACGGAGGCCGCCACGGGGCGAGAGGAAGAGGGCGTGCCGAGGAGATGAGGAGGAGCAGCAGCGGCCGTCGCGGCGGCGGGAGCGGCGCCGCGTTCGCGCTGCTGCTGCTGCTGCTCCTTCCTCTTCCCGCTCTTGTTGCTGTTGTTCGCAGCCGGCTTCTGCTGCTGAGGCGTCGCCATGGCGATCATCTGCCCGCGAGGGGTCACGACCAGGTCCACGGCGGGCTTTGCAGATACAGCAGCAGCAGCAGCAGCAGCAGCAGGGAGAGATATCGGCGGCGGCGTCGTCGCCGTCGCCGCCGTCGCCGCCGCTCCTGCTCCTCCTCCCTCCGTCGCTGCCGCCTCCGACCCTGCAGAGCCCCTCCGCTTCACCGGCACCGTCTCCCACGCGTCGTCTCCGTCGTCGTCGTCCTCCTCTTTCGTCTCTTCTTCTTCGGGTCCGTTCGCATCAGCAGCAGCAGCATTAGCTTCGGCAGCCGCCGCCGCCGCAGCGAGGGCGTCGGCGGCCGCAGCGGCCGCGGCGGCTTGCTCAGCCTCGGCGGCGTCGGCGGCCGCGGCGAGCTCCGAGAGCGCCGCCGCCCTCCGCTCCCACCCGAGCTTGACCAGGCCCGAGCTGCTCGAGTCCAGAGGCCTGTGGACCGGCGTGACGTGGCTGGCGTGGCTGGCGTGGCCGTTGCCATGGGCGGAAGCGGCCTCGAGGAGCGCCGGCGGGACGCCGGAAGAGCTTGAAGAGCTCGAGGAACTCGAGCAAGGCAGAAGGTCGACGACCAGGACGGTGACGTCGTCGCGCGGCCCCTTTTCCCGGAGCGCCGCGCGCACGAGCTCCGCCGCGGCCCTGCCGGCCGGGAGCTTGCGGACGCGGTGGGCCGCCCCCTTCGGGCCCAGGGCGTCCCAGAGGCCGTCGGAAGCCAGGATGAGGCGACCACCACCACAACCATTTCCAGAATTCGAGTGTTGCGAAAAACCCGAAACCGCAGGCAACGCGATTGCTCGCACGTCTGGCGTCGCGAGCACCGCCTCACCGGCATCCAAATCTCCCAGCGACCTCGCCATCGCCAGTCCCCCGGGCCACACCCTCAGGGGCCCGGCAGCGATCCCGTCCCCGATGTCCGCCCTCCCCACTTTGGAACCGGCGGCCTCGACCCTGGCCCTCTCGTGCGGGGCGTCCTCGAGCCTGTGAGAGGCTGTGAGGTTCAAAACCTCGGAGCCCGTGTCAAAGACGGCGAGCGAGTCTCCGACATTGGCGACGAACAGGTGCCAGCCGCAGAGCACCGCCAAGGTCGCCGTGGTGCCCGAGGGGGCTTTTTGGTTCTCTAAAGTGGAGTGAACGTCCTCGAAGCACAGGGTCAGGGCTTGGGGAAGAGCGAGCGCGGCGGCGTCGTGCGCCCTCCAGCCCGGGAGGGCCTCTGCTGCGGCGGCGACCGCCTCGGCGGGGAGAGGGGCGAGCAAAAAAGCGGGAAGGGAGCCGTTACTGGTGGCGAGGGCGTCCGCGAGAGAAGAAGAAGGATTCGAGCCTCCTTCGCCTCGGGAAGGGGAGGGAGGCGTCGCCGGCGGCGGCGGCGGCGGCGCTTGCTGCTGCTCTTCCGAGAGCTTCTCCGAGAGCCGAGACAGCAGCGCCGGGACGAGCTGCTTGGCCGCGGCGTTGGCGGCCTGCTTCCCTCCGTGGCCGTCGAACACGCCGAAGACGTGCAGCGTGGCGTGGGTGGAGGTTCCTGCGGAAGAAGAGAGAGAAAGAGAAGAGAAGAAGAGAAGAAGAAGAGGAAGACAAGTATCATGAGTCGAGGTCGAGGTCGAGGTCGAGGACGGAAAAAAAGAAGGCATGCGAGGTCGAAAAAAAAACGCAAGGGGGGGAAGGGGCAAGCATTCGACCACCACCATCACCTCCGACGCTCCTTCCAGCCCCTTTCCAGGGCCTCGATTCGCTTCCCACCACCGTCAGTCCGAAGATCCTGATTTCGATTCTACGTCCTGAGCAGTGGAAAACCTTTACCCTCGGTTCTTGACGGGCCATTCGCGAGGAGAAGGGGAAGGAAGAAAGGAAGATGAAACGAAAAAGCCCTCGCTCCTAATTCTTCTTCTTCTCAATTCAAAAACTCACCCGGCACGTCCACTTTCAGCGCCGTCTGGTTGCTCCACGTGTCCTCTCCCTTGTGCGTGAACTTTGCGAACCCGGAGGCCAGGGAGGGAGGGGCCACGAGCTTGCTGGAGGCCGAAGGCGGGGGAGGAGGAGGGAGAGAGGGCTGCGGCGCCGACGACGACGATGATGGTGTGGCGTTGGAGCTCGAGTCATTCTTGCTCTCCGCAACAGCAGCAACGGCAGCGGCCGCGGAGGAGCTGGGCCTTCGTATGCTCGCGTCGGGCACCATGTCGTCGTCTCTCACACAGGCGCCTGGGAGGAGTTGAGAGAGGTGGAGAGGGGGCGAAGAAGAACAACACGCGCTTTCTTCTCAAGAGCTAGTTCCTTCTTTCTTTCCTATCGAGATTCTGGAAGAGGGAAGTTTCTCCCGCGTTTTTTTTTTCCTTTTCTCGACCTCGCCGCTTTTTTCTCACAAAAAAAAAAAAAAAATCTTCCCAAAATGAAACGCCTCTCCTTCTACCTCCTCGCCGCCCTCGCGGCCACGGCGGCGACGGTCAATGCGGCAACCGAACCTCCTCAACAACCGGAACCCGCCTTCGCCCCGGTCTCCAAGGAGACCTCGACCATCATCGACGCTCTCACCAAGGGAGGCATCAGCCCCGAGGCCTTTGCCGAGTCCCTGACTCCCGAGCAGCAGGCGATCTACCTGTCCAAGCTCCAGCCCTCCGTGGCCTCGGCAGAGAGCGCCGAGGGCACTTCCCGTCGCGTCTCCGGCAGGTGGCAGCCCGCGAGGCTGCTGTCCCCGGACCCGGCCTCGCTGGCGGCGCTGGCAGACGCTCCGGCGGCCGGCTCGGGCTTCGGGGAGCTCGCGCTCAAGCGTGCGCTCGTCGACGAGGAGTCCCCCTACGGCCGCTTCGAGATGTCGGCCAAGTACTGGCCGGGGGGGGTTCCCCCGCTGAGGGACGTCCCGCCGGCGAGCGCGTACGCGGACGTGCAGTACGCGCTGGACAGGCCCCAGGTGGAGGCGCGCGGGGTGGGACCGGAGAGCGTCGAGGCCGGCGGGGAGGACGTGCGGAGGCAGACGCCCATCTTGGAGAGCGACGTCGGAGGGGCTGACGGTGAGTTTTTGTTTTGTTTTTTCTTTCTTCTTGTGTGTGCTCGTGTGTGCGGCGTATGACTGGTTCCATCCTTTTGGGAGATGGGAGAGAGGGCATGCGAATGGAGGGCGTGCGAGGGAGCGCTGGAAGGCGAGCGAAAATGGTGAATGCGTTTTTTCTCTTTCTCCTCGACGCTCGACTCGACGACGCGCCAATGAAAAACGGTTCGTCGCGAAAGGACGAAAAATGAGCACTTCTCCTGGCTCTGCTGGCTCTTGCTTTCCTTTGGGATCGTAGGGTAGAGATGGGGTCTGTCATAGCGTGCGGGAAAAGGCCCGAAAGGGCCCGCCTTGAGCACCAAAGCTGGGGTGCAAAAGAGAAAAGGTTTCGCGACATGGAGCGGCGACGACGACGACGACGGAGAAGAACGAGGAAAAAAAACGCCTGCACGCATTCCGCGCTTTCGACGCGCCCTCTTTCTTTTGCTCTCGCTCTCCGACTCGCTGCAGCTACCAGAGTCTGGAGCTTTGACCTGGCCTGGAGAGAAAAGTGAAAAAAGCTTTAAAGGCGTACAAAGCGAGGCGATGGCGAAGGAGAGAAGAGAAGAAAACAAGGAGAGCAAACAGAGCAAACAGCTCTCTCGACGACGACGATGCCTTTTCAACCCCGACTCACTCAACCCCCACAACTCCACCTCTCGAACAAACACAGGCTACGACTACGCCGACCTCCTCGAGGCCTCCCTGCTCTTCTACGAGGCCCAGCGCTCGGGCAAGCTCCCCGCCGACAACCGGATCAAGTTCCGCAACGACTCGTCCCTCAACGACAAGGCCCCCGACGGCAGCGACATCTCCGGCGGCTACCACGACGCGGGAGACCACCTCAAGCTCAACTTCCCTATGGCCTGGACCTTCACCCACCTGGCCTGGGGCTACCTGGACTTCCGTAAAGGGTTTGACGCTGCAGGCCAGGCGGCACAGATGAGGGCTACGCTGAAGTGGGCCGCTGACTACTTCATGAAGTGCCACTTCGACGGTTTGTCGTACGTGGCACAGGTCGGCACCGAGTCGGCCGACCACGGCTTCTGGGGCCGCCCCGAGGACATGAAGATGGCGAGGCCGTCGATCGCGATCGGGCCGGGGAAACCGGGTTCGGACCTGGCCGGACAGACCGCGGCGGCGCTCGCGGCGATCGCGATGGCGTTCGAGGCCGTCGACCCGGCCTACGCCATGCAGTGCGAGGCGCACGCGAGGGAGCTGTACGCGCTGGCGACGAGGTGGGAGGGGAGGTTCTCCAACAGCCTGAGCGTGAGTCTTTTGATTTTTATTTGGTTATTTTTTTTTGGTTTTGGGGAAAGAGTTGGAGAGAAGAAAAGGAGAGAGAAGAAGAGAAGAGAAGAAGAGAAAAAGAAAAAACCCGACTTCTAAAAAAAAAAAAAAAACGGAAAAAAAATCACACCACAAAAACTTTTCAACCCAGGTCGGCAACATGTACCCCTCCAACACGCACCTCGACGACCTGACGATGGCGGCCGGGTGGCTGGCTCGCAGGACGGGCGAGCCTGCCTACCTGGCGGACGCGAAAAACTATTGGAAGAGGATGCGTTCCGAGGAGGCAGGGGTGAGAGAAGACAGAGTTTTGGTTTTGGTTTTTTCTTTCAGGTTTGGGAGGAAAAAAAGGTCGAAGAAAATCTCACTTTCTTTCCTGCTTTTTCCAACACCAACAACAAACAACCAGGCCGCCTACTACTACGACGAGTCCTGGCAGGGCTGCCACTCGGGCGCCTCGATGCTCCTGGCCGAGATCACGGGAGAGAAGCAGTACTCGGACGCGGCGCACGCGCACGCCGAGGCGTGGGTTCAGGGCGGGCGACCCGTCTACTACACTCCGGCCGGCCTCGCCTTCGTCTCCAAGTGGGGCTCGCTGCGAACCATGGCCAACAACGCGTTCATGGTTTTACTGTACGGGCACTCGATCCGCAACACCGACCCGCGGGCCAGCTCGAGGTACACCTGCTGGGCGCGCAACCAGCTCCGGTACGCGCTCGGCGACACGGGCCGGTCGTTTGTCGTCGGGATGGGACGCAACCCGCCCAAGATGGTCCACCACCGCTCGGCCTCGTGCCCGGACTCGACGGGGCCCGTGAGCTCCAACCAGCCGCGGTGCGACTTCACGCAGTTCAACTCGCAGAGCCCAAACCCTCAGATCCTGAAGGGGGCCCTGGCTGGCGGGCCCGACTCGAACGACCGGTGAGGAGAAAAAGTTTTTTTTTCTCGAGGCAAAGAGAGGAGAAGAAGAAAGAAACCCCAACTCTGATAAAAAAAAACACCCCCTACTTCTCGATCCCCCAACCATGCGCAGGTACAACGATAGGCGCGACGACTACGTGCTGAACGAGGTGAGGAGAGAGAGAAAGAGAAGAAAGCAAAGAGAGAGAAGGAAGAGAAGACGACAAAGAACTTTAAAAAAACTCACCTTTCTCATTTCCAAAAAAAAAAACTTCAAAAACTTCAAAAACCTTTTCCCCCCAAAAGGTCGCCATCGACTACAACGCCGGCTTCACCGGCGCCATGGCCTACCTGACGATGTCCGAGGACACCTGGGACGCGTGCAGGGCGCGCGGGGACGTGCCGCGGCCGATCAAGAAGATCTACTCTTGATCGGAGGCAGGGGAGGAAGGAAGAAAGGAAAGAGAGCAGGGTTCCGAGTGTGGGTTTTTTTTCAAACTCTCTCTTTCGTTCTTCGCCTGTCTTTTTTCTCTTCCAAGGGAGCGGACGCTGCGCTCCTGGCTCTCTCTGCGGTCGGAGAGAGAGAGAGAGATAGTGGAAAAATGAGAGAGAGAGAGACGTTGTGATTTTTTGATTTGTTTTTTTGTTTTCGTTCGGTGGCTCCAACCTCAAGGGTTGAAGGTCTCCCGCTGTGAGAACCCCTTCTTCCCTTTTTCTTTTTTCTAGAGCCACCCCAACAAACCACCACCACCACCCGCCCTTCCGACACCCGCGAACCCGAAAATACAACAGAGACAACCTTCTTTAAAAAAAAAAACGAATTGCAATTTGATTGAAAAAAACGTAACAGAGAGAGAAAAGAGAAAGAAAAGAGAGAGGGTTTTTTTTTTCTTTTCTGTCTCTCCGCACGCCTCTCTCACAACCAACTCGACCTTGTTAGCAAGTCTTACTTTCTCTCTTCTGTTTTTGCTCCGCGATGCCTGGGCTTGCGGCAGGCTCGAGGGCGCAATTCGCTGCTACCAGCGGCTCGACTTTGTTTTCCTCTCGCCCTCTGCGAAGGCAGAGGCGATGTCGCGGCATCTGCCCGCCATCGCGAGCAATCGATGACGATGATGCTCCGTCGGCGACGACCTCGGCTAGCTCTTCCTCAACCTCCACCTTCGCCTCCCCGACCTGGCGCACCTGCCGCCACTGCAAGCGCCGCTTCGACCCTTCCGCACCAGACGCCCCCACGGCCTGCAGGCGCCACCGGGCCCTCTTCACGGGCGGGGAGGTCTCCAAGGCCATCGGTTTTTGCAGGGAGGGGCAAGGCAGAGAGAACTGGCTCGACGAGGTTGTCGGCAAGTCCGGGCTGCTCCGGTTCTGGGACTGCTGCGGCGCGGAGAGGGAGGACGCGCCCGGGTGCTTCGTCGGGCCGCACGAAGGGTTTTGAAAGAAAAAAGCGGGGAGGGATTTGTAAAGTAGAAAGAAGCGATGAAAAAAGAAAAGAAAAAAGTGTTTCACAGTCTCGAGCGGTCTCCTCCAACTCCCTCGTCCTCTGCTTCCCTCTCGCCGCTCCTCCTCAGCTCCAGCCCGGCGATCGTCCCCAGGTGCACCTCGTCCGGGCCATCAGCCAGCCGCAGCGTCCTCGCCCCTGCCCACAGCGCGGCCAGCGGCGTGTTCTGCGACACCCCGGCCCCTCCGTGGACCTGGATCGCGAGGTCGAGCGCCGCCGAGGCCGCGCGCGGGGCCGCGACCTTCGCCGCCGCCAGCGCGCCTCGCGCGGCCCTCGCGTCGCCCCGCGCTTTGTCCAGAACGTGCGCCGCGTGCAGCACCAGCAGCCTGGCGCCGTCGAGCGCGACCCTCGCCCTCGCCAGGTCGGCGCGGAACCCGCCCAGATCGGCCAGCGCGCCGCCAAATGCCTTCCGCCTCCTCGCGCGCGAAGAGGCGAGCTCGAGGGCGCGCTCCCCGGCCCCGACCAGGCGCATGCAGTGGTGGAGGCGTCCGGGCCCGAGGCGGGCCTGGGCGATCTCGAAGCCGCGGCCGCGGCCCAGGACGACAGGAGAGGAAGTCGAAGAAGTCAGAGAAAGGCGGACGTCGTTGAAGTCGACCTCGGCGTGGCCGTGCGGCGCGTCGTCGAAGCCGAAGACGGTCAGCGCCCTTCGCACCGTGAGGCCCGGGTGGGGCATGGGAACGAGCACGATCGAGTGGCGGCGGTGCTTCGGAGGAAGTTGAGTTTGGACTTCTTCTTCGTCCTTGCCCATGAACAGGCAGAGGCGGCACCGCTGGTCGAGCGCGCCGCTCGTCCACCACTTCTTGCCGTTTAGAACTATCTCGTCCTCCTCCCCTTCTTCTTTCGAACGATCTCCTCCCTTCTTCTTCCTCCTGACGTACCATCGGATCGTCGCCTCCATGTTGGTGGCGTCGGAGGAGGCCACGGCGGGCTCCGTCATCGCGAAACAAGACCTGATATCTCCTCGCAACAAGGGAACCAAGAACCTCCGCTGCTGGCGCGCGTCGCCGCACCTGGCCAAAACCTCCATGTTTCCAGTGTCCGGCGCCGAGCAGTTGAAGACCTCGGGGCACCAAGGGGTGCCTCCCATCTGCTGGGCCAGGTGCGCGTAGTCGAGGTTGGTGAGCCCCGGGCCCCAGAGGGTGGAGTCGGACAGGAGGGCTTCGAGGTTGTCGTCGCTGTCGCCGTCGCCGTCGCCGTCGCCGTCGTTTGGTGGCGTTCGTTCTCCTCCTCCTTCCCTCAGCGTCGCCTTCACCCTCTCGGCGAGCTCCCGCGGCAGCCACAGGTTCCACAGACCTTTCCGTTTCGCCTCCGCCTTCAGATCCTCGAGCCCGGGGATCGGGCTCCACCGCTCCGCGGAGGCGAAGTGCGCGTCGGCGACGGCCTCGTGCGGAATGATCTTCTCGCGGATGAATTCCCGAAGGTCGGAGAGGAGCGCCGCCGCCTCCGGGCTCGGGTCGAGGCCCGAAGACGAATGGGAAGGGGAAAGAGACCTCGAAGGAGAGCTGCACGCGCCGTCGACGACGGCCAGGGCCCTCCTGGCCAGCGCCGCCACGACGCCCAGCCCGCCCGCGGCGTGCGCGCCGGCGCTCGCGGCGTTGCCCTCGTCGGCCCTCGCGCCGACCCCCGCCAAGATCGCCGCGGCCCGGAACAGCGCCAGCGCGACGTAGAAGCTCCACTCCCGCTCGCTGGGGCGACGTACTAAGCAGCGTGCATCTTTCTCTCCTTTTTCTCCTCTTTGAGAAGAAGAAGCCTGGAGGATGCGCTCGCGGGCGGAGAAGTACATCTCCCGGAACTCCCGCTCGGTCGGCAGGCCCGGGGGAAGCTTGTTCTTGTTCGGAGGCAGGGCAGGGAGGGCCGGCACGCCCGCAGGGAGGTGCCAGGGGAGCGTGGCGTAGGCGGCGTCGGCAAGGGCGTTGCCGCAGGTGGCCAGCTCCCAGTCGAGGACGGCGAGCACGGTCGGGGAAGAGTCTTTTTTCGAAAGTTTTGGAGTTTTTTTTTTGAAAGGTGAGAAAAAAAAAGTCGAGGCGAAAGAAAAAAGTCGAAAAAAAAAAACCACCACCACCTCCAGCAACAACTCACAGTCAAACACGAGGTTGTCTATCCTGAAGTCTCCGTGCACCAGCGTGGGCCTCCCGCCCGAGTCCTCGAGCGACGCGTCGGCCCTTGGGATGTGCGATTTCAAAAAGGAGATCAGCTCGATCATCTCTGGCAGCAGGGGCCTCTTTTTACCGGGACCCGCTTGCGACAGGTACTGCCGCTCCCAGCGCTGGATCTGCCTCGCGCAGTAGTTGATCCCACCACCGCTGTTGTTAGATTTAGATGAGAGCAAGAGCTTGGAGAGCGTCGGAGAGGAAGGGACGTCGACAGAGTGGATCCTCGCGAGCGCCTCGGCCGCGGCCGCGTAAAGGGCTCGTCGTTTTCCTCCTCCGCCTCCTCCTCTTCGCTCCTCGTCGAGCCCGGGCAGCGCCGGGTCGGCGAAGACCCTCCCGGCCACAAACTCCATGACGTAAAAGGGGGTCCCGAGGGGCCGGTCGCTGGTCTCGAGGGCCAGGACGCGGGGGACCGGGACTCGAAGAGAGGACGGAGAAGAAGAAGAAGAGCTCGAACTTTCTCCGAGCCCCAAGAACAGCGCCGCCTCCCTCTCCACCGCGTGCGCCGAGGGGAGCGTCATCCCCGGAGGCTTCTTGCGGAGCACTGCCTTCCAGGAGGGGCCCGCCTGGAGTTTTGAGGGTTTGGGTGGAGGAAGAGAGAGAGAGGTTGAGAGGTTGAGGTTGAGAGAGTCGAGCCATCCTAGCCAATGCTTTCCTTTTTCTCTCCACCCGTTTTCCCTCCTCCTCTCTTGTTTTTTAAAAACAAACACACCTGCAGCAGGTATGTCGGATTGCTTTGCCCGTGGGTGAACTTGAGCACGCGCAGAGGAGGAGGCTGCGTCGTTCCGGAGGCCGGGAACGAGGCGATGTTCGAGCGAAGGTAGGACGAGAGTGCCGCGGCATCGATCTCGAAGGCCGGCGCCGGCGCCGAGACGGCCGTGGCCGTGTCGAGCGGTCCCGCCGCCGCGGGTTGAGGCATTGAGATAGTCTCCCTCTGGCTGTTGGAATCAAGGGAGAAAGCTGAATCGGGAAAGCCACTCCGCTGACTCCCCTTTTTTTGAATTGCCAATTGAGTTTTTCGAGAAAAAATGTTTTTTTTTCTTTTCAAGTCCACTTTCACTTCGCCTCCTCCTTCCTCCTCGACCTCCGCAGCAGCTCCAGCGCCGCGACCGCATCCGAGTCCCCGCCCCTCGCGTCCCTCTCCAGCAGCCTCACGACGATCTCCGGGGACGCCACGGCGCGTCCCGCCCCCGAGGCGGAGGCCGTCGCGGCCCCGACCGCGTTTGCGAGGGCGAGCGCGACGGGCAACGGAGACGAGGAAGAGGAAGAGGAAGAGGAAGAGGAAGAGGAAGAGGAAGAAACGCCGCCGCTTCCGCCTCCGCTTCCACTTACGCTCGCGAGCACGAACGCCGCGGCGAACGAGTCGCCGCAGCCGACCGTGTCGACGACGTCGACCGAGGGGGCGCCGCGCTCGAAGACCAGCGTCTCGACTTCTTCCTCCTCGAGTTCGTCGCTGCCGGAGGAGGAGGAGGAGGAGGAGGAGGAGGACGACGAAGAGCTCTTCTTGACGACGACGACCGCGACGGCGCCCTTGGCCCCTCTCTTGACGACCACCGCCGAGGTCCTCCTCCTCCTCCTCCTCCTTCGTTCCTCCTTCTTATCTCCTCCTGCTTCCGCGCTTTTCCTCCGGTAGTGGAGGATGGCCCTCGCGGCCTCCGCCGCGGCCCCGCTGCCCGAACCCGCCACGGCCACGCCTGTCGCCGCCTCGGCCTCCTCCTCGGTCAGCAGGACGACGTCCGAGGCGTCGAGCGCCGCCTCGAGCGCCGAGGAGTAGAAGTTAGGGTCAGATGACGATGGGAAAGACGAATTTGAAGTCGCGGAAGAGAGCATCGCCGCGACCCTCGGTCCCGGGTCGAAGAACACGGCGGCCCCCGCGGCGCTCGCCGCCTCGAGGGCCGCGAGCACTGTCCCCGTCGGCAGCTCGTCGAAGGCGAAGCCGTTGACGAAGACGGCCCGCGTCGAGGAGAGGATGTCGAGGGCTGCCTGCGGGAGCAGGGGGTGCGGGTGCGGGGGAGGAGAAGAGGTAGTGGGGGTGGAAGAGGAAGAGGAAGAAGAGGTCTCGCGCTCGAAGTCGACCTCTGACGACGACGACGACGACGAAGAAATTGAAGAGGTCGAACTCAAAGAACTCGAGGAACTCGAGACCAGCAGCGGGTGCGGCCCGAGGTCGTAGGCCGAGCAGAACGCGTGCGAGGCCGACGCGGCGTGCGTGAGAACGTAGCAGACGAGCGTATCCTCTCTCCCCAAGAGCACCGAGGAGGAATTCGAGGAAGAAGAAGTCGAAGTTGAGCTCGTCGAGGTTTCAGTTTCGAAAACTTCGACCCCGCGCCCGAGCAGCGGCGGCCTCATCACCTCGACGCCCTCCCTCTCCAGCTCGCTCGCCGCGAACTCTCCGACGGAATCCTCCCCGACGTGAGCCACGGCGGCGGTACGGAGGCCCAGCCTGGCGGCGGCGATCAGGAAGTTGGCGTTGCCGCCGAGCTCGAGGCGGGTCGGGACGGCGGAGGTGGAAGAAGAAGGCGACGACTCTTTCTTCGTTATCGTCATCGTTGCTCCGCTTGCTCCGCTGCCGCTTCCGCCGCTCTCATCATCCTCTCTGCTGCCGCCTCTTCCGCCCTGGCTGCCGTCGAGACCCGCTGCGGCGGAGGCCGCCACGGCGCCCTGGAGCCTGCGGAGGGTCGCGTGCGTCTTGACGACGTGCTGCGGCGGGATCTGGAGAAGTTTTTTTTTGATTTTTTGTTGTCAAAAGTCGGGGTCGAGGTTGAGTTTTTTTTTCCGTTCAAGAAGTTTGAGTTTCCTTCCCTACCTCCCGATTTTCATCCCTCCAAACGCCTTACCTCGTCCACGGGAACAAAGATGTCGACGCAGATGTTTCCCAGCGCGACGGCGTCGAAGCGCTTCTCATTGGAAGAGGCGGTGCCGTTGCCGTTGCTCCCGGAGGTCGAGGTCGCTGCCGCTGCCGCGCTCGTCGTCGTCGCCGTCGTCGTCTGTCGATGGGTTCTTCGCCGAAGAGCAAGAGTCGAACACCGCGCTCCCGCCTCCCACGGAGCACGGATGCGGCTCAATTGTTGCAAGGAAATAGTAACATTTCTTCTCGATCTCTGCGCAAAGGCACAGGTTCTAGAGCTCCGCGGAGACGAAACGGCGGGGCGACAAGGGGCGCAGAGCCGATTGACGGTCGAGCGATTGATGCTCGACATCATTCTTCTTTGAAGCGGCGAGCACCAGCCACTCCCACGACGACGTGCTCGAATTCCCAGAGGATCCGAGACGAAGAGAGGCAATCAGTGGAGGCAGCAACTGTAAAGAACGCGTCCTGAAGCCGAACGAGCTCTCGAAAGCGCGCTGAGAGAGAGAGAGAGTGAGGGAGAGAGGAGAAGAATCGTTTTCTGTTTGGTTTCGAAGATTTTCTCGAAACACAAAAAAAATCAAAGTTTGGCTTGCTCGCTCGAGCTTTGCTTCGGAGAATGCATGCCCCCTTCCGTCGCCGCCCTCCGCGGCAGGCAGGAACGCATTCCTTGCTCTCTCCACGCCAGAGACGCCTCGCACCTCTCCTGCTGCTCCTTGTTTCCCTCGTCCTGCTGGTGCTCTCGAGGAGGACAGCGGTCGACTTTCCTTCGACGTCGAGATCGACGACGACGACGCCGAAATCTTCTTCGTCTCCTTCCACCTTTTCTTCTTCCTCTTCTCTCCGCCTCCCTCCGCCCGTCGCGGCCTTCCACGCGAGGCTCGACGACCTCGAGCTCGGCACCTTCAACCCGGCCGTCGTGGCGGCGAGCCTCAGGGAGGCGCTCGCTGGGGGCAGGGGCGCAGCGGCGAGGGTGTCGATCGACGACGCCGGCGACGACGTCAACGGCGCTGCCTCCGCCGCCGCCGCCGCTTCTTCCTCCTCCTCCTCGCTGCCTCTTCCCGACTTGGGCCTTTCCGCCTCCTTCTCCGCGCTCGTCAGGGACATCCGAGCCGCTGCTGCTTCTTCGAGCTCGACGCCGCTGGACTGCGACCGCGACGAGACCTTGCCCGCGCTGGCCAGCCTGAGGCTGAAGAAAGAAGGCGAGGGACAAGGACAAGGGAAGCAAGGGGGCGGCGAAGAAGAAGAAGAGGAAGCCAAGAGCAGCGGCGGAAACCACGACCTCGACCTCGAAGTCCCGCGCCTGCTCCTCGCCGCCAACCTCAAGGACTCCGCCGCGGTCCTCCCCCACTGGCTGCTCTCGGCCCTCGGCACGGGCGCCAGGCTTCCTCGAGACTCGTTCTTCCTGTCCGTCGTCGAGTCCGGGTCGGAGGACGGCGGGCAAACGCGGGCGTGGCTCTCTCTGCTGTCGAGGCTGGGCTCGCTCGCCGGGATCCGGAGCTGGGTCGCCGCCGACGCGTCGGAGAAGAGGTTGAGGGGACAAGACAGGATCTCCTATCTGGCTGCGCTGAGGAACGAGGCGCTGTCCCCGCTGTGGTCGAGGGGGCCCGTGGCCGCGGCCGCTTCCGCGGCAAGGGCGGAGCTGGAGGCCAGGAACGGGAGAGGAAAAGGAGGAACAGAGAAAGAGAGCCTCGACCTCGGCCTCGACCTCGACCTCTTGCTCGACTTGGGCGCCGAGCGCGCCGCCGCGGAGGAGGACGAGGACTCCCCGGACTCGACCTCGAGCTTCGTCTTCTCGACCGCCTTCAGCGAAGCAAACCGCGTTGCGTTCGTCAACGACGTGTTCTTCTGCCCCGACGACGTCGTGAGGCTGCTGGCGCACACGGCGGTCTCTTTCGAAATCGGAGACGGAGGGAAGAAAGAGAAGAAGAGAGAAAAAGGGAAAGAGAAAGGGAAAGAGAAAGAAGAAGCCTCCTCCTCTTTTTCATCTTCCGATTCTTCTCTCGTTCCTCTGCCTGTGCCCTCCGCGGGTCCCGCCGACCTCGCCTGCGGCCTCGATCTCTACAGCGACGGCCGGAAAGGACCCCTGCGTGGGGTTCTCGGCCCCTGGAAGGCGGTGCCCGGGGAAGAGATTCTGCCCTGGGGCGAGCGCGGGCCGCCGCTCGACGGGAGGAAGAAGAGCGGGAGCGGTCGTCGAAGGCGTAAAGAAATCTCTTCTTCCTCCTCTTTTTCTTCTTCTTCTTCTCCGCCTCCTCTGCAGCAGCACGACTCCCTGCTCCTCTACGACGTCTGGGTCTCCCGCGACGCCAATGGCGTCCCCCTGTCCTCTCGCCCCCCCTTCGCCCGGCACCATTATTCGATCGATCGAGCCGAACAGGGGTTGCCCTTCCCCGTCGCGTGCTGCTGGAACGGCCTCGCAGCGTTCTCCGCGGCGGGATTCGTGAGCGAGAAGCTGCGGTTCAGGGCGGCGGCATCGAAGAGCAACAGGACTAGCAACAGCAGCAGTGGCGAAGAAGGAGGAGGAGGAGCAGGAAGCGAGAACCGGAGAGAAGAAACTGGATCCGGTGACTGCCCCGGCTCCTCCGAGTGCTCGCTGCTCTGCTCGGACCTCCACTACCTGGACAGGTGGCGCGCCGTCCTGGACCCCGGCGTCCGCGTCAGCTACGACGCGCGCACGGCCGCGAGGACGCGCGGAGAGAAGAAGAGGGGAGGAGAAGGCGCGGCGGCGGCTTCGGCTTCTGCTTCCGTTCCCCCTTCGATCCCCTCGGTGCCGTTAACTTCTTGGGCAGAGGTCCAGCGCTCCGAGCCCTTAGACTGGGGCTTCGCCCCGGAGAAGTTCCACTCCACGTGCTGCCCTAAAGGAGGAAAGGAGGACGACGTGGTCCACTGGGAGGGGTGCTCCTGGGGTGGCGGGGTCAAGGTTCTGGAGAGGCGGAAGGCGGAGGCGAAGAAAACGAAAACGTAAAACGAAATGAAAAAAAAACCTGTAAAAAAACGAGAAAAAACCCGAAACTCAAACTTACAACTCTCTCTCTCTCTCTCCCAGTTCCTCCTCACTTTTTCACCCCTTCCAGCGCCTTCTCCAGCTCCCCGGACTGATGCATCGACATCAGGATGTCGGCGCCTCCCACAAACTCCCCTTTCACGAAGACCTGCGGGATCGTAGGCCACTCGCTGAACTCTTTCACGCCGTCGCGCAAGGCGGGATCGGCGAGGACGTTTCGGGAGCCGTAAGCGACGCCGTAAGCGTCGAGGATGCGGCAGGCCATGTTGGAGAAGCCGCACTGCGGGGCCTCGGGGTCGCCCTGTGTGGTGGTTTGGTGGTGGGTTGGAGGGGTGAGGTCGGGGGGGAGAGGTTTGAGAAACGAGCGAGGAGAAGAAAGAGAGAAAAAAATAAAAGAAATCGAATTCTCCAATTTCTCACCTTCATGTAGACGAACACGTCGTGCGTCGTCACGTCCCTCTCGATGGACGAGCGGACCGTTTCCGGCGTGGGTGGCGGGGCGTAGGCCGGCCTGAAGTCGGCGTGGGTGTCGTCGTCGGCCGCGGGCACGGAGGCGTCGTCGGAGGTGCCTCCCGGAGGCGACTTGATCGCCGCGGAGAAATTGCGAACGAGGGATGAGAGTGACGGTGATGACGCCATCATCGCGGCAGCTGCGGCTCCTCCCAGAACCTGCTGCTGCTGGCGTCCCCCTGCCGCGACGGCAGAGAGCAGCGTCGGCGCGAGCCTCTGGAGGAGGCGCGACGAGGACGAGAGCATCGTTGCTGCTGCTGCTTCGAGAAGAAGACGAAGAGAGAGACAGAGAGAGAGAGAAGAAGAAGAAGAAGAAGAAGAAGAAGAAGAAGTTGTGGGAGGAGAATTCTGTTTGATCTAGCCGACCTCGACCTCGACCTCGACCTTCCTCTTTTTCGTTCGCGTCTTCGAACCCCCCAAGGGATCCCCAATTTCTTTTTACAGAGAGAATAACGTAGAAAAAAACAGACAAAAGAGATCCTTTTAAATCAGTCCGCGAGCCTCCTCCCGGCGCCAGCGAAAGCCCGGAAGCGCGGGTCGCTCGGGTTGGCGCCTGCCGCCGCCGCCGCGGCCGCTGTGACCCCGGGCCTCGCCGAGCCCGGCGAGATTACCTCCAGCCTCAGCAGCGCCCTCTCGAACCACGCCGGGGTCTCCAGCAGCCTGGCACCCCCCCCTGCAGGGTGCACCACCTTCAAGAAGTAGTAAACGTGGCCCGCGACCAGCCCGAGCAAGTCCGCGGTGAGAGAGCCGCCGACGCCGCAGAGCGAGGCGAGGCAGATCGCAAACGGCAGGTGGAAGCTCCGCACCGTCACCAGGCCCATCACCGACGTCGGCTGGTCGGGGTTGTGCCTCGACCAGACGTAGAGCAGCATGAAGGTAAGCGCGGGGCCCATCGCTCCCACGTTGAACGGCAGCAAGGGGACAGCGGAGAGCGCGGCCATCGCGGCGCAACCCACGAACAGCATGAAAGGGAAGTCGGCCGCCGAGGCCGAGGAGGCGAAGACCCCTTGCTCGAGGGCCTTGCCGTACTGGACGAGCCAGACCATCTGGAGGAGCCAGGGGAAGGAGAGCGTGCCGAGGAAGAGGAAGGAGGTGACGAGGCGCCAGAGCTGGTGACGGTGGGGAGGTGTTGAGTTGAGGAGGTTGAAGAAGAGGTTGAGATTTTTTTTTCGATTTCGATCGGGCGATCGATGGGCAACTTTTGATGCTTCGGTTTCTTCTCCTTCCTTCCTTTTCCTTCCACTCCACACTCCACACTCCATTCCGCCTCTCACCTGCAGCTGCCCCACGACCTTGGGCCACAGCAGCAGCAGCACGTACGGGTGGACCAACCCGAACTTGGTCGCGGCGGCCGTGGCGACCGCCCCCGTCGCGAGGAAGCGGGTGAATTTCGGGATCGCCCAGTACGAGTCGAGCAGCGAGGGCCCGTCGTTGGCCGTGGCGATGCGGGGGGGCATTTTTGGGGGCTTGAAGGAGGAGGATGCCCTGGCTGGCTGGATGGGGGTGGAGAACGAAGCGGGGAGAGAGAAAGAGAGCGTTTTCCCTCTACAGAGCGAAAAGGTAAAAAAAAAGAACAGAAAAAAAGAATGGCTCGCTGACCTCGTCATAAACAAACGAATGTTGCTGCTCTCTCGACGAATTCAAATGCTAGCCTCTTCCTCATGCTTCTCCCTCTCCTCACTCTCCGCGTCGAGCCGAGCGACCCCACGCCCGCCAGCGGGATGGCGCGACGTGCGTGCGATGTCGACGCCTGCTGACTCGAACAGCGGAGCGGGCGGCAGGGAGAGGCGCGGCGGAGGGGGCAATCGGGGAAAAGGAGGTGGCCGAGGCGGCGGCGGCGGTCGAAGCGGCGGCGGTCGAAGCGGCGGCGGCTCGACCTCTTCTCCGTCTTCCTCCTCCTTCATCTCCCTGCCGCCACCTTCCGAGGCCGCCGTCTCGGCGCTGACGGCTTCCGCAGCCGAGCACAACATACCCGTCGTGGTCCTGAAGGGAGGGAGGTCGAAGATCTTTCGAGGTGAGTAGGGAGAGAGAGAGAAGGTTTTTGTTTCTTTTCCGCCGTCGCCGCCGCCGCTGTCGAACTCGGGGCTTTTTTCGAGAGAGGCGGAGCAGCAAAAGCTGAATCCTTTCCCCGTCGAAACAAATGAATGACACGATCAGGTGGCGCTCCCATCATCTACGGCGGCGCTGTCGATTCGGTCGTCGCCCGGCCTCCTCCGCGGGCGGGCGCCGTCGTCGCCGTCGCCGACGGCGACCGCCGCGCCTTCGGCTGGGGCTTCTTCAACCCGGAGTCGTCGCTGTTCCGAGTGCGGGTGATGGCGCTGGCGGGGCAGGACCAAGAGAAGAAGGAGCAGCAAGGAGGAGGAGAAAACGATCAAGCGAACGATCAAGAGCCCCGTTCTTCGCCGTTTGACGTCGCGGCCATGGTGAAGAGGAGGGTCGCGGCCGCGGCGGCGCTGCGGCGCTCGCTCGGCCTGCCGACCCCGGGCGTCACCGACGCCTTCCGGCTGGTGAACTCGGAGGGGGACAGGCTATCCGGTCTCGTCGTTGACTCCCTGGGTGGAGGAGGTGGTGGAGAAAGCGGAGGAAGCGGGAACGACGAGAGGGGGTCGCTCGTCGTCGCCTCCTCCGCCGCTTGGTGCGAGGAGCATCGCGCGTCGATCGAAGAAGCTTTGCTCTCCGAGACCGGGGAAGAGAGCCGGATGAAAATCGTGTGGACCCGCTCTGCTGCGATGATGCGCGAGGAGGGCGTCCTGGGAGAAGGGGAAGAGGAGGGCGGAGAAGAGGGAGAAGAGGCTTCTTCTTCTTCTTCTTCTTCTTCTCCTTCTGGAGATATCGATGAGGAGACCGAACCCACGCTCGTCCTCGAAAACGGCCTCCGCTTCCTCGTTACCCCGGGCAGGGGCCAGAAGACGGGCTTCTACGCCGACCAGCGCGAGTCCAGGCTCTTCGTCAGGCAGCTTGTGGAAGCGGCGACGAGAGGAAACGAGAGTAAACCTTTCCGAGTCCTCGACCTCTGCTCGTTCCACGGCGGGTTCGCGCTCTCCGCCGCGAAGGGCGGAGCCACCGAGGTCGTGGGCGTGGACTCTTCCGCTCCCGCCCTGGAGGTCGCCAGGGAGAACGCCAGGCTCAACGGCTTTGGAGACGGCGATGAGGGACGAGGCAGAGTGTGGTTTGAGAAGGGCGACGCCGGCGACTACCTCAGCCGCGCCGTCGCCTCTGGAGAAGAGTTTGACCTCGTCGTCCTCGACCCCCCGAAGCTCGCCCCGACCCGCGCCTCGCTGCCGGCCGCCCTGCGTCGCTACCAGTCCCTCAACTCCGCGGCGATGAAGCTGCTCCTGAAGAACAAAAACGGCGGAGGACTCCTGATGACCTGCTCCTGCTCCGGGGCCGTCGCGGCCGCGGGCGCCTTCGAGCCCATGCTCGCCGCCGCCGCGGCCAGGGCGGGTGCTCGCCTCTCGGTGCTGCGCGTCGCCGGGGCCGCGCCCTGTCACGCGCTGGACCCGGCCTACCCCGAGGGGAAGTACCTGACGAACGTGCTGCTTCGCGTGACGAGAGCTTGATAAAAATGAAAATGAGAGAGAGAAAAGAGAGAAAGAGAGAGAGGAGAGAAAAAAATGAAAAAAAAACGAAAAAAACGAAAAAAAATCCATTCATTTCACTCTTGTCTTACTCGAAACCTCAACTCGTCGACCCTCCCCTCGCTCGCCGCCACGATGTTCCACACCAGCAGTTCCGCGTACGCCTCGGCCACCTCCTCCGTCGCGACCCCGCAGTGCGGCGTCGCGATCACCCGCGGGTGCGAAGCGAGCCGCGACGCCGGGTCGGCCGGCTCGACCTCAAAGACGTCGAGCGCCGCGCCGCCGACTTGGCCCGTCTCCAAACCCTCGAGCAGCGCTTGCTCGTCGACGACGGCCCCTCGAGAAAAATTGACCAGCAGCACCCCGGGCTTCATCCTTGATATCTTCGCAGAATCGATCAGGTGCCTCGTCGCAGAGGTCAGAGGGCAGTGCAGCGAGATGGCGTCCGAGCTCGAGAGCAGCTCTTCCCACTCTTGCTCGCCGCTCGCTGATCCGACGCTGATGACCTTCATTCCCAGGGCCTCTGCCGCCGCTCCCAGCCTCCTGCCGATCTCCCCTCTGCCTCCGACCAAACCTAAGGTCTTTCCACATAATTGCGTGCCCAGCGGGTGTCCTACTTTGCGTTGCGCGAAAGACACCTCCAGCTCCCTGAACCGGCGCGCGAGCAGCAGCAGGCTCATGAGGGCGGCCTCGGCGACGGACGCCGCGTTGACTCCGGGCGCGTTGGCGACGGGCACGCCACGCCTGCGGGCCGCGGCGAGGTCGACGTTGTCCAGCCCGGAGGCAGGCTGCGTGATCAGCAGCAGGTCGCGGGCGGCGTCAATGTCCTCTGCCGTGACTCTTCCGGTCGTCGGAACGAGCACCCGAGCTCGCGCCACCTGGCTCGCGAGGGTGCCTTTGCTCGGGTCGAACATGCGGAGCTCGTAGCGCCCGCCCCCCGGGGTGTCTCTCTCGGCCTTACGTAATTTCTCGCGCACGCGGTCGAAGATGAGGTGCCAGGCGTCGAGGCACCAGACGACGAGGAACGGGGGGTCGTCGGGGGCGAGAGAGGAAGTGGAGGGGTCGTCGTTCGCCTTTGTCGCTCCCTCCTCCTCTCTGCTGCGGCTCCCTTCCCTGTCCTTTTCTGCTCCTCTCTCTCTCATGGATGGGGAGGTGCGTGCGTTCTCTAGGGCCGAGGGCTTGTTCTGGATCGAAATTTATAAGTGACAAAGAGAGAGAGAGCGCGCGGAAGGGTAATGGAATCTCAAGCCATTGATTCGATCGAGGAGTGGATTTTTCTTTTCGTTTTCCTTCGCTGCTCCAATTTCAGAACTCTTTCTCTCCTCCGCTCCCTCCGCTCCCTCCCTTTCCCCTCCACCTCCATTCAAAAAAATGTCCGGCCTCGTCGGAGAGTTCGTCAAGGGCCTCCGCGGCCTCAAAGTGAAGGAGCTGGCCCCCTACGTCGGCGGCTACGCGCGGACAAACCTGACCCCGGGCGCCCTCTACGGCCGGGCCTACGAGCACATCCACCTTTACAAGAAGCACCTCGACCAGGGGTCGGTCAAGCCGCTCTTCGACACCATGGGCCTGCTGTTTGTCGGCGCCTACGCGCTGGCGTGGCCGACGGTAAGGGATGATGGGGATGATGAGAGGTGGAAGGGAAGGAAAGAAGAATGGAAAGGCGGCGCGCATCGAACGATGGCGAACGTTTTTTTCTTTCTTTCTTTCGATGCTCTTTCTTCCTTTTTTCTCTCTCTTTTGCACGACCTTGCACGCTCTTCTGCGCTCCTCTCTCCGACCCTTTGCGTAGGGCGCATCGCGGAGGCGTCTCTGGCGTGGAGAGAAGGAGAAAAGAACGAACGCAAGGCTCGAATCTGGGGCGATAAAGGGAAGGCCCGTTGGGCCGCCGTTTTTCTTCTTTGTTTTTTCGTTCTTTTTTCCCCGCTCGACCGTCGCCCTTGCTTTTTTTTTTCAACCCCGACCTCCTTCTACTCACTTTCGCTCTCTTTCTCTCTTTCTCAAACAACCTCACCGACAAACAGGAGTACGCCCACTACAAGGCCGAGCAGGAGGCCAAGCTCAAGGGCGAGTCCGGCGGGCACTAGAGAGAGAGAGAGAGAGAGAGAG
>Ga0210003_1000690_pt1 | contig 30472 bp, 34 predicted proteins | sample LantaG_FD_182804 | JGI IMG/M metagenome (GOLD analysis project Ga0210003, IMG submission 182804) | Deep subsurface microbial communities from Baltic Sea to uncover new lineages of life (NeLLi) - Landsort_02402 metaG (SPAdes) (version 2) | ecosystem: Environmental > Aquatic > Marine > Oceanic >... | reverse complement strand
CTGTCTTTTCACGTTGAGAGTGTAATTTCGGTCAACAACATCAAAGAAACAAATAATTAAAAAAAAAAAAACTCTCAAAGCTTCCTCAGCTCGCCTGTCTCCTGCGCGTGCTCCCGGTGCTTCCCGAGGCCCCCACCCCGCGCCACGGCCGTCGCAATCGAGAGCGTGTCCCCGTGGGCCACCAACAAGATGTTTCTGTTCTCGTACTTGGATTCCAATTTCTCGAAAAGAGCGCGGAGTCTTCCGGCGACGTCGACGACGGACTCTCCTTCTTTTTCCCCTTCGCCCTTCTCGGCCCTCCACCGCACGTCGCGCGCGTCCTCCAACCACACCGTCTTGTAGTGGTCGTGGCTCTGGAGCTCGAACCCGCCGAAGTGGCGCTCCCGCAGGGCCTCGTCCGCGACGAAGCGCGGGTCTCTTTCCGCCTCCTTTCCCGCTCCAGGTTCGCCCCTCCCGTTCTCGTCGTCGTCGAGGTTTTCGAAGCCCCGGACGCCGACGGCGGCCGAGGCGAGCGTCGCCGTCTCGAGGGTGCGGGCGAACGGGGAGGCGACGACGAGGAGCGAGGCGGGGTCGACGGAGTCGCCCAGCTCGCTCTTCCAGCGCAGGCTGCGTTTTTTTGTTGGGGGGTGGCGCGGAGAGAGGGGCAGGGAGAGGGAGGAAAAAGGTGAGCAACAAAAAGTTTGAAGGCAAGCACAAAAGAAAAGGGTTGGAAAACTCAAAAGAAAAACTTCAAAGAAAGACTCTCACCCTGCCTCTTTCGCCTGCTCTCTCCCCGTGGCCGAGAGGCCGTGCTCCCTCTTTATTCCATTTTCCAAGGAAGAGACAATTAAACCCGCCTCGTTGGGCTTGGAGCGTCCGTGGCGGAGGACCCTTTTTTTGTTTGAAGAGGAGGAAGAGGTTGAGGTTGAGAGAAAAGAAGAAAGACGATTTGATTCTTTCTTTTGCTACTCCATTCCTCCCTCGACCTCTCTCCTGATCCCGCGAGCACGAGCAATCTATCTCACCAATAGTTGTTGTGAAGCGTGAGAGGGGCATCGGATGCGACGTCTCCCATCGTAGATGAGCGTGAGGACGATGGAGACGCAAAGTTTTTCGTTTTCCGTTCTTGTGACGCTCTGAAACCACACTCGAGGAAAAAAAGAAAAAAAGCGGATGGAGGAACGCGACGCCCTCTCCTCCGCGGCGCCACCTCCGGCGGCTGCCGACGTCGCCGCGGCGGCTTCGGCGCCTCCTCCCCTGCCCCTGCCTCCGCGGACAGAGGCGGAGACGACCCACGACGGTGCCGTTTTGACGACGCAGAATCGGAATTCTTCTTCTTCTTCGATGGCGACATCGATTGCTCAACCTCGACCGGGAGAAGAAACGAAACTCGCTCCTCGTCCTCCTGTCGCCCCTTCCTCCCCGGCCCCGCTCTGGGCGTCGCTGACGCCGGCAAGGCTTCCCAGGGGAGGAGAAGGCGAAACTCAACAGCAAGGAGAAGCACCTGCGACCTGGGGAAACATCAAACTGCTCACGCCCGCGCGGCGCAGGGCAGCAGCCTCGAAGCCGCCGCCGTTGGCAGCCTCTGTTGCCGCGCCGCCGCCCCTCTTTGCGCCTCCGCCGCCTCTGTTTGCGCCTCCGCCTCCTCCTCCTGAAGAGCCCTCTGCTCTCTCGTCCCCGCCTCCAGGACAGCGGCAGCAGCAGAATCAGCAGCAACAGCTCAAAGCGGCCGCGGCGGCCCTCCACCCCCTGCGCCACTCGCCCGTCGTCCTCGCCGCGGCGCTCCGGCAGCGGCTGACGCTCGCGGCGGCGCTCGACACGCCGGCGAGCTCCGAGGCCGAGGACGATGATGGAGTCGCAGGAGGAGCGTACAACGGCACAAGAAACAGGAACAGGAACGTCGCCCGAGCGCTGACGATCTCCGACGCGAGGAGGGCATGCGGGTCCGCGTGCGCCACTCCCGCCAGGAACGCCGACTCCGGGAGGAGCACCCCGAGGAGGAAGCAGCAGCCGCCGCTGTCTCTGTCGTCTTTGCAGCCACCGACGTCTTCCCGCCTTTCCTCTCTTTCTGCTGGTGCTGGTGCTGCTGCTCTGCCCTCTTCGCGCCCTTCCGCCGCGCCTCCTTCTCTTCCTCCCTCGCCGGGGGACTCCCTGGCCTCGGGGCTGCGGACGATGCGGCTCTCGACCAGGACCAGGGCCCCCAGCGCGGAACCGGGAGGAGGAGGAGCTTCGATTCTTTCTTCTTCTTCTGTTGCCGCCGGCAACAGTCGGAGGCGCCCCGCGCCGCTCGGCGCCGGCGCCTTTGGCGGCGGCTCCTCCACCGCCGGCCAGCGCTTCCGCTCGCCTTCGCTGGGCCCCTTTGTGCCCGAGGCGCAGAAGGCGGCGGCGACGACAGCAGCAGTGGTGGCAGACGAAGCAGAAGAAAAAGAAGAAGAAAAAAGACAAGACCCGGTCGAAGCAGTCGCCCGCGCCCTCGCCTCCTCCTCCTCCCCGGCTTCCGAGACCGCCGCGGCGCTCGCGGACGCGCGGAGGCACCTTCACTCCCTGCTCGGGGGCGTCTGCACGCTGCGGGACCCCGGACCGTTGCCCCCGAGGCCGCCTCCCCCGGCGGGCGACATCAGGGCCAAGCCCCCAAAGGTCGTCGCGTCGTCGTCGAGCTCCTCTTCGGCGCCGTCGCCGCCTGTTCCTTCTCCTCCTCCTTCTTCTTCTTTCGACGGCGGGAAACCATCAGCGTCGTCGACGACCCCGACCACGGTGAGAGCGGAGGGCCTGTTGGTGGACCTGAGGAGACTGAGGGCGGCGGGCGACGCGCTCGCGGCAGAGGCGGAGGCGAAAAGGGGCCTTGGATTTGGAGGCGAAGAAGAAGCAACCCCAACAAGGCCTGCCTCGCCCGCGGCGCTGGCTGCCGTGTCCCGCCCTTCCTCGACAGAGTCTCTCGACGACCGAGGAGCGGCAAAGGAGAAGAAAAGCGTCGTCCATAAAAAGCGGCAGGCCGAGAAGCAGGACCCGGCGGTGGGGCAGTACCTCGGGGAGCTGTCGAGGCTGCGAGCCGAGGCGGAGAGGGCCTTTGGAGGAGGAGGAGGAGGTGGTGGAGAGCGAGAGCGAGGGAGCGCGGCGGCGTGAAAAGAGACGGTTTTTCTTCCTTCCTTTCTCCCTCTCTCCCCTCACCACCGGCGCACTGCTGGAAAAAAAAAAAAGCACACAAGGAATTGTTCAATCTCCGTGTATTACTAGCAAAAAATGAAACGAAAACAAAGCATCAAAGCTGTTCTGGGAAGCGCGCGCTGTTTTGTTTTCGAAGTCGATTTTTCTGTCTGATTTTTTTCTTTCTTTCTTTCTTTCTTTCTTTCGTCTTCGTCGTTCTTTCTTTCTCTTCTTCATCTTCTCTGAACCAGAAGCGCCCACGCCGTCCCAACGCTACTTCGTCGCAGCAGGCGTCGTCGCCTTCAAAGCTTCCCTAGAAGTGGGCGTTGCCGCCGCGCTCCCGCCGCGGCTGCCCTTTCCTTTCCCCTCTCCCTCTCCCTCTTCCTCCTGCTCCTCCTCGCCGAAAATGTCCCGGCACCGCGGGAACTCACCTCGCTCGCGGCAGCGCCAGTACTCGCCCGTGAACCTGTACATCGGCGCCTCGCCCGCGGCGCGACCCTCGTTCACCCTCTCGAACCACCGAGGGCGGATCTGCTCGCCCCTGTCCGCGGCGGCGCGGGCGGCGCGCTGCTTGCGCTCCAGCCGCTGTTTTTCTGCGTTGGCGCGGTCGTGCACGCCCAACTCGAGGCAGTGCTGGTCGGGGCGAAGCCTGCTGTCCGTGGGCGCCATCTTCCCTTCCTCCTCGGGCGTGATCTCGTTGAGGGAGATTGCGAAGGAGGTGAGGCAGTAGCGCGTTGGGTCCGCGGGGGGAGGGGAGCAGCGCCAGAGGAGGACGTGTTTCTTTGTCGTCGAGGTCGAAGAAGAAGAAGAAGAAGTATTTTGCGAAGTCGGGTTTTTCTTCGCGTTGTTGTTGCTGCTGCTGCTGTTCCCGTTGCCATTGTTGCTCTCCCCGCCGACGTAGACCGCCGACAGGCTCTCGGACCAGCTCCCGACGATCAGCGGCGACGCCAGCCTGGCGCCGTTCTGCTCGACGTGGCCTCGCACCTCGTGGGCTTGGTTGCTCACGACGCCGCCGTCGCTGGCCTTCGAACCCGCTCTCGCCGCCGCGGACGACGACGACGCCAACGATGACGAGTACGACGAAGAAAACAGCCCGGGCTCCTTGAAGCGCAGCACCGCCGTCAGCCCGCTCGTGGAGCTCGAGACGCGCATCACGCCGCCGTGGTCGACGTGGAGCCTCCCTAAGATCAGCCCGCTGATCGATGTCACGACCTTTTTCCAGGAGAATTCTTCTCCTCCGTTGCCTTCGCCGTCGCCACCATCGCCGTCATGGAAGCGGAGCGTCAGCAGTCCCGCGGGCGTCAGCTCGATCGACCTGCCCCAGAACTTGGATCGAACGTCGGCGTCCCCGGAAAAGGACCAGCCTCGCCCCTCCGCGGCGGCGGCGACCACCGTCGGGTGGTGGACGACCTTCTCCGCCAGGAAGCGAAACCCTTTATCGGGCCTGACGAGCTCGAAGGTCTCAGACAGCAGCGGGTTGAACGGCTTTCGAGTCCGCGAGGGCCCGCTGCCAGAGTAGGCCGACACGGCGAACGCCGCGACCCGCAGCAGGCGCTCGACCGAGCCGGCGGGCAGCGCCGCGGCCTCGTCGAGCAGCTCCGAGTACTCCATGTCCTCGGCGATCTTCTGCAAAGCCGACAGGGGCTCGTTGAAGTAGACCGGCAGACACACTCGGGTCAGGTCCTTGCCGACGCACTCTCGGATTATGGACCAGAGAGAGACCGACGCCTCTCGCTGCTCGGGCTCCGGTAAGGCGGTGCGACGGCGGTAAGGGGGGATGAGACCTTTTTCCTTGCTTTCACGTGCCTTTTCCAGCCAGGGGGGAGTGGCAGGGCGGGAGAGGGTCGAAGCTTGTTGCTCTTCGGAAGTGGTCCTCTGCTCCTCGGCGTCGAAAAAGGCGTCGCCGCTGCCGGAGTCGAGCGGAGGAGCGGCAGCTTTCGTTTTGCCCCTCCCTTGCTCCTCGTCGGAGGTCGAGGGCTCTTTCTCGTCTTCATCTTCCTCTTCTTCTTCGCTCGTGGACGACTCGTCCTCGTCGAAGCAGTCGTCGGTCGACTCGGTGACGGAAGAGGCGGCGACGGAAGGAGCTGCTGCTGCAGCGGCTGCCTCCGCCGCCGTTGCGCCGCTGACGCCGCCGGCACCCTGCTTCCTCAGCTGCTGCCTGAGCCGCCGCCGCTGCCTCCTCCGCGCGAGCAGGTTCCCCGCCGCCGACACCGCGCTCTGTTGTTCCTGCTGCTGCCTCGAACTCGAGGGAGAAGCCAGGCTGGTCCCCCTTCCCCCAAGAAGCGCCGCGGCGCCGCTGCGAGCCCAGCCCATCAGCCTTCCCCCGGGCGACAGAGAAGAAGAGGAAACGGGAGACGGCATAGGGAAGAAAGAAGACCTCGAGGAAAGAGGCGACAGAGCACCGCTTCCTCCACTGCTACCTCCTCCACTGCTGTTGGCCAGCTCCCTCTCGACGACCAGCGCCGTCTCGAGCTGCCTCTTGTCGCTTTCGAGCCTGGCGACGCGCGCGAGCAGCTCGCGGCGCTCGGCCGCCACGGCGGCGTGCGCCGAGGCCGAGGCGGCGCGCCTGGCGTCGTCGAGGGTCCTGGCGGCCTCCTCTGCCGCGGCGGAGGAGGCGCCCAGCTCGCGGAGGCGGGCGCGGAGGGCGCGGGCGGTGGAGAAGGAAGAAGAGGAGGTCGGAGCGCCGTCGCTGTTGGCGCTGTCGTCGGCCGCGCTCGCTCTCGTCGCCTGAGCCCCATCTCCTTCGCCTTCGCCGCCTAGACCTATCATCGCCACCGCAGTCGCAGCAGCAGAACTAGCAGCGCTCGATAGCGTCGGCCTCAATCCCGGGGACGCCAGCGGCGGCAGCCCCGCCTTCGCCGCCGCCAAGGCATCGAGCCAAGCCCACCGGTCCTCGGCCGTCTCGGCCCGGACCGCGATCTTCCGCGTGCCGGCGTGCACGTACAGCTTGCGGCGGTCGGTGCGGGAGGCCGAGAAGGCGGCGACCTGCAGGGCCACCTCGCCGGCGGGCTCGAGGAGAGTAGCAGCAGTGGAGAAAGAGGACGAGGAAGAAGAGTTCGCTCCTTGCTGTTGCTTCTGTTGCAGCTGCTGCCGCCTCCGGCGTCGCCACTGGTCCTCAAGGACGGAGACCTGCGCCCCGATCAGCGAGACCTCCCCCTCGAGCCTGAGGCCGTCGAGCAGGGCGGCGACGTCCGGGTCCGAGGGCGAAGGGGCGGGAGCGGCGGAAGCGGCGGGTTCGCTGCTGCTGTTTCCTCCTCTGCCGCCGCCGCCAACGCTCGTCCCCTCGCCTCCAAAGGCAGAGGCCCCTCCTCCTCCCAGACCCCCTCCTCCTCCGCCGCCGACGCCCGCGGCGCGGAGCTTGTAGTACGCGAGAAGGCCGACCCCGGGGTGCAGGACGAACAGGCGGGGGCGCCAGGCCTTGCCGAAGTCGTACTTGGAGAGCACGCCGGCGACGATTTGCTGAGGGAGAGAGAGAGGCGGAGGAAGGGAAGGTGTTGAGGTGTTGGAGTTGAGGTTGAGATGAAAACGAACGATGACGTTGAAAGAAAAAGAAAAAGAAAAACGTCTGCCCCTTTCTCTCGCCGCTTCGACCCCACTCTACGCCTTTTTTCGCATCTCCCTATCCATGAAACTCACCGGCGAGTCTTCAGCTACTGTCGCCGATGGAAGGGCCAGCGGCGGAGGGCGCCGGCGCGCCGCTGCAGGCTGCGACATGACGGGGTCGAATGTGCCTTTCATGTCGATGGCGACGCGTTTTTTTTTTTGCTTTCTGTCTTTCTCTCGCTCTCTCGATCAGCACGCGAGCATCGAGAGGGATGTGGTGCGATGACGCTGGCGGCAGCGAAATGGGAGAGAAAGAGAAGAGAGAGAGAGAAAGTCTTCTGACGAAGAGCTGTCGGGTAAGCTCTTTTTGGAGTGTTTTTTTCTATTTTTTTCTTTCTTCGATCGATCGTAAGACGAAACTTTACTCTTTTCTCGTTCTTCGTTCCAACGATGGCCTCTCGCTCCCGCCTGGCGCTCGCGCTGGCGGCCCGCGCCTGGCGATCGTCGATGTCATCTCTAAGCTGCTCAGAGTTCGTCGCGAGCTGCAGCGGGCGGGGAGGAGGCGGAGCAAGCAGCACTAGCAGCTCCTTCTCGACGTCGACCTTCGCTCCGGCGTCGAGCAAGCCGCCCGTATCTTCATCATCGTCATCATCTTTCCCCCCTCTCCCGCCCGAGTACGCGCCGTTCTACCGCAACGCCACGCTCCCGGTGCGACGAAAAGTCAGACGGAGTCGCGTGACCGCCGAAGGCGCGGAGGCGGGCAAGGCGCAGGCTGTCAGCGGCGGGAATGCGGGCGCGGGAGGTGAGTTTTTTGTTTTGTTTTTCCTTCTTCGCTCTTCTTCCCCTTCCACCTCGTCTTCCGCCACCTCTTCCCCTCACCCCACCTCCAATCCCAATTTCCAATTTCCAATCCAAAACCTAAACCAGCAACCCCCTGGATGCTCCCCTGGGAACGACGGCAGCTCCTGGGCGACGAGAAGCAAGGTCTCAGGACCTGGGAGAAGGCTTACTGGGGCCTCTTCGTCACGGCGATCGCCTTTTTGCTTTATTCGCGCCTGCTCAAGCCCGACTCCGCGGCCGAGGCGGCCGCCGCCGCAGCCCAGGTCGACGCGGCCGACGCAGGGAAGGTGGCCAGGGAGCGCGCCAAGGAGGCCGCGGCCAGGCCGCTGCTGGCGGGCAGGGGCTGTTTCGTTCTCGACGACGAGGACGATCCTTTTGAGGACCTCGAACCCGAAGAGGTGCAGGCGTTCGTCGAGGCGATGCTCAAGGACGAGGGGGCGAGCTCGGAGGACCCGTTTGCGGGGCTGGACGCCGAGGAGATCGATGCGCTGGTCGCGAAGTGGGGGAGCGAAGGTGGTGGTGGTCGACCTCCTGAGTAACAACAAAAAACTTAAAACTTAAAACTCTTTCTCTCTCCTTGTCTCTCTCTCTCTCTCTCTCTCTCTCTCTCGACTTTTCACTTCCCTCCCTTGAAGAACGCCGCGATACCTCTCTGGCCCTTGATCTGCGGCTTCCCGCCTTTACCCGGGGGGGCCGCGGTGACCTGGGGCTTGGCTGCTGCTGCGGCAGGAGGCTCCTCCTTTGTCGCCTTCGCTTCCTCTTTTTCTTCTTCCGCCGCCGCCGCCGGCGCTGCTGCTCCTCCCTTCTCCTCCTCGACCTCCACCTCTTCCAAAACCTCCTCCGTCACCTCCTCGCCGTCGTCGTTGATAAAGGTCCTCGTCACCTTGCGCTTCTTGGAGGCGACGCCGCCGGCGGCGGCGCCGGCCTTGATCCTGCCTGCGCTGAAGGGCCTGGGGGCAGGTTTCGCAGCAGCAGCAGCACGCTTGCCCGCCTGTTTCTTCGGAGCGGGAGCGGCAGCGGCAGCAGCGGCGGTGGTCACCTCGACCGCTTTTTCTTCTTCCTCTTCCTCCCTCGCTTCTCCCGCTCCTTCCTCCTCGGCTTCGTCCATAGCGACGTCGAACGGGTCGCGAACGGCGTCGGCATCCTTGTCTCCTCCTCCTTCCTCTTCCTCGTCGTCGTCCGAAGAATCAGCGATCGCACGACGGCCAGCAGGAGCACCTGCCGCCGCCGCCGCCGCTGCCACCGCAGCCTTTGCCGCCTTCTCCTCGTCCTCCTTCTTCTTCTTCGCCACGGCCTTGTTCATTCTGTCGGCGATCCCTCCCCCGCCGCCGGGGGCCTTTTTGGGCTGAGCAGCAGCAGCTGGAGCAGCCTTCTTGCTCGCTGCTGCTGCTTTTGTCGATGGAGGCTTGCTCGCCGGCGCTTTCACCGCCGCCTCCTCCTTCACTTCCTTCACCTCCTGCGCCGCCGCGGCGCCCCTCATCCCCCTCCTCGCCGCCGCCGCCGCGGCGGCCTCCCCGGCAGCGGCGCACACCACGCCGGAGCATCTCCCGTCGGACAGCGCGTTCTCGCAACGCTGGTTAACAATCTCCTCGAACAGCTCGGCAGTCTGCTCCGCGTCGGCGGTAAGCAGCGCCGCGGCGTCCCTCGGCTGCGCGGGAGCCACCGCGTACACGTGAAGGGCCGTCAGCGGGTCGAACAGGGCGCGGGAGGCCTCGAGGTCCTTGGCCGGGACCAGCGTGACGACGTGCTCCTTAGTGGCGGAGGAGGAAGAGGAAGGAGGAGGAGCGGAAGCAGAGGAAGGAGGAGGGGCGGGAGCGGAGGAAGTCGGAGGCTGGACTTTCCACCCGGCGACGAGGTAGGTCGCGGCGACGTTCCCCTCGGCCTCGACGAAGGAGAAGAGCAGCTGCTTGGCCGCGTCGGCGGCGATGCCGTGCTTGCGCGCGAGCCACTTGTAGGAGACGGACTGGGTTTTGTTGGGGGGAGTGGTGGAAAGGAGAGTAAAGAGAGAGAAAAGAGAGAGAGAGACGGTGTTGAGAAAAAAGAAAGATGATGAAAAAAAAGACCATCGCGCAAATTTGAAATCAAAAACGTTCTTCTTTTCTTCCTCTTCCGCTCCATTCTTCCTCACCCTCAGCTCCTCTCCCACGAGCATCTTGAGGTCGGCGAGGATCGCCGGGGCGTCTGGTTTCGCTGGGCCGGTCATCGCGTGGCCCCCGAGGGATGCAGAAGCAGAAGCAATAGCAGCAGCTGAAGCGGAAGCGGTCGATGCTTTCGCGATCGACGACAGCGCCGCTTGGGTGTTGGCTGCCGCGGCGATGGTTGCTGGCTTGAAGTTTTGGGTTGATGAGAGCGAGCGGGAGACAGAAAACGAGAGGATCGGAGGGAGCGGCAGGTGGTCCGGGTGCGTGCTCAGAGAGAGAAGAGGGAGAGAGAGAGGACGGATTCTCGGAGAAGGAGAGATAGAGCGAGAGTGAGCGACGACGTCAAAAAAAAATGATTTCGATTTCTTTTAAGAAAAAAATTCGGAAAAAACTCGCCTTTTTGCTTTTTCCAATCACTCCCTTCCTCTCTCCCCCTTTCGCTCCGCCTAGTCGCCCCTTCCCTTGCTCCATACCCCCCTCTCCGCCATTCAGCATGACCTCTTCGACGCCATAAACCTCTCACCTGGGTATCCCAGTACCAGCCCATGCGCAGCCTCGTCTCCATCCGCGACGCGCGCTCGAGCGTCGTCGACTCGCAAGCCGTCGCCGACGCGGCCGGCGTTGATGGCGGTGGTGGTGATGGAACGCCTTCCTCCTCTTCGACCGCGCCCGTGGTTGCGCTCGCTCTCGCCCCGGGAGGCTCCGAGCAGTACGTGGCTCTCGAGAGCGGCGTGCTGCTGAAGCTGGAAGGGCCGGACGGAGAGGTGAGCTGAGGACTTTTTTTTCGTTTGGCTTGATGTTTGGTTCGTTCGATGACCTCTTCTGTTCGACCTCTTCCTTTCTCTCTCACTTCCCTCTTCTTCTACTTCCTCGCCTTTTCACCCAACCAACCAAACAGCTCGCCTGGGCCGTCTACCTCGGGTCCAGGCCCGTCGCCCTCCATTTCCTGCCGGAGATGAGCGCGTGCTTCGCCGCCACGGTCGCCGGCCGCCTCGCCCTCGTGGCCTCAACCGACGGCGACGTCGAGGAGATCGGCAGAGTCGCGGCGGGCATCGCCGCCGCGGCCGTCGGGAGGAGCGGCGGCAGCTCCGCGGCCTCGTCCATCGCCGCCGCGGTGGCGCAGGGCGACTGCGGCCTCGGGGACGGCAGCGCCATCGCGCTGGCCCTGGTCACGGCGGCTGGGAGGCTCCTGGTACTTTCGCTGCCCACCTGGGAGGCCCTCGCCGACGAGGAGCTGTTCCAGAAAGACCCCGTGCCCGTCCCGGCGAGGGAGGTTGCGACCGAGGTTTTCCCTCCGAAAAAACTATATGGCGAATTCGATGAGGACGATGATGACGAAGAAGGCAAAGACAGCTCACCGCGCTTCCGCCTGACCCCGGAGGACGTCTCGATCTCTTGGCGCGGGGACGGCGCCGCGTTTGCGACCGTCTCCCGCACCGGGGTCGGAGAAGAGAAATCTCCGTTCGTCGTCCGCACCTGGGACGCCGCGTCGCTGCTGGGCGACGCCGAGGGCGCGCCCCCGCCGCCGCCGACGTCGGCGACGTTCCTTGGAGCCAGCGGGGTCGCCGGGGGGATCGGGATCAAGGGGATGAGAGGAGCCAACGGGAGCCTCGCTTCTTCGACGGGTGGCAGCGCACAGCCGCGGAACCACCGGCGCCTGCTCACCGCCGTGGGGGAGCGCGTCGAGGGCCTCTCTCGCGCCTCTGCCTGGCAGCCCAACGGCAGGCACCTGTTTGTCGCTGTCGAAGAAGAAAAGGAAGAGGGAGAGAAGGGAAAACGCTACTCGGTGGCGCTCTTTGAGCGCAACGGGCTCGGCCACGGCCGCTTTGGCCCGCTGACGGCGACGACGGCGACGACCTCTTCTTCCTCTTCTCGCGTCGCGGCGCTCTGCTGGTCCCCGGACTCGGAGCTCATCGCGGTCTCACTGGTCGAGGAAGCCTCTGAGTCCACCACAGTGCAGCTCTGGAGGCGGTCGAACTGGCACTGGTACCTCCAGGCGGAGCTGCGGGATAACAGAAGCGGGAGCGGGAGCTCTTCGGTCGCCGTCGCGTTTGCCGACGGCGCTGCTCCCGGCACGGCCCGCCTCTGCCTCGCCTCGTCCTCTATTTCTTCTTCTACTTCTTCTTCAACGACTAAAATCTCCGTCCGCACCATCGACTACGTTCTAGACCTCGCGGCGCAGAGCCCCAGGGGCACCGTCGCCGTCGTGGACGGCGGCGCGGCCCTCGTGACCTCGCTGGCGAGGGAGGTGGTGCCGCCGCCGCTGTGCTCGGCGCCCGTCGTCGTCGGCGGAGGCGGCAGAGGCGATAGTAATTCCGGCGGCGCTGCTGCTGCTGGAGCGATCTCCTGCCTCGCCCTCGGGGAAGCCTCCTCGAGCTCGAACTCCGGCCGCCAATCTTCTTCCTTCGAGATCCTCGCGGCCCTGCGCTCCGACAACAGGCTCTTTCTGGCGAGGGCGCTGCGCGCCGACGACTGGGCGAGCGCGCTCGAGGACGCGACCGAGGGCGGCGCGGACGAGGTGGCGGCGCTGGCCGGGGACGACGCCGAAGGGCGACCCCCTGCGATGCCCGCCGCGGACTCCGGGCTGGTGCTCCCGCGTCACTGGGGGGCCGTGCGTTCTCTGGCCTTCGCCGGGACGAGCGGAGTGCTCCTCGCCGTCGTCTCTGGGTCCGGCTCTTCGGAGGAGGCCGAAGGATTAGGAGGAGCAGGAAAAAGCGAGGAAAAAGGAGGAGGGGACTTTCTCGTCCCGATATCATTCGACGCCGAGGCCCTCACCGCAAGGTTATCCGAGCAGCAGCAGCAGCATCGGATGCCCTCTCCCGTGCTCGTGGCTGCGGACGCCGGCGGGGACTCGGTCCTGGTCCAGCTCGAGGGCGGCGAGCTGCTGCTCTGGTCCGCCGCGAGCGGCGGGCTGATCTCGGAGAAAGCTTCTTCCTCTCCGCTGCTTTCTCGCTTCCCTGCCCCGTGCCCCTGGATGAGGCCGATTCCTCGCGACGCTGTCGCTGAAGGAGCTGCCCCATCTTCTTCTTCCCTCCCTCTCGCGCTGGGGCTCACGCTGGCCGGGGAGCTGTGCCTGGGCCCGGCCGTCGTCGCCCGGGGCGTGACCTCTGCCGCGCTCCGTCGTGGGAGCAGCAGCAGCAGCGGCGGCGACCGAGGTGCTTCTTCTGTTTCTGCTGCTGCTGCGACTCCCCCTCCGAACGAGACATTCGTGCTCTTCGCGACCGCGGACGACGTGCTGCACTCGGCGCCACTATCCCTGCTGCTCGCCGCCTCCGCCGCTGGAGGAGGAGGAGAGGACGGAGGGCACGGAAACGGCCTCCCGTCTTCGGCGCTCGGCAAGCAACAACCTCAGCAAGACGACTTCCACAGGCGCTCCGCCGCCAGCACCCACCTCACCGCGGCGATCCGCACGGGAGTGATGGCCTCGGACATGCGCGCCGCGATGCGCGGCTCCGGGGTGGGCTCGACGGCCGCCGGCGACGTGAGCTCGAGGGCCGTCGAGCTGGGGTCGCGGCTCGTCGTCGCGCCTCCCGCGGCGGTGCGAGAAGAAGAAGAAGAAGGAGACGGAGACGGAGGAGATGACGATAACGATTCCTCGCGGACGCTCTGGGACGGGTGCCGCGTCGTGCTGCAGATGCCCAGGGGCAACCTCGAGACCGTGGTCCCTCGTTCCCTGGCGCTGGAGTCCGTCGCGGCGTCCCTGGCCTTGGGGCTTGGCGGCTCGAAAAACGAGAGCGAAGGAGCCAAAGGAGCCGAAGTCGAGAAATCATCGACCAAGCCGCAGCGGCTCGCCGCACTCCGCCGCGCCTGGCTCTGCGCCGTCGCCAACAGGCTCGACGCCAACCTCGTGGTCGACTACGCCTGGCCGCGCTTCCTGGCACGCGCGGGGGAGTTTGTCGAGGCGCTGGGCGACGACGCGGCGCTGGCGGACCTGCTGTGCGCGCTGCGGCCCGAGTCGACGTTGATGCCGGCGGCGAGGAGGAGGGGGATGGGTGGAAAAGGCAGCAGAGACGGCGACGGCGGCGGCGGTGGCGCTTACTCCTGGATCCCTCTGGCTCTGCAGACCTCCCACGGCGGTGCGGCGGGTGCCTTTGCTGATGACGGCGACCAATCGGCGGGAGAGAAAGACGACGAAGGAGAAGAAGAAGAGGCCGCCGCGAAGAAGGTGGCGAAGCAGGACAAGGTCCGTCGCGTCGCCGCCGCTCTCCGCGACGCCTTGAAGCGAGCGACGGAAAACTCTTCTTCCTCCTCTTCTTCCGAGTCGTCGTTCCTGAAGCCGATCCTGACTTCCTATGCCGTGCTCGGGGACCTGCAGTCGGCCCTCGCTGCGGTGAGGCGCGCGAGGGAGAGGGAGCTGGCGCAGGGGAAGGAAGAAGAAGAGGAGAACGAGAAACAGCAGCGTCAACAACTCCTCTCCGCCGCCTCCACCGTCAACAACCCTTCCCCGCTGGGGCTCGGCAGGCGCGCCGCCGCCCGCTCGTCTTCTTCCACAGCCACGACGACAGCGGACGAAGGCATCAGGCACCTGCTCCTGACCGTGCCCTTCGAGGCGCTGTACCGGGCAGCGCTGCGGCTCCACGACGTCCAGCTCGCGCACCTGGTGGTGCTGTCGGCGGGCAGGGACCCGGGGGAGCACCTGCCGCAGCTCCGCGCGCTGGCCTCCGCCGGCAGGAGCGGCTCGCCGATGAGGGCTTACGCGATCGAGAGGCACCTGGGGCGGCCCCGTGCGGCGCTGAGGGCGCTGCTGGTGGCTGCCGGGGTGGTCATGGCGGTGGAGGGAGAAGAAGGAGAAGAAGGAGACGGCAAAACGACGACGACGAAAACAACAAAAGTGGAATTCTCGAGGCCGCTCTTCGACGAGGCTCTGGCTCTGGCTCGATCCGCAGGGCTGACTCGAGAGCTCGTGGCGGCGCTCAAAACAGCGGCGGCGGCGCCCCCCCGCTGCCCCTCTCCCTCTCCCTCTCCCTCTTCCTCTTCCTCCTCTTCCTCCTCTCCTTCTCCCTTTGCGGAAGTGCAGGTCCTTGCCCTCCGCGCCCACGCGCACGCCCTCGTCGCGCGCGGCAAGGCCGAGGACGCCGCGCTCGCGCTGCTCGCCGCCGGGGACCGGAAGTCCGCTGTCTCGGCCTACGCCTCCGCCGGGGCCTGGCAGCCTGCGCTGGCGCTTGCTTCGGGCATCGGCGGGGGACAACCTTCTTTTTCTTCGGAGCAGCCGCCGTGGCCGCGGCGCAAGATCGAGGCCCTGGCCTCTGATCTGGCAGATGCGCTGGCCCAGGAGGGAAGGCTTCCCGAGGCCGCCGAAGTCTCTCTGACGTGGCTCCGCGACGATGCGGAACGCGCCGTCGGGTGGCTGGCCACGGCGGGCCAGTGGCGCAGGGCGCTGGCCGCCGCGGCGTCGGCGGAGAGGCCCGACCTCGCCGAGACGACGCTCGCGCCGCTCGCCGCCGAGGCGGCCTCGACGACGCTGCGGTCCGCTAGGGAAGACGCCAGGCGCGCCGTGACCTACCTGGCACGCTACAAGGAGGTCCAGAGCAAGCGCAGGGCGATGGAGGCCGCGGTCGCCGAGGCGGAAGCGAACAGGAGGGACAGCGACGCCGACGAAGACTTCGAACGCCAAAACGATTTCGACGACGCCGCGAGCGACGCCTCTGGCGTCTCTGGCCTCTCGGCCTACACCTCGACGTCGACGGTCACTCAGCGCAACGGCTCTTCTTCTTCGTCCGATTCTTCTTCTTCCATAGCTGCCTCGACCGTCGGGGGAAGAGCAGGGCGATGGTCGGGCGGCCGAAGGGCCGAGACCAAGCGCTCCAAGGCCGAGCGGCGGGGGCGGCGTCGCGCCCTGCGGGCTGGCGGCGAGCACGAGGAGGAAGGGCTCGCGACCCTGCTCCTGTCTCTGAAGCCCAGCGACGACGCGCTGAGCTCCGCCGGTCAGCTGGCGGAGCTTTTGGTGATGCTGGGCCACGAGCAGGACGCCGCGGCGCTGCAGGTGGCGCTGGCGGAGCTGGTTTCTTCGAGCTCTGCGGCGACGGACTTTGTCTCTTCCAACCCGCCAAAAGTCGTCGAGAGCGAAGCCGAGCAGCGCAAGAGGGAAAAGGAGGAGAGCAAAAAGAAGAAAAAGAACACAGCTGCAGCGCCGCAGTGGAAGTGGGACTTGCTCCGCCCGATGGCGATGACTGCGACCGAGGCAGCTGCGTTGGACAGCGACGAGGACGACTTTGGGGCCTTTGGCGGCTTAGGCCACGGGTCGAGAAAGAGAGGAGAAGAAGAGAAGAAGAAGCAGGAAGAAGAAGGCGACGGCGGCTTGTTTTCTTGAATGTGAAAAAAAAACGAAAAATTGAAAAAAAGAAAATATTGTTTTACTGTTCAAAAAAGGACTCGCTCTCTCTGTCTCTCTCCCGGTTCTCTCTCTCGTGCGCATCTCTCTCTCTCTCCTTCTCTCTCTCTCTCTCAAATGAAACTTAAAAGAATCACGCAGCAGCAACAGCAGCCTCTTTCACCGGCGCCAACTCCTTGGCCTGCTTGAGCACTTTGCCGGCACACAACCTCCCGGACAGAGTCGCGCCCTCCATCGAGTCGATGTAGTCCTGCTTGGTGTACGACCCCGCCAGGAACATGCGCTTGACGGGCGTCTGCTGGTCGGGCCTGTAGACGTCCATTCCGGGGGCCTCGCGGTACAGGGACTGCGCGACTTTCACGACCGAGGACCACGTCGGCTTCAGGTTGGAGCGCGCGACCGAGGGGAACAGCTTGGCGACCTGCTCGTGCACCTTGGCCGCGATCTCCTCGTTCGAGAGTGGCATGTAAGGGTCGGCCGGGGTCAGCACGCACTGGAGCAGGCTGCCTTCGCCTTCCTTGTAGTACTCCTCGGGAGAGGTCAGCGCCAGGTCGGCGAAGCACGAAAAGTCGGCGTCTGCAGAATAAAGCAGGTTGTCGAGCCCGCGCGCCTCCCTGCATTCCTTGGCCGATTTCACGCCGCCGTCCCCGAGCTCGGTCACCCACCCGTCGTAGCGCAGTTGCACCGTGATCACGGGCACGCCGACCAGCGAGTGGATCTTGTCGAACTCCTCGTGTTTGGCGCGCCAGGCCGAAGGCAGCAGGGCCTTGGCGCCGGGCACGTCGAGTGCGGCGACGTAGACGTCTGCCTCGACGAAGCGCTCCCTCCCGGCCCTCGTGAACCGCATGCCCGTCACCTCCAGCTGTCCCGTCGCCTCGTCCTCGCGCCACACGATCTCGCGGCACCCGGTCCGAAGGTGGATCTTGCCTCCGCGGGCCTCGATGTAGTCGGTGATGGGCTTGAGAAGCCTCTCGGCGGGGGAGCCGTTGAGCATCCGGAGCACGCTCGCGTCGGTCTTGGTGGCGAAGAACTGGAAGATCGTCAGCATGCACCTCGCGCTGATGTCCTCGCAGTCCAAGAAGCCTAAGGCATAAGCGATCGGGTCCCACATGCGGTCGATCGAGGCCTGCGACCCGCCGTGCGAGCGGAACCAGTCGGCGAACGAGACGCCGTCGAGGGCCCTGATGTCGGCCATTCCCCCTTCCGGGTCGACGAGCGAGCGCACGATGGGAGAGGTTCCCAGGGCCAGGGAGTTGGCGAGCTTGTCGATTGTCGAGAGCTGCGGGGTCGTGAAGAAGGCCTTGAGGCCGTGGAAGGGCGCGCCGATCTTGGCGCCGCCGACCTCGAAGCGGAAGTCGAGGTCGCGGACGTCGCCGCCCTTGTTCACGAACGTGTGCGTGTGCTGCTTCTTCAGCAGGTTTTGGAGGACGCCGCACTTGGCCATCAGCCTGAACAGGTTGTGGTAGCACCCGAAGAAGACGTGCAGGCCCATCTCGACGTGGTTTCCCCCCGGGACCACCCACGAGGCGACCTTGCCGCCGACGAACGGGCGCGACTCGAAGATCTCGACCTCGTAGCCCTGGTCGAGGAGCTCGACGGCCGTGGAGAGGCCCGCGAGGCCGGAGCCGACGATGGCGACCTTGAGCTTGGGCGAGTCCTGTGGTTGGTTGTTGGAAGAGTGGAGAGAGCGTTGAGGAGAAGGAGGAAAGAGGAAGAGGCGTGAGAGTTGAGAAGGAAAGAAGATAGCGAAGAAGGTTGAGGTCGACGTTTGTCGATGAAGAAGCTTGTTGCTCTTTCGTTTTTTTTCTCAATTTCAACTCACCTTGGTCGGCGGCGGGTTCTCTTCCGGGAAGAGCGACCGCAGCGGCGCATCCTTCAGCCCGACGTCGTTGACGTCGCCCAGGGCCTGCGCGGCAGCGCGAGCGGCGACGACGGAAGGGGAGGAGAAAGATTTGAAGAGAGAGCGTCGACGGCGGCCAAGGAGACTCGGCGCTGCTCTCGACGACGACGACGACGACGACCAAGTCGTCGACGACGCGGCATTTCGAGAGGTCGAGGGGGCCGCTTGCACGCCACGCATGCTCATGGCGCGCATTCTGATTGGTTGGTGAGACGAGTTAGTATTGTTTTTAGTGAGGGTGGATGAGCAGGAGTGAGTCTGGAATCAGGAGGAGGAGGAAGAAGAAGAAGAAGGAGGAGGAGATCGAAGTTCGACGTCGACGGGCGTCGTGTCGTCGAGCGAGAGGCAAGAGCGGATTCGGGGGCCTTGTGCTGCTTTATCAGCTCTGATCACGATCGCCGACAGTGGTTCACTCTTACCTGGATGCGAATTGGGCAAGTGGATGGGAGGGAAAAAGGTAGAAAAGGAGGAGAGATGCAAGGTTGCGACAAAGCTCTCTTTTTGTCCGAGCGAACGACGAAAAAAGGGAAAACGAAGACTGAGACGAGGAAAAAGAACGCTCACTTTTGTTTTCGAAAAAAAAGAATCGATTGCGAGAGAAGACTCGAAATCGAGTCCCTCGTCACCGCCCTCTGCGCACCGTTTCGGCTCGCTCCGTCGCTTCGAATGCGAGCCCAGCGTTCTCTGGAGTACGCCGAGCCAGCGGGAGGTGAGCTTTGGGGCCAGGAAGAAGGAGAAAAAGAGGGCCAATGCCTTTCTCGTGTTTTTCTTCGTGCTTCGAACGAAACGTCGTCGACGTCGCGTTCAAAAAAAACTTCCTCAAAACTCTCTCTCGAACCTCTTTTCCTATTTCTCTCGCAGCCCGCCACATGGCCTCTCCAGGTGGAGGTGGAGGAGGAGGAAACAGCCGACGGAATCAACAGCATTCGCAGCAGCAGCAGCATTCGCAGCACTCGTTCGAGGCCCCCTCTCCTCCGAGGGTCCCCGCTGTCGCTGCCGCTCAAGCTCAACAACAACAGCACCACCAGCTCGACACCAACAACCCGCTCGCCACGCTCGCCGCCCAGCTCCCGGTCCTCGCAGCGGACCCGTACTACGGAGCCCTGATCGGCACGCTGCCGCCCGCAGTGAGGGAGCGCCTCGAGAGGGAGGGAGGGCACCACGCCGGGGCCGCGACGGCGAGCGCCGACGTCGTCGCCGCGGCCAGGGAGCATTATTACTCGCAGGCGGCAGCAGCAGCTGCTTCGAACCAGCAGAAGGGGGCAGCAGCAGCAGCGGCTCCTCAGCCTCAAAAGCCGAAAGACATCATCTACATCAACCCGAAGCAGTACCACCGGATCCTCGTGCGGCGCGAGGCGAGGGCGCGCGCGGTGGCCAGGGGCGTCGGCGTGCCGGGGACCAGGGGCGCGTACCTGCACGTGTCGAGGCACGAGGCGGCGGTGAGGAGGCCTCGAGTGGGCGGGAAGTTTCTGCCGAAGAACGCGCTTGCGGATGGAGGTGGTGGAAGCGGAGGTGGTGGAGGCGGAGGAGGGAGCTGAGAGAGAGAGAGATGTAAAACGAATGAAAACCAAAAAAAAAACTTGACTTTTTGTAACACCAATAGAAACCACTACTGAACTGCTTTTTAATTCTTCTTCTTTTAGTTTTACAAGTGCGCTGTGCTTTTTAGTTCTCGGTTGGTCGCGGAGAGAGAAAAAGGCGAGGAAAAAGACGAAAGAGAGAGGAAGAGGAAAACAAAACGCTTCTTCGCTCCTTCCGCTTCTCTCTCTAATTCTCTCGACCTCAACCTCCCCCGCCCGTGCCTTCTCTCACGCCTTTCCTACTTCCCCATCAGCTCCCCTATCCCTCCTCGCCCACCACCCTCGCGCTCACCAGCACCAGCGGCCTGGTCGGCCTGTCCTGCGCGTCCGTCGCCACGGCCCCGATCCGCTTGACCACCTCCATCCCGGCGCAGACGCGGCCAAAGATAGTGTGCTTCCCGTCCAGGAACGGCGCCGGGGCCAGCGTGATGAAGAACTGGGAGCCGTTGGTGTTGGGCCCGGAGTTGGCCATCGCCAGGACGCCGGCGCCCGTGTGGTAGAGGGCGCGGCCCTGGATCTCGTCTGCGAACTTCCCTCCGAAGATCGACTCGCCGCCGCGGCCGGTGCCCGTTGGGTCGCCTCCCTGGATCATAAAGTCGCGGATGATGCGGTGGAACTGGATAGTTTTCGTTTGTGATTATTTTTTTTGTAAAGAATGAGATTTAAGAAATGAGAGTGAGAAATGAGGAGGGCGGAGAAGGGAAGACGCAAAAGAGAAAGAGAGAAAGAACCTGAGTTTTGAGGCAAAGCGATAAAAAAACTCTTCTCCTTCTTCCTCTTCCTCCTCGATTCCTGGTCACACCTTGGTCCCGTCGTAATACCCGCGTTTGGCGAGCTCCGAGAAGTTGTGGCAGGTCTGCGGGGCCTCCTTGACGTAGAGCTCGACGACAAAGTCCCCGGCCGAGGTCGAGAGGGCGACGCGAGGAGCTGACGACGGAGCAGCAGCAGCAGCAGCTGCCATCTTTCTGAAACGAGTTCTTTTTTGAAGGCTGCTCTGAGCTTGAACAGCCGCGTCCACTTGGTCAGGCAGAAGACTGATCGAGGAGACTCGAGTGGGGTGTTGGGAGTATTGAATAGAGCGATACGTGCGGAGAGAGAGGCGCGGGAAAAATGTAATTGAGAGGAGAGAAAAAAACGAAATTCTGAGTTCGACGGCAGACAAGTTTTGACGTTTTTTTTTCGAGCAGCAGCAGCGCTGACGTCCCTCCCGCCATTCGGACCATTGAGCGCCGCCTTTCTATCGCTTTCACCCGCTCCGAAAGTTTCATTTCAACCCCAGTACGTACTATGACATCTCTGCTACCTTGCAGGATGCAAACGTGATTGAAAAACGCTTTAGCCAGGCGAGGACACGCCGAAAACCGTGCTTTCGGGCGCCCGAATCTGTCAAATGTCGCCAGATCGTAGCTTTTCTGCTTCGCTAAACGGCCTCTGTTTGACCATTGCACATCTCCGATGCGGTTTCTGTGCCGTTTCCTTGCGAGCTGTGCAAAGGGAAGACTGTCGGAAGGGCTGGATGAGGCGCTAGGACGATGCGCGTTTTTTCAATGTTTTTTTCTTTTTTTTCCTTCGTTCGGCGACGACGCTCACCCTTCCCTCTCTCTCTTTTTCAACCCCGACCTCCTCTTCTTCCTCTCTCCATTCAGATGGCCGACCTCGAGGTGGCCGCAGCGATGGCCGCGGGCGCGCGCATGATGCCTATGCCACCACAGCAACAACAGCAGCAGCAGCAGAGGCCTTCTCAACAGCAACGCCGCGTCCTCCACGCTCGCCGGCCGCAGCAGCAGCAGCGCCCGCCGTCCGACCCCAACGCGCTCGCGATAGACGACGAGGACGAAATCTTGGACGACGACCAGATGGCCTACTGCGAGGAGGACGAGGAGGGCGACGTCGACGACCTCGAAGTGGCGGCGGCTGCCGCGGCGGCGGCCAACGCGGCGCTGGCGAGGATTGCCGAGGCGCCTCCGGTCGAGGTTGCCCTGGCCGCAGCGCGAGCGAGAAAGGCAGCAGCAAAGGAGGATGATTCTTCTTCCGACGATTCGGATTCGGATTCCGACTCGAGCTCCTCCAGTGACGATGAGGAGGAGGAGGACGTCGAGATGGTGCCGGCGGGGCGCGCCACCGTGGCGGTGGAGCTGGCGGTCGGGGAAGGTAAGTTGTTCGGAAAGGGAGTGCGGGTCGAGGTCGAGATAGAGAGAAAGCGTTGGAGCCCCGAATATTCGAGGCGCTCTATTTGTCTTTGCGTTTGTTTCGTTGTGTTCTTTCAAGCGTGCTCTCTTGACTGGCGGCAGAATCGAAGGATGAGATGGAGTGGAAGGGTGTTTGAGGAGGCGTCAAAGGCGGGGAGCAGTGAGTTGTCGACCTCGACACTCGCTCGCCCCCTCCTCTCTTGCTCGAAAACGCGCGAGGTGCTTTGCTGCGCCCAAAAAATCGAGTCGCCCTTTCGCCATGCCACCGCCACAGGCTTGATCGACAGACGATGCTGACTCCGAATATAAAACTCCCAAAACTCGAAACTCGTCGGAACAGGTGGCAAAGTCGAGGTGAAGTTTGCAGTGGCAGCGGCAAGTGGTGCTGCCCCTCGTGTCGCAACAGCCACTGCTGCTTCCTCTTCCTCCGACTCCGACGTCAACAACTCCGACCTCGATTCGGACTCCGAGGGCGAGCACGAGGAGCTGCGTGCTGTTGTAAACCGGATGATGAAGGAGGAGAGCGACGAGGATGACGACGGGGGTGGCGCGGCTCCGAGGTGAGTTGTGTGGTTTGAGCTTTGAGTTGAGCGAGAGCGAGAGGGGAAAAAAATCAAATGCTCCGCAAAAGCTCTCTCACGCGCCCGTTTGATTTTTCATCTCTACAAAACCATTCACAGAGGTGCCGAGGCTCTCGGATTGCCGCCGGCGCAACCTTTGGACGTCGTTATTGAGGCGGACGACGAAGTTAGCGAGTGCGGTAAAGTCGCGTCACAGATCGACGATCTGCTCATTATCCAGGTGTGTAGGTGTAGTGCGGCGAATGTTATTAATACGCAGCGATCAGTGCGGCGCACACGGAGATCAGCAGAGGAGCGGAAGAGCGTGCGGAGAAATGCTCAACTTCTATTTATTCGAGATTTCTCCGCACTCTTTTGAACGCGGTCCGTTTGCTCCACAATCTTTCAACACATGCATCGCACTCTTTATCACATCGTCGCACGCTAACGCGCAAGAGAAAAACCTCCGCAAACACTCTCAACAAACTTTAGGCAACCGAAGGGTCGCGCGCCCTTGCAGAAAACTCCATCCTCTGCCTCGCAGATCGCACTCCCTTGGGCCGCATCGAGGACATCTTCGGTCCGGTAAAGGCCCCGCTGTACGCGCTGCGCCGCTGCGGCGCGGGAGTGGAAATTCCGGTCGTCGGCGTCGCGGTCTTTGCGGTCACCAAGCACGCGCAGTTTGTCGTTCCTGAAAAACTCAAATCCAGGGGGTGAGTAGATGCGGCGCAACGTTCTTATGAGTTGCGGAAAGAAAAAACTAGCGTTACAAGGTTGCGGTGCACTTTCGCTCACCCTGACATTTCAACTTTGAACCAAAACAGCTACGACGCTGGCGCCGAAGAGGAAGACGAGCCCGCTGAGGCCAAGTTCTCCGACGATGAGGAGGAAAAGGCCTACTTACGCGACCAGAAACGCGGCGAAACGGCGACGACGAACTCGGTGCGTCGAAGTTTAATTTTTAAAACGTTTTTTACTTCGTCGCACGCGTGCTTTTACGCTCTTTGATGCGTCGCACTCACTCCCACACCACTAACAATTCTCCACAGGCTGCTCCGCGTCAGGAAACGCGCTGCGGAAGGGGCCGCGGCCGGGGCAATTTCGAGGGACGAGGCCGAGGGCGCGGCGGCGACGGCGCTCGCGGAGGCGGCGGCGGAGGTCGCTCTGGTGGTCGCGGCCGCGGCGGCCGTGGGCCCAACTTTTACTTCCAGCCCCCTCCTTACGGCTACCCGATGCAGCAGCAGTACGCGGCGCCCCCACAGCAGCCGTTTTACCCCGGCGGGCATCCAGGTAAGGGTTTGATTTTTCGAAGCGAGTGACGAGAAAAAACGAGTCGCGAAAAGCATCGTGCGCACCTGACTCTTCTTTCTCCCTTTTTACTAACACCTCTTTTTCTCCCCCTCTCTCCTCCTCCACAGTCTCCGGCTGGGGCAACGCTGCCCCTCCCATGGCCGCGGTCTCGCACTACCAGGTGCCTTACAACGTGCAGATGCACTACGCCAACAGCGCGGCTTATGGAAACGGCGGGTTTGCTCCTCAGCACCAGCAGCACCAGCAGCAGCAGCACTGGCAGCAGCAGCAGCAGCAGGTTTATTACCCGCCTCCTCAGGACCACCAGCAACAGCAGCAATACCCTCCCAACTACCAGCAGCAGTCTCAGCAGGTCCCTCCGCCTCACTTGCAGCAGGTTCAGGGCGACGCGGCGCGGTTTTGGCAGGGTGGAGGAGGAGGCCAAGATGGACCTCAGCACCAGCAGTAGTGCGAGTGCGACCCCTTGCCCTTTCGCCTTTGTTTTTTCCTATTTATACCACAATTCCGCGCCGTTTCAAGTCTCAAAAATAACACCATTGCGTTCGGCGCGTCATTTGTAATGCGTTAAAGTTAGTTTTAGCTCGAATGGAGGTGGTCGAATTTTCGGTCTCTCAAAAACACCTCGCGTCAAAAGCGAGTGGGAGCGGCCGACGACGAGCGCGAACACGGGTGAAAACGAGTGAAAAGTCGTGTTTTTTTAGTGCCAAAAACGGTCTTCCACGCCGTTTCCACCTCTGCTTTCTGTTCCAATCCCTTGATCATGGTCGTGATACTCTATCGCAAGTGACGCCGGGTAAATGCGACGAGTGGAAGGAGTAAAAAACATCAGAAAACTCTCAAAAACATTGTTTTTCACTTTTCTTCTCGCCTCCCGCATCGTTTCCTCTCATTGTTTCTCCACTATTCTCTTCTTTGGGCTCATTCTAAGCAATGACGAGTTGTTTGGATTCAATCAGCGAGGAACAAGGGCCTCAAAATGGACGCGGAAGAGTTTTTTGCATCCCTTTTTCGAGCCCTTTTACCCTTCCTTTCGCATCGTTTTTTCTCCCTCTCTCCTCGCCAATCTCTTCTCTCACTTCATATCAAATACTTGCGGGCGGTTTGGGGTCAATTAGTTTACAAAAAGGGCTCGAAAGCAAACGGAGAGAAACGGAAATAGTTTTTTTCAATAAAAAAGCAACTCTCTCTCTCTCTGTTCTCGTTCTTCTTCTTCTTTCTTCTTTCCATCTTCTTATCTTTTTCCTAAGAAGATGGAAATCTTCTTATCTTTTTCCTCTTCACGCAAACACGGGCGTCTTCCACAGCCCGTCGTTCAAATAGTGCACATTCTCGACACCAACGCCCTTATTGACCGATTTGATGTCGACCGTCGAAAGCGTCGTGACGCCAATAGCCATGGCGTGCTCTTTCCCCTCGGCGTAGATAGCAACCGGGTATTCCTCTCCGACCTCGTCGTGGATCGTGGCCCCGGCCGAAGTCAGCCCAGGGCACATGATGTGCGCTCCGGACAGGACAAATTTGATGGCGCCCTTGTCGGCCCGGAGCTTGGGCATCATGTCCGGGTACTGGTGCAGCAGGCGCAGCGTCGGCAGCCAGGGGCCGTCGCGCTCGCAGAAGAAGAGCGGGGTCTTGTTGATGACGAAGACCTGGACGTGGTCCGGGCTGGTTGTGGTTTTGGGAGATCAGGTGTTATAATTCGGGGTTTGTCAGAGATGATGATGATGATGATGATGATGATGATGATGATGATGATGATGATGATGATGATGATGATGATGATGATGATGATGATGATGATGATGATGATGATGATGATGATGATGATGATGAGCGGATACGGAAGAGAGGAAGAGCGCGCGTCGGAGCGACAAGGAAGAGAGAAAGAAAGAACAAAAAATAAAAAAAAACGCTTCCCCCTTCTTCCTTCTCCTTCGCCTTTCTTCTCCGCTCACCACTTCGCGATGTTCCCCTGCTCCTTCTTCGGCATGATGTCGTCGATCGCTCCGCTCTCCTCGAGCGAAGGGTAGAGCTCGCAGACTTTCGCTGTTTGGTTTTAAGGGAGGAGGGGAGAGTTGAGACGAAGAAGGCCGGGGTCGAGAGGGTGAGAACGACGAAGGCGGCTCGGTCGATCGAACGAAATCGAAAAGGCAACTGGAAGAACTCGCTTCTCCTGGCCTCGATCCTCGCACCTCGGATCCCGCGCTGCACGCTAGACTTGACCGAGTTCTGCGTCGAGACGTCAGACAGGCTGAACTTGCGGAACGGGCCCCCGCTCGACATTTTGGTGGACGTGGAATTGCTCGAGTTCTTTTCTTTTCTTTTGAGTTTTTTTCGTTTTTGTTGTGAACACCGTTTCACTTGGTTCTGTTCTTTTTTCTTCTCTCTCTCTCTCTTCCTCTCTTCTCCGCTGCCTGCTGCTGCGTTCTCTCTCCCGTCATCAGGCCGACAGACTCACGCACGCACGCTCCCTAACGATGGCCGCCCCGCCGCCGCACCAGCAGGACTGGGAGGACTTTACGCTGTTCGAGTTCAGGGCCGGGCTGATGAAAAAGACGGGCACGCAGCTCGCGGCCGATCCCCGTCGCGGCACCGTCAAGCTGCTCAGGGTGAGGGAATTTTCGCTTTTGCTTTTTTTGGTCGTGGGAGCAGAGGAGGATTGTCTCGAGACGGGCGCTGCTCTGTTTTTGGAGCCTGAGCGGGTGCTTTTTGACGCGAAAAAAGATGGAGAAAGACCGGGAAAAAAAGGGCATTGAAACTCAATCGATCGATCGATGGCGCCAACTCTCACCTTTTCGACCTCGACCTCTTTTCCTTCTTCCCTCTTCCCCCTTCAGGCCGGAGCCGACAACCTCCTCCACTTCCAGTGGTCTGAGCGCGCCGACGCCAGCGCGCTAGCCCCTCTCGCCGCGGGAGGCTCGCCGACGCCAGAGCTCGACCTCATCATCATGCCCGAGGAGAAGACCAGGCTCTCCCTGATGCCCCGCCCGCCGGGCGCGCGGATCTTCAAGCTCGCGTTCGAAGGGGACGCTTCCAGGGACCTGTTCCTGTGGGCGCAGGAGCCCGACGCCTCCGGAGACGAAGCCTCGGTCGAGAGCTTCAACAGGGCTCTGAACACGACGATCGAAGTGGAGATGGGCAGCGACGGCGACGACGACGAAGGAGAAGGAGGAGGAGAGAGCGACGACGAGGTGGAGTACCAAGGCCCGATTTCGGCGGCCTACCTCGCCGGAGTGCTGCGCAGCCTTGGGATGCCGCCACCTCCCCCGGGGTCCTCTGCCGCTGGGCCATCAAAGCCCAGGGGGGCGAAGAAGTCGAAAGCGAGTGCTGGAGGAACCGGAGGAGGAGGAGGGGGGCAAGTCGACGCCAGGGCTCTCGCTGCGGCGCTCGCTGCTGCCGCCGGCGGAAGCAGCAGCGGCGGAGCAGCAGCGTCTCAACAGCAACAGCTTCAACAGCAGCAGCAGGAAGCCCTCCGAGAGATGCTCCGCACTGCTGCCTCGGGCCCCTCTCTGGGCGAGATCCTCAGGCCCGACCTGCTGCTTCCCTTACTCTTCGCCGGGGCCGGCGAAAACGGGAACGAGACCGTCGACGCGATCGTCGAGAGACTCTCGCAGCACGCCCCCGAGGGCCACCGCGCCAGGGGGCGGGAAGGGGTCGAGGAGCTGGCCTCTTCCGCGCAGCTCCGCTCGCAGGCCGACGCGTTCTCTTCGGCGCTGACCTCCGGGGAGCTCGACCTGTCGCACTTCGGGCTTAGGGCGCAGGGGTTCAGCGTCGCCGATTTCTTGCAGGCGGTGCAGGACAGCGCCGACGCCGAGAAGAAGAAGAAGGAGGAGGAAGGAGGAGGAAGAGGTGCTGGTGGGAGTGGTGGTGGTGTTGCTTGATTTCTCGTTCTTCTTTTGTGTGTGTAATGAGAGAGCTGCTGCTGGTTTGGCCTGCGGACTGATTTTGGAGAGAGAGAAGAGAGAGAGGGACGACGACGAAGAAGAAAAACACTCGGTTTTCACTATCTCTTCAACGTTTTGAGAAGAAAAAAACTCTCTCTCTTTCGCTTTCCGCTTTCCTCCACAGCGAAACCCGTTTTCTCCTCTGTTCATTCGCTAGCCGAAAGCACCATGTCGTCTGTCAGGCCGCGCGTGCAGTGGAATGAAGGTAAAGGCCTCGTAGAGAGAGGGAGCGAGAGAGAGATAAGAGCAAAAGCAAAAGGAGGCATGGAAGAGGGCATCGTCGTCGACGACGATGCCCCTCTTCCTCGTCTTCGCTTTCTCCGCTCTCTGGTGTTCTTCTGCGCTTCTCTTCCGCAGCCACGCGTAGAAAATAATGTCTTCTTTGCAGCTGTGAAGAGAGAGAAGCCATGCAACGAGGAAAAGCTACTCGAAAATCTCTTTTTCTCTCTCTCTCTGTTTGCGCCTAGATTTATTTTTCAACTCACCTTCGACCTCAACTCGACCTTCCTTTTTCAAAACCTCTTTTTTTTTTTTGCTTTCAGAAAACCTCGAGGAGAACGAGCGCATCAAGGCCGAGCTCAACCCCATGGCCATCGAGGAACCGAAGACTCCCTGGCACGGCGCGGCAGACTCCGACGACGAGGAAGGTGGCAGCGCCGGCGGGCTGGGAAACAGCGGGAGCGGGAACAGCAACGGCAACGGCGGGCCCGCCCGAGGCATTTCGCCCCTGCACGAGGGAGCAGAGGGCGTGCGCCGCTTCGAGGAGGCGCTGGCCGCCGAGGCCTCGTTTTTCCGGAACCGTTCCAGCTCCAACGGCAGAGCCTCGACTGCTTCGGGAGAGATCGGAGGAGCAGGAGGAGGAGCAGGAGGCGCGGCAATCAACAACAACAACAGCCACAGCAACGGCAACGGCGGCAACAGGAGCTCTGGCGAGCGCGGCCTCTCCTCGTCGGCCGACGCCGACGCCGAGTCCAAGCGCGCGGCCTTCGAGGCGAGGAGGAAGGCGCACTACAACATGGCCGAGGCCCTGAGGGCCACGAGGAGCGAGTCGAGGGGAGAGCCCGAGGACGCCGGCCCGGGCGCGGGGGGGGCGACGGGAGGAGCGGGAGGGGAGCTGGAGGACGAGGCCGTGAACGGAGGCGTTGGGACGAGGCGGCGGCGCCAGCGGAGGAGGGTCGGAGGAGGAGAGGAAGAGGAAGAGGGAGAAGACGAAAGCAGCGGCGAGAGCAGCGGCGCAGCCGCAGCGGCAGCAGCGAGCGGCGACAACAATGACAACGACAACGAAGCCGACACGATGGAGCAGTCCAACGGGGGATGAAAAGAAGGCAGGGGGGGGAGGGGGTCACTAGGGAGGTTTTTACATTCGTTTTCCTTGAGTGTTTTTTGAAATCAAAAAAAGCAAAAAAGCAAAAAACATTCTCTCTTTCTCTTCCTCTTCCTCTCTTTCTCTAAATATCCAAGTCCTCCAAGTTCATCCTGGTGCCGTGCGACTCGATGAGCTCCCTACGAGGGCCCACGCGGTCGCCCATCAGCAGCGAGAACAGGTGCGACGCCTCGGCGGCGTCCTTCAGAGTCAAGCGCCGCAGCGTCCTCGAGCTCGGGTCGAGCGTCGTCTCCCAGAGCTGCTGCGGCATCATCTCGCCGAGGCCCTTGAAGCGCTGGATGGTGTAGGACCCCGCGGGGCGGTCCTTCAGAGCCTTGGCGAGGTCCTCGTCGTCGTAGCAGTAGACGGCGGCGGTGCCAGGGGCCTTTTTCGGTTTCGACGAAGACGAAGACGAAGAAGACGAAGCCTCTGCCTCTGCCTCAACCTCGACGACCGCTTCTTCGTCGTCCATCTCCGCCTCCTCCGCTTCCGCAGCAGCAGCAGCACCGCCCTTCGTCTTCTTCTTCTTCCGGGCCCCTCCACGGACCGGGTTCACCTTGTAGAGGGGAGGCACCCCGACGAAGACGTGCCCTCGCTCGAAGAGCTCCCTCGAGTACCGGAACAGGAAAGTCAGGAGCAGGGTTCGGATGTGCGCGCCGTCAACGTCGGCATCCGTCAGCAGGATCACTTTCCCGTACCTGAGGCCGGCCAGGGCCCCTTCACCGGACTCGCCCTTGACCCCGAGGCCCAAGGCGACGATCAGGTCCGAAATCTCCGCGTTCTTGTACAGGGAGGCGTCGTCCTTGCGCTCCACGTTCAGGATTTTCCCACGAAGAGGCAAGATCGCCTGCGTCGCGCGGTCGCGCGCCTGCTTCGCCGACCCTCCGGCCGAGTCTCCCTCGACCAGAAAGATCTCCGAACGCTCCTTGTCTGCCCCGGTGCAGTCCGCGAGCTTGCCCGGCAAGGTCGACTTGACCAGCACGGACTTGCGCCGCACCAGCTCCCTGGCGCGCTTGGCGGCTTCGGCGGCTTTAAAGGCCTGCATCGCCTTGCCGACGATCGCGTCGAAAGCCCGCGGGTCGAGCTCCAGAGCGGCGCCGACCTCCTTGGCCACGACGCCGTCGACGATCTTGCGCACTTCGGGGTTGCCCAGGCGCGTCTTGGTCTGCCCTTCGAACTCGGGGTCTGGCACGCGGACGGCGACAACCCCGCCCAGCCCTTCCCGGACGTGGTCCCCGGGCAAGCTTGGGTCCCCGTCCTTCAGGGCCTTGGACGAGCGCGCGAGCGAGTTGATGGTCCGGGTCAAAGCCGCCTTCAAGCCGTCCATGTGCGTCCCTCCGTCGACGGTCTTGACCGAGTTCACGAAGCCGACCAGCGTGTCGGAGAAGGAGTCGGCGCACCACTGCAGCGCGACCTCGACGCCGACGCCGGTGCCCGCGACGTTGTCGACGCGCGCGTAGAACGGGCGGGGGTGTAACGGGGACTTGTCCCTGTTGAGCCAGCGGACGTACTCTTCCAACCCGCCGGCGAAGTGGAAGGTCTCCCAGCCTTCGGCGTCGATGGTGGAGGAGGGGACCGGGGAAGATGGAAGAGCAGCAGGAGTAGAAGCAGAAGAAGAAGTTTTTTCTCCTTCATCTTCGTCATCGGCGG
>Ga0210003_1000689_pt1 | contig 30477 bp, 27 predicted proteins | sample LantaG_FD_182804 | JGI IMG/M metagenome (GOLD analysis project Ga0210003, IMG submission 182804) | Deep subsurface microbial communities from Baltic Sea to uncover new lineages of life (NeLLi) - Landsort_02402 metaG (SPAdes) (version 2) | ecosystem: Environmental > Aquatic > Marine > Oceanic >... | reverse complement strand
ACCTCGCCTACGCGATAATAGTTCATTATTAAGGAGGGATTGCGATGAATTATGATGGTTACCTGATGATGGGTGTTATAGTGGTGGTGTTACTGGTCGGGACAATGATGCATTCGGAGGCGCAGGAGGGCCAGGCGAATTTCCATGTGGCCACCGGCGGTAATGACGCCTGGACGGGGAGGCTGCCGGCACCCAATGCGGCGCGGACTGACGGGCCTTTTGCCACGCTGACCCGGGCCCGCAACGCGATACGGGAGCTTAAGGCTACTGCGGGCTTGCGCCAGCCGATTAAAGTACTGGTGCGCGGGGGGACGTACTATCTGCCCGAGACGCTGACGCTGGGGCCCGAAGATTCCGGCACCGCCGACTTCCCCATCACCTATATGGCTTACCGGGGTGAAAAGGTAGTACTGAGCGGCGGCCGGCCTATTACTGGCCCGTGGAAGCCCTACAAAGGCCAGATTTGGCAGTGTGATTTGAACGCCCTGGGGCTAGGGGAGCTGAGTTTCAAGCAGCTCTTCTACAACGGCGAGCGGCAGCCATTGGCCCGGGTGCCGAATGTTGACCCCCAGCATCCCCGCACCGGAGGATGGCTGTACGTGCCGGAGCTGGTGGAGGAGGAGAGCAAGCGACTACTGAAGTATGACCCGACTAGACTGGACCCCAGCAAGTGGGCCCATCCGACAGTGGCGGAGGTGGACATTTTCCCATACGCTGGCTGGGAGAATAACATCATCCCCCTCGGGGAGATTGACCTTACCAACCACATCCTCACGCTCGCCAGGGATATAATAGAGGATGGAGGGTACGTAGTGTGGGTCGGCAATCGCTTCTTTATTCGCAATGTCTTTGAGGAACTGGACGCGCCGGGGGAGTGGTACCTGGACCGCGAGACAGGGACGCTGTATTTCTGGCCGGCCGATGATAATCTAGCGCAGGGCGAGGTGGTCGTACCGGCGCTGAATAGCATCATCCAGATAGAAGGCGATGCCGCTAGTGATGCCTATGTGCGCTATGTGCGTCTCAGCGGCTTTGCCCTGCAGGTGTGCCAGGGCGATGCGGTGAGCCTGCATGCGGCGCAGTACTGCACCATTGCCAAGTGCACCATCACCAACACCGGCGAGGGGGGTGTGGGAGTCTATTCATTCTGTAGTGACAACCGGGTGGTAGGGAATGATATCGCCTACACCGGGGCAAGTGGGGTGGTAGTTACCGGGCGGGACGCTCGGGCTAAGTGTGTACGTGAGAGCATTAACCAGCCCCCGCCCCCGCGCTTTGGCTACCGCAAAGAGTACGATTTGACGACCGGCAACCTGGTTTCTAACAACCACATCCATCACTTTGGGGTCATCTGGCGAGGCTTTGAAGGTGGTCTAGCGCTTCACGGGCGAGCCAATGTGGCCTCTCATAACCTCATTCATGACGGGCCGCGGTGTGGAATTACGGTGGGCGGTGGGGACTACAACATCTATGAATACAACGACATCCACCACGTCAACCTGGAAATCCCCGACAGTGGGGGAACCTACGGATGGGGCATCCCTGGGCAATACACCCAGGTGGGCAACGTCATTCGCTTCAACAAGATTTATGACAGCGTCGGCTACGGGATGCCCTCCCCAGGGAAGTGGGCCTCGCCGTACTTTTCCTGGGGCATATACTTGGATGCCTACCACGACAGTTTCACCATCTATGGTAATATCATTGTCAGGAATGTGCTCGGCGCAATTTATATACAGAGTGGGAAGAATCATCTCATCGAGAACAACATCCTAGTTGAGGGCAGCGACGCCCAAATCCATTATGGGGGCTTTGATGTAGACCACATGGCCAACATTAGATTCGTTAGAAACGTTGTCTACTACACGAACCCGGACGCGGGCCTCTTCCGCTTCGCAAAATGGCGGCCCCCCTTCTGGCCCGAAGCAAGCATCAAGCAGGCAGTGGTTGAATCCGATTACAATCTCTTCTTCCATCCCGGTCATGACCTCATCGTCGGTACGCCGCAGTCGGTAGTTTGGCGCATGGCCGACTGGCAGCAGAACGTTCGCCTGGGTGATACTTCAGACCTACCCCCGGCGGAGTCGTTTGCCAAGTGGCAGGAACTGGGCTACGAGGCCCACTCTATCCTCGCTGACCCGCTGTTTGTAGACCCCGCGAATGATGACTATCGGCTGCGGCCGGAATCGCCGGCCTTTAAGCTAGGCTTTAAGCCTATCCCGGTGGAACGTATCGGCTTATATCCCAGCCCTAACCGGGCCAGTTGGCCGGTGGATGACCAGCGGGATATCTGGCGGGAGGAGCCGGTGCTGACCGCGCCGACCAAACCCTAAAGGTCCCCGCCCGGAGTTTAAGGCCCACAAGGATACCACTGGGATTATCGTAGATGGTGAGGTCGGCGAGTGGCCATGGAACGAGGCCCCTCGGATGGTGGTCATAGAGCAGTCCTGGAGCGGCCTACCCACCGGTGCCCCGAAAAGCTACGCCGGCGCGGCCTACGACGACGAGGCGCTGTACCTCGCCATCCGCAATCTGGTACGGGACCCAAAGCTGCTTAAGAGTGAGGGGGAGTGGGGCGAGAAAGATGGGATGGAAATCGCCTTCCAGGACGTCTCCGGCGAGGCGCCGGGGCCAATCTTGAACCTGTATGGCTACCCGGATGGCCAGTGCGAAAGCGTCACTACGGCAGGTGCGCCTCTGGAGGCGGCCAGGAAGCTGGGGCAGGCAGTGACCTATGCGGCCCAGGTTGGCTCCGAGGACTGGACCTGCGAGTGGCGGATTCCGTGGGCGGCGAGCGGCAACGGGTCGCGCTAGCCCGTGCCTTGGCCATTCAGCCAACTGTGTTTCTGCTGGACGAGCCAGTGAGCGCGCTCGCCGAGGAGACGCGCGACAATATTCTCTCAGAGCTAAAGGACATCCAGCGCAAGACCCAGGTCACTATGCTTCATGTTTGCCACAGCATACAGGAGATGCAACTAGTGGCTGACCGGGTTGCTATTCTACACGAGGCGCGCATCGTGCAGACTGGCACGCTCAAGCAGGTCTGCCAGCGTCCGGCCAACGCTGCGGTCGCCCGCCTCCTGCGGTTAGGGACCATACTGCCGGGTGTGGCCTGAAGCGCGGGCGAAGGGCTGCAGGGTATAGTTTCAGGCAGATGCCAAAAAGGAGGAATCTCTGATGAAAAGGCGTCTCTCTTGGATTGCTGCTCTTGTGTTACTGGTGGTACAGGGCGCCATAGCGGACGATTACATCCAATCGCTCAAGCAAAGGGTGCCCTTCTACCGGGTGATGACCGGGCGCTTTGCGCCCATCTATGAACCCCTTGCCCGACAGATGGTGATGGACTACGGCCTGAAGACAGGGATTGCAGTAGATGTGGGTGGGAGCTGTGGTGCCTTCTCCATGGAGTTGGCGAAGAAGACGGAAATGAAGGTCTATTGTCTGGACATTGATGTCTGGGCGATGAGGGTTTGTGGCGTGCTGGTGGATCAGGCTGGCCTGACCGGCAGGGTGGTGCCCATCGAGGGCGATGCCCTTGACATGCCCTTCAAGGATGACTTCGCCGATTTGGTCTTCAGTCGGGGCTCCATCCCCTTCTGGACGGATCAGGTGCAGGGATTGAGGGAGTGTTATCGGATTCTAAAGCCCGGGGGCGTAAGCTATATCGGCCACGGTGGGTTCGGTCGGCTTCTCGATCCGGAGATTCGCGACAAGCTCGTGGAGTGGCGGCTGGGCTGGGGGCCTAACGAGGAGAAGCGGCCCAAGGGCTGGAACGGTCCCAAGGAGCGCATGCTTGAGCAGGCAAACGAGGCTGGTATCAAGAAATACCGCCTCATTAAGGAGCCTGACGTCGGCTGGTGGCTGGAGATACGCAAGTAAGAGCCCGCCCCAAAACTCGTGGGAGCGGTCTCCAGACCACGAATCTTATATGGCTACCAATACTAACATCGGGATTGCAAGAAGGAGGAACGTTCATGAGAACGAGAAACCAGGGGTTCACCTTGATTGAGTTGTTAGTCGTCATTGCCATCATCGCTATCCTGGCGGCGATGCTATTTCCAGTATTCGCCCGGGCGAGAGGCAAGGCTCAACAGACCGTGTGTCTGAGCAATCTCCGCCAGTTGGGGATGGCCTGCCACATGTATGCCCAGGATTACGACGGATGGCTGCCGTGCGACTACTATGCCTGCAACAGCACTACTACCCACAGCCGGCTGGTGGGACAAATCCTGCCGTACATCAACAACATGCAGATCCTGTATTGTCCAGCGGCTTTCAAAATACAGGCGTGGATGCCCGACTTTGCCCTCACCGAGGAGAATATGGCGGCCAGCAATATCAGCTACTATTACTTCAGCTATGACCAGATACCTAGCACTGTCACCCCCCCCAAGCCCAGCTATAGCACTTGGATTTCGTGGGGCTTCCTGCCCCAGAACGCCGGGGACGAAGCTCGTATTATGAGCTTGCAGTGGGACAGTGACTGCTGGTTGTGGTCGGACGGGTGGTGCAAACTTACCCGCACTGAGCATGGTGTTACCCTGCATGGCTCCCACCGATGCTCCATCAACATATGTTACTTGGATGGCCATGCGAAATTCCAGGCCGCCCCCGCGAAGCTGGTCTTCAAGTAGCCCGGCCAGCCGCTTCATGCGGTGAGGAGGAGGATAACGGGGGCCGGGGAAGAAGTATATTACCCAGTGATTATTCCCAGAGAGGAGAGTCAGCTATGGCATTTGCTCCGGCGTTAGCTAAGTTTATTGACTTCCAGGATGCAGAAGCTTGTGCGCGGGTGCGGAAAATAACGCGCGCGGAGATCTGTGATCATCCTAATCCTGACTTTCAGATCCGCGTTATTGACGATCCCACTGTGTTCTACGCCGAGTTTGCCCTGGATATCGTTACCCGCATTCGGCAGGCGGCTGAGGAAGGCCGTAAGTGCATCCTGATACTGCCGGTGGGGCCGGTGCCCCAGTTCGAGATCGCCGCGGGCATCATCAACCGCCTGGGGATTGATTGCCATCACCTGGTTACCTTCAATATGGATGAGTACGCCGACGAGAATGGGCAGACCGCTCCCCCGGACTGGGAGGGGTCATTTGCCACCGCGATGGGGGAGAATTTCTTTGCCCGGATTGACGAAGACCTGCGGCCTAACCAGGAGAATATCCACTTCCCCAACACTGATAACATCAATGATTACTCGGCGATGATCGCCGCGCAGGGCGGGGCGGATTGCTGCTACGGAGGTATCGGCTGGTGCGGCCATATTGCCTTCTGGGAGTCGCATCTGGGACACAATTATGACACCCTGGAGGAATACAAACAGGCTACCGCCCAGATTGTAGAGCTGACCCCGATGACCATAATGCAGAATGCGTTGCATTCGTTCGGTGGGGACTGGTCCTGGGTGCCTCCGAAGGCCGCTAGTATCGGGCCGGCCGATATCCTGGGAGCTAAGCACCGCAGCTTCTGGCTGGATGGGGTGTGCGGGCCGTATACGCCTATGGCCTGGCAACGGTTTATCGCGCGGCTGGCGGCTCACGGGCCGGTCAATAAGTTCGTGCCCGGCTCAATACTCCAGGAGGCGCGGACCGACTACACGATACTCGGCGGAGTGGCTGATAACGTAGAGATAGATATGACGTAACGAACGACAGGTGTAACGACAGGTGTAACGGCAGGTGTAACGGCAGACGACGGCAGATAACGACAAACGGCTAAATGCTGAGTGCCGAGGTCGATATGTGAAGGAGGGGCACAGGCAACCCGATGTCCCTAGGCGGGACCATCGGGTTGCTTGGTTCTACAATGAAGTCTCTAGTGAGGTGCTACGAGTGGTATGTCAGCGCCTTGGATAGCAGCCTTCCACCTGATCGAGGGCTACCCACTAAGTCGTGTGGGTCGTATGCCCAACGGCTACTTGCCCCCGGAGTGCTGGGGATATATCTCGTAGCAGGTTTCAGGGTCCTGCATAAGCCGAAAACCATCCACTTTGACCTCTTCGCCTCGCCAGGTGAGCACAACCGCATCCAGCAAGTCAGCTAGCTGCCCGCGGACCAACTCCAGCAGCGGATCACTGTAGCCTTGCTCGTCTGCCGCCGGGGCAGTCAGCGGGAACCGAAAGACATAGTCTTCTTCCTCGGCAGATTCCTCCCCAGAACCTGACGGACCATCCGGAGAGTTCGCTTCTTCGGCCATTGTGCACCTCTACTACCCACAATCAAGGGGAGCCCTGCATGCAGCGTCCCCCTGGATTATTGGCTGGCCCGCAACTCTACCTCTTGTTATAGAGCACTTGCGCGACCTTGAGGATATACGTCGTATCCTTCAAGTCTTCGGGGATCAAGCCTTCCTGGGCGAGGATTCCGCTCAAGTGGGCGCTCTCAACCGTGATTTCAGCGCCTTTAGCATTCTCATCGTCAATCAATTGGAGACTCACCTTGGTTCCTGAGAGAACCTGAAGCGGCGACGGATTGGTACTCAATACAGGTGCTGCTTCTGCGTCCTGGTTCAGACCAGCAACCAATAACCCGCCTGCCGCCACCCCGCCTGCCGCCACCGCGACCTTGGCAAGGAACTCCCGCCGATCACTGGATGGCCCCTCTATTGCGTTTTCCGGCGGTGCAGACTCATTTTGTTCGGCCATTTCCCGGCTTCCTTTCTTGAAGTATATCATTCTTACAAACTAATATTACCATCACATCCCGCAACCGTCAAGCTGCCGGAGGACGGAGAGCCGGTCAGACCCAAATGCGGTTGCAGGGCAGCAGACGTACCTCTATACCCAGGGTACGCTCCATCTCCCGATAACAGCGTCCCAACAGATCTCGGCCACCTTGGGAGAGAAATGTACCGGGCAGGATTATCAAATCCGGGCAGAAGCCGTACCGCCGCGTCCACTCCTCGGTCTGCTGGATTACATCTTCGACCGTCCAGAGATCACCGACCACCACATTGCCTCCCCAGTACCGAGGAACTAGTTTCTCCACATACAGGTCAACCTCCTCCACGAATCGGGCCTGCTCGCCCAACATCCTCATACCTTCAAGGAAGGGCTGCTCAGATAGCGCGGAGATGAAGAATAATACTCGCTTGTTCGGGTACTGCTCACAGATTTCCTTCAGCTTCACAAAGCTGGTCAACTCGAATCCGTCGGGCAAGTACAGCCCGAAGGACTCAATCAAACCCGGCGGCGCCGCCGGCTCGACCAAATAGGAATAGGGGTAGCGAAGCTCCTCGGCCTTCTGGTGGTGCGGCAACTCCACCTCAAAGCTCTCACCGGCGCGCTGGATGGTAAGTCGGGTGGAAATGGTATTTGCATCGCGGGTGCGTACACTCAGTAACCGAGAGACTTGCGGGCGGGTCCAGACGGCATCGCCCTCAATTGCGGTGATCATATCTTCGGGCTGGATGCCGGCCCGGGCAGCAGGAGAGTGCTTAATCGTCCCCAGCACCACGGGGCGCAGCGTACGAAGCTGGTACAGAGTAGGGCTCAGATAGATGGGCATCGCCACTTCGTGCCGCAGACGCTGCACCAGCGCCCCGATCTCGGACCAGTACTCGCTAGCGTCAAAAGCAGGGTGCTCTTGCATGCTGCGAGTCCAGGTGGGCAGATGCACCCGCACCAGCGTCGCATCGTGGCGGTCAAGTCGGCGTATTGTCTGCTCCAGATCGGAAAGTGGCTTGGAGGGCCAGGGCACATAGCATGCAGAGTAGGGTATCTCGTAGTTGCGCAGCAGCTCAATGCTCTTAACAGCGATCTCTGCATTCTCCCGCTTCTCATCGTGCATCGTGCGCATGCGCATGTCTACCGTGGCCCCGTTCAGGGAGACGTCAACCAGGATCGGCCTGAGCCGGGCGAGCCGACTCACAGCCTCCTCGGTGAGGCCGCTGCCATTGGTAAGCAGGTAGATGAACTCGCGCGGAGCCCGGGTGTGTATCTGTTCCAGGATCTCCAGCAAGCGCGGGTTGGCAAACGATTCATACAGGAAGCGCGACGCAGGCAACAAGCCAGTGTGACGCTGCGGCGAATAGTATCGGGCGCGCGTGGCTACTTCACGGCGACTCAGTTGCGTCCGCCCAAAAGCAGGCCCCCGCTCCGCCGTTCCCCGCAAGTAGCAGAAGTCACAGTCACAGTTGCAGACATTCGACAGCGAGCCAACATTGTCAAACAGGCTCTCCATCGGATAGTTAGCCCACTGACGGAGGTGGCGCAGGCGGAATCCGTCCACCGGGACGGCTTCGCCGTTCCGATGGAAGCGGCCGAGCTTGAGCGCTTGCCGCAATCCGTTCTGGATAACCTCCAGCCGAGGTTCATGTCGAGAGTAGCTGGGGAGGAACCCGTAGTGGCAAGTCTCGTTTGCCAGGGTAGACGACGGCTCACGAAGCGCAGGTTCTTCTGACGAGAAACCGTCCGGGGCGACAGACTGCCCCTGTTCCTCCAGGTCGACCAAGACCAAAATCCGCTCCAACTGACGCCTGAGCAGGTGGGCATACAGCCCCAGCCTTTGCTCCTCGCACTTTGCCGAGGAACTCGTATCAGGTTTTGATTGCTCGTCAGTGGTCACGCTTGTTTGTCCTGTCATTCCCGCACCATCAGCCGATGAGTTGACACGCAACTTCGCCGTGCACACTATGGCTTGGATAGCGTCTGGCGCAATGTCTACTGCTACTTGGTGTAGCCGAGGGAAAGCGAGCCCTTCTTGACGGCTACATGGCGGTTGATCGGATCCACGTTATCCCGGCCCCAGACCAGGGTCACCTTCAACGAACCGGCCGCGATAGCCTTGTGCAGAAGCGCGGCCGAGAGTTGTCCGCCATGGCCGTACACCTGGTAGCCCACCCCCTGGCTGTTGGCCGAATGCTGCGGGCGGAAGGGGTTCACTGTTTGTACCGTAGAGCCGCCGCCCACGTCACTTCCCGGCACGAAGACGTAGAATTTCAGACGGGCATCGTAGCCCGCCCCGCCATCAATGCCGTTGGTAATCAGACCGGCAAAGTTGAGATAAACTTGCTGGAGATCCGCCGCCCTCAACTCCCCGGTTGGGAAAGTCCACGTCACCCGCGCATCAGTGGCGCGCAGCCAATCCCATCCCACGATATTGGCGCAACCAAGCGCTTGGTATTCGGTTGCCTGCAACACTCGGGCCTGCGTAGCAAAGGCTACTCCGACCCCAACCAGACTCAATATACAGACTGTCACTATTACTCGACGCATGTCAGTATCCTCCTTCAAAGGAAACATAACTAGTGGTACAACCAGTATGCCGAACAACACCCAACTTCTACATCAGCTAGCTTCGCGATATCCTTCGTTTATCCTTCCCTTTATAGTGCAATGCCATTTGAGGCACCGACGGCGCCCGCAGCAAATAGGGCCGCGCTTAGTGAGTTGAATTATGCAGAATAAACGACATAGCCCGTAATACGGATTTGTAAAGCGAGCAGGGCCGATTCGATATTACAGTTGGCGGTGAGCATGTGTTCGTCAGCTCCTTAGAGATGGTCGGCGTCGTCAGTTAGCCATTCGAGGTTAAACTGGGCTAACGTAATTCTTTCGTAAGGATGCTCTTGGCCATTCTCGTAGAGGCAACAGATGGTCATATCGGGGGCGACAGCAAGATCTGAGTACGCCGCCGGGCCCCCGTGCAGCACCTTGTCCGCGGTCCACGTCTGGCACTCATCGTAACTGAGGCGTACGGTGAGCCGTTCCCGCTCAGTACTGGCCGGATTGGAGAACAGCACGCGATTTTTGTCGTGGCGGCGCTCATCGGTGAAGCGAACTACACTGCCCTGGCAACTGGGGGCGAGCAGGCTCTCATCGAACTGGACCTCTGACCACGTCTCGCCCCCATCATCGCTCCAGGTATAGGCGCGACTTTGCTTGGCAGGGTAGGGGCGTATGTTCAAATAGACCGAGCCGTCCATGGTCTGCACCGCCTCGCATTCGCTCGTACCTTCCTGGCCGACTATTCCCCCAAGCTGCCAACTGGAGCCGTGGTCGTCACTGTAGAATACGTGCGAATGCAGCACGCCAAAGGGCCATTCAGTCTCGGTGCCGTGGTCACACGGGATGAGCAGTCTGCCAGTGCTGAGCTGAATCCCGTGACCAGGGCCGGTGGCATAAAAGCCCCACGGCGGCAGCTTGACTGCAAGGGTTATCTCGACGGGAGTGGACCAACTAGCGCCATCATCGCTGCTGGCGGTGACAAATACCCGGTCATTGTTGCGGCAGAAAGGCAGCCAAATTACTCCGGTGTCCTGGTCAACCACTGGGCAGGGATTGCCAATGGTATTGTCGCCGTCGTGCCAGATGAGCTGCATCTGTTGCCAGGTGACGCCGTTATCCAAGCTGCGCTTCAGCACCAGGTCAATTTCACCGTCGTCGGCGCCGCTGTACTTTCGTCCTTCGCAGAAAGCCAGCAGCGTTCCCTGGGTTGAGACGACGATGGCGGGGATGCGGAAGGTGTGGTAGCCTTCGGTTCCACTCACGAACAGGTCGGGTTGCCATAGGTCGCCACTACCAGACATAATAATCACTTCCCTTTACATATGAACATCATTTCATGCTCACAGGGATGACTTTAGCTCCTCAACTCGCCGCGGTTATCCCAAATCTTCTGGAAGGTCGCCAGAATCAGGTCCATTTCCTCCCGGGGGCCTAAGAAAGTGGCATGACCAAAGCTGAGGGCCTCGTTTTTCCAGGCATATTCGCAGTTAGCCCGAATTACCCGTACAAATGGGAAGGGATTAAGAGCCTATCCTAAAACTATCAGTCGGTAGACGATGAGGCAACAAGCGAGATGAACCAAAGCCAGATAGTTTTGGGCCTTTTTCTCTCAGCGGATCAGAAGCTTCGGAAAGCGATTGTGCCAGGAGCCAGTGCGCTCCACCACCCAGCGGCGAGCCGGACGCGATGGCGATCCGTCAAGCGCCACTTTCTCTTCCCCACGACGCCGGATGTGGGGACGGCAAGCCCGCTGGCGGGCCCCGGCCTCAATCTGCGGGTAGTCGTAGCCTTTGTCCAAACACAGATGCTGCGGATGGTAACGCCTTGGTGCTGGCCGAGACACGATGAGGCTGTCCACGGTGGCCAAAGCTGCTTTCATGTCATGGCAATTCGCGGCGGTAATCATCACTGCCAGTGGCGCACCGCGCTGGTCGGTCAGGACGTGGCGCTTACAGCCCGATTTCCCGCGGTCCGTGGGGTTCGGACCCGTCGCCACCCCCCCCCCAAAGGTGCCTTGATGGTGATACTGTCCAGCGACTGGAAGTGCCACTTGATCCCGTGCAACTCGTCGTATCGCTCCAGCAGTTTCTCCCACAGCTTCGCGAACACCCCCGTGCGCTGCCATTCCTGGAAGCGCTTGTGGCCGGTGCTGCCGGATCCGAACTCCTTGGGCACGGCCTTCCATCCGCTGTCGCGAGAGGGACGTAGCTTCAGCGGAGTCCCTTGGCAGCCGGTGCGCAGCACGTACAGAATGCCATCGAGCACTTTGCGAAAGGGCACGGCCGGCCCGGGGTGCCCGGTGGTTTCTCCGGTGGCAGCAGGAGCTTTATCTCGGCCCAGACTTCGTCCGGCAGCCGCCAGATGGTCCCAAGATGCTTTGATTTTGCCATTGCTATCAGTGCTCCAATCGTTGCTGTGATGGGTGCTCTGATCGCATCGCATTATAACATGTATCCGAGTTTTAGGATAGGCTCTTAATGGGGAGCGAGAAGCCTCTGCAAGTACGCAAATCACTGATTCCTGCTAGCAAACAGTCGGCTGACGGAGGAGTTCATGTCGCGACCAAATAATAATAGACCGACGAATAACCTATATGAGGACTCTCGATTATGAAAGAGAGGTATGCACGTGATTGGAAAACTTGGGAATTATCGTGTCGTTGATTTGACAAAGAAGATCGTGCCTGGCCAAATGGGACGGCGCTGTGAGATTCGCATCAACTATTCTGAGCGCACAGATGATTATAATTGCGACCTAGACATTATGAGTCATCTGGGAACTCATGTCGAGGCGCCCTATCACTGGGACTTGGACTGGAAAGACGTTTCAGACCTCCCCGCCACAGCCTACATGGGGCGTTGTGTGATGCTCAAGATTACGGACATCGAACCTGCGGGGAAAATCACCGCTGCCCACATGGACACAGCCGATGGGGACCGGGTACGCCAGGGAGACATTGTGCTGGTTGACACTCCCCATCATCTGCCGCCATTCAGCTATCCGGAGAAGGAAATCCGCCCGTATGTAAACGCCGAAATGGGCCAGTGGCTGGTTGACAAAGGAGTTAAGTGTGTCGGCTTTGCAGATGGGGTAGACATTGAAACCAATGTCCCGGAATTTCAGGAATTCCACCGGGTCGCGATGGCCCATGATATCACCTTCATTGAGGTCCTGGAGAACTTCGACGAGTTGGAGCAGGATGTCTTTTTCCTGTCAGCGCTTCCGCTGCCCTTCAAGGGCTTGGATTCCTGTCCAGTGCGGGTCGTCGCCCTAGAGGGGATTCCGGGATTCAACAAGTAGACAGTGAACGCCCTGGAAGACAAACGCAGCAAGTTGGATTCGGCTGCGGCCATTGCGAATATTAAGTGCAAAGGCACGCCGGATCGGGTGTATTACTTTGAGCACGGTCTGGAGGGAGGCATCAAACAGTCCTTGTGCACTCAGTTCGGATGCCGGGCTGGTGGCAGTAAGAGAGTTGGACCCGGCGTTGGGCTTGACGGAATTGGCCGGGTCTGTGCTGGTGGATACCCGTACAGGTAGTAACGTCCAGCACCGCCAGGTGGGGTTATTCAGACAAGGAGTCTATAGCCGGCTGGCGGGGTATGAGGACACCAACGACGCTGAGCGGTTAGCCATAGCTCCGGTCATGCGGGTGGTAGTGGGCCGGGGGGCAAGCGACAAGCACGCAGCCAGCACCAACACGCTAAGCCGCTTGGCGACGGAGACACTCACCCGCTGCGAGAACCTGGAGGCCTTGGCCCAGCTCAATGGCATGTGGGTGTCGCCGGCCAGGGGGCATACCAGAAGCGGGCGGATCATCCTGGACCTGGATAGCGCGGAGAGCCCGGTAGACGGAGACCAAGAAGGCTCCTGTTACAATGGCTACTTCAAGTCAGTCTGCTACCACTCCCTGTTTTGCTTCAATCAATACGGCGACGGTGAAGGAGCCATGCTGCGTCCGGGGCATGTGCCTAGTGCCGAGGATTGGCGCCAGGTCCTGGAGCCGGTGGTAGCCCGGTATCGGGACAAGGGGGTGCACAAGTACTTGCGAGCCGAGGGGGCTTTCGCCTGTCCCGAAGTGTACCAGTACCTGGAGCAAGACGGGTTGCAGTACGCCATTCGGCTGCCGGAGAACCCGGTACTCCAACGCCAGCTAGAGCCGCTGGTGACGCGGCCAGCGGACTGGGGCCAGGGCCAGACGGTAGTGCAGTATTATGATTTGTCCTACCAGGCGGTCAGCTGGCAACGCCTCCGGCGGGTGATTGCCAAAGGGCACGGGCATCGGGCACAGCTGCTGCCCCAGGCGAGCTTTGTGGTGACCAATCTGGGCACTAAGGCCCCGCAGGTAGTGGAGTTCTATAATGGGCGAGGCACTGCGGAACAGTGGAGCAAGGAGGGCAAGTACGCCCGGCACGGGACCCGTCTATCCTGCCAGCGCTTTGTGGCCAATCAAGTGCGCCTGGCCCTGTTTGTGTTGGCCTACAACCTGGGTAACTTTCTGCGGCGGTTAGCCCTGCCGGAGAGCATACGCCACTGGTCCCTGCGCAGTATCCAGGTTAAGCTGATCAAGATCGGGGCCACGGTAGTTCACCCTGCCCGGCAAATAATCTTCCCGAGGCCGAAGTAGCCGTACCCAAGGAGTTGTTTTTGGAGATTCTCCAGCGAATCTCCGCCCTAGTACCTGGCGCCGGGTGACCATAACCTCAAACGGCGCGGGCGGGGTAATTTTGCTTATGCCGAGGCAGGATTGTCTCTGCCATTGGCCCAAGAGTTGTCATGCTTTTCAATTCGGGGCAGAATCTTTGTCGGAAGTCTTCTAAGCTCGGGTTTTGTTAGCTAAATGATCCGCAGCAGGAGGAATTAGTGCAGCAAACACAGAATGCTACCCGCACCAACAAAGCATAGGGGGAATCCCAGAAAGGCGAGCTACCGATGGACGCGCAGAAGACAAAACTGTATACCGTGTTTATGGACGCGGGAATTCAACACTTCGAGTCGCAGACTCTGACGCCTACGAAGAACCAACAGCTCTTGAATCAACTGAAGGAGCAATGCAGTGAAGTCGACTTCACTGTCAGGGACGTATCCGAGGCTGGGACAAAGCTGGAGGCAGTAATCGAGGACCTAGAAGCACACAAAGACGATTTCGACGGCGTGCTGATCTTTGGCGGTCTCAGTGATTACAGGCCAGCCCTCACAGACCTACCCACAATAGTGGTCTACAATTTCCCAAATTTCTCCCACCTGCCATACAAGCTCTTCGACGACCGCAGGGGCGTATTGACTGCTACCTGCGACAGGGGCAATGTGTGCAAGTCGGCTCAGTCGGCGTCTATGTTCGACGACCTCGTACAGAAGATAGCCATCGTGGATGCCCTCGCGAAGATGAAGAGATCGAGAATGTTGGTGATAACGGACCACCCCTACGTGAATGTGCACCACGGCGACTTAGATACCGCCTATCCCGGAGACCTGCGGCAAAAACCTCCGCAGGAATTCAACGAGGTCTTCCAAGAGCTTGTCAATGACTCTTTTGGGACCGAAATCACCAAGATAGGAACTCAGGAGGTAGCCTCCAATCAGCGGGTTCAGGATGTTGACGAGAAGCAAGCAGGAGAAATCGCGCATTGGTGGATTGCTGAAGCTGAGGACATGAAGGGGACTATTGAGCGAGAGGTGGTAAACTCAGCCCGAATGTATTTGGCGATGAAGGTACTGATGGACGAATATGGCGCGAATGCGATAGCGACCCGCATCAGATCCTTGACTACAAACCCCAAGCCTGAGGATATGATATGGCCAAGTCTGGGCAACTCACAGCTTCAATTGGAGGGAATAGCGGGGTGTTGTCAGGCACATATCAATGTTGTGCTTACGCACATGCTGGCGCAGTACGCCTTCGGTCGCCCCTCTATGATGGGCGACTTCACAATAGACGTCTCCAACAACGTCGGCATCGTCATGCACTGCGGTGCCCCATGGAATCCCTGGGGAGGGACCGAAAAGATCCCCTACATCATCAGAGACCATGCACAGCGGAGAGTAAAGGAGCATTCCAGGCCCGGGGCGGGTGCTTGTTCGGAAGTGCTGTTCCCGGCAGGGGAAACTGCCACCATATGGCGAATTGACGTGCCCCGCCAATCAATACTGGTTCACACCGGCGAGACCGTGGATGCATATTCCCTCTACAACGACTGGAGCAACATAATGTGCAGAACGAAGCTAGTCGTCGAGCCTGAGGACGCCGGAAGGGTGCAAAGTCACCTTTCCCCCGACATATACGGTGTACATCGGACGGCGACCCTGGGGGATTTTAGGGAGCAGATAAGCCAGATAGGACGCTTGCTGCGCTTTGAGGTCATACAGGAGGATAGATAGTCACCAGGTGGGCAGTGGCGCCTAACGGCCCTTGACTCAAAACCTCTCCCGCTCTTATACTCTCCACTTGACTTGGGCAACTGTGTCTGATGAATCGCATGCTGTGTCGTTTGTGCCGGAGGCGATACTATGGAGATACTTTTTCTGGGCAGTGGCGCGGGGGAGTTGTGGCCCTCAGCGTTCTGCAATTGTGAGACCTGTCAGGCAGCAATTGCCCGCCGCGGCCAAGATGTGCGGATCGGCTCGTGTCTCCTGGTGGACAGAAAATATCTTTTTGATCTGCCCCCGAATGTGGCTCTGGGCGCTATACGCTGCGGAGTTAGTTTGGCGGAAGTGACCCACCTGTTTATCACCCACTCGCACCAGGACCATTTTGACCCCTGTGTGCTGGTCGCTGCCGGCCGAGCCACCGGCAAACCGTTGCACCTCTATTGCAACCGGAGGCTGGCCGACCTGCTACCCATCTACCAGCAGTTCAATCGCTGGTTTGACCCCCACAAACTCCACTTGGATGTACAGGTGCTCGCGCCGCTGGATACTATAGCCGGGCCAGAAGATGAATTCATTGCCACCGCGCTCGCGGCAGACCATGACCTCACCAGCGGTGAAGAGTCGCTTATCTACAGCTTCGAACTGGCAGGAAAGACTATACTGTACGCTTGTGATACCGGGTGGTTTCCCGACCGAACGTGGCAGGAGATCGCCACGCGCCAGTACGACGCCGTTATGCTCGATTGCACCTTCCATGAGCTACAGGAGTGCCGGCAAGGACACTTGAGTACTGGCCCATTTCTGGAGATTAAACAGCGCTTTGAAGAAGCAGGGCTGCTGAGAAGGCATGCCCACTTCATCGCCCAGCACATCGCCCACGGGCACGAGGGTGATGACCCATCTTCACACGAGCTTGCTGATCGGTTTGCCCGGTACGGTGTTGAGGTGGCTTACGACGGGATGATAGTGAACATCTGATGACTGACATGGAACTGGGCGTTTCCACCCTGCTCTGGTACGACGAAGAAAGGTTGGAGCCGCATTTGCCGTTGCTCGCGGCTGCCGGCATCCGGCACATTGAGCTGCGCCACCTACCGCATCATCTTGATTATACGGACAAAGATGCTATCAACCGGTTGGCAATGGCCCTGCCCGAGTACGGTGTCGCAGTGTATAGCTTGCATGTGCCCGACAAATTCATAACTGATATGGCCGGGCTAGATGAGGGGGTGCGGAAGGCTGCGGTAGCCGAGGTCAAAAGGATCGCCAGGGCCCTGACCAAGGTCGGGGGCAGGATACTGGTAACCCATGCCGGGGGGGTGGTGAACGACGAAGCTGACCGCCCGCGGCAATTCGCGGCGGGGCAAGAAAGCTTAGCAGAGCTGGCCGGCTTCTGCCGCGACATCGGACTGTTGGTGGCTGTGGAAAACTCATTGCCGACAACTGCGCGGGTCGGTGATACTGTGGCTGAGGTCGTCAGATTCGTCGAAGGACTCGGCACCGAGAATGTAGGCTATTGCCTGGACACCAGCCATGCCAATTTCGGTGAGGACGCGGTGTCAGCGTTGAGACTTGTCGGACACCGACTGATGGCGTTGCACATCAGTGACAATGACGGTCAATCCGACCAGCACGCTTTACCCTTTGATGGCAATGTTGACTGGCCGGCGTTTATGATAGCCCTGAAAGCGACCGGCTACCAGGATGTATTTATGCTGGAGGTACGCGCGACACAGCCGCCATGGCTGATACTGCAAGAGGCCAAGGCGCGTTTTGACCAACTAATGACGATGTATGAGGCCGGATAGCGGAGGGGGTAGAACCCACATACGCTGCGGAATCTGAGCACATAACTGCTGGGCAGAGCTACTTCAATATCTTGCGACTTTTCTGGTGGTAAGGAGGAATTCGCCGGGCATTTGGTCTATAATTAAGTAGTGCAATAAACTCTGAACAGGAGGAGGAGCAAATGGACAATTGGCGTGTTGTGAGCAGGCTGTTGATGGTACTGGTTGTTGGCGCGGGTTGTATCGGGGCCTTCTACGTGGGCACAGCGGCTCGTAGCTACCTTGGCCCCGGCGTCACGGCGGCCTATGCCGAGGATCCGCCGCCCGGGATCGAGCTGGAGGAGACCGCCGAGGTTGCAGCTATTCCAAGGGTAGTGGCCGAGCGACTATGGGTAGATGACCAGGAACAAGGTCTCCTGAAGGTGGAGGATGACGTGGTCCTTCACATACAAACCGCCAGCAGCGGCCTTACCGGCTATGAGCGGGCGATCATCGTGGCCAAGCGGCTGGAAGACGCCCTCGTGGCCGGGGCCGGGCCCGGTGATATAGCGGTCCAACAGCTAGCCGGCATGTGGGTGGTGATGATAGGGGAGACCCCTCTCATCACCATTAACGCTGAAGAAGCCGACCAGTTAGATGTAACACTAGTAGAATTGGCTGCCCAGTGGGCTATGGATCTCGCGGCCGCCTTCGCGGAGGCACCAGCCGAGGAAGAAACTGAAGAACAGATCGCTGAAGAACCCACGGAGGAAGCTGAAGATGTAGAAGATCCAGAAGAGGTCGCCGAGGAGACGGAGGCCGACTGGCAGCCGCCCGAGCCTTACAAGGACAAGATAGTGCCCATAGTCAGCGTCCTGGAGGGCGTTCGCATCGGTATCGCCCGGGTCAATGGTCCCCAGTCAGCCGTAAATCAAGTCCAGGCCGTAGCCCAGATAGAGACTCATTATAAGAACACTCTAGAGATAGATGTATACGTGCCTATCTCCACCAAGGTCCCGGGCCAAAACCTGGCGCGCGTGCAAGGCGTTGGGGTTACCGGTCTCGGCGACTACCGGTTTTAAGGAGGTTATCCGATGACCAAACGCAACCGCTGGCATCTTGTTGCCGTCGTGTTAGTCCTGGCTGCCTTTATGGTCGGGCTGGGGGTAGGCCCCCAGTTGGCCCAGGCCTTCGACCTGGGTAGTCTGGGAGGCACCTTCGGTGCCCTGATTAAGATTTTCGGCATCGGTTATATTGTCACAGAGTTCGGTGATAAGATTAACGACGTCATAAATGACCTACTCGGCCAACACCAAGCCGAGATCGAGGGCCAGACCAAAGTGGTCCCCATCCTGCGGGTCGGCGGCGGCACCGCCATTGGGGCGGCCCAGATAATAGGCCCGGCTCGGCAGGTGGATAAAGTCAAAGTCGTGGCCGAAGTGGAGTGGAAGCCCAGTGCCAACATACGCGCCCGGGGGCTGATCCCCATCGCCACCAAGGATACTAGTAGCATAAGAGGGGTCGGGGGCGTAGGAGTATCGGCCAATATTAAGTTCCCCCTCTGACCGGTATCAGGGTGTCAGGTAGCTCATAGACTTGGCCGGCCAACGCCCGCTGGATATGCAGGGGTACGGCTAAGGACATCTGCTGCACTGCTAGCGTCGTGAGGGTCGGGTGTAGTTCCACTCATCCGTGGCATATTTCTCGGCTCGCAGCCGGGCCATCATCTGCTGCTCCTCTACAGTCAGAGAAGCCGGCCGCAGTTCGATATCCAGCGCTTGGCTAAATCCCACGATAAGGGCCTCACTGACTTCTTCAAAGCTGACTGCTCGCCCGAGGGCATCGGCTACGGCTATTGCCGCCTCATCCAACTCAGCCCCTTCTGCCTTACCGTCACCAGTCGGAGGCATAACCGCAAGATGGTCATCTAGGTTCAAGGTCAGGGGAATTGACCCATGCTGCAAGATCACCCCGCCGCGGCGCACTTGGGCCGAGCCGACGATCTTGCGGCCGTCTACGGTCATATCCACCCGCGCAGTTTGGGCAAAGCAGATAGTGGGTAGCTCAGCAGCAACCGCCTTATCATTCCTGGACTGCTCACCCAGACGAGCCTGGGCGCCCAGCAGTTGCAGGCCCGCCTCAATCCCCCGCGACAGCTCGCGGTATGATTTTATGACGCTGTCACCGTGATCCAGCAATTCCTCCGGCACACACACGGAGTAGGTGACTTCATCATCATGCAGGATGGCCCGGCCCCCGGTAGGACGGCGCACCAGCCCCCAGCCGCGCCGGTGTATCTCCTGGAGATCTATGCCATCATCCAGTTCCTGGAAATAGCCGAGGGAAACGGCCGCCGGCCGCCAGCCATATAGGCGCAAAGTGGGCGGAGCAATTTCCGCGCCCACCACCCCCATAATAGCTTCATCCGCGGCCATATTCGCATAGCCATCGCTATGACCACTCAGTACTAATCGCCACACCATGTTACCACCTGGCATCGTGAGCAGGTTTTTTCGGCCTCGCAGGGAACTTTGGGTAGAGTAGTCAGTCTAACACAGCAAGCTAACGAAAAGAGTAGAAAGGATTCCCCTGTAATGGACCTTGATGTAGAAGTGTCGGCAGGACATGCCCGGGCACAACATCTTGCAAAAAGCAAGGCCCAGCGGGTCATGATAGCCGCCCAGCACCTAGTGGTGAAATTCCGCACTCACCTGCATTTTGCGGGCGCGGTGATTGCTGTGCTTCTAAGTCGGCCCACCGACTTGACTAACGCCTGGGCGCTGGTGCCTATCCTGGCGGGGTTAGCGCTGCGAACCTGGGCCCTGGGCCATCTCCGCAGGAATACAGAGTTATGTACCTCCGGCCCCTATGCTTACGTACGCCATCCTCTCTATTTGGGCAGTTTTGTTATCTTAATGGGTTATTTTATTATGACCAATAATCTCTACTTGGTTCTCGCCGCTGCCATCGTGACCGCGGGCATCTACATGGCAACCGTAAGAGTAGAGGAGCGGAACCTGTCCGCGGCCTTCCCCGAGCAATATGAGGCCTACCGCCAGGCAGTGCCGGGGCTTTTCCCGCGATCTACTCCCTACGCGGCCAGTGGCCGGAAGTTTTCCTGGCAACTGGCCCGTCAGAATAAAGTCGTGCTTATGTGTGTGCTGGTGCTGCTGGTGGCCGCACTGTTTGAAGTCAAAGAGGACTTTCTTGAGTACGTCTTTGGCATCGAGTATTCAGTAATCTGGCCGCTTGGGCATTGACGGGACTAAGACCCGGCAGGACATCAACCCACCCGTTCTCTTAGTCTCACCGTTAGGTCTTACTCTTCCTCGCTCTCCAGCATCGCCACATACTTATCGTAGCTCAACAGCGAGTCTAGAGCATCGGCGTCGCCCTTGACCGCAATCATCCAGCCGGCTCCGTAGGGATCTTCATTGATGACCTCGGGGGTATCCATAAGCTCCTCATTGTACCTGACGACCTCGCCACTGACCGGAGCAATCACATCCTGGACGGCCTTGGCCGACTCCACCGTCGCAAATGGATCACCAGCCAATATGGCGGTTCCTTCCTCGGGCAGCTCAGCGAAGATTATATCTCCCAGTTGGTCTTGGGCATAGTCAGTAATACCAATGATGAGCTCCCCCCCTTCCTGACGTACCCAGGTGTGATTTTCGTCGTAGTGCAAATCCTCAGCACTCATAAATATAACCTCCTCATTATGTACTTGTCACTAACTGAATAGAAAAGCTTATCTTGACTACGGCCTTACGCCAGTACAGTAATTGCGCTGTAGGCCGGTGAAATTCCTTCCTCCACTTCGGCGGCAATCTTATCAGCGGCGTCGCGCAGGTCACTATACACCTGAATAACAAATAGTGCAACTATGCTAGCTAGGCGAATTCCTCGCCCGCTAGTCTTGTCCCCAGCAGCTACGCGCTGGCCCGCGCCACGCGGGCTATTTCGCGGATATGTTCGGGGGTAGTCCCACAGCACCCCCCGATCAGCCGTACCCCGGCACTGATAAGCTCAGCCGCCAGCTCCCCCGCTTCCCGCGGGGTGCCCTGGTAGACGGCCTGGCCGGCTATTAGTTGTGGCTGGCCGGCATTGGCTTGAGCCATCAGGGGCACATCTACGGTCGTGCTCATCTCGCGAATAGCAATCAGCAGGCCATCAATATGCCCACAATTAGCCCCAATTATGTCAACGCTCTGCGCGGCGAGCTCCCGCGCTGCCGTGCCCCCGTCAATGCCCATACTGGTTCTGCCGTTAGGCATAGAAAAAGACATTGTGACCGCAATTGGAATGTTGGCCCCCACCGCACGCACTGCTTCTATGGCCGCGGTGACTTCCTCGATGGATTCAAATGTCTCCAGGAGCACTAAGTCAACCGGGCCCGCCAGCGTAACCTCAAACTGCTGCCGATAGGTAGCTACTGCCTCCTCATACGACATAGCACCCAGTGGCGCTATCAGCGCCCCCGTAGGGCCCCCATTGGCGGCCACATAAGCCTCGGGGCCAACCGCCTGCCGGAGTATCCGGATAGCTGCCGATTGAATGGCCGCCGCTTGGTCAGCCAGTCCCGCCCTCCTGAGCATACCCAGGTTAGCCGCAAAGGTATTAGTCTGAAAGACCTCCGCGCCCGCTTCCTGGTAGGCCCGGTGAATCTCCGCCACTGCGTCCGGGTGAGTGAGGTTGACCTCGCCCGTGTTGCGGTACTTGATAGCCTTAGCCGTGAGCATCGAGCCCATCGCCCCTTCGCATACCAACACTCGCTCGTTGAGCTCGGCCATTAGTTGCTTTCCCCGACTCATACCGTTAGGTCCTTTCCTCTGTCTGCGTTCATCCGCCTTTGCTGTTCAGCTCATCACTCGGATTCCGGGGTCCTTCTGTCCAGTTCCGCACTCGCCGGTAAGCCCGGCAGGCCGGGCAGTTCTTCTCCAGCCGGGCCATCTGGCGAGCGAACTTAGACTGTGGCCAGCGGCGCCGGGCTATACACAGTGGGCAGATCTGACAGATGAAAGCCCCCAGCCGGGTGCAGATGTCCATATAATACCACTTCCGTTTCAAGCCAGACGCGGGGCCGACAGTTAGCCCTTGGAGAGTATTTCGGCAACACGGGAGCCGACTCCTTTCCCAAGTCTTACTTCCCAGCCTCGGCGTAAACGTAGCCCTGACCAGCACCAGAACGTTAGTAGCGGCTAGATTTGGGGTATATTAACTACTCAGAATATCAGCATGCCCCGCGGGGTACCTTCTACCGCCGACGGTGGTTACTCGTAAGGCAACAACCCTCCCCACGCTCGGCCAAATGGCCCTTGGGTCTTGACTTTTGCGCCGGTTGCTGTTACCTTGATAATGGTGTAGATTGTAGGTCGGTTGCTTCCAGTAGGAATAGCGTATAGTGGCCGGTCAACAACACCCAACGAAAGGCACTATTGAGACCCAGTGGAAGAAGTCACACCGACACCCAGATTTGACGCTCGTGATTACTTACGCATCATCAGCCGGCGCAAGTGGTTCATAATTGTGATCGGCGCAGTGGCTATGCTCTTGGGCGGGATATACGCGGCCACCTACCAGACCGAATACCGCGCTTCCTCAGTGGTTTGGATCCGCCAGCAGCCGGAAAGATTCTTTTGGACAGAGCAAGGACGCGGGGGCGACGGCCAACAAATATCGCTGGAGACCCAAGCAGCTCTGGCGCGCAGCATTCCCAATGCCACCAAGACCGCCGAGCGGCTGGCGGCCCGGGCCTCAGGTTATCGCGTTATCGTCAACGCCACTCAAATCGTAGACAGTATCAGCATCCAGGTTATGCCTCCTGACCGCATGCGTATTCAAGCAGTCCATCCCATTGAGCAGTATGCCATTGCCTTTGCTAATGAAACCGCCGAGACTTTCGTGGAGACCAGTGCCGACCTGCGCCGAACTGAGGATCAGGCGGCCGTCAAATTCCTGGAGGATCAGCTCGAAGTAGCGCAGAATGAAATTGAGCAGGCCTCAGACGAAAAACAACTGCTGCAAAGAAAGTGGGGAGTTAGTAATCCACAAGCTAGTGAGACCTTGCTGACTGCTTTGGAACAGTATAAGCAGTCTCTGTCCGTAGCCCAAGCTGACCTGGCCGCGACTAATGCGCGGATAGCCACGCTACGTCGGGAATACGAGGGGGCTGAAGGGGCAAAGGCCCAGGAACTCCTCGTCCCCAATCCCTTGCACGCTAGTCTCCAGCAGGAATTGTACACCACCCGGCTAGCTCTGATAAAGCTACAGACCCGCTATACCTCTGACCATCCGACCATCCAGCAGTTGACGGCTCAGGTTAGCGAACTACGCAACCACATAGAGCATGAACCCGCGGCGATAACAGCCACAGTAGTCACCGCCCCGGAGGAGCGTCAGGAGACTAAGAGCATGCTCAACGCCGCGGTGCTACAGGCGGCGGACCTCCAGGGACGAATCCGAGTGTTGCAAGGCCTGATTAGTAGTACCGAAAGTCAGTCGTTAGATCTTATGGAAAAGGAGGTCTCCCTAACCCAACTGGAGGATAAGGCCACCCTGGCGCGCTCGACCTATGAGGGGCTGCTCCAGGCGCTGCGTGATACTAGGTTAAAGGAGGCCGCCAAACAGGGCACCGCCCGCATTCTCGACCGAGCTATTAAGGCTCAGGAAATCAAGCCCAGTTGGGGACGGGCTATGATATTCGCCGGAATGTTGGGCGTCTTTGCCGGCGTAATGTTGGCCTTATTCCTGGAGGCGCTGGATGACACTATTCATAGCCCCGAAGACATCCTGCGCGACACCACCGTGGCCTTCCTGGGGATTGCGCCCTGGACCGAGCAGGACCCCGAGCGCCTGGTAGCCCTTGCCACTCCTAAAAGTCCTCCCGCTGAGGCCTTTCGGACGCTGCGTTCTAATATCAACTTCGCCCTGGTTGATCAGCCCGCCCACAGTTTCCTAGTTACCAGCGCCGGGGCCGGGGAAGGCAAAACCCTGACCGCCGCTAACCTGGCGGTGGTACTTGCCCAGGCCGGCCAGTCCGTGGTTCTGGTGGACAGCGATCTGCGGCGGCCCTTTCTGCACCGCATCTTTGACTGTGACTCGACCATGGGGCTAACCAACATTCTAGTAGGAGAGCTGCCCTTGCCGCAGGCCTTGCAGGACACCGGCGTCGAGAATCTGAAGCTAATACCCAGTGGCCCTCTCCCCCCCAACCCGGCGGAACTACTTGATTCAGCGGCGATGCAAGCCTTCATCAATCAGGTCAGCCAGCAGGCCGATATTATTATCTACGACTCCCCGCCCTGCATTATGCTAACTGATGCTATTGTTTTGTCCGCTAAGATTGAGCGGACTATATTGGTGGCTGAGGCCGGACAGGTCACCCGCGATGCCTTTAATGAAATGGTGCGGCTAATCACCAATGCCCGGGGTAATATTCTGGGCGCGGTACTTAATAAGCTTAAGGTGACGGCCGGTGACTACTATTATTACTATTACTACTACTATTATTACACCTATGGCCCGCGGACTGGCGAAGAGGAAGATACCTCAGTACGGTCACCAATACCTCCCCTCCAGACCAATTATCGCAGTGGCGACACTAAAGACGAAGATTGACGTCAGCCGGTGCTGGTTATACAGCCGAGGATACTACTCGGTGTCCTCACAACAGGGCTGGCCTTGCTTAAGTACTTCCAGGGCTTCGCTGGGCTCGCCCCCAATGGTGTAATGTTGCAAGACCGGGGCATGCTCTGTGAGGTAACCCCCCAACGGCAGTTGGTAGAGATTGTTGTAAAAGCTACCTCTCACAGTTGAGAGGATACGATATTCAGTTTTTTGGGAGCGATACTTCGCGCCGTCGCCCTAGCGCTATGGCGACGGCGCGAGAAACTGCAGGAAGACGACCTTGAACAGCACCAGCGGATCCCACGAAGGACGGCCGTCCGCTTTCACGAGAGGGACGAAGCTTCAGCGGAGTCCCCTGTCTGGGCAGTAGCAATCGCCCACCAGGTCCGAGACGAAACTGAAGTCCACTGCTGCTGACAATCTACGCACCAGGTGGTCGGCGGGAATTAGGTCTTCATAGATCATACCCAAGAAGCTATTTTGACTGCTGTGCTCTCCTTGCATACTATCCTCCTAGCCGCCGCCATCGGCTATTCTGCATTTCCATTACATTATACCCCCCCTCCCCCGCGAAAAATGTCAAGGGAGGTTTTGCAACAGTCTCGTTATAATAATTTGGCGTAAGGCAGAGCATAAGGGCTTGACAATTCCATAAAGTTATGCTAGAATGAATACCAGTTAACTGAACAATTGCCGATTATGCCCTCTTCGCCACGGGCAACAGTCTCAAACTAGTAGGGTGAGAATATGATATTCTCTCTCTTTCTCTCTCTCGTTTGTTATGCCTACGAGCCAGTAGAGGCTCACAGCTACAACTTGGGTAGTGCTTACCGTCCGCATCCTTTAGAGTTAAAGGGTGCGGATTTTTGTTTCTCGATACCTCATAGCTGGGGTTGGTAGCCTGATAATTCACCCCGCTACAGCGGGGTAAAAAGGAGGTGCGGAAAGCCAGTTGCTTACGCGCTAAAGCTGCGACGGCGCGGGGCGGAGCCTGGCAAACTGTTAGTACTTCTTCCCGTTCTACCAATTTATGGGCCGGCGGCGTAGGGAGAGGCTGGTTACTGCTCAATGGTTAAATTGGTAGGGCGTTTATATAGCCGTAAACCTACGGCACTTATCCTGATTTATTGGGCCGGCGCGTCGCCGGGCTATGGCCCGCAGGCGGGAGGTGCCGAGGCCAAAAATTCTACAGAAAGGTAAAAGGAAAATGCTTAGCACAACAAAAACAGGTCGTAAAGGTTTCACGTTAATTGAGCTGTTAGTCGTCATCGCGATAATCGCGATATTGGCGGCCATCCTCTTCCCCGTGTTCGCCCGGGCGAAGGCGAAGGCTCAACAGACATCTTGTCTGTCCAATGTCAAACAATTGATGTTGGCCTTCAAGATGTACGTCTCCGACCATAACGACAAATGGCCGCTATGGATAAGGGGAGGAATACCAGGGGTAGGGACTCATCTCTGGTATCAAGACCTGGTGCGGTACACCGCGAACCAGGATATATTCAACTGCCCGTCCTCCAACAATCCCACTTGGGATGGATGGGTCTGGGGACCCACGTTCTCGGGTTGTGAGGAGTGGTACCACGGAGACTATGGGTACACCGCTCAGCTGGGAGGCGATACCGTCGACACTAATTGGGCCCCGGGCGGGGTGCTTATGTATCACGGGGTGCCCGAGTCCAAAATCGAGTTTCCAGTGGAGGTGCCGGCCCTGATGGACACCAACTACTCTCCCATGGCTGCCGCCTGGGTAATGTATGCGGGGGATATCTTTTCCCTGGGTGAACGCCACAATGGGGGTGGCAACATCGGCTACTGCGACGGCCACGCCCACTGGATGGGTATCGAGGAGTGGGTGACGAAGATGAACGAGGGGGATGGTGGGTATAAAGTGGGGGGTTACGCGTCCCTGGCCTGGTATGCCCCGTGGTTGGAATGGCAGGGAGCCCCGTAGATAGATAAGATGGCTATCAATTACGGATAGCGGCCAAGCCGAGGGGAGGGGCTGGGATGGCCGCCAGCCCCTCTTTGCTACTACTTGATAGTATTGTAGAAGTCTATTATAATCATTGCGATGCGTAACCCTGCCTTCCCTGTGGCGGGCAAACTTACTTATTGGTCGCGTAGCGCGGGCCTTCGCCTGCCGGAGCAGGTTATGTCCTGCAAAGGCAGGTTCTCAACCTGCGCGATGGTGAGGCGAGGTTAAGAACCTCGCCTACGCGATAAGGGCTCATTATTAAGGAGGCATTTTGATGAATTACACCGGTTACCTGATGGTTGGGGTGGTAGTAGTGGTATTAGCGCTTGCGCCAATGATGTGTTCAGATGCCCAGAGGGCGGAGGCGAATTTTTATGTGGCCACTGATGGCAATGACGCCTGGTCGGGAAGCCTGCCGGCGCCGAATGCGGCGGGGACTGACGGACCCTTTGCCACCCTGACCCAGGCCCGCGATGCGATACGGGAGCTTAAGGCTACCGTGGGCCTACACCAGCCGATTAAAGTACTGGTGCGCGGCGGGACGTACTATCTACCCGAGACGCTAACCTTGGGGCCCGAAGATTCCGGCACCGCCAGCTTCCCTATCACCTATATGGCTTACCCGGATGAGAAGGTGGTCCTCGGCGGCGGGCGGGTTATCACCGGTTGGAAGCCGTATCGGGGCCAGATCTGGCAGTATGACCTGAACGCCCTGGGGCTAGGGGAACTGAGTTTCAAACAACTCTTCTACAACGGCGAACGCCAGCCGTTGGCGCGGGTGCCGAACGTTGACCCCCAGCATCCCCGCACCGGAGGATGGCTGTACGTGCCGGAGCTAGTGATGGAGAGGAGCAAGCGACTACTGAAGTATGACCCGAATAGACTTGACCCTAGTAAGTGGGCCCATCCTTTGTTGGCTGAGGTGGACATCTGGCCAGGCGTTACCTTGGCAAATAACATCGCCGCTATCGGGGAGATTGACCTTACCAACCATATCATCACCCTCGCGGGCGGCGGGGCCGGGTATAACATCCTGATTGGCAACCGCTTCTATATTCAAAATGTCTTTGAGGAACTGGACGCTGCGGGGGAGTGGTATCTGGACCGCGAATCAGGGATACTGTATTTCTGGCCGCCCGATGATAATCTAGCGCCGGGCGAGGTGGTCGTGCCGACGCTGGGTAGTATCATTCAGATTAAAGGTGATGCAGCGAATGATGCCTATGTGCGCTATCTGCGCCTCGGCGGCTTTGCCCTCCAGGTGTGCCAGGGTGATGCGGTGAGCCTGCACGCCGCGCAGCACTGCACCATCGCCAAGTGCACCATCACCAACACCGGCGAGGGGGGTGTGGGAGTCTATTCATTCTGTAGTGACAATCGGGTAGTAGGGAATGATATCGCCTACACCGGAGCAAGTGGGGTGGTGGTTACCGGGCGGGACGCTCGGGCTAAGACTGTACCTGAGAGCCTTAACCTCCCCTGGAAGGGCTTTGGCGACCGCAAAGAGTACGTTTTGACGACCCGCAACCTGGTTTCCAACAACCACATTCATCACTTTGGAGTCATCTGGAGGGGCTTTGAAGGTGGTCTATCGCTTCACGGGCGAGCCAATGTGGCCTCCCATAACCTCATCCATGATGGGCCGCGATGTGCAATTACATTCGGCACTGGCGACGACTACCTTATTGAATACAACGACATGCACCACGTCAACCTGGAGACCGCCGACAGTGGGGGGATCTACGGATGGGGCATCCACACCCAGAAGGGCAACATCATTCGCTTCAACAAGGTTTATGACAGCATTGGCTACGGGATGCTCTCCCCGGGAAAGTGGGCCTCGCCGGCCTTTACCTGGGGCATATATTTGGATGCCTTCGCCAGCGGTTTCACCGTCTATGGTAATATCATTGTCAGGAATGTACTCGGCGGCATTATGGTGCAGAGTGGGAAGCAGGATATTATCGCGAACAACATCCTAGTCGAGGGTAGCAACCTCCAAATCTGGTACGGGGGCTTTGACGTAGCCGGCATGGCCAACAATAGATTTGCTAGAAACATTGTCTCCTATACGAACCCGGACGCAGGTCTCGTTCACTTCGCAAAATGGCTGCCCCCCTTCTGGCCCGAAGAAAACATCAAGCAGGCAGTGGCCGAATCCGATTACAACCTCTTCTTCCACCCCGGCCATGACCTCATCGTCGGTATGCCGCAGTCGGTAGTAGCACACTGCATTGTCGACTGGCACCAGAACGTTCGCCTGGGTGATACTTCAGACATACCCCCGGCGGAGTCGTTTGCCAAGTGGCAGGAACTGGGCTACGAGGCTCACTCTATCATTGCTGATCCGCTGTTTGTGGACCCCGCGAATGATGACTATCGGCTGCGGCCGGAATCGCCGGCCTTCAAGCTGGGCTTTAAGCCTATCCCGGTGGAACGTATCGGCTTATATCCCAGCCCCAACCGGGCCAGTTGGCCGGTGGATGACCAGCGGGATATCTGGCGGGAGGAGCCGGTGCTGACCGCGCCGACCAAACCCCAAAGGCCCCGCCCGGAGTTTAAGGCCCGCAAGGACACCGCGGGCATCATCGTGGATGGCGAGGTCGGCGAATGGCCGTGGAACGAGGCCCCGCGGGTGATGGTCTTGCAGCAGTCCCCGAGCGGCCTACCCACCGGTGCCCCGAAGAGCTACGGCTGTGCGGCCTATGATGACGAGGCCCTTTACATCGCCATCCGTAATCTCGTAGGGGATCCAACGGCCCTGAAGACGGAGGGTAAATGGGGTGAGAAAGATGGGGTGGAGATTGCTTTCCAGGATGTATCAGGCGACGAGCCGGGGCCAATCTTGAACCTGTATGGCTACCCGGATGGCCAATTTGAAAGCGTCACTACGGCAGGTGCGCCCCAGGAGGTGGCCAGGAGGCTGGGGCAGGCAGTGACCTATGCGGCCCAGGTTGGCTCCGAGGACTGGACCTGCGAGTGGCGGATTCCGTGGGCGGCGACGGGAATTGACCCCAGCCAGGCCAAGAAGCTGTGGTTCAATATCGGCGTATACAAGACCGCCGCGGATGCGTGGGTCAACTGGGAGGGGACAGGTGGGGCAATCTATATGGTGGAGGATGCGGGCGACCTCATCCTGCGGCCGTAGCGAGTTGCCTTGGGAACCTACCTACAATTGTGTGATTGGCTAGCTGTCAGGAGGGACTGGTGCTTACACTAGTCCCTCTTTGCTACTTCTTGATAGTATTATAGAAGTCTGTTATAATCGTCGCGAATGGGTAAGCCCGCCTTCTGTGTAGCGGGCAAACCTACCTATGCGACGCGTAGCGCAGGTTCGGCGCGGCTGGCTTCGACGGTGAGCTCAGCCGAACCGAGCTTGCCGAAGTCTCAATCTGCACGATGGTGGGGCGAGGTTAAGAACCTCGCCTACGCGATAATAGTTCATTATTAAGGAGGGATTGCGATGAATTATGATGGTTACCTGATGATGGGTGTTATAGTGA